>Ga0315281_10001470_pt1 | contig 34834 bp, 29 predicted proteins | sample YL17G07_0_MG_FD_204540 | JGI IMG/M metagenome (GOLD analysis project Ga0315281, IMG submission 204540) | Sediment microbial communities from Yellowstone Lake, YNP, Wyoming, USA - YL17G07_0 | ecosystem: Environmental > Aquatic > Freshwater > Lake > Sediment | place: USA: Wyoming | collected...
ACCGCGGGCTGCGCGGAGTGGAAGACGATCTGCGAGAGCGCGAAGATCCCGGCGGCCTTGCCGAGCATCGCGCCGATGAATGCGCTCGGGTCGTTCGGGTTGTATGCCCCGAAGCCCCCGCTCATCGCAGTGGCGACGATCGCGATCGCGATGGCCGCGAGGAAGTTGAGCCAGATCGCCGTGGTGCCGGCGATCTTCGCGCCGGCGAGCTTCTCCTGGACCACCGGCAGGACGACGCCGGCGACGGTCAGGGCGAGCGCTTGTGCAGTTTCCATATGAGTGCCTCCTTCTATTACGCGCGAACGCGCTGGTCGATCGGGGGATGGCTCGGGTCGAACGGTTTGCCGGTCTCGACGTCGAGGCCGCGCTGCGCGCGCGTGACGTATACCGCGACCGAGGCCGCGACCTGCTTGCCGGTCTCGGTGATCGCGTCGACGACGCGTCGCTCCTGCTCGGGATCCATCTGCTCCTCCTTGCTCGGCCAGAGGCCGCCGTACTCTGCGAGGCTGAGCGCGATGACCTGGGCGATCTCGTCCTGGTGCGCGCGGAGCCAGTCGTGGTCGCGCGCGCCCGGGGCGCCGATGCCGAGCTCGGTGAGGATCCCCGGCACCGTCCGGCTGAGGCGGAAGCCGTAGTAGTCGGTGACGTTCACCGTCATCCAGTCCTCACGCTCGCCCGGGCCGCCGGTCCGCTCGAGGAGCTCGCGGTAGCGGCGCTCGAAGATCGCGCCGAGCCGGTCGTCCTCCGCCGGCGTCAGCGAGCGCGCCGCGCGGCCCCAGAACCAGCCGGATCCGCCGGGGCCGTGGGTGTCGCTCTCGTAGTGCGGCGCCCAGAAGGCGGCGTAGCCGGGGTCGTGGAACTCGGGGTGGACCTCGAGGTCGCCGTCAACGGTCACGATCTCGACGCCGAGCGCGGCGGCAATCGGGATGGTGCGATCGATGAGCTCGCCGATGTAGCGGGCCTCATCCGGCGCGCCGCTCCAGCCGTCTGGCCGCGAGCTGGAGTGGTGGCTGCGGTGGACTAGCGCTCTCATCTCGCGCGCCGCCGCGGCAGGCTCACCAGCGATGCTCCTCGACGAGTCGCTCGGCGCGGTGTACGTCGGCGATCACCTGCTCGGCATGCGCGAGCGTGTAGCGGTGCCGTTCCTCCTGCTGCTCGAGCCGCTCGCACCGGGCCCGGTCTTCGGGGCGCTCGCCCTCGAGCTCGCCCGGGAGGCCCAGGAGCCGGCGCAGCTCAGGCGGAAGGCGCACGTCGGCCCTCCACCGCCGCGCGGTACGAGTCGATCGCGACCGCCAGCTTGTCGGTCGCGACGGTCTGGCGCTCCCAACCGGCGATCGCGCGACCCTCGCGCTCCTCGGCCTTCATGGTGCGGGCCTTCTCGTCGTCGAGGCGCCCCTTCGGCACGATCCGCTCGGTGACGAGCAGCCACAGGAACGCGAGCGACAGCGTGAGCGCGGTCGCGCCGGAGGCGACGAACTGCTCGAGCGTCATCGGCGTCTCATCCGGCGATGAAGGCCCACGCGCGGGCCAGCGCGCCGGCGCCGGCCGGGCCGATGAGCAGCTCGATCGCCGCCTGGCTCACGCGGATTCGAGCGTCGCTGGGGCGCTCGAGGATCTCAATCGGCGCCTGCGTGACGCGGATCCTCGCGTCGGTTGGATTGGCGAGCACCTCGAGCGGCGCCGCGGTCACGCGAATCTTCGCGTCTGCCGGATTCTCGACGACCTCGATCGGCGCCTGGGTCACACGGTCGGTGGTCACGAGCTCACCTGGAAGCCGAACTCAGCGGCGTTGACCTCGGCGATCGTGAAGGGCAGGCCCGTCGCCGGATTGAGCTCGAGGATGTCGCGGTTGTCCTCGACCGTGTACACGGTCGAGGGCGTCTTGGCGGCGCCGAAGTAGTTGACCCCGCCCTGCCGCACGGCGCCGGCGATCGTCTTGGGGCCGGCGTCGCTGCGCTTGGCGACCGTGGAGAACTGGACGCCGCGCACCACCCCGCTCGTCGCGGCGAGCGCGGCGTGGCCGTAGGTCTCGACGTTGCCGACGGTCGCGTCCTCGACGTACGAGGTGTCGCCGTCGTGCGGGACCTCACTGACCTTGCCGAAGTGGCCGGCGGTCGCCGGCACCACCGTGGCGAACTGCTGCATCGCGCCGTCGGCGTTCGGCACGCGCTGCTCGACCCGGCAGTCGCCCAGGAAGTCGTTGTTCTGCGTGCCGGTGTTGTCGAGGACGTAGAGGTCCTGGTAGCGCTGGCTGTTGCCGCCGCCGTAGTTGCGGGACCCCGCGAGGTTGAGCTTGTTCGCCCAGGCGTTGCCGCTGGTCGTGGTCTGGACGTTGTTGACGACGAGGTCGGTCACCCCGTTGATCCGGACCTCGACCGAACCCGTGGCGCCGGTGGCGAAGGCGACCTTCCACTCGACGTAGACCCACGAGCCCACTGGGAGGACGAACGTGCCGGTGCCGAGCAGCGTGCCGCCGCCCTCGTTGCGGTAGACCCGGAACTTGCCGCTGGCGTCGTTGTAGAGCGAGAGCTGGCGGCTGCCGCCGTCCCACCACTCGAGGAGCGGGTTCCCGGGATCGCCCGGACGGCTGGTGACCATGAAGGCGACGCCGGCGACGGCCGTGGCCATGTTCAGGCCGATCGTCTTGTAGCCGCCGCGATCGCCATAGTCGCTGCCCAGGCAGTACGTCCCGGCGTAGCGACCCGGGTTCACGTTGTAGCCGAAGGCGTTGTCCCACTTCGGCGCGCTCGGGTTGCCGGCGCCGTTCTGCTGCATCGACTCGATGAAGCGCAGCACTACGTCCTCCGCACCGTGAGGCCGAGGGTGACGCGGGTGAACGCGGCGACGCTGTCGACGTTGACCCGCACGATCTCGCCGGCCGCGATCGCGCTTTGGGTCCAGCCGGCCGCGCCCCCTTGCGCCTTGACCGCGCCGGTCGCCTGCGGCTTGTTCGCGTTCGCACCGGGCATGCTTCCGCCGACGACGGGCGGGAAGGCGGCGTAGTTGCTCTTCCAGAGATCGATCTGGATCGAGCCCGCCTGGTCGCCAAGGATCGTCCAGCCGGTGACGGCGCAGGCGAAGTCGATCGGCAGATCGCACTTCACACCCGCAGCGAGCGGGACGCCGCCGCCGTCGAGCACGATCTCCAGATCACTGGTCTCGCCGGTCTCGGTCGCGCTGCCGGGCGTGATCTGTGGCGCGCCGCCGGCGAGGATCTCGCTCACCTTCGTCTCGCTCGCCGATCGGCGGATGAGCTCGGCCAGATGCGCGGGGTGGCGGCTGCTCAAGAGATCGGCTCCAGAACGCAGACCATCAGATACGTGCCGGCATCGGCGGTCTGATCAGCGCGGATCGCGCGGACGAGCCAGTCGCTTGCGATTCCGTCGGCCGGAGAGGAGAGCGTCACCCGGTCGTGCAGCTGCAGGCCGGGATTGCCGACCGCGCCCTTGGTCACGCGGTAGCGGTACTGGCGCGCCGCGGCGAGCAAGCGGTTCGCGGTGTACTGGGCCATCGCGAGGTCGGTGATGCCCAGATCCACGACTTGCAGGTAGCGACGCTCTCCCTGGAGCTCGTCCTCGAGGTCCGCGGCCACCGCCTCGGCGAGCGTCGCCGTCGCGGCGCTGCTCGGGGTGCCCGAGACCGCGTACTTCACGATCGTGTTCTGGTCCTTGAACACCTGGTAGACATCGCCGAAGTCGAAGACCGCGGCGTCCGCGACCGAGCCGATCTCGTTGGCGTTCTTTTGCGGCTGGGCGATGCGGTTGACGATCGAGCCGTCGAAGGCGATCTGGAAGAAGTCGGACTGGTCCCAGGCGCTGAGGTAGTAGCCGCCGCCGGTGTCACTGGTGATCGCCGTCGGCAACGCGACCGGTGAGTTCACTCGACTGTTCTCGGTGCCGTTGGTGTTCATGCGCACGAGCTTCGCGGTGGAGTACGTGGGCATGTAGAGGCGCACGACCCCACCGCCGGCGTCGTAGGCGTGGATGCCGCAGTGATCGCCGTCGGGATTGGTGAACGGGCCGAGCAGCGTCGCCTTGGTGGTGCGATGGATCTTGCGAAACGTGCGGTTCACGTTGTTGCCGAGCGAGGCGTCGAAGCCGTCGCTGATCCAGAGGTGGTCGTCGAGCAGATCGAGGGCGATGCCGTCGGGCCAGGCGAGCCACGCGGACAGATCGGTGTCCTCGAGGACGGCCATGTTCGCATTCGGGTCGAGGCGATAGAGATGGCGGTTGTAGTCGAGGTACCAGACCGTCTTGGTCAGCTTGTCGTACTCAATGCCCGCAGGCGAGCCGAGCCCGGGCCAGACGAACTGCTCGGCCAGGTACTTCGCCCCGAGGTTGGCCTTGCCGATGACCCGGACGCGGGTGTAGGTCTGGTCGTCGTCGACCTCGGTGCCGAGCTCGGTGATGTCCTCGCGCGCGCGGAACGTCCAGACCGAGGCGCCGGGTGCTGCGACGAGCGGCGCGCTGCGGAAGATCCCGTCCTCGTCGGCCCAAAGGACGAGGCCGGCGGCGTGCGCGGCATCCTTCGCCGCGGCCATCAGCGAGCCGGACTGGAACTTAAGCTCCTTGAACACGTAGCTGCTCGGGTACCAGGCCCGATCGAGCATGGGAGCGAGCCCCGCCTTCGTGAGCAGGTCGTCGAGGACCTCGTTCACGGTCTTGTTCAGGTAGACGTAGTTGCCCATGTCGCGCACGTAGCCGGTCTGATCGAGCTCCTGCGGCGCGTCCAGCACGACGCTCTGCTTGATCAGCTTCTTGCCCCGGTCGAGGCCGACGAGCGTGACCGTCTGGCCGTTGTGGCTCTGCTGCGGCTGGCTGGTGATCCCGGTGAAGGTCTTAACCGCGTTCGCCACATCGCCGTGCCACTGCCAGATCTCGATCCGGGCGTTCGGCTGCATGTACGCGTAGAGCGCGGACAGCGGGTCGTGGAGATTGCACGCGGCGTCGACGTTGGCGAGCTCGACGTTGCAGCTGCCGGCGTCCATGTCGGCATCCTTCTGCGTGCTGATCGCGATCACGCGGTCGGACACGTCGGTGGTCACGCTCTCGAAGGTCTTGAACAAGGTGCTCGCGCCCACTCCGTAGATGCGCAGCCAGTTCGCCGCGCTGAGCAGGCTGTGCACACGGCCGAGGCCGTCGTCGTCACGGATGCCCAGGTGGAGGGCCCGGGGCCGACGATCCTCTACGTGAATCCCGCCTACGAACGGATGACCGGGCGGAGCCTCGCTGAGCTCGTCGGCCGGTCGCCGCGGATCGTCCAGGGGCCGGGCACCGACGCCGGGGTTAGGGCGCGGATGCGCCGGGCGTTAAGCGAGGGCCAGGAGTTCCGCGGGGAGAACGTCAACTACCGCAGGGACGGCACACCGTACCGGGTCGAGATCTACGTCACGCCGATCCGCGACGCGCACGGAGTGGTCACGAACTTCGTCTCGGTGGAGCGTGACATCAGCGAGCGGCATGCGCTTGAAGAGCAGCTCGCGTCGGCCTGCCGGCTTGAGAGCCTCGGGCAGCTCGCAGGAGGGATCGCGCACGACATCAACAACCTCCTCGCGGTCATCCTCAACTACGCGCGTTTTGCGGCGCACGAGGCGGGCGACAGCGCGGTCGGCCGGGACATTGGCGAGGTCGTGACCGCCGCCGAGCGGGCCGCCACCCTGACCCGCCAGATACTCACCTTCAGCCGCCGTGAAGTTGTGCAGGCGAAGGTGATCGATTTCAACTCCATCGTTCAGGCCATGAAGTCGATGCTCATGGGCGCGCTCGGGGAGAACATCGAGCTGCGCGTGGATCTCGATCCGGCTGGTGCGTTCGTATTGCTCGATGGCGGCCACGTCGAGCAGGTGCTCATGAACCTCGCCCTAAACGCCCGCGACGCGATGCCGACGGGTGGCACGCTGACGATCGAGACCTCACATGCCGAGTTCGGCGAGCAGCGGTCCGCTCGCCACGCGGACCTTCGGCCCGGTCGGTACGTCCGGCTACGAGTGCGCGACACCGGCGCCGGAATGCCAGCCGACGTTCTCGCGCGCGCGTTCGATCCTTTCTTCACGACGAAGGCACGTGGCGTGGGGACCGGCCTCGGCCTTTCCATCGTCCATGGGATCGTCAGGAGCTCCGCCGGATCGGTGGAGCTCATCTCGCGTCAGACGGAGCCCGGGCGTGGGACGATAGTCGAGATCCACTGGCCGGCTGCCGACACGGTTGCGGCTGCCCCAACCGCTCTCACCTCATCGCGACCGGTCGACACCGCGGCCTCACGCGGATCCGAGACGGTCCTCGTCATCGAGGATGACCCGGGGGTGCTGCGGGTTGCAGAGCGCATTCTTGTTGGGGCGGGATATCGAGCGCTCCTGGCTGCGACCCCTGACGAGGCGCTCGCGCTCGCCCACGGCGACGCCTCGATCGAACTTCTGCTTTCGGATGTCCTGATGCCGCTGCGGCCCGGGCCCGAGCTGGCCGCCGAGATCGTTGCGCTTCGGCCGGGGCTGCGGGTCCTCTTGATGTCGGGCCTCCCCGATGGTGAGGTTGCGGGCGCCGGGGTCCGCGATCTCGGCGCGGGGATGATACACAAGCCCTTTACCGACGAGACCCTCCTCAGATCCGTCCGAGCCGTGCTCGATGCCTGAGACGCAGATCTCCGTCCTCATCGTCGACGACCAGCGGACGCTGGCAGACTCACTGCGAATCGCACTCGGCATCGATCCATTCCTGCGGATCGTCGCGACCGCCGGGACCGTGGCGGAGGGGATCCGGCTCTCCCGTGAGCATCAGCCCGAGGTCGTGCTCATGGATCACTTCCTGCCCGACGGCACCGGGGTCGAGGCGGCGATTGCCATCCGGAAGGAGCGTCCGGAGGTGGCCGTCGTCATGCTGACGGGCGGGTCGTGCGACGAGGTCATGCTCGCGGCGATCGAGGCCGGGGTCTCCGGTTACCTCACCAAGACCGAGCCCGCCGCGACGATTGCCGACGCGATCCGGCAGGCCGCTGCGGGCGAGGTGCTCGTGCCGCCGGGCGCGATCGCCGCGCTCATCGCCCGCGGGCGCGAGCGCGTGGCGCGTCAGGCGGCAGGCGCGCGGCGGTCCACGTCCCTCACCGCCCGGGAGCGTGAGGTGCTTGCGCTCATGGCGCAGGGCCTCAACACCCGCGCAATCGCTGAGCGACTCCACCTCGGATTGAACACCGTGCGTGGCTACGTCCAGAGCATCCTCGAGAAGCTCGACGCCCATTCGCGGCTCGAGGCGATCCTCCACGCCAACTCGGCGGGTCTGCTCGATATCTGCTCTTCTCCCTGCATCTGCAGGTCCTAGGAGTCCCTCATCCGCATCTGTTGAGCTCATCCGGTATCCTCGACGGCGGGCTGATGCGGCAGATCGATCCAATGCAGATCGCCAGCTGAGGCGCGTCGTTCACCCGCGGGCGGGGCAGGGAAGGAAGGGCAAATGGTGGATCAGCGCGAGCCCCTGAGCCGGGCCACGGCCGACGCCCGCCCGCCGCGCGAGCTCCTCGTGCTCATGACCGTGCTGGGCGCGACCGTCACCGTTGAGGTGCTCTTCCTCCCGGAGCTCTTCGGCTCGCCCATCTACGGCGCGCTGCGCGCGTACCTCGCCGTATTCGGCGCGGTGAGCTTCATCGCGACCGCCGGCGCGGCCGTGGCGGCGAGCGGCCGAGTGCCCCGGCTCGGGACCGGACTCGGGCTGCTGTGCGCGAGCATCCCGGCTTTCGGGCTCGCGCTCACGCTCTGGTCGACAAGGACGCCAACCGGCGCCTGGAGCTGGACCATCCTCACGCTCGCTTCGGTCGGTCTTGGCGCCGCGCTCCTTGCCGGCCGCGCGCCGCGCTGGCATCCGGTGCCGATCGTCGTCGGGCTCGTGCTCGCCGGCAACGGCGCGCTCATGCTCGCCGTGCCCGGAAGCTTCTCCCCCGTCGTGTACGGCGAGATCGCCGGTGCCCTGCTTCCCTTTGGCCTGCTCCTCCTCGTTGCCGGTGCCGGCGTTGTCGCGGGTGAGGTCTGGGGCCGGCGGCGGCTGGCGCTCGCCGCCACGGGCCTCAGCCTGATCGGACTGGGGGGTCTGGTCGTGAGCTTCATCCCGAGCGGGATCTGGACCGGGGTCGGGCTGTACTGGACCCTCGCCCTGTTCCTTGCCGCCTCGCTCGTGGGCAAGCCGTCTCGCCGCCGCATCGCGCATGCCCAGCTCGCGCTCACGCTCGCCCTGAGCTCGTGGATGCTCGTAACGCACCTCGCAGGCCGACCCTCCACCGGCCTCTCTGCGCTCGCGTTCCATGCCTCGCTCGTGGCGATCACCGCGTCATGGCTGCTTGCGGAGCTTCGTCCTGCGGCGACCTTCCCGACGCGCCTGCTCGGGGCGCTCGCGGTCGCCTTTGCTGGGGCGAACCTTCTCCAGTTGCAACAGTTCGCGAGCGCGAGCGTTTCGCTTCACTCCGCCCCAGGCTTCGCGCTCGAGTCGGGGACCGTGGTGTTGCTGCTGGCAATCGTGCTGCTCGCGCGGACCGTCTGGCCGGCGCGACCGGGCGTGATCGTCGGCTGGATCGTGAGCTCCGCCGCCGCTCTCGGGCTTGGGGCCACGCTCCTGCTGGTGACCTCGATCGGCGGCGTCGCCTTTGCGCTCTTCCCAGACCCCGACCTCGAGGTCGACCAGGCATTCCTCTTGCTCGCGATCGGCTCCTCTTTGGGGTTGCTCGGCGAGCAGCGGGCTGCAGCGGGTTCGCTCCCGCCGCGGATCTACGCCGTCGTGGGGGCGATGCTCGCTGTCGTTGTCGGTGCCGCGGCGGTCACGGCACGAGGGATCGAGACGCTCGGGCTGCCCGGGCAGGGCGATGATCCCGCAGTCGCGGGGGTGACCATCCGCGTCCTCATGATGCTGGGGAGCGTGGCAGTGCTTTCCGCGCTGGGGTTTGCGGTGGTCGTGAACCGCGGGATCGCACGTCCGCTCTCACGCATGCGTGAGGTGATCGGGCACCGCGTCGCGGGCGATCGGACTGCGCGCGTCCTCCTTGACCAGGCCGACGAGTTCGGCGCGCTCGGCGCCGCGCTTGACGAATCGTTCGCGGCGGTCGACGCAACGCTCGACCAGTTGGCTGTTGAGCGAGCGCTGCTGCGGGCCGTTGTCGAGGGATCCGTCGACGCATTCGTGGCCGCCGACTCGACCGGGCGGATCGTCGAATGGAGCGCGCGGGCCGAGGCGCTTCTTGGATGGCCGGCGGCGGAGGCGCTGGGTCGGCAGCTGAGTGAGCTCATCGTGCCGCCGAAGCTGCGGGAGGCGCACCTGGCCGGCTTCGCTCGCGCGTTCCGTGATCCAGGGGTGCCGATGTTCGGACGACGGATGCGGGAGGCGGTGCTCCACCGCGACGGCCACTCCATCTCTGCCGAGATCTCCATCAATGCGCTCGTCCCGGGCATCGACCGCGTCGGGGCCTTCATCCGCGACGTGAGCGAGACCGAGCGGTACGAGGCGTCGCTCTCGCACCTTGCGCTGTACGACCCGCTCACCGATCTTCCCAACCGCACCCTGGTCGGCGACCGCTGGAAGCTCGCCGGGGCGGTGGCCAAGCGGGACGGGCGGGGGACCGCCCTGGCGATCCTGGACCTCGACCAGTTCAAGGCGGTGAACGACTCCCTCGGGCACGTCGTCGGCGACGAGGTCCTGGTCGAGGTCGGCAGGCGTCTGAGCACCGCGGTGCGCGGGACCGACCCCGTCGCGCGAATCAGCGACGACCAGGGCGACGAGTTCGTGGTGGGGCGCCTGGGTGGCGACGAGTTCGTGCTCCTGCTGAGCGGCGTGCGCCCGAACGTGGATGCCCGCGCGCTGGTCGAAGCGAAGCTGGCCGGCCTCAAGGCGCCCTTCGAGCTTGCCGGGCGGTCCATCATCCTTGCGGCAAGCGCCGGGGTCTATTTCAGCGAGAGGGCCGAGGAGCCGTTCTCCGATGCGCTGCGCAAGGCCGACCTTGCGATGTACGAGGCCAAGCGCGCCGGCGGCGACCGGGTCGTGGCGTATACGCCGTCCGTGGAGGTGGACCCAGAGGTGGACCCAAAGGGGTGGATTGGCCTCGGCGCCGATCTGAAGAGCGCGATCGAGGCGGGCGGCCTGCGCCTGGCATACCAGCCCATAATCGACGCCGGATCGGGCGAGGCCCTGGAGGTCGAGGCGCTGGCGCGCTGGGATCATCCCGAGCGCGGCCCGATCCCGCCGGAGCAGTTCGTCGCCGTGGCCGAGCGTAGCGGGCTCATCAACGCGCTCGGGAGCTGGATCCTCCAGCGCGCGCTCGACGATGTGGAGCACTGGCGCGCCGCGGGGATCGAGCTCGGAGTCCACGTGAACGTCTCGGTGCGCCAGCTCGCAATGGACGGCTTCGCCCAGACGGTCGTCGAGGAGGTCGAGCGGCGCGGCCTGCGGCGCGGGGTCATCACCATCGAGCTCACCGAGAGCCTGCTCGCCCGCGACCTGCCGCGGGTGCGCGAGGACCTGGTACGGCTGCGCGGGAGCGGGATCCGGGTCTCGCTCGACGACTTCGGCACCGGCTACTCCTCGATTGGGTACCTGGAGTCGCTGCCCCTGGACGAGATCAAGGTGGATAAGGCGATGACCCTGGGCATCGTCGACGACCGGCGCCGGCTCTCGATCCTCCGCGGCAGCCGGGCCCTGGCCCGCGGCCTGGGCCTCGCCTTCGTCGTCGAGGGGGTCGAGGACGAGCGGACCTGGGACCTGCTCGAGACGCTGGGCGACTGCCGGATGCAGGGCTACGGCGTCGGGCGCCCGATGCCGGCCGACGCGCTCGCCGGCTGGCTGGCGACGCACCGCGAGCGGGTCCAGGCGCGCCGGGCGGCGCAGCAGGCCGTCGCGGTCGGGCGATCGCTCAGCGCCCAGCGGCAGATCGAGGTGAGCGCGCGCTCCGCCCCGTCATTGGACAGCCTCATGGGCAACCTCTGGCACGAGCTGCGCGATGTCGTCCCGTACGACCGGATCGGCGTCGCGCTGCTCGAGGACGACGGCCGGATCCTCCGCGCCCGCTGGGCCAGGGCGACATACAGCGAGGCCCTGCGCATCTCCCACGGCTACTCCGCCCCGATGGCCGCAAGCAGCCTCGCCGAGATCCTGCGCACCGGCAAGCCGCGGATCATCGGCGACCTCGTCCAGCACCTCGCGCGCAACCCGGACTCGATGTCGACGCGCCTGATCGTCGGCGAGGGGGTCCGCTCCTCGCTCACCTGTCCCCTCATCGTCGGCGACACCGCGGTGGGGTTCCTGTTCTTCTCCAGCCGTGAGCCCGACGCATACCACGACGCGCACGTGTCCTCCTTCCAGAGCCTCGCGGAGCTGGTCTCCGGCAGCGTCGCGCAGGTCCGCGCGATGCCTCGTCTGTTCGCCGATGCCTTGAGCGGTTCGCAACTGCCAGGCTTCTCCGGCTGGGATTCGATTCCGCTTACCTAAAGGAGTGGCGATGACAGAGTCGACCGAGCCCATCGCCGCGCTCGCCGCGGTCGCGGCGCTGCTGGCGACCTTGTTCTTCCTCTTCCGCTCGCTGCCCTGGTCTCGCCCCGGGCCCTGGCGGCGGATCTGGGCCCTCGCGGCGCTCGGGGCGCTGCTGTTCATCGTGGCCGAGGTCCCGGCGCTGCTCGACCCGGCGCAGCCGGTGGGGGCGCTCGCTCACCAGATGGCGCTCTTCGGCGCGATCCTCGCCTCGCTTGCCGGCTTCGTCGCCACGTACTTCGAATCACGCCGCGGCGCCGAGCGCGAGCGCGCCCTCGCCCAGACCGATCCGCTCACCGCGCTGCGCAACCGCGGCGCGCTTCAGGCGCGGGTCGCCCAGGCGCTCGAAGGCCGCGAGCCGTTCGCGGTGCTCTGGGTGGACCTCGACGCGTTCCACCTGGTGAACGACGCCCTCGGATCGGAGGCGGGCGACGCCGTGCTGCGGCGCGCCGGCCAGGCGATCGGCGGCGTCGGGCGGAGCGTCGACCTGGCGGCTCGCGTCGGCGGCGACGCCTTCGCGCTGTTCCTGGGGTCAGCGGAGGCGCCCGCGGTGCGTCTGGTCGCCGCGCGGGTCCTCTCCGAGCTCGCCGCCATCGGCGCGAGCCTGCCGCAAGCCCAGCCCCTCTCCGCCTCGTTCGGCGCGGCGCTCCGCGTTGATGGCCAGACCGCCCGTCAGATCCTCGAGGCGGCCGAGGCAGCCGTCGCTCGGGCGAGCGGGTCCGGCGGCGGTCACCTCGCGTACGCCGAGGAGGCGATCGTCGTCCGGCTCGCGGGCGCGCCCATTGTCCGGACGAGGATCGTCGCGAGCGTCGGCGACGTCGCGCGCTTTCTCGAAACGGCGAGCGCCCGTGAGGATGCCGCGGGGGCGAGCCGGTCGCTCGACGACCTCCTCGCCAACCTCTGGTACGAGATGCGCGACGTGATCCCGTACGACCGGATCGGCATCGCCCTGCTCGAGGACAAGGGCCGGATCCTGCGCGCGCGCTGGGCCAGGGCGGCGTACCCCGAGCGGCTACGGATCTCCCACGGCTACTCCGCGCCGATGGCCGGGAGCAGCCTCGAGGAGGTCCTGCGGCGAAGGAAGCCGCGGATCATCAGTGATCTTTCCGACTACCTCGCTTTGAAGCCGGAGTCGATGCCCACGCGGCTCATGGTCGAGGAGGGCGTCCGCTCCTCGCTCACCTGTCCGCTGCTGGTCGGCGACGCCGCGGTGGGGTTCATGTTCTTCTCCAGCCGCGAGCCCAACACGTACGACCAGCTGCACGCCGACACCTTCGAGCACATCGCCACGCTCGTCTCCGCTGCGGTCGCCCGCGGCGCCGTGGGGCACGCGGAGCTGGTCGCGTCGGGACGGGTGGCCCACACGTGAGCGCCGAGCCGGCGGGCGTCGCACCCCAGCGCGGGCTGACGCCAGGACGCTCGAGCGCCCCGACCGCGGAGCTCGCTCGCCGATCGCCCGCGGATGATTTCCGAAGCCTGGAGGCGACCGTCCTCTTCGCCGACCTCAGGGGATTCACCTCGATCTCGGCCGCACATCCCGCCCGCGTGGTGCTCGAGATGCTCAACCGCGTGCTGGTTGAGATGGTCGAGGTCGTCGTTCGCGCCCCGGGCCGGATCGACAAGTTCATAGGCGACTCGATCATGGTCGTCTTCGGCGCGCCGATTGGCAGTCCAGAGGATGTGCGGCACGCCGTCACCTGTGCGGTCGAGATGCAGATCGCGATGGTCAGCCTCAACGAGCGCCACAAGGAGCAGGGCCTGCCCGAGCTGCACCTGGGCATCGGGATCAACACCGGCATCGTGATGGCCGGGACGCTCGGCTCGGCGCTCTACTCGCAGTCCACGGTGATCGGCGACGAGGTCAACCTCGCCTCGCGCATCGAGTCCTTCAGCCTGCGCGGGCAGATCCTCATCAGTCAGGCCACCTTCGAGCGCTGCGGGGACTTCGCGCAGACGGCCCCGCCGATGGACGTCCTGGTCAAAGGCCGGCCGTTCCCGGTCACCGTGCGCGAAGTCCTGGCGATCCCCTCCCTCGGCCTGCAGGTGCCCCGTCAGGAGATGCGCCGGAGCCCGCGAGTCGAGGTGCGGATCCCCTTCGGCTTCCAGGTGGTCAGCAACAAGATCATCCTGCCCGAAGCGAGGCGGGGCACGATCCTCGACATCGGCTACCACGGCATCTTGGCCGAGCTGGAGGTCGAGCTGCCGCCGTATTCGAACATCAAGCTGGACATCGACCTCTCGCTGATCGGGTGCCGGGCGACCGATATCTATGCCAAGACGCTAAAGACCGTCGAGCGACGCGGGCGCCGGCTGACGGGGATCGAGTTCACCGCCGCGAGCCTGCGCAGCGAGCTGAACATCCACCACTTCGTCCAACTGCTCATGCAAGGCAGCGAGCACCGGTGACGGGCGTCGCGGGCCCAGGGCACTCCGGCGCCGGGCGCTCGCGGATGGCGCACGCGCGCGTCGTGCTCGCTCGGCGCCTCCGCTCACTCGCGCGCGCCCTGCCCATTGCGGTGAAGCTCGCCGTGCCGCTCGCCGCGGTCGTCGTCCTCGCCGCAGCGGTGTACCTCGCCGTCGCGCTGCCCCTGCTCGAGGCCGAGCTCGAGCGCGGCTACGCCGACGAGGCGCAGGCGGTCGCCAGGGAGGTGCAGGCCGGGTACGCGCTGCACGGGAACGACCGCGCCGAGCTCGGCGACTTCCTGCGCCACGTTGTGGATCACGATCCTTCCGTCGCGCGCATCCGCATCTACCGCCTCGCCTCCGGCGCGCCGCTGGTCTGGGCCAGCTCCGATCCGGCCGAGCTCGCCCGCTACCAGCCGTCGTCCGTGGACCTTGCTCCGCTCACGACCGGCGCGACGATCCAGGCGATCGAGGAGCTCGACGGGGTGCGTCTGTTGGAGACGGTGCAGCCGCTGCGCTCCGGTGGCACCGTCGACGCGAGCGTCGGCATCTACACCTCGCTCGCCTCGTTTGACCGGGTGGTCAGCGGAATCACCCGCGTCGCGGTGCTGACCGCCGCCGGCGCCGGCGGCGGGGTGATGCTCGGCGCGGCGGCGGTGCTGTACCTGCTGGTGCTACGGCCGATCGGGCGTCTCCACCGGGCCGCGCTGCAGGTCGCCGCCGGCGACCTGGCCGTGCGGCTTCCGGAAGGACAGGGGCCGCCGGCGCGCGACGAGCTGGTGAGCGTCGCGCGGGCGTTCGACATCATGACCCGCGCGGTCGCCGAAGGACGAGCCGCGGTCGAGCACCTGGCCTGGACCGACGGCCTCACCGGTCTCGCCAACCGCCGGGCCTTCGATCGCCAGCTCGAGGCGGAGCTGCGCCGCGCGGTTCGCCTGCGCTACCCGCTCGCGGTGCTGATGGTCGATCTCGACGGCTTCAAGCGGCTCAACGACACCGCGGGCCATCAGGCGGGGGACCAGGCCCTGGTCCGGGTCGCGGCGGCGCTCCAGAAGACCGCGCGGGACACCGACTTCGTCGCGCGGCTCGGCGGCGACGAGTTCGCCGTGATCCAGCCCGGCAGCGAGCCCGCGGCCGCGCTCGTCGTGGGCACGCGCCTCCGCAGCGCCGTGGAGGCGCTGGGCATCGTCGCCGACCCGCAGACCGCGCGGCTGCTCACCGCGAGCGTGGGCGTTGCCGAGCTGCAGGCGGGGCAGGCCGCCGACGCGGTCGTCGCCGCCGCGGACGCTGCGCTCTACCAGGCAAAAGGGCGCGGTGGCGGCGTGGAAGTGGCCGAGCGGGTCATAACCTCCGCCGGACTCCGCCAGTGATTCCGTGTTAATCGGCATCGCCCAGCCAACGGCGGCAGATCGACGTGCGGAAGGCGCGGTTCGTGATCGGTGCACTGATGATCGTCGCGATCGTCGCGGTGACGGACGTGGGCTGGGTATCGCGCGGCAGGCCAGCGCGACCGGGCTCCGCGGCGACAGGCGGCCACGATGAGCGCGCTGTCGGCGAAGCGGGACACTGGTCGCTGGGCCCGCACCGGCACCCTATCCTCGCCGCGAGTGAGGACGTTTGCGGCGACGCTGGCGTTCCTGGTCCTGCTCGGCGCCTGTACGCCGGGCGCCGCAACACCCACCGGCATCGTTGCCGTCGCCTACCGCCTCGACGCTCCTGCGCTGTCGGCATACGTCGGGCCGCCGGGGGCTGGCGTCTTTCGTCTCGATCCCGGTACGTACCTGGTCGAGGTGGCGGATCCGGCCGGCCGGGTGCGCTCGCTCGGTCGCGTGACGATCGGCGGCGCGCGGCTCGACCTTTCCGCGCCCGACGGCGATCCCGATCCCGAGCGCTCCGGCGACCTGCGGACGCTCGCGCGCTTCCTCACCGGCGCCGATGCGGTGCGCCTCCAGACGCTCCGGCTGCTGTCGGGGAGCTATCGCGCGCCGCTCTTCGACCGCAGCGTCGCCGACGATGCGGCGGGCGAGATTGAGCTCGCCGTCGTCTCGCGCACGGTGAGCGACCTTCGGCAGACCGCGCTCGCCGCCCTCGGGCGGGTGGAGCTGCGGGCGCAGGCATACCAGGTCCTCGCGGCCGCACCGGGCTCGCCGGTCGGCGGGCTCCTCGATGGGGTCAAGGAGAAGCTCACCGGCTTCGTCTCCGCGCTCACCCGTCCCGGAGACCGCGCGCGCCAGCGCATCCGAGACCTCGGCGCGAAGGTGCGCCTCCCCGATCAGCGCGACCTCTTCGATGCCGTTCCCGCGCGGCTGCGCGGTGATGCCCAGGACTGGCCGACATTCCTCGCCCGCCTCGACCAGATCTCCTGGTTCGAGATGGCGCAGCTGGAGTCCTCGCTCCGGAACGCTGCCGCGTACGGCGGCCTCGCCCAGGAGGCGGGGGCGACGACCGGGCAGATCATGCGCGAGGAGGGCGCGAACCTCGTCACGAAGGGCGCCGAGCTGAACATCGCCGCGGTGAAGGCGACGCTCATCGGCGCCTTCCCGGACATCGACCTCGGCTTCAACTACGCGAAGAAGGCGGACGAGTACGCCGACTATGTCCAGAAGCTCTATCGCGACCCGCTTGGCACGCTCGAGGGACAGGCGCGCGACACGCTCACCGACAAGCTGAAGGAGCGGATCAAGAAGGACATCCAGGCCTGCTGCCCGAACGTGTCGCCCGACGGGATCGCCGCGGCCGTCGCCGAGCGGGCGGTCGACGCGCTGCCGCGGCTGGTCGCGACCCCCGGGCCCTCCGCGCTTCTGACCGCGACGGCCGCACCGTCCGCTGCGGCGAGCGCGCGCCCGACGCCGACCGCGACGCCGACGAGCAAGCCGACGCCGAACGCGAGCGAGCTGCAGTGCGCGGCCACCGTCGCGCTCGCCGGTCAGACTGCGACGCTCACGCAGCGCCGGGGCACGAATGCGGGTCAGCTCGGCGGGGTCTTCTGCACGTACACGCGCCCCGGCGGCGGGCTCTCGCTCGAAGCGTCCTGGATCGAGCGGGGCGGTGACCCGCGCGGCTACAGCCTTGGCTACTGCGGGGTGAACCCCTCGAGCCAGTACGTGTACAGCAAGGACCGCACCGCTCGCGTCACCGGGAGCCCCTCGGGCCAGGTGACCGACGCCATCACCGCCGCGATCCGTGCCTATATCGCCGGTGCCTGGCTCCAAGCGGCCGAAGCGAACGCGGAGCCTTGCCCCCGCTGATCGTAATGGGCGATGGTCATGCCCGGGGACGACCCTCGCCCGAGCAGCGCACCCTTTCTCTGGGCACTGCGCCGCGCACGATGAGCCTCTGATCGGCTGAGTGAGTTTGGGCAGCCATTTGGGCAGCCATTGGGATGAACTGCTGCGGACCCGTGCGGACCGCTGTGGAATCGAAAGCCTCGAAACGCGGCAGATATGGACTGCTGCGGACCCGCGTGGACTATCCAACGAGCCCTTTCAAGGAAGAGGTCAGGGGTTCGAATCCCCTCCGGGCTACCGACGTCTTTCCCGTCGTCATTGGCTCGTCACGCGATGCGCCTCCCGCACAGGCCGCTTCTCTTCCGTGAGGGCCACATCTCTGCCAGAGCGAGCGTGAGCGGGATCGACCTGATGGCCGGCGAGATCCGCGCGAGCCGACGTCACTCCGATGTCGTGCAGCAACCCCAGGAGTTGGGGCGATACGCGGCGGTACGGAGCGGGATCAGATGGGCCTATGCGTGCGTGAAAGACTGCCGCAGCATCTCGAACTCCCCATAGCGCCGGTGCAACGTTCTGTCTTGCCAGGACCCTCAAGCCAGTTGTGATCCGAGTGTCTGGACGAAAGGGTCTCGGCTCGCCGACTAGTAGGTGCGTCCACGCTGCCGAGCGATGTCGAAGCTCGCGGTCTTCGCGACGGCCATCACGGCCATGACGCCAGCTTGCACGGGATCACTGACGATCAGGTCCGCCGCCCGTGGCGCGGAGCCAGCCATGTTGAGACTGATCACGAGAATGCCGCGCGCCCGAACTTCCTCAACCGCCGTGGTGATCTCGCCGCCCATCAAAGCACCTGCTAACACCAACGCTACCGCCCGGGGCAGGCGTGCGACCGCGCGCACGGCCGCGGCGAGATTCTGCTCGCCCACGATCGGAATGGTGTCGATGCTGATCTTCTCACCGCGAATGTTGTGGCGATCTGCTTCGGAGATGGCCCCGAGAGCGACCTGACCCACCTGCGCGCCGCCCCCAACGACGATGATCCGCTTGCCGTAGACCTCGGTCATCGAAGGGACGAGGTCGACGCTGTCGATCACGTCGAGCCGACGGAGGTCGGCGACGAGTGCTTCCGCGCTTCCACGCTCAGGGAGTTCAACCTCGACGTGCACGCGAGCGCGCTGGCCGCGCTCAGGGATCTCGATGCCGATGATGTTGCCGGCGTGTTCGAGGATTACGCCCGTGACAGCGTGCAGCGTGCCTGGACGATCCCGCCCCTCGCACACCAAGGCGATCGCCACTAGCGGCCGCTTTCCTTCGCGACGTTCGGATGCTCGACGGGAGACACGCCGACCCGCGGGGTGACCAGAGAAGTGCGGAAGCGCCTCGGCATCGGTCGCAGCCTAGAGGAGGATGCGGAAATACGACGGGGAGTTCTTGCGTGATGGGTCCGGAGCCATTCACGCCTAGCTCGCTTCTCTGCAGCTACTGCCTTTCAAGGAAGAGCGTCACGGGTTCGACTCCCCTCCGGGCTATACGGCTGTCGCTTTTGGCCCGCCGCACCTGGGATCGTTGCTCGCGGCCTCTCTCAGTGTGTGGAACGAATTGCAGGGTCCCGATGGCCGAATAGCCTTTCTACCGATGATGCGGTTCATGACCGTCCCTGAGCTCGTCGCTTGGGCGGCGTCGAGATTCCCCGGACGCCTCGCACTGCGCGATGGCATGCGGGAACTCACGTTCCGCGAGCTCGCCCGGATGGTGGATCGACGTGCCGCCGGCCTCGCTTCCCTCGGCGTGGGTCCAGGTGACCGCGTGTTGATCGCCGCCGGGAATTCGGCCGCGCTCGTGGAGGTGTGGCTCGGAGCGATGCACGTCGGGGCACTCCCCGTCGCGGTGAATCCGAGCCTCACGCCAGCGGAGGCGGCTTACGTCGTGGAGGACATCGATCCGAGACTCGCCGTCACGACGATCGAGGGAGCCACGATCCGCGATGCTGCGACCGGGCGTGGTGTAGGACACGAGTTCGTCGACCAGATCGCGTCGTCGCGCTCGATCGTCGTCCACCGTGCGGGCGCTCTCGAGCCTGCCGCGATCGTCTACACCTCGGGGACGACCAGCCGGCCCAAGGGCGTTCTGGTCCGGCATGCCGCGTACACCGAGACGGGTCGTGCGTTTCCTCGCTGGATCGGACTCGGCGAGGATGCGCGACTGTGGGTGTGTCTTCCGCTCTTCCACATCAATGCGCAGGCGTACAGCCTCATGTCAGGCCTCGCCCACGGATACGCCGTCGCGATCTCCGAGCGATTTCACGCGACGACCTTCTGGTCGGAGGCGCAGCGCCTTGATGTGACGCATGTCAACGTGGTTGGCGCGATGCTCACCTTCATCGAGCGTCAACCCGAGACGGCATGGGTCGAATCACCACTTCGGACGATGTACGCGGCACCCGCGCCGACCGCGGCTCGATGGCGGGCGTTCGAGCGCCGCTTTGGGGTCCGGCTCATCACCGGCTTCGGTATGACGGAGAACACCTTCGGCTGCGCGGAGACGACGTCCTCGCGTTACAAGGACGGCGCTATCGGCGTCCCACGCCAACCCACTGACAATTCGTTCGTCAACGAGGTGCGAGTCGTCACTCCGGACAGCAGGCCGGCCGGCGTCGGCGAACGCGGCGAGTTGCAGTTTCGGAATCCCGTCTTGACCCCGGGATATTGGCGAGCGTCCGAGGCGACCGCGCGCGCGATCGTCGATGGATGGCTCCGTACTGGCGACGCCGCATACCGCGATGCCAGCGGTGACGTCGTGCTCGTGGGCAGATACAAGGAGGTGATTCGCAGACGCGGAGAGAACATCGCGCCGGCGGAGGTCGAGGACGTCCTGTTGGAACACGAGGCGGTCCGCGTGGCTGCGGTCTTCGGCGTTCCCTCCGAGGATAGTGAGGAGGAGGTCGTAGCCGCGGTGGTGCTGGTCGCCGGAAGCACCGTGACCGCGCAGGAACTTCGCGAGTTAGCTCGCACTCGGCTCTCCGCTCACAAGGTGCCATCCATCATCAGGTTCTACTCCGAGTTGCCGATGACCCCAACGGCGCGGGTCGACAAGGTGGAGTTGCGCAGGCGCTACCTTTCCAGCGATTGAGCCGGGCAGGCCATGGCTCGACAGCGTGGCCGGAGACGGGTCTCTTCGTGTCAGCGGGACGGTGGATATAGTTCGGCGCGATGCCGACGTCGTCCGCAGCCTCGCAAAGGACGCGCAAACACTCCGTTACCGCCGGGCCGAACGGAAGCGACGGTCCCACCGACCGACTTCGGCGCCTTGGCCCGAAGCTCGCGCCGGCGATGCGGAAGATCGCGAAGGCGATCGAAGACGATCCCGCGGGGTCTGCGTATCTGAGCGGTCCAGCTCTGGCACGGCGAACCGGGGTCAGCCAAGCCACAGTTGTCCGCTTCGCGCAGGCGCTGGGTTACTCCGGATACCCGAGCTACTTGGACGCTCATCGTCGAGAAGTTGCAGCTCAGTCCACGGTAGAACGACTGAAGGGCTCGTTCGACCGTCGTGGCGACGCACCATGGCGAGCGGTGATGCTTTCCGATCTGAACAACATCGAGCGCACGATGAACGAGCTCGACACTCGACAGTTCGAGGCGTCGGTGAAATTGCTTGCCACGAGTCGGCGGATCTACGTGTGGGGCGTCCGGACCACATCGGCCGTCGGCGATCTGCTGTCCATTGCGCTCACGTACCTGCTCGGTGCTGACCGCGTGATGCGCCTGCAGCCGACCCTCTACCACGAGCAGCTGCTGTCGGCCGGGCCGGAGGACGTCGTGATCGTCGTCAGCTTCCCTCGCTACTTTCGGACGAGCGTGGCCGTCGCGGAGTTCGCGAAGGAACGCAAGGTGCCGTCCATCGCGATCACCGACAGCGTCCTCTCCCCGATCGCGCAGAAGGGAAGCCTCGTCCTCTGCGCGCGCTCCGAGCTCCTGTCGTTCACTGAGTCGCTCGCCGCACCCGTCAGCCTTGCCAACGCGCTTGTCACGGCGGTGGCGCTAACGCGTCGCGATCAGTCGCTCGCCTCGTTCAGAAAGCTGGAGAAGCTTTGGAGCAAGACAAGGGTCTACCACTCCACCGAGCGACGCCCGGGGTCTCGTCTGCCGCTACGTGCGTGATGCGGCGACCAGCGGACTCGAGCGAAGGCCTTCGGCGACGGCGTCAGCGAAGCGTTCGACATCCAGCTCGGTGAGGACCGTAGAGAGGGAGCCGAAGCCGTCGGGTGTGAAGAGGAAGCCAGCATTGAGGAGATTAACGAAGAGCGCCTCCAGCCTGGCCGCGTCGGGCGCGGTGGGACGTCCCGACCGGTAGTCGCGCGGCTCGTTCGTACCCAGATGGAGGTCGAACAGCGAGCCCAATCCGGTGACGTGACCAGCGACGCCCGCGGCTGACAGACTGGCGCGGAGCCGCGCTCGTACGTGCTCACCCAGCTCGTCGAGTCGATCGAACGCCTGTCGCGTCAACAGTCCGAGTGTGGCGATGCCTGCGGCCATCGACACGGGATTACCGTTGAACGTACCGGCATGCGGCAGGTCCGGTCGGCCCGTTCGTGGATCGACGACGCTCATGAGGTCCAGTCGACCCGCGACCGCGCCGACCGGGAACCCGCCGCCGATGATCTTCCCGAGCGTCGTCAGGTCGGGCTCGACCCCCATCTCGCCCTGCGCTCCCCGGAATCCCAGCCGGAACGAGATCACCTCGTCGAAGACGAGGACGATCCCGTGCTTCGTCGTGACGTTCCGCAGAGCGGTGAGGAACTCGGGCGTCGCCGGCACGAGGCCGACCCGGCGAGGCAACGGATCGACGATGACGGCGGCCAGCTCCGCGGCGTGTGCGCTGATGATGCGCTGACCGGCGTCGACGTCGTTGAACGGGATGACGACGACGTCATCGAGGACGCCGCGCGGCATTCCCTTCACCGAAGCATGAGCGACCGGGTCGCCGTCGCCCCACTCCGCCGGAGATGGTGAGAGGCTCACTTCGACGGGGTCGTACATGCCGTGGTAGGCGCCCTCGCATTTCGCGATCTTCGGGCGACCCGTGTACGCCCGCGCGATCTTGAGCGCGAGCATCACCGCCTCCGTGCCCGAGTTCGTGAAACGCACACGTTCGGCGCTGGTCAGCCGCTCGCAGATCACTTCCGCCAGCGTGACCTCCTCGCGTGTCGGCATCGCGAACGATGCTCCGAGCCGCACCTGCTTCACGACCGCGTCTACGACCGTGGGGTGGGCGTGACCGTGGATGAGGCTCGTGTAGTTGTTGATGAAGTCGAGTCGTTCGACACCATCCTCGTCGATGACCCAGGGGCCGCGGCCGGATCGGGCGTAGATCGGGTATGGCTTCCAAAACACCGTTTGACGCGTGTTGCCTCCGGGCAGAACGCGCAAGGCTCGCTCATACAGCTGCGCCGAGTTGGACATCGGATCCGGATACTTCATCGACGCTCTCCTCCCGCGCGGTAATGGACTATACAGCGAACGACGGCACTGTAAGTAGCGTTGCGGCTATAGTCTCGGCTATGGCCTCGACACAGGATGCGTCCCTCACCGAGCGAGTCGAGCGCATCGCCCTGGCTATCGCAGCCGGATGGACCGAGCGCCTCGTCGAGGAGCACGTGGCGATCGTTCGGATCCCAGCGCAGACAGGGCACGAGGTGGAGCGAGGGAAGTACCTCTCGGCCCGGTGGCGCGCCCTGGGCATCGACGATGCGCACTTCGATTCCGTGAACAACGTCGTCGGGCGGATCCCGGGGAACAGCGGCGGACCGCGACTGCTCATGGAAGCGAACATGGACACGATCTACGAGGACGCGGACTGCGAGCCGCGGCGCGAGGGCGACCGCCTCGTCGGTCCAGGGGTGTGGATGAACGCTTCGGGCATCACCACGATCCTCGGCACGGTCGCCGCGTTGCGCGAGGCAAAGATCGAGCTGCCCGGAGATCTCATCGTCGCAGCCACAGTGGGCGAAGAGGCCGGTGGTCGCTTCCGCGGTATGCGACAGCTCGTCGACGACTGGGGAGGTCGGGTGGACGCCATCCTTTCCATCGGCAACATCCCCGGCAGCGCGCATCATCGGACACTGTGCCGCGTGGCTCACGAGGTCACCGTCAGGACGGGCGGGGGCCACTCATACGGGAACCTCGGCGTCCCGAGCGCTGTCCACGTGCTCATCGACATCGCGCAGGGGTACTTGAGCGTCGCGCTCCCTGACGAACCGAAGACCAGCACCAACGTGGGGGTATTCCGGGGTGGCGATGCACCGAACTCCATCGCCTCACATGCCGTTGCCGTGTTCGAGACGCGCTCTCCTGATCCGACGCTCATCGCTCGCGTGGAAGAGACGCTGCGGCTCCTGGTCTCAGAGGCGGGGACGCGGCCAGGGGTACAGGCCACGCTCGCGGAGATCGATCGGTCACCGTTCGGCATGATCGAGGACGATCACCCTCTCGTGCAGATCGTCTACGAGTCCCACCGGCGCAGGGGTCTCAAGATCTTCTCGATGCCGGTGAACTGCGACGCGGACGTCGCATTGGCTGCAGGGATCCCGACCGTAGTCCACGGGGGAGCGGTCGGTGGCTTCCACCACTCGCCGCGCGAGTTTCTCGAGTCCGGGTCTCTGGTCACGGGCGTTCAGTCCCTGCTGACCACCGTGGCGCTGTTCATGGAGCGTTACCAGCCGCCGCCGGCGTGAGCCAGCGCTCGAACCACTCGACGAACCGCGTCGCGCAGTCGATGCGGTGCTCGCGCTTCGCGAGCGTGTGCGGAGCATCCCGGTAGATGACGAGCTCGGTGGTCTTCCCACACTCCCGCAGTCCCCGGTGGTAGCCGATCGCGTGCACTAACGGGACGCGCGAGTCGCGAGCGCCGTGCATGACGAGCACGGGCGTCTGGACCATCGGGACGTAGGCGATCGTGTTGAACTCATGATGCGGCAGTGGCGCGGGGCCGTCCCACGGCATGCTCCCGCTCCGACGCGCGTACCGCAGAAGGTCGCCGGCCATCGCCTGGACGTCATGCGAGGACGGAGCCCCGCCGACGATCGCAGCGCGGTAGCGATCCGTATGGCCGACCGCCCAGGCGCTCATGTATCCGCCGTAGCTCCATCCGCCGATCCCGAGACGTTCCGGGTCGGCGATGCCACGTTCTATCGCGGCGTCGACGCAGGTTTGCACGTCGTCCCACTGCGCGGGTAGGCCGCCCTCGGCCTGCGCAAACTTCTCGCCGCGCCCGAGTCCGCCCCGGTAGTTCGGCAGCAGGACCGCGAAGCCCGCGTTCGCGAGCACCAACCCCCAGTTCGTCCACGAGCCGAATGGGTACTGGAACCCCTTTGTCACCCTCGATCCGTACGGGCCGCCGTGGACGATGACGACCGTCGGCAACCTGCCCCCCGGGTGGCCGGGTGGCAACAGCAGGACGCCGTCGAGGGTCAGACCATCTCGACCGGTCCACACGAAGTCCCGCTGCTCGGGCCAGGTCACGTTCGAGGGTGCGAGCGAGCTGATCTGGCGACCGTCGACGTACACCTCCGCCGGGCGGTCCCCGTATGACAGGACGGCGGCCCAGTGCGCACCGACGACGCTCGCGGATTGGATGTCACCGTCGGTCGGGGCGAGGATCGCGGTGGCTGCACCTGTCGCCGGATCGACGCGCATCAGCTCGGTCGAGAGGCCTCGGGCGACGAGGACCGCAAGGTCGTCGGGGCCGTGACCGCAGATCGTCGCCGCATTGCCGGTCCCACCACCGAGGCACTCCCCATCGCCCGCCACAACTCGTGCGCCATCCCCGAGCCGGAACAGGCATTGCGCCGAGCGGGGTGCCATTCGGACGGTCCCCTGGTAGAAGAGGCCGCCGGTGGTCCAGGCGAGCTCGTCGGGAGCACCCTGCAGTCGCGCGAGCGTCTTTCCGCCGATCGTCTCGATCGTGGCGGGCATCGCACCACCCTCCAGGCTTGGCCAGCCCCGGCGCACGAAGGTGAGCTCGTCGCCGGTCGGGGACCACGCGAAGGCACCGATCCATCCGGGCGGTCGGGCGACCGTTTCGACGCGCCCGTCGCCTGAACGAAGCCGGAGGATCCGCTCGGGCTCGTCGAGCGCGAGCGGCACGTCGTCGTCGATCCGGATGTGGATGGGATCGGCGAGGACGCGTGACGGGGAAGTGGCAAACGCGAGAGCTCCGCGTGGCGACAGGGCGTACGAGTGGACATCCTCCGGCTCATGCGTGAGCGGGGTAGCCTCGCCGCCGTGGAGCGGGGCCGAAAACACCTGATACCGACCGGCGCGATTGGATCGGAACGCGAGTCGCTGCCCGTCGCCCGACCAGCGAGGCTGATCCTCCGATCCGTCCGATCGGGTGAAGGGTCGTTCGTCGACCCAGACGGAGGTGCGATCAGCCTTGCGGATCACGTACGCGACGTGTTCCGCATCGGGCGAGAGCCGGACGTCGGATGGTGACGGGAGGTCGACGAGGTCCTTGATCGTGAGCAACGTGAGAGAAGTTATACCCAGGATCGAGAGCCAGCAAGACTGTATTCCGGCGTGACATCCGATTCCGTTACTGTGGCGACCACAGACGTGGACACGACTGTCGCCATCGCCGACGCCGTCCGAGCGGGAACGCGGTCTGCGCGCGACGTCCTGAGCGACGCACGGGCAGCAATCGAGAAGTACAACGACCGCCTTAACGCGTTCGTCTATCTCGACTGGACGACCGCAGAGCGTATGGCCGACAAGATCGATGCGAAGGTTGCTCGAGGCGAGGACCCGGGGCCACTCGCCGGCGTCCCGTTCGGCGTGAAGGAGCTCGAGGATTCGATCGGCATGCCCAACACGAATGGCTCGCTGGTCTTCAAGGGCGCACCGCCGGCGACGAAGGAGGCCCCCAATATCACCCGGCTGAAGCGTGCCGGCGCGATCGCCATCGGGAAGACCGCCGCATCCGAGTTCGGTGCCGACCAGGCGAATCGCACCAAGGTCTGGGGCGTGACGCGCAACCCATGGGACCTGACGCGCACACCGGGTGGGAGCAGCGGTGGGTCCGCGGCCGCCGTCGCTGCCGGCATGGTGCCGTTCGCCACGGGCGGCGATGCCGGCGGCTCGCTTCGCGATCCGGCAGCATTCACCAATCTCGTTTCACTCAAGCCGAGCCACGGGCGGGTCGCCCGCGGCTTCGGGACGAACGACCTCCTCGTCCTCGGCGTGTTGACGACGACCGTCGGCGACCACGCGCGCCTCCTGGATGTGCTTGCCGGGCCTGAGCCGGTCGACAAGATGTCGCTCCCGCCGCCGGACGTTCGCTATGAAGAGGTCATCGAGACGCTGGACGTTCGCGGGCTCCGCGCGGTGTGGTCGGGTGACCTCGGAGGTCATGCGCCCGCCGACCCGGAGGTGGTCGCGATCGCGCGCGCGGCCGCCGTTCGGCTTACCGATGACGCCGGGCTCGACCTCGTCGACGAGCGGCTCGAGCTCCCCGTGAACCCGAGCAGGATCTTCCGCCGCATGAGCGCGTACTCCGCATACGCGGCGATGCGGATGCTCGGGATCTGGCCTGAGCGTTTGGGCGAGCTCTTCGGCCGCACTCGGATGGGTGCGGAGGCCGGAGCGCGAATGCAGATCGAAGATCTTCAGGAGGCGCAGCTGGATCGGGGCAAGCTCGAGGCGGCCGTTGGGGCGTTCTTCGCGAGGAATGACGTGCTGTTGACACCGACCGCGGCATGCGAGGCGTTTCCGGCCGAGGGGCCGGTGCCCAGCGACATCGACGGTCAGAACGCATCGCCCGGTGGGGCCGAGCCATTCGGCAACCTCGCGAACATCACCTGGAATCCCTCGATCTCGGTGCCGGCCGGCTTCACGACAGCCGGTCTCCCTGTCGGATTGATGATCACTCCGCGGCTTCATCGCGATGACGTCGCGCTCCGCCTCGCGCGGATCGTGGAGCTGTCGTCGCCGTGGCCCCGTCTTGCCCCGATGCGCTGATCCCTAGACGTATTCGATCGCGTGTGACGATGTTCGGCGCGGCACGGCGAGCGCCAGGAACAGAGCGCCGGAAGCACCTGCGAGCCCCTCGTGTGGCTCGTTCGAGGCCACCAGCAGCACGTCGCCCGGCTTGAGCGCGGTCACCTCCGAACCGACCGTGAAGATCAGCTCGCCGGACAGCACCACCAGGACCTTCTCGTCGCCATGACGGTGCCGGGGAAATCGGGCGCCCGGTCCGAGTTCGTACCGGCTCGCCGTGAACCCGGCGCCGTCGACCGCGGCGACGCGGACGCCAACGTGCGGCTGGCGCTGTTCGAGGCTTGACCAATCGACGCGCATTTCCAACCCTCCGGACCGCAGAAATGAATTCTTCATGTTTGACAACCACAGGTATAGTTCTGTACGGCCAACTGTGGCGCGTGAAGGTGTGAGCGATGGGAGGCGGGAGATGGTGCGAGGATTAGGCAGGCGAAGCATCTCGACACTGGTCTTGGTGGTGGCATTGGCCGCCGCGTGTACACAGCAGGCGGCCTCGCCGTCGGCGCAGCCGAGTCAGACCGGCGCATCATCGACCACGCCGCCGACCACGCCGCCGGCTCCGAAGACGGTCACCATCGGAGTCGGGACCAAGTGGACGTCATTCAATCCGCTGAAGGAGACGAATGGCTATTCGGTCGGCGCGATCAACCTGATGTACGACACGCTCGCGTGGCAGAGCCCCGACGGGAAGTTCAACCCTCGACTCGCCGCGAGCTGGACGAACTCCGCGGACTACAAGACGTACACCTTCAAGCTGGATCCTCGCGCGAAGTGGTCGGATGGGACTCCCGTAACGGCTAAAGATGTCGTCGCGACGATCGCGATGGGAGCAGACAAGACGGTCGCGTCGGTAGCCGCGAGCCAGACGAAGCTCCTCGTCGGGACAGATGACAGCGGCTACTCCACCACGCCCGGTCAGGCTCCGTCTGGCGTGAGGGCCGTGGACGACACGACCGTCGAGCTCACGCTGAAGGCGCCCGCGGATCCAAACCTCGTCCTGTTCGGAATTGGGGCGAACACCTATGGCTTCAACATCATGCCGGCGTCCGTGCTCAGTGGCATCCAGCCCGCCGACCTCGCGAAGGCGTCCTTCGGTACCGAGCCGAAGGTCACCAGCGGACCGTTCCTCTTCGTCTCTGGGACGATCGGGGAGAGCATCGAGTTCAAGAAGAACCCGAACTACTTCCTCGGCGTGCCGAAGATCGATCGACTCTTCTACAAGTACGTCCCCCAGGCGAGCATGCTCGCGTCGCTCCAGTCCGGTGACATCGACGTCACCTCGGCGCCGGGCGTGAACAGCGATCTTCAGCTGCAGGACTGGCAGAGCCTCGCCTCCAACACGAACGTCAAGGGTGCAAGCGTTCCAGGCACGGCGCAGGACTCGCCGATCATCAACACCGCGAAGCCCTATCTGAAGGACGCCCGAGTTCGACAGGCCCTCACGATGGCGGTCGACCGCAATCTGCTCGTGAAGCAGGTGCTCGGCGGCCAGGGGGCCGTCGCGGTCAGCCAGATCAATCCACTCAGCCCCTTCTACGACAGGAGCATCCAGCCGTACCCGTATGACGCGGCAAAGGCGAAGTCGCTGCTCCAGGACGCGAAGTTCCCGTTCGACACCGAGCTCAACCTCGTGACACTCGCCGGTCGCGCGACGATCGCGCAGAGCGCCCAGATCATGCAGCAGCAGTTCGCGGCGATCGGCGTGAAATCGAAGATCACGTCGCTCGAGATCGGTGCGTTCGTCACCGCGACCCAGAACGGGGACTTCGATCTCTCGTTCCTCCCGACCACGTTCTCGAGCGCGCAGGGGATCGCGGATCCCGGAACGACGGCGTTGTTCTTCACGTGCAAGGGCAGCGCGAACTATTCGAAGCTCTGCGACGACGTGATCGACAAGGCGTACGCCGACGGTGCGGCCACGCCGGTCATCGACCAACGGACCGCCGCTTACAAGACGCTGCAGACGCAAGTGCATGATCAGGCGCCGATCCTGTTCACGTACATCCGCAACGGCATCCCGGCGTACCGGGCGAGGGTGAATCAGGCGCTCCAGCCGACCGCCCTCGGACTCGTGACCCCGTGGCTCTGGGACGTTAGCCAGTAGCTCATAAGCACTAGCGTCATGCGGCGCCGAGCTCCATACCGAAGCTCGTCGCCGCATGGCATTCCATCCGATAACGCATTGAGGGGTGCGCATGAAAGGCGGCGCGGACGAGGCGAAGGTCCTGCACCCTGAGAAGCTCCCGGAGATAGAGCGCGGCGCTGGCATCCGTTCGCGCCCGCTCATCGGGAAATGGAACACTGAGACGAGCGAGCTCACGACCGGCATCACGCGCTTCGCACCCAGGACGTCGATCGCGCCGCATTCACACAATCGCGAGGAGACGATCATGATCCTCGAGGGCGAGGCCGCGGTCGTCGTCGGCGACCAGCGCACGGATCTCGTTGCCGGCGACGTGACGTGGGTGCCGGCCGATGTGCCGCATTACTTCCTCAACCGAGGCACCGGCCCGATGCGCATCTACTGGGTCTATGCGGGAAGGCACATCACGCGGACGCTCGTCGCGACCGGAGAGACGTTCGATCATCTGTCGGACGAGGATCTGCGGGTCGGGCGGAAGGACTAGCGGCAGAACATGTCGCGAGCGATCACGGCAGAGGAGTTCGTCGCTGCTCCGGTGCTGTCCGATCCGAGGCTGTCGCCGAACGGACAGGACGTCGCGTACGTTGAGCGTGCCGGCGCCTCATCACGGCTCATGGTGAATGGGAAGGCCGTCACGAGCGGTGCCGCCGTCGAGGACCAGCCGCGCTGGATGCCCGATGGTCAGCAACTCGTATGCCGCTCAAATCGGGCCGGATCTCCGCAGCTGTTCCTCCAGCCGTGGCCTGGCGGGACCGGGCGGCAGCTCACGCGCGACGCGGTCGGGGTCGATCGCTACGCCCTCTCGCCGAGGGGAGATCGGATCGCGTTCGTTTCGCGCGACCCCGCGGTCCGTGACCCGTACGTCGAGGGCAAGGACGAGCCGTGGGGACGTGTGCGCATGCTCACGATCGCATCCGGCGAGACCGAGACGGTCGTCGCAGAATCCGCGTACGTCGGGAGCATCGCGTGGGCGCCGGACGGAGATGACCTTGCCTACGTTCTGAAGTCGGACCCGGATCTCGACGGCCGATCGCTGCCTGCGCGCATCCTCTCGCTCCGGCGCGGGAAGCTCGCGCAGCTCAGAGGCGCACCCGACGACATCCGTTGGCTCCCATCGGGCATCGTGTACGCGGGCACCGTCCGCATGGCCCCGTGTTCGGCGGGCTGCTTGTACCGCCTCGACGGCGTGAGGATATGCAGCGGGATCGACGACTGCCTTGTCGGCTTCGCTTCCGATCGCGAGGCCGATGCGTGGGTCACGGTGGCGAGAGCGCTCACGACCTTGCTCGTCAGGGTCGATCCGAAGACCGGCTCGGCGACGGTCGTCTACGAACCGAAGGACGGTGATCTCATTGCGGCGGATGTCGTCGCAGGCCACTGGGCGGGGATCGTGTCGTTCGGCGACAAGCCTCCGGTGGTCGTGCGTGACGGTGAGATCGTCGCGGACACGTCGCTGTCGGAGTTCGAATGGGCGGATCAGGAGCCTTTCTACTGGCGGTCGACGGACGGTCAGGAGCTCGACGGCCTCCTGCTGCGCCCGAAGGGCCGCGGCGACGGGCCGATGCCGCTCATCAACCTCGTCCACGGTGGCGGCGCGCGGTACACGATGGGCTTCCAGCAGCCCTTCTCGGGTCTCACGAACTGGGGGCAGTGGCTCGCCCTCTCCGGCTTCGCCGTCATCATGCCGAACTATCGAGGCGGTCCCGGGCACGGCGACGCGTTCGAGGCGTATCGCTGCGAGCATGGGCCGCGCCTCGCCGCGTGGAGCGATGTCGATTCGGCGACCGACGAAGCCATCCTGCGCGGGATCGCCGATCCGAACAGGCTCGGCGTAGGCGGCTGGAGCTACGGCGGCTACATGAGCGGATGGGCGATCACGCATACGCGGCGATACCACGCTGCGGTCCTCGGCGCGGGCCTTTACAGCCACACCGCCTTCATGCTCGAGACCGACATCCCCGCGACAACGGAGGCGAATGTCGGGAGCCGCCCCTGGGACGGGATCGGTCCGTTCCCGCACGAGCTCGCGAGCCCAGTGGCGTACGCGTCGGCGGCGAAGACTCCGGCGCTGATCCTCCATGGGCAGGCGGACATTCGCGTGCCGGTCGGGCAATCGCGGGGCATGTATCGCGCGCTTCGGTACTTCGGCTGCCCGGTCGAGATGGTCCTCTATCCGCGGGAGGGTCATTTCATCCAGGAGCCCGCGCACCGCCTAGACATCCTGACGCGGATTCGTGCCTGGTATCAGCGGTGGCTGCTCGCTGAAGTGACGTGACCGCTCCCGATCGTTCCGCGTGATCGTCTTCGCCCTTCGCAGGGCGGCCATCACGATCCCCGTGCTGCTCGGCGTCACGCTGATCACCTATGCGCTGATCAACGCCGCGCCGGGGAATGCCGTCACGATGCTCGCGGATCCTCTCGCAACCGAAGAGAACCGACGCGCGATGGAGCATGCGCTCGGCCTCGATGCGCCGATCTGGGTCCGCTACGTGCTCTGGCTGGGACAGATCCTGACTGGTAACTTCGGCTACTCGTACGTAAGCAACCAGCCTGTTTTGCCGCTGATGCTGTCGCACCTTCCCGCGACGCTCGAGCTCATGGCGGCGGCGCTGCTGATCGCATATGTCGTTGGCATTCCGCTCGGCGTTTTCGTCGCGGTTCGTCAGTACTCCTGGTACGACTACGTGACGACCTTCTTCGCGTTCGTCGGCATCTCCACGCCGAGCTTCTTCCTGGGCCTCGTGCTCATCTACGTCTTCGCGCTGCAGCTGAATTGGCTCCCGCCCTCAGGCCAGTACACGCTCGGAGGATCGCGCAGCCTGGGCGACCTTCTCACGCACCTCGTCATGCCCGCCGCGATCCTCGCGCTGAACTACCTCGCCATCACGGTCCGCTACGTCCGGGGCTCGGTCCTCGAAGTGCTCGGCCAAGACTACGTCCGCACGGCGCGCTCGAAAGGCCTGCGTGAGCGCCTGGTCCTGTATCGACACGCGCTGCGCAACGCGTTGCTGCCGATCATCACGCTCGCCGGCCTCCAAGTGCCGAGCCTCTTTGCAGGTGCCGTGATCACGGAGCAGGTCTTCGCATGGCCGGGCATGGGGCAGTTCGCGATCCAGGCGATCGGCGCGCGCGACTACCCGGTGCTCATGTCCGTAACGTTCGTCTCGGCGACGCTTGTGGTCGTCGGCAACCTCGTCGCCGACCTGCTGTATGGCGTCGCGGACCCGCGTGTGCGCCTCAGCTAATGCTCCGTCGTGCCGCTGCCCGCTTCCTGCGACATCGTCTCGCGGTCGCGGGCGCCGTCTTCCTCCTCGGCGTGACCCTGGTCGCTGTGCTCGCGTCGGTCATCGCGCCGCATAGCCCGTACGACGTCGACGTCACGGCGTTCCGGTCGCCGCCGTCATCGGCTCACCTGCTCGGCTCGGACCTCATCGGCCGCGACGTGCTGAGTCGCCTCCTCTACGCGTCGCGCGTCTCGCTGTCGATCGGCATCCTCGCGTCGACCATCGCCGTTACCATCGGTACGACACTCGGCGCGATCGCGGGCTTCTACCGCGGGCCGCTCGACGCCGTTCTCATGCGCCTTACAGACATGGTGCTGGCGTTCCCGCCGCTCGTGATCGTGCTCGTCGTCGTCTCACTGGTCGGGCCGAGCATCGGGAGTGTCATCGTCGTGCTCGGTGGCCTGACTTGGCCGACTTCCTGTCGGATCGTGCGCGCGACCTATCTCTCGCTCCGGGAACAGGAATTCACGCTCGCGGCGCGCGTCGTCGGGGCGCGTGACCGGGCGATCATCGTGCGGCACCTGCTGCCCAACGCCCTCGGGCCGGTCCTCGTCGCTGCGTCGCTCGGCGCCGCCGGTGCCATCCTCAGCGAAGCCGCGTTGTCGTTCATCGGCCTCGGCGTGCAGCCACCGACGCCGTCCTGGGGGAACATGCTCGTCGACGCCCAGTCGCTGACGATCCTCCGGACGATGCCGTGGATCTGGGTCCCGCCTGGGCTCGCGATCCTCCTCACCGTGCTCGCGATCAACTTCGTAGGCGACGGCATTCGCGACGCGTTGGACCCACGATCATGGCTGTAGGACTGCGCCCGGGCTTCGTGCACTACGCGACGTTCCCGGATGTCCGCACGCCAGAGCAGCTCGTCGACGCCATTGCGCTCGTGCTCGACAACGGATTCAAAGTGGTCGAGCTGTCATCGATGCTCGGGCCGGCCCTCCTTGAGCGTGCGGCGCAGGTGATCCGAGAGCGCGCGGCAACGCTGTTCCTGTCGGCGGGCCCCGAGTTCGTACGGACACGCAGATCGCTGTGCGACGTGCGCGTGGACGCACGCGTGGCGACAGTCCGTCGCGTCTGGGAGCTCATCGATCTCGCGGCCGCCCTCGGTGCGGAGAACCTCATGCTCGTGTCTGGGGCCGACCCTGGCCCCGATCAGCGCGCGACGGCGCGGGCGGCACTCGTCGACTCGATGCAGCGCATCGCCGAATACGGCCGCGCTCGGCCCGCACCGCGTATCACGTTGGAGACGTTCGCTCGCGAGCGCCCGCCCGCGCAGTTGCTCGGACCCACCGCCGAGACGCTCGCGCTGCTGGACGCGGTCGGCGCCGCCGAGCTTGGTGTGACGATCGATCTCTCACACCTCGTCCAGCTCGGCGAGGATGTCGGGCCTGCAGCGGCGTCGCTCGCACCGCGTTCGACGCACGTGCACCTCTCGACGTGCGTGCTCGCGAGCGGTCATCCGCTCGACGGCGACCAACACCCGTCGTTCAACGAGCCCGGGATAGCGCTTTCGCTCGACGCTGCGGCGCTAGCCATCCGCGGCCTCGCCTTGGGCGACGGGGTCGTGTCGGTCGAGATCCGTCGTCACCATGGCGAGGCGGCCGGTGCGTTCGTGCGCGAGTGCGCGCGGTACTGGCGGACGGCGGTGGGGGAGCACCTTCGCACCGTGGAACGGACGCCCCAATGATTCTCGTCGTCGCGAGGCTGCGGATCCGCCCAGGCGCGATGACACCGATGCTGGCCGAGGTCGAAGCGTTCGCCCGCCTGTCACGCACGCAACACGGGTGCCACGAGTACATGTATCTCCGCTCGCCCGAGGACGACGATCTGCTCCTCTTCGTCGAGCGGTGGGAAGATCAGCCGAGCCTCGCCGCTCACCTGGCTTCGATGGAAATGGCGGAGTACCGCAAAACGACGGCTTCGCTCGTGGCCGAACGATCGCTGAGTGTCTTCGACGCGAAGGACATCTCGTTGTGACTACTCCGGTGGGCTTGAGCAGATGAAGCGCTACGACCTGGTCATCGTGGGCGCCGGCATCGTCGGGCTCGGCTGTGCGCGTGAGCTCCTGATCCGGCAGCCGCGCCTGAAAGTGGCGATCCTGGATCGCGAGCCGGTCATCGCGGCACACCAGTCCAGCCACAACAGCGGCGTGATCCACGCGGGCATCTACTACCGGACCGGCTCTCTCAAAGCGAAGCTATGTGTCGCCGGCACGCGGTCGATGACCCGCTACTGCGCCGAG
>Ga0315281_10001471_pt1 | contig 34821 bp, 38 predicted proteins | sample YL17G07_0_MG_FD_204540 | JGI IMG/M metagenome (GOLD analysis project Ga0315281, IMG submission 204540) | Sediment microbial communities from Yellowstone Lake, YNP, Wyoming, USA - YL17G07_0 | ecosystem: Environmental > Aquatic > Freshwater > Lake > Sediment | place: USA: Wyoming | collected...
CCACCGGCTGCTCGTCGATTTACGGCGGCAACCTGCCGACGACGCCTTACGCGGTAAACCGCGAGGGGCGGGGGCCGGCGTGGAGCAATTCCCTGTTCGAGGACAACGCCGAGTTCGGGTTCGGTTACCGCCTCGCCGTCGATCAACACACGCGCCAGGCGCAGAACCTGTTGCGCGCGCTGGCGAGCGACGTGGGCGAAGCGCTGGTCGACGAATTGCTCAAGGCCGGGCAGCACGAGGAGACTGCGCTCGCCGAGCAGAGGGTACGCATTGCCGCATTGCGCGAAAAACTCAAGGGCAGCTCGCGGCCCGAGGCGCGGCGACTGGAGTTGCTTGCCGACTACCTGGTCCGCAAGAGCGTCTGGATCATCGGCGGCGATGGCTGGGCCTACGACATCGGCTATGGCGGCCTCGACCACGTCCTTGCCTCGGGCCGCGACGTGAACATCCTGGTTCTCGACACCGAGGTCTATTCCAATACGGGCGGCCAGCAGTCCAAGGCCACGCCCATAGGTGCGGCGGCCAAGTTCGCGGCGGCGGGCAAATCGATTGCGAAGAAGGATCTCGGCATGCTGGCGATGGCCTATGGCAGCGTTTACGTGGCGCAGGTGGCCTTTGGGGCCAACGACGCGCAGACGGTCAGGGTATTCAACGAGGCAGACGCCTATCCAGGACCTTCGCTGATCATCGCCTTCTCGCATTGCATCGCTCACGGCTACGACCTTGCGAAGGGCGCGGAGCAGCAGAAGCTCGCCGTCGACACCGGCTATTGGCCCCTCTATCGCTACGACCCGCGCAGGCGCGGCCCCGGCGAGAGCCCGTTGCGCATCGATTCACCTGCGCTCAAGGGCAAGGTGATCGACTACACGCGCAACGAGACCCGATTCCGCATGGTGGAGCAGCAGGATCCCGCGCGCTTCAGGGAATTGATGCACATGCTGCAGCACAAGTCCGAGGAGCGGCGGGCGCTCTACGCACACATGGCCCTCCCGTTCGGGGCGGCGCCCGCAGGCGCCGCGCAGCCTCAACCCATGGCCAAGAAGGACGAGTGACCCATGACCACGTCCGTGAACGCAAATCCATCGATTGATCTTTCGACCGGTTATCTCGGGCTGCATCTTCCGCACCCGTTCATGCCAGGCGCCTCGCCGATGGTGGACGACCTGGACATGGTGCGCCGGCTGGAGGATGCGGGCGCCGCCGCCATCGTGATGCACTCGCTCTTCGAGGAGCAGATCGAGATGGAACAGGGGCGTACGCTCTACGATATCGAATCGCACGTAAACGCCTTTGCCGAAGCGAGTTCATTCTTTCCGCGCCCCGCCGAGTACAAGCTCGGGCCCCAGGGCTATCTGGAGCAGATCCGCCGCATCAAGGAGGCGGTGAAGCTGCCGGTGATTGCCTCGCTCAACGGCATCACCGCCACGGGCTGGCTGGAATATGCGAAGCTCATAGAGCAGGCCGGGGCAGATGCGCTGGAGCTCAACGTCTACTACGTGGCCACCGATCCGGACGAGGACGCCGGTGCGGTCGAACGCCGCACGCTCGACATCGTGCGCGCCGTCAAGCAGGCGATCCGGATTCCGATCGCGGTAAAGTTGTCTCCGTACTTCTCGGCGCTGTCGCACTTCGCGGCCGAGCTGGAGGCCGCCGGCGCCAGCGCGCTGGTGCTGTTCAACCGCTTCTACCAGCCGGACATCGACCCCGAAGAACTGGAGGTGCGCAACGAACTACGCCTTTCGAACTCATCGGACCTTCTGCTGCGGCTGCGCTGGCTGGCGATCCTCTCCGCGCAACGAAAGCTCGACCTCGCGGTCTCGGGCGGCGTCCACGCGCCGCAGGACGCCGTAAAGGCGGTGATGGCGGGTGCGCGGTCGGTACAGGTTGTGTCGGCAATCCTGAAGAACGGGCCGCAGCAACTCGCCAAGCTGCGCGACGGACTTTCACGCTTTGTCGAGGAGCACGGGTATGCGTCGCTCGCCGAGATGCACGGCTGCATGAACCTGGCGCGCTGCCCCAACCCGGCGGCGTTCGAGCGCGGGAATTACATGCGCATCCTGCAAAGCTGGCGGGACTGACCTGAGGACAGCATCGCCCGGTGCGACAACTCAGCGCGGCCCGTCCTTGCGCAAGTGGGACTCGATCTGCGTGAGCCGCGCGTAGTTCGCGCGATCCAGACGGCCCACTGGGCGGCCGTCGATATGGGCCAGCACGTCGACCCGGTGTTTGTGCTCGGCGCGAGGCCCGAGGTAGTTCGCCGGATCGACATGGATATGCACCACGGTGCCCATGATCCACACGTTCACGCCCACTTCGATCATGTCGTAGAGCCGGCATTCGAAGGCCACGGGCACGCCGGGCACCCTCGGCGGGCGCACGATCGTGGACGGCACCTCCGCGAGGCCTGCGTGGGCGAACTCGCTCTCCCCGTGCGCAAGCGGGTCGGAGGTCCTCACCATCGGGTCCAGCAGGCTCGCGGGCACCAGGTTGACGACGAACTCCCGGTTGGCACGGATGTTCATAAGCGTGTCCTTGGGCTGCCGGACCTCCAGGTTGTGGTTATCGCCGCGCGGGCCACAGCTGAATCCGAGCACGGGCGGGTAAGGACACACCACGTTGAAAAAACTGAACGGCGCCAGATTGGTTATCCCGTCGCCGTTGATCGTGGATACCCAGGCAATCGGCCGCGGCACGACCGAATCGCGCAGGAACACGTACATTTCGGTCGGTCCGAACTCGGACGCGTCCAGCGAAATGCCGGGCCGGGCCGGGGAATTTGTTTCGTTCATGACAAGTCCTTGCAGTCGGCACGGCCTGCCGCGCCGTTGAACCCGGAGTTTAAGGTAGGGCCGGCTTTGTGGCAGTCACAGGGTCTCGGGCGCGATCGGCAGTATTCCAACCAACGAACCCGTGGGGCGCAAGGTGCCCCGGAGCGAACGCGTGTACGCCGATACCGGCTTTGTCTTTTCCGCTGAAAACGCGCCGGCGTCAGAGAGCCTTGCAGAGCAGGTACTGATTGGTGCCGGTTTCCGCATACGATGTTGCGGCAGCGGCCCCAACGTCGGGACTGGGCCCGGCCTGGAACTGACCGCGAATTCCGCCGGTGGCCGCCGCGCCGTCGTCAACCTGCGTGTCCACGGCGATGGCGACCTTGTCAGGCAAGTTGCTGGTGCAGATGATATTCGAGCTGAACCCCATCCCGGTGGTCTGGACCCCGAGTATGCCATTGACGGCATTACCGGGCTGCTGCATGGACGCGGCCCCCGTAGTCGCGCCGGGCACGAAACCAGACAACCGCAAATGCAACCAGAACAGCTGGGTTTCGAGGTTAATCGCAGGTACATCAGGGGGGGCGTTGTACTTGAGCGCGGTGGGACTGGCGCAGGCGCCGGTGCAAAGGACCCCGTTGCCATCGCCGCCGAAGGCCCCTGCACCCCAGCGCGCCAGCGTGGTCGCGTCCAGTTCGTCGCCGGGCAGGGCGCGGTAGCGGTCCTGATAGGAATAGATGGCCGCCGACATGCCGTTCATGTCGTTCACGATGTTCTTGATCTTGGCCTAGGTGATCATTTCCTGGCCCTTCAGGATGCCGCCCAGCAGCAAGCCGATGATCACGAGCACGATTGCGATTTCGACCAGCGTGAAACCTGCCTGGTGCCTGCCGATGCGTTTCATGATTTCAGCCCCCTCTATTATTGTCGTTCTACGGCCGATTCGAAGTGAAACTCTGCGTCGCAAGCGTATGCCGATGGTGGACTAGGATTGTGATGTATGTCACACATGCCACGGATGCTCAGATCATGCATTTGCATGCAAGAACGGCTAGGCGCTTTCACACCTAGCCGCTTGAGTAATCTGGCGCGCCCGGCAGGAATCGAACCCACGACCCCCTGGTTCGTAGGTCGGTCTGTTAGCGCAACTCATTGATTTAGTATCATTGTGTCGCACCGCCCGTTGCAGCTTCGTGCGACCTGCCCCCACGCTTCTCGACAGGGTCTTGCAAGAGTCGAGCAGCTTCTCCACGCGTTAGCCTCCGACGGCTCGGCACAATTGCGCACCTAACACCGGTGTGGACTCCGATCATTCCTGCCACCTGACGCAGATCGCAACGCGCGCGCCAGGATTCCTGTCACGCGATTGCTGATTCCAGTCACCCGCAACGGGCGCGCCAGGTTTCCTGTCACTTCGTTGCAAGTTCCCGACGCGGGTCGCCGCATCGTCTCTAAAACCTGATCCACTGAAACGCGCCGCCCGGCGCGGCTTCGTTACCACTCACTTTCTGTCGCCCCTCATCTTGCAGTGAAGGGGACGAAAGCGTGAGCAGCAGACAAGCCGCCAGATCAGGGCGGCTAAAGCATTTCCACATCAAGAACTTCCCCCTCCCGTCCCCGAGGGGAGGCGAAGAGAACTCCGCATGAGCAGTTTTTTTAACCAGCTCATAGGAGGCAACAATGCTACTCAATATGCAACTGATGAATGTCACCGATACCGAACTTCTCACAATGCTGCTCGGCAACCGTAAGACCGCGGAAACGCTGCTACGTAATGCAAAGGGTTCTTTGTTCGCACTTCTGCATCAGGACCCGCCCGAAAATGGAGACGTGTTCTGCTCCGAAGAAAAGCGCACTTATCCCGGTGATCCGCTTTCAAAATTGCAGGCAGCACGGGAACTCGCAGCCCGAGCCATTACCGAGGAACTCAAGCACCGGGACGCACTGAATAGCCCCTTAGCCGTCCGCAGGCTTCTCCAGCACCGCTTGGCAGGGCTTCCGCATGAAGTTTTTGTCGTCCTCCTGCTAGATGCACAGCACCGCGTGATAGCGATCGAGGAACTTTTCCGGGGTACGCTGACGCAAACGAGCGTTTATCCGCGGGAAGTGGTGAAAGCCGCATTAAGGGCAAATGCCGCCGCAGTGATCTTTGCCCACAATCACCCATCGGGAGTAGCCGAGCCGAGCAGCGCCGACGAGATGCTCACCCGCACGCTCAAGCAAGCCCTTTCCCTTGTTGATGTTCAGACCTTGGATCACTTTATTGTCGCAGGCACCAAAACGCTGTCCTTTGCGGAACGTGGACTGATCTGATATGTGGAGTTGTTCCCTTGGGTTTTCCCTGCGAAATCAGGTTCAAGATGACGTTGACTCCACATAAGTAAGCCGGCCGGGTAGCGTGGCGTTCCCCCCTTAACTGTGGAGAGCGCCATGACTACCGATTTGCTTCCCAAGACCCGACGCCTGATCTCCGGATCAGCGTGTCCCCGCGAGCTGTCCGATTTCGCCGACTGGCTTTTGAGCGAAGGCTACACGGCAGCCCCTATCCATATTCACCTCATCTATCTCGACCAGGCGCTTGCGCGTCTCGATCGGCCTCATGATCCGACGCCGCGCGATGTTGCCGAGGTTGAACGGGCGTTCGATCCCGGAGGCGGGCCGCCGACCCGGCGCCAGCTTTTCCGGGGCACACGCCGTGCGTACGTGCGTTTTCTGCGTGCACGGGCTCGCCTGATCGAACAGCAGCAGCCTGAAGATCGCTTCGCGAGCCTTCGCCGTGAGTACGATCAGTACCTCGTCGAGCTTCGGGGGTTTTCGGCATCTGCACGCTCCCACCACTCCCATACCACCGCCGATTTTCTCAGCAGCAGTGTCGGGCCACGTGGCGTAAGCGCGCTTACGCGGCGCGACGTCGAAGCTTTCGTCGTGCTGCGCGGCCGCGAGATATCGCGCCACTCAATGCAGCATGAGGTCGGGCAATTGCGCTCATTCCTGCGGTTCTGCTATGACCGCGGGTACGTCAAGTCGCGTCTCGACCAGACGATCGACACGCCGCGCACCTACCGCGGCGAGCTGCTCCCGCGTGCACTGGCGTGGCGCACCGTGCAGGCGTTGCTTGCGTCAATCGATCGCGCAAGCAAGGCCGGCTGGCGGGACTACTGCATTCTCCACCTGATCGCGCATTACGGCCTGCGCCCGTCCGAGGTCGTATCGCTGCGCCTCGATTCGATCGACTGGGAACGGTGCATCCTGAGTGTGGTGCAACGCAAAACGCGCTCGGCTCTGACGTTGCCGCTCGCGCCCGCGACGATCCGGATGCTGAGCCAGTATCTCGCGGTCGAGCGGGATCGACAGGGCTCGACTCATGCGGAGCTATTTCTGCGAGCACGCTGCCCCAATGGCCCACTCCTGCGCACTGCGGTGGGCGATATTTTCGAGAAACGCATGCGAGCGGCAAAGCTGGGTACCACGAGCGATGCCTACAGCCTGCGGCACGCCTTCGCGATGCGTCTGCTCGAGCGAGGTGTCGGCGTAAAGGTCATTGGAGACCTGCTCGGACATCGCAGCATCGATACCACCTGCACGTATCTGAGGCTCAATAAAGAGGCGCTGCGCGGTGTCGCGCTCGATGTGCCTCGCTCCACGCGCTCGGGAGGCCGCCATGCGCACGCGTAATTCGCTGGCAGCCTGGGACGCCGCCGTGACCGCGTATCTTGCGAATCGCCGCGCTCTCGGTCGCACATACGAGAACGACGAGTACGCCCTCAACCGCGTACGCCGGTTCCTCGCCGAGGCGAGCGCGACCGATCTCGACGAGCACCTTTTCGATCGCTGGCGGGCATCCTTTTACCGCGCGAGTAACCGTACCCGCATTATGCGCGAGCGTGCCGTGTACCGGTTCTGCCGCTATCGGCGCCGCAGCGAACCGCATTGTTTTCTGCCAGACCCGAACTCCTTCACGCGCCCGAAGCCGCTGCCGCTGCCCCGCATAATCGAGCGCGAGCAGGTGATCCGCCTCGTCGGTTACGTCTCGGCGTTGCTGCCGAGTTCGCGCGATCCGTTGCGACCGGCTGTCCTGCGCTTGGCAATTCTGCTGCTTTACACCACAGGGCTTCGGCGCGGCGAGCTCGTGCGGTTGACGCTCGGCGATGCGGATGCGCAGCAAGGCATGCTCTTTGTCCGCGATTCGAAGTTTCACAAATCCCGCTGGGTACCGCTCTCCTCCAGCATGCGCTCCGAACTGCGCAGCTATCTCAATGCCCGCCGGCGCGCCGGCTTCGACTGCCGACCCAAAGCGCCGCTGATCTGCCACGCCCGAGGTCGTGCTTATACCGGCATCGGCTTTGGTCGAACCGTCATCGAGCTGCTTGACGCGTTGGGCATTCGCGACCAGAACGGGCGGCGTCCACGAGTGCAGGACTTCAGGCACAGCTTCGCGGTTGCCGCACTCCTGCGATGGTACGAGAACGGCGAGGACGTCCAGGTGAATCTGCCCAAGCTCGCGCTCTACATGGGTCACGTGTCGATCGTCTCCACAGCGTACTACCTGCGCTGGATGCCGGCCGTCATCGCACGTGCAGGCGAGCGATTTGGGCGCTCCTTTGGTCAAGTGGTCGAAGGCGGTGCGTCATGAGACCGGTCAAGCCAACGGATCTCGGCCGCGAGCTGGTGCGGTTCTTCGAGGACTACCTGCCTGCACAACGCGGCGTGAGCCCGCACACGCTTCGGAGCTACCGTGACGCCCTCCTGCTTTTGCTCCAGTTCGCCGCGCGCGACAGCAAGCGCGCCATTGAGCGCCTGGAGATTGCCGATCTCACGCCGGAGCGCATCATCCGATTCCTGAGCTTTCTCGAATCCGAACGCAAGAACGGAATCGCGACGCGCAATGCCCGGCTCGGCGCCATTCACGTGTTTGCGCGCTTCATGGCCTCTCACCACCCCGAGCAACTCGGTTCGCTGCAGTGCATCATTGGCCTTCCGTTCAAGCACGGCGCGCAGGATGCGCCGATCGAGTATCTCGAGCGCGGCGAGATCGAGGCGCTCCTCGCCGGCATCGACCGAACGACACTTGCAGGTCGGCGCGACTATGCGCTTTTCGCGCTGATGTTCAACACGGGCGCCCGGGTTCAGGAGGTGCTGGACTTGCGGCGCCGCGACGTTCGTCTGGATGCGCCGTGCCAGGTTCGCCTGCAGGGCAAGGGAAGCAAGGTCCGGCTGTGTCCGATCTGGCCGGCAACCGCGCGATTGTTACGGGAACTGATCCAGGAGATCCGGCCAGTCGACGCAGATCCCGCCGACGCGTTCCTGTTCACCAATGCGCACGGGCGGCAGATGACGCGTTTCGGTGTGCGCTACCTCCTTCGCAAGCACGTGGCTGCCGCCGCGCGATCGGTGACGACGCTACGCGGGAAACGCATTCACCCGCATTCCATGCGCCATAGCACGGCCGTTGCACTGCTCAAGGCGGGCGTCGACTTCGCCACCATCAGCCAGTGGTTAGGACACGCGAGCCTGAACACGACGATGCGTTACGCTCGTGCCGATCTCGATCTGAAGCGTCAGGCCATTTCGCAGGTCTTCCCAGACGCGCTCGCCCCACCGCGCGGCGGGCATCTGCTCCTCGACGGGCGCGGCCTGGTGGGATGGTTGCGTCGTATGTAGTTCGACGCACCGCAGAGGAAACCAGCCCGCTACTCCCGCGCACCCGAGAAGCATGGCGAAGCGCTCGGCGGGCTGGCGTACCATTTCGTCTCATCATTCAACCGGACTGCCCTACGATGGCCACTCGCCGCAACTCGCCCGCCGCGATTTACACCTTACGTATCGAACTCCAGCACATCGAACCGCTTATTTGGCGGCGCGTGCACGTCGCGACGGATATCTCGCTCCCGAAGCTGCACAACGTGCTGCAGGTCGTCATGGGGTGGACCGACTCCCACCTACACAGCTTCCGCATCGGTAATCACGCATACACCAATACTGAGGACTTCGAGGACCTGAACATGCTGCCGGCAAAAGGCCACAAACTCGGAGCGCTCCTCGGCAGTACGCTCCGAGAGTTCGAATATGAATACGACTTCGGCGACAGCTGGGAGCATCGGATTATCGTCGAAGCGAGCAGCAAGCCTGTCGTTGACTGGCCTTACCCCCTCTGCGTTGCCGGGGAGCGCGCGTGCCCCCCGGAGGATGTCGGCGGTGTGCCCGGATACCAGGACTTTCTCCGGGCAATTGCCGAGCCCAACCACGAAGAGCACGAGAGCATGCTCGTCTGGATCGGCGGCGCCTACGATCCGGAGGGCTTCGACATCAACTGCGTCAACCGGGAGCTACGCCGCCTGCGCCTCTCGGCTTGAAGGCCGGGTTTGATACCGTACAAAATGTGGAGTTCGCACCTTACGGAACGCTTTTCCTCTCTGAAAACATCGACTTGTTACTCCACATATCAGATCAGTCCACGTTCCGCAAAAAATGTTGCGCTCCACATTTTTTGCCGAGCGCGGATTGCTGTAATTACACGTTGACCGGCGTCGGTATTGCGAGGAGCAGCGCCCGAAGAATGGGTTAGGCAGGGTCCGTCTGGCCGTCCGTCTGCACAGCGCGCCCGCATTCGCTCGCGAACTCGTGCGCAATGGGCTCAATTGCAGTTTGCAACGGCGGACTCTAAATCAGTCTGCGGCTAAGACTGGGGCCACGTCGAGAGCAAGGGTATGCGAATCCGACAGCATGCGAGTCGTGAACACCGGTGCGAAGCCGCCGCCAGGCGTGCGGAAGTTGGTCGTCTGACCCTGATACATGCGCGCGGCCACGAACTGCACCATGCCGTCGTAGACGTAGTTGCGCACGTCGAACTTGAGCGCAAGCGGCTCCTGATGGTCCTGGATCCTACGCTCTCCCGGCGGAACGAACTCCTGCGCCACGTAATTGCCCTTGAGAATTCCCTCCCAAACACGCCGGGTGATCTTGTCGCCGCGATAGGCCGCCTTACTGCCATAACTTGCGGCCGGCTTGAAGAAGAGCCCGCGACGCGCGGCCCAAAGCCGGTCCGCGTGGGCGGGGTCAACCACCTGTGTTCGCGGAATGCCGCTGAGCAAAGTGCTCTCGATCTCCGGAGGCACACCAAAGGCCCGCAACCGCGCCGCATCGGTCAGCACGGCGAGATTGCGTTTGTCGGCGTACAGCGCATGTGCGCGCGGGTGCGGCGTGAGCACCACCGCGTCGGTCACGTAGGCCTCGCGCAACGCTGCATGCGCGGTCTGCTCTAGCGTGAAATCGGTCAGGCGGTTATAGACCAGATCGATCTGCGCATCGCCATGCCAGAGTACGCCGTCCCGCAGCCGCAGTTCCGCTGGGTCGGCGATTACGGCGTGGACGCCATGACTGGAAAAGAGCTGGCGGAAGAGGAGGAACTCAGGATAGAGATACTGCTGCTCCGGCTGGTCGTCGACGATGGCGATGCTGCGCAGCGCCCGGGTGCCGCGCGACAGGCGCCATTCGGTGAGGAACATGTCCAGAAAGGTTCTATCGATCGACTCCAGCGGAATCGTTCCTGCGGTCATTCCTTCCATCGCAGCACAGCAGGCCCGCTGCGCGCGCGCCAGCGCGGCGTTGAGCAGCGCGCCGCCGGCATTGGTGTTGATCTCGATGAGCTGCGGCCCCGACGCGCCCAGGTGAAAGTCGTAGCTCAGAAACACCCCGCGCGCACCTGCAGGCTGGAAGCGCGCGATGGGCGGCGCCCAGGCAAGCACCGTATCGCGGTAGGCCGGAAAACTCACCACCGCCTCGACGGCCCGGATGACCGCAGCCATCTGATCCAGATGTCGCGCAGAGATGAATACCGGCAGGTTCGCAAACAGATGCGGGCATCGGTCCCGGATCAGTTGATACAGATCGTTGGTCTCGGGGTCCGCCTGGAGCGCGCGCTTCAGCGCATCTCTGTCCAGACTGATGCAGAAACAGTCCCGGTTGAGCGATTCGGCCTCATTGCCTGAGGCCACTGCCGCTGCGAGGCTGGAATTCATGGCATGTGAACAATTTTCGCCGTCATTTTGCGCGCAGTGGGTGCAAGAAAGTATATTACCGGCACGCCTACAACGTAGGCGATCAGGAACGCACGCATCCAGCGACCGATAAAATCCGCCGGAACGCCGACGTTGATCAGCGTAATGACAAAGGTCATCACGAAGATCATCATGGCACCCATCAGCAGCGAGAACACCAGGTGGAATCTATTCTTGGACAGCTTGGTCATTGCTTTCTCCAGTCTCAAAGTTGAAATATGCCCAGGCCCTGTGCGATCCACCACAGTCCGGCGGCGAGCATGACCAGCGCGAACGCGCGTCGGCCAGGGATCCAGGCCTCAAATGGGGCGAAGCGGCGTCCTAGCGCCGATGCGGCCGAAGGCATGGCGCCCGCCAGCAGCAGTAGCGTGCTGTGCCCCAGTCCGTAAGCCAGCAGCAGAGCGGCGCCCCAGGTCATCGACGCACCGAACAGCGCACCCGAGCCCGCCAGCGCCAGCGCGGCAGCCAGGGCCGGTGTAGCGCACGGACTCATAACAGTGCCAATCAAAGCGCCGAGCACCGTGGCACCCCATAGTCCCGACTGTGCGAGCCGGCGCTCGAGGGCAACTGGCAGCCGGAAACCGCATGAAGCCGGCCCGGAACGCCAAAGCATGACCGCTCCTCCAGATACCAGGACGCCGACAGCGATCAACCACGGTCCTGGCAGCGCACCCAGCAGCAGGCCCAGACGTGCTGCGAGCAGCCCCATCACCAGCAGGGCCGTATTCATACCGGCGACAAATGCCAGCGACAGCATCCAGGCACGGCGCGGCGTCGCAGCCTGACCACCCACGTAGCCCACTGCGACAGGTACCGCAGCCAGCACGCAGGGCGAGGCCGAAGTCAGCACGCCGCCCAGCAGGGCCGCGGCTAGAGCTTCGACGCCGGTCATGGTGCGCGCCCGACGGGCGCCACATTGAGTCGGGCGAGAATCTCGTTGCCGGAGATCTTTCCCATATGGCGTCCGATTTCGCGGCCCTGTGCGTCGAAAAACAGCTGGGTGGGAATCAGCTGAATCCCGTAGCGTGAGGCGTATCCCGCCATTTTCATCAGGTCGATATCGACCACGGTGACACGCTCCCCATGCTCGCGGGCAAGCGCACCTAGCACCAACTTCATCTCGCGGCAGCTCTCGCAGTTGTTGGCGCCCAGTTCCACGATCACCGGCTTGCCCAACCGCCGCGCCATCTGTACGGCATCGTCGCCGCCAGTACCAGCCTGCAGATCCGGCGCGGGTACGGGCACGCGGTGTGTCAGCACATAGGTGGCCGCACCCGTCGCCGCTGCAAGGCCAAGCAGCGCAACGACTAGCCTGTAGTGAGCCATTGACAGCCGTTTGGGCGGGGCATTGGTATCGGACATCATCCGAGCAGCCTCAGACGCGCGCCCCTGCTGCGAGCCATTGTTCGATCTTGTCCCGGCCCGGCACGCCGCCGGCGTGCACGACCTTGCCGTCGATCACCACGCCCGGCGTGGACATCACGCCGTAGCTCATGATGTCGCGCAGCTCCTCGACCTTTTGCAGCGAGATGGCAACACCGCCGGCTTGCGCGACCTGTTCAATCAGCGCAACGGTGGTGCGGCAGTTCGCGCAGCCGGTGCCGAGTACCTTGATTTCCTTCATTTCGAACTCCTTGCGTCGATTAGAGTACGGCGTTGAATACGTAACCCACGATCAGGATGCCCGTGGCAACCACGCCGACGAACGTGGCGATCAACCGCATCTTGAGCACCTTGCGCAAAATCACCATTTCCGGCAGAGACAGCGCGATCACGCTCATCATGAACGCCAGCACCGTGCCCAACGCCGCGCCCTTCGCGAGCAGCGCCTGTACGACCGGGATGACGCCTGCCGCGTTGGCGTACATGGGCACGCCGATCACGACCGCAAGCGGCACCGCCCACCAAGCGTCCTTGCCCATGAACGAGGCCATGAAGTCCTGAGGCACAAAACCGTGAATGCCGGCGCCGATCGCGATACCGCCGAGGACGTAGGGCCAGACCCTGCCCACGATCTCGCGCACTGCGGCAAAACCGGCGTCCAGGCGCTCGCCGAGGCTGAGCCTGTCCTCCCCAACGGCTGCAGCAGTGTGCGGCATATCGCGTACCCAGTCCTCCAGATGCGCTTCCATTTTCAGCCGGCCGATGATCCAGCCGGCGAGGATGGCCACAGACAAGCCCAGGCTAAGGTAGAGCAAGGCCACTTTCCAGCCGAACATGGCGAACAGCAGCGTGAGCGCGACTTCGTTAACCATCGGCGCGGAAATCAGGAACGAGAAGGTCACGCCCAGCGGCACGCCCGCCTGCACGAAACCGATGAAAAGGGGTACGGCCGAGCAGGAACAAAACGGGGTGACGATACCCAGGCTGGCCGCCATGACGTTGGCTGCGCCTTCCGTGCGCCCGGCCAGCATGGCGCGGGTGCGTTCCGGTGTGAAGTACGAATTGATCATCCCCATCACGAACACGATGCCGCTGAGCAGCAGCAATACCTTGGGCGTGTCGTAGAGAAAGAACTGCAGTGCACCGCCGAGGTGGCTGTCGCGCGCCACCGGCAACGCCGCCACCAGCGCCTCGGAAGCCGGCATCAGGGTCTGATACAGGCCGAACCAGCTCGCGGCGGCCAGGAGCAGGAACAACATCGGTTGCTGGCCGGGCCAGCGCCTCAGCGGGGCAAAAACAGCGTCCATGGGTGTATTTCCTTCATCCCTTCTAGCGTGGGCACAGGTCGCCCTCCTGCCAGGGAAGACGAATGGCCCCGCAAGAAGATGCAGATGCGGCTTGGTTATCAGCCGCAAAAATTAAACCCTCGCCGGGGAAGACGAACGACCTCGCAAAAAGATGCAGCCGCGGCCAGAAAAAATATCAGACCGCACTTGGTTGCAGACCGAACCTTTGACAACGATCAGCATGGCCTCGGAAGGCTCCTGATATAAATTCGAGCATTGCCACCCCCTTCAGCAAGGCGATTTACGATTTCCTGCAGAGGAATCAGCCCGGAAAACCTCTCAACGCGATCCAGAAAATTCGTTCGTTCTGTTTCATTTTTTGCAGAAATGCAAAGGAGCCATGTTATGAGAAAGCGAATGTTCATCAGCTTGTTCATCGCGGCGGCCGCCCTGTTGTTGGGTTCTGGTGTGACGGCAAGAACGACGTCCCACGAAAAGCTCATCGGCAGCTATGAGGGACCCAAGACCTGCGCGCAGTGCCATGCCGGGGTCGCAGAAGACGTGGTGCACTCAGTCCACTACAAGCTCAAGGGGCCGGTCAGCACCGTCCAGGGATTGACCGGCGAATGGGGCGAGAGCAACCGGGAATGCGGCCTGCCCGGTTCCATCTATGCACTCAATTCCAGCTGCAAACAATGCCACATCGGAAACGGCACCGCCGTCACCGACAAGCCCACGGAACGGGAACGGGAAGGTATCGACTGCCTGATCTGCCATGCGGCCAAGTACGATTACAGCAAGCGGGCGGTTGTCCCCACTACCGACACGCCGGAGGGATACCGAGTCACCCAGGATCGATCCGTGGAGGCCGCCCGCACCGTCGGCGCCAAGCCATCCAGCGAGGCCTGCTTGCGCTGCCACTATATGCCCGCCGGCGGCCCCTGGTGGAAGCGTGGAATCAATTTTTCTCCCGAGCGGGATGTGCACGTAGCCAAAGGCATGATCTGCGTGGATTGCCACAAGGCGGAGAAACACAAGTTCGCGAACGGCAATGATCCGGGCGGCTGGGCCAAGGAGGCCACGGATAGAACCCTCAACTGCGAATCCTGCCATGCCGGCGTGAAGCACAAGAATCCAGCCGTGAGCAGTCATTTGACCCGGATTTCCTGCACCGTCTGTCATATTCCCACCATCGGCGGCGTCGTGACCCGCGATTACGTCAACCTGGTGACGAATCCCAAGACCGGCATGTATATGCCCAAAGCGGACCCTTTCGACAGCACCTACAGCACCAAGCCGACTTACCGGTTCTTCAATGGAACTGCGAACCAGGAGATCGAACCCATCGGTTCCGTCAACGACCCGAAGAGCAAGATTACCGCCTTCAAGCCTCTGACCACCATTGCCCCCCGGGATGCCAAGACCAAAAAGCTTCTATTCCAGAATCTGGCCGTCCTGTTCAAGACGGGGAGTGTGGATCAGGCCTTGGCTCAGGGATTCAAACAGCGCCCGCAGGAGTATTCCGGCACATGGGAACCGGTAAGCATTACCGGGTATTTCATCCTCTCCCACGACATCGCGAAAACCAAGGCCCTGAACTGCGCGGAGTGCCATTCCGACAAGAATTACATCGGTTTTGACAAGCTTGGCTATAGTCCGGACAGAGTCAAACAGCTCACAAACCAGTCTTATCCTCGCTATCGTTGACATTTGTAACGCCGAAGGGGATGCATCCCCTTCGGCTTCCTCATTCGTAAAATGCTCGAAATCGCTCGCCTGCCCGGCCGCGGCTGAGCGCATCTGGCGGGATGGCGTGTGGCTAGCGTGAATTGCAACAACCGCCTTGCTGTTGGACAGGCGGGCAGCTGACCGATCCGAACGAGCAGAAGACGCAGCAGTCGCCTGGGTTGGGGCGCAGCAACATTCCGCAGCTGACGCACTCGTAGAAGAACTGGCAGGCATCCGTGGGCATGGTTTCCTGCCTGGCGAAACCGCAGTGCGGGCAGGTCAGTACGGATTCGAGGACGACGGCGCTCATCTTTGATTCAATAGTGCGCCGCTGCCGGCGAGAATCCCGGCGATCAGCGAGCCCTTTGCGTCCAATGCAGCCATAGTGCGACCCCCATTCGTTTTGGCGCACAAGAAGCATAGACTCCGTACCATGGTACGGAATCAAGGGGGGAGTGACCGTGAACCAACAACTGAGCATCGGGAGCCTTGCCAAGACGGCGGACGTGAACGTCGAGACCATCCGCTACTACCAGCGGCGCGGTCTCCTGGACGAGCCCTCCAAGCCCCTCGGCGGACATCGGCGCTACACCGCTTCGGCCGCGACGCGCGTGCGGTTCATCAAACGCGCGCAGCTGCTTGGCTTCACACTGGAAGAGATCAAGGACCTGTTGCTGCTGGAAGACGATCAGAGCTGCCGGGAGGCGCGCTTGCTTGCCGAGCGCAAGCTGAATCTGATCGAGGAGCGCATAACCGACCTGACACGAATGCGACGGGTGCTCAAAGGATTGATTGCGGAATGTGCGGAGGGCGGGCGCCCGCGTTCCTGCCCGATTATCGCCGCGCTCAGCGGACCAGCATTGCCGCGAAGCGGCGGGGCGTAACGATCCGCGCATGCCCGACCCGTTTTACACGCAGCAGAGGCTTGTCGCCGGTGACGAGAAAATCGGCGCCGGCCGCGACTGCCATCGCCAGAAGGTAGTCATCGCCCGGGTCCGGCGCATCGCCGGCACGCCTCAGGCGCTCGAGCACGACCTCCGCCGAGCGAAGGCTGTTGATAACGCCACCGACCGCGCCGCGCGGAAGCCAGGAAGCCAATTGGGGATAGCGCGCCGCCCGCCTGAACTCCTCGATCTGGTCGGTGCTGGTCACCAACCAGAAGCGTCCCTTGCGCCATGCATCGAGGATTTCCGCCGGCGGGCTGCGTCCGGCGCGCAATCCGCTTAGCAGAACATTGGTGTCGAGAATGACGAGCACCGCTCAACGCCGCTTGCGCGCGTAGGCAACGGCCTCCGTGACCAGCGTCTCGAAGCGCGCCTTCGACAACTCCCCGGTCCGTGCACGAATCTCGGCCACCGCTTCGGCCAAACCGTCCCGCCTGGTGTCCAGAGTGCCGGCCGATCGCCTCGGCTTTCCGCTCGCGCGACGCTCCGCCGCGAGCCGCGCCTGTACCGCTTCCTGGACGAATTTCGAGAGATCCCCCTTGCGCCCGCCGCTCTGGCCGAGGTGGACGCGCAGCGCTTCGTCCGTTTCCTTCGAAACCTTCAGCGACCAGCGAACCGGGTTTTCCATTGCAATTTCCTTTCAGACACATAAACACCTATGTGTCTATTATGCCAGAAACAGGCCTGCATTCCGGGCAACGGCACGTCATTCGGTTACCTCGTCCGCGCTCGTGTCCCATCATCGGCAGGCCGTGGGCGGATGTCCGGAGGCGTCTTCAGACGAGCGGCGGGCGCGGCACGAAATCGCTTACCTGCCCGGCCGCGTCCAGGCGCACCTGACAGGCTTGCGTGAGTTGCTCGCGCAGCCGCTTGCGGGCGCGCTGCACGCGCGACTTCGCGCCCGGCAGGCTCAACCCCTTGCGGCGTGCGTATTCCTCCTGCGGCAGGCGTTCGAGGTCGCACAGGGTGATGGCCTCGCGATCCTCGGGACTCAGCTCCGAGAGCACGCGCGGCAGGCACGCCGCCAGGCTGTCGACGGCGGCTGGCTCCTCGGTGTCGGCACTCAGGTCCTCGGGCAGCTCTACCGTATTGCGCGCGAGGCGTAGCCGGTCGGCGAGGGCGTTGCGTGCCACCTCGAACAGCCAGGCCCGAGCGTTGTCGATCGCACAGAAGCGCTCGCCTTGGCGCATGGCCTTGATAAACACGTCCTGCAGCAGGTCGTCCGCATCGACGGTATTGCCCATCCGATGCCGCAGCCAGCCGCGCAGCTCGGCCTCGTGTTGGTGCCATGCTGTCATCAGGCAATTCATGCATCCACCCTTGCGTCGACCATGGCACTCAAGCCGAAGCGAAATATTTCTTCTGAAATAGCAGTGCGACGTTCACCAGGCCGATCATCACCGGCACTTCCACCAGCGGCCCGATGACTGCGGCGAACGCGGCGCCGGAATTGATGCCGTAGACCGCCACCGCCACCGCGATCGCGAGTTCGAAGTTGTTGCTGGCTGCGGTGAACGACAGCGTCGCGCACTTGCCGTACCCCGCCCCCACCTTGCGGCTCATGAAAAACGAGATCAGGAACATGGCCACGAAGTAGATGAGCAGCGGAATGGCGATGCGCACCACGTCCATCGGGATGGTGACGATCAGCTTGCCCTTGAGGCTGAACATGACCACGATGGTGAATAGCAGGGCCACGAGGGTGATGGGGCTGATTTTCGGCACGAAGCGCTCGTGGTACCACTCTTTCGAGACGAAGCGCAGCATGACCACCCGGGTCAGGACGCCGGCAACGCAGGGTATGCCCAGGTAGATGAACACGCTCTCGGCGATCTGCCCAATCGAGACATCCACCACCGACCCGGACAGCCCGAACAGCGGCGGCAGCACGGTCACGAACAGCCAGGCGTAGACGCTGTAGAACAGCACCTGGAAGATAGAGTTGAAGGCGACCAGGCCGGCGGCGTATTCGGTTGAGCCCTTCGCGAGTTCGTTCCACACTATCACCATGGCGATGCAGCGCGCCAGGCCGATCATGATCAGCCCCACCATGTACTCGGGCTTGTCCGGCAGGAAGATCACCGCCAGCGCGAACATCAGCACCGGCCCGACCACCCAGTTCTGCACCAGCGACAGCGTGAGCACTTTCCCGTCCCTGAACACGTCGGGCAGATCTTCGTAGCGCACTTTGGCGAAGGGCGGATACATCATCAGGATCAGGCCGAGCGCGATCGGGATGTTGGTGGTGCCGACCTGGAAGGAATTGATGAAAGCCTCTATTCCGGTGACGAAGTAACCCAGGCCCACGCCGAGCAACATGGCCGCGAAAATCCAGACGGTCAAATACCTGTCGAGAAACGAAAGTCTGCTTGTGATGGCACTCATAGATTTACGCCTATATGTCTACGTTGAGTCCGGCGACGAACTTGAGCGGCACCGATTAGCCTCGACCGGCAGGCCACGCTGCGCGGACTTCGTCCGCTCGAACGAAGTTATGGCAAGTGACCCTGTTCATTCAGCCCGGTCCTGGCCCATTTGCCGCAGTTGGTTCTGCAGCGAGAGCCGGTCGATGCGGGCGAGCGGCAGGCTCAGGAAGGTGCGGATACGGGTGGCGATCTGGAACTGGGTGTTCGCAAATGCCTTGAGCTGCTTTTCCGGGTTGCCGCTAACCGCAACCGGGTCGGCGAAGCCCCAGTGTGCCGTGATGGGTTGGCCTGGCCATGCGGGGCAGGCTTCGCCCGCCGCCTTGTCACAAACCGTAAAGATGAAATCCATTTTCGGGGCATCGGGCAGGGCAAATTCGTCCCAGCCCTTGCTTCGCAGGCCTTCGATGGGATAGCCCTTTCCGGACAGCACCTGTAGCGTGAGGGGATGGACCTCGCCGCGCGGATGACTGCCCGCGCTGTAGGCGCGGAACCGGTCTTTCCCTAAGTGGTTCAAGATGACCTCGGCCATGATGCTGCGCGCCGAGTTGCCGCTGCAGATGAACAGGGTGTTGTAGATCTTGTCCATCATTTCAGGCCTGTTCCGTCTCTCGAACCTCGCCCGCGACAAGTACGAGCAGCCGCTCGATGCCCACCGGTTCCTCGGCGAGCAGCGGCACGACGGCATAGCGGCGGGCGTGCCGGGTGGCGACAGCCCCGATTTGTTCCACCTCATTGAGCGCGCGCTGCCGCAGCAGGGGCGAGCCGGTGACCGCCGCGGCCAGGCTGTTGTTGACGATCCAGGCCCAGGGCTCGATGCCGGCGCGGCGCAGGTCGGCTTGCAGATCGGCCGCCTCCAGCACCGGCGTCGTTTCGGCCAGGGTCACGATCAGGACCTTGGTCTGCTTCGGGTCCTGCAGCCGCATCATGGGTGTCGTGTAGTGCAAGCCCGAACCGGCCATCTGGCGGGTGATCTCGCGGTGATAGGACCCGGTGGCGTCGAGCAGCAGCAAGGTGTGGCCGGTCGGCGCCGTGTCCATCACCACGAACTTCTTGGCCGCTTCGCGGATGATGGCCGAAAACGCCTGGAACACCGCGATTTCCTCGGTGCAGGGCGAGCGCAGATCCTCCTTAAGCATCGCGCGGCCGTGTTCGTCCAGGTTCTTGCCCCTGGTCTCGAGCACGTCCCGGCGATAGCGTTCGGTTTCCACGTGCGGATCGATGCGGCTCACGGCGAGGCCGGGGAGCGCCTGGTCCAGCGTGTCGGCCAGGTGTGCAGCCGGGTCGGAGGTGGTGAGGTGGACGGCATGACCGCGGCGGGCGAGCGCCACGGCGATGGCCGCAGCCAGCGTGGTTTTGCCCACGCCGCCCTTGCCCATCAGCATGATGAGGCCGTGTCCTTGCTCCGCAATATCATCCAGGAGACCACGCAGCCGGGGTGCGTCCATGGCCGGCGCGGCCGGAATGTTGGCCGCAGGCATTGCGTCCGCCGGCGCGAGCAGGCCGCGCAATGCCTCAAGACCGACGACGTTGAATGGTTTGAGCGAAATACCGTCGACGGGAAGCGATTTCAGACCCTGCGGCATTGCGGCCAGGGCCGCCTGTTCGCGCGCGACTACGGCTGCCGCCAATGCGTCATGCACGGCCTCGCGCTCGGGCAAAGTGCCGTTGATGACCAGATATTGCTGCCCGAGCCCGATGGCCGCCAGTTCTTCGCTGGTTCGCGCCGCCTCACGCAGCGTGGCTTGCTGGGCCCGGGCCACCAGGACCAGTCGGGTTCGGACGGGATCGGACAGCGCTTCGACTGCGGCGCGATATTGGTCGCGCTGCTTCTCCAGGCCGGCGAGCGGCCCCAGGCAGGAGGCGTCGCCTTTGCCTTCGACCAGAAAGTCGCTCCATGCCCCCGGCAGTTGCAGCAGACGGATAGTGTGCCCCGTCGGCGCCGTGTCGAACAGGATATGGTCGTAATTGCCGATCAGGGCCGGATCGGTGAGCAGCGCGGTGAATTCGTCGAAAGCCGCGATTTCCGTTGTACAGGCTCCGGAAAGCTGTTCTTCGATGCTCTTCACCACTGCCTCCGGCAGCACGCCGCGCACCGGATCGACGATCCGTTCCCGGTACTGCCGGGCCGCGGCTTCAGGATCGATCTCGAGCGCCGCCAACCCCGGCACTGCCTCGATCGGGGTGAATACATTGCCGATGGTGACGCCGAATACCTGCCCGACATTGGAAGCGGGATCGGTGCTGACCAGCAGCACGCGTTTGCCCTCATCGGCGAGGCCCACGGCCGTGGCACAGGCGAGCGAAGTTTTGCCGACACCGCCCTTGCCGGTGAAGAATAGAAACGGTGGCGGCCGGTCAATGAATTTCATCGGATGTATCGCGCATCACGCTGGCTCAGCAGCACTTGGACGTAGTCGAAGCGGCTTGCCCCGCGCGGGGTCCACAGCAACCTCCCTCCGGTGTCGCGCTGCTCCCGGTCGCCACGGTGATGGCTGCCAATGACGATTTCTTGTCGAGGGTGCGGTAAGCGAGATCCAGCACGGCGCTGGCGGGCGTCTCCTTGACTCGTTGTGCCAGATCTACTGCGCGGCGCATGTCCGCATCCGCTACCCCAAGCTTGTGCGCCTTGTCGTAGTGGAATTTGAAGCAGGGCTCGCAGTTCGATGCGATGGCGGCCCCAATCGCCACCAGTTCCGCCACCTGGTCCGTGAAAATCGAGGGCGTCTGCGTGATGCCCGCCCAGGCGACCAGTTGATCCAGCGACGGATAGCCGCCGCAATGCTTGATCCAACCACCCACCACAACCGCCGGCAGCGCGGTCTCGCCCTGTGTTTCGAGCAAATGCCGGATCGCGACGTTCGTCGCGAAGGCCTGCGGTTGCTGCGCAAGGTTGAAGCGCTCGACGGTTACGCCCTGCTTCTTGAGCCAGTCGACATCGGCGGCAAAAGAAACCAGTTGCTGATCCACCTCCACACCGCAGACACCGGTGCTGCAACACATTGCGGGATCGAAAACCTGAATGGTGGCCATGAGTTTCTCCTTCAATCATTGATCTGGGCGATTCTGTCCATTGCGGCTTTGAGCGCGGCTTTGTCGCGCAACAACGTTCCGAGTGGCAAAGCGAAAAAGGCTTCGATGCGGGCGCGGAGGATGCGGTAGGCCTTCACGAAGGCCGAATTGATTTCTTCATCGGTGCCGGTCGCATGTGCCGGATCTTCCACGCCCCAGTGAGTGCGCAGCGCGGGACCGAGATAGGCCGGGCAGGTTTCACCGGCGGCGCTGGCGCAGACGGTGATCACAATGTCCGGGGTCGTCGGCAGCATGTCCCAGGACTTGCTGTACAGGCCATCGGTGGCGATGCCTTCGCGGGCGAGCAGGGTAAGCGAGCGCGGATGCACCTGACCCGTGGGGTGGCTGCCGGCGCTCATGGCTCGCCACCCCTCGGGCGCCAGCGCATTGAACGTGGCTTCGGCCAGAATCGAGCGACAGGAGTTGCCGGTGCACAAGAACAGGACGTTAAACATAGGTGCGGTTATCAACCGTCAAAGGCGCTCTTGCGCTCAGGAAGACGAGGTGACTGCACGTTTCTTTCCCGCAACGCGCATGGTGGTCGTGGGCAGACATTGCGCGCCCTGGCAGCAGTTGTCGGTGAGATAGGCGAGCAATTCGTCCATCGCGGCATAGTCCGCGGCGTAAAAGATGAAACGGCTCTCCGGCCGCCCGCGGATCAGGCCCACTCGGCTGAGGTGTGCCAGATGAAAAGAGAGCGTCGGCGCGGGAATCGCCAGTTTCTCGCAGATCGCACCGGCGCTGATCCCTTCGGACCCGGCCTGCACCAGCAAACGGAAGATGGCGAGACGCGTTTCATGTCCCAATGCCGCGAGCCGTTCGGAAGCCATTGAAATTTTCATCGTTCCAGCATAGTGGAACTGTTAAATCTTGTCAATCGTGGGTCCCCGGCCTCAAATGACGAGGAACTTTCAACAGCCCGCGGCGACGGCAAGTGCACTCAGGGCTTGCCAAGCCAGAGTGCGAGTTCCTGCTTGGACGGCATCCGCCCGGCCACTTTCACTTCACCCTCGACCACGAGAGCAGGGGTGCTGAGCACCGGGTACTTCATGATCTGCGCCATGTCGTACACGTGCTCGAATTGCGCGTCCACGCCGAGTTCGAGGGCGACCTCCCGGGTGAGCTGTTCGAGCCGCTGGCACCGGGTGCAGCCGCTGCCGAGTATCTTGATGTCCATGTCGAATCTCCGAAAAGGGTCAGGCCGAGGCGGGTGAGCGGTATTTATCGACGAAATACAGTGCGGCAACCACCGCGAAGACAAAAGCGGCGATAGCAGCAGCGATCGCGGCAATCGGCGCGCCGTCGACCCAGGCGCCATAGGCAAGGCCCGAGGTCGTCGCGAACAGCGCCACCAGTCCGACGTAGGTCCACGCTTTCAGCTTGCCGATGATCGCTGAGGTAATCAGGATGCTCTGCAATGACAGTTCCGGGTCGGCCATCAGATAGGCGATCAGCGGGCCGGGGTGCATGCCCAGCGAAAGGAACATCTTGGCGATCGGCACCTCGACCAGGGTCGGGAAATACATGAAGATGCCGAAGACGACACCGGCGAGGTTGGCGGTCACGGTATTAGCGCCGGCGATGGCCTGTATCCACTCCGGGCGGATAAACAGGCGGATGACGCCGACGATAAAAACGCCGGCGATCAGGAGTGGAAAGATCATGCGGACGAAGCGCCACGTTTCCCACAGCCATTGTTGCAGGTCCCACGCGTCGAAACGGCGTGCCAGCGGGACGAGCAAAGCGAGCAGCGCGACGACAGCGATACTGCGTCCCGTGACAACTAGATTCAGCCCGCCGACCGTGGCCTGCACGCCGAGCGCGGCGAAGATCAGCGTTGCTGCGATCAGGCCGAGGGTGAGCGTCGTCAGCCGGTTGAATCCTTCGTCTACCTTTCCGAGTCCGCGCAGCGCCGTGGCGCCGATCAGTGCGAGCATGACGATCAACACCACGCCCTGCACGCTGAGGCCCTCTTCGCCCTTGATCGTATCCACCGGCACCAGGCGGTCAAGCAGCGTCTGCGCCGCCGTGGCACCGGGCAATGCAACGTCGAAGCTTACAAGCCGGGCGGTCAGGAAATCGACCTTGAGCGTACCCGCGATCAGCAGGGCGATCAGCGCGATCAGGAATGTCACCGTGCGACGAGTGATACCCTCGCCGCCGGCAAAAATGGCGCCACTAGCGAGCCGCGCTGTGTCGCTATTGTGGAAGAGCAGCGCCATGATCATTCCGATGCCGATACCGAAGGCGAGCGAAAGCACGACCCGGGCGATGGCGAAGTCGGCGCCGAGCGCCACGCCCGTGTAAGAGAGGGCGAGGATGTTCCCCGCCGGGGCGAAAAACAGGAAGGTGATGGCCGGCCCGAGGCCGGCTCCCCTACCGTAGACGCCCGCGAACAGCGGCTGGACAGTGCATGAACACACGGCAAGCAGGCTGCCGGCACCCGCCGCTGCCGGATAGGCGACCCACTTCGGTGCATCCGGTCCGAGAAAGCGGACAATCGACTGCTGCGGCACCAGGGCCGACAGCGCGCCGGCGATGAAGAACGCCGGCACCAGGCAGAGCAGCACGTGGGCCGCGAGATAGGAAGCCAGGCTGGCGAGGCCGCTTTGCAGCGAAGCGTACAGCAGTTCCATGTAAGACTCCTTGGGGGTCCGATCCGGGCGGCCTATGTGCGCACTGCGGTCACGGCGTCACGGAATGGAGCAGCCGTCCCGAGGACACCGCCACGATTTCACCTTCGGCAAAGGGCCGCCAGTCGTCGTCGGTGAGCGGAACACTGGCGATCAACAGCACCTCCTGGAAGCCCGGGCCGACGGACACTCCGCGCGCATTGACGGCTTCGTCGGCCTGTGAACATCGACACGACCGCAGAAAAAGACCGGGCGGCGCGATCTTGCCGGTGGCCACCTGTATGCGACGATGGCCATGGGCAAACAGGGTCTCGCCGTCCGCATAGAGGAAGTTGGCGGGCCCGAGCGTGCGCAGGTCGGCGGCGAACCGCGATACCACCGCAAGACGTTCCTCTAGGGGCGGTACCGTGGCTGCGGCGCTCCAAAGACCGCGAACGCGTTCCAGCAGCGCGCAAAACGCGTGTTCCGAATCGGTCGAGCCGACCGGCCGGTGACGGTCGAACGCCTGCGTCGGCGATCGCTTGATACCGGGCAGGTTCCCGTTGTGCGCGAAAACGTGTACGCGACCCGCCAGTTCGCGCATGAACGGCTGGGTATTCGAAAGCGCGACCGCCCCCTGCGTGGCGCGCCGGATGTGGGATATGACGAGCGTGGTGCTCGGGCCTTGCGCTTCGAGAAAGCGAACCAGTGGACTGTCCCCGGCCGCTGCCGGTTCCCGGAACAGCGCCACATCGTTGTCCTGATAGAACGCGGCGCCCCAGCCGTCGCGATTCCTCCCGGTGCCCGCGCCGTGGGCTGCCAGTTCTTCCAGCGAGAAGGTCAGCCTGGTCGGTAGCCGGCTGGACATGGCCAATAGTTCGCACATATTTGAAATGGTTTGCCAGTCGCCTACGAGAGTATCAACGCCGGGGTATCGTGATTCCTATGGAACCAGCAACACTGGCCTCCCTGCTGTTTCGCATACCTTTTCCGCGGTACTACCGATGACCATGCTTTCGATCCAATTCTGACCATGCTTTCCGACAATGATTAGCGAATAGTCGCGATCCATGGCGACTTGGGGAATCATCTTTTTCGCGTCCCCGGGTATCGCAATCATCTTGGACTCGGCACCGGCCGTTTGAATCTTGTTGATGATCTCCTGCAGTGCTGCTTTGACCATGATGGGCCACGCCGGGATGCGTCCCTGAGTTTCGCCTGAAATCGCATGCATGCAGTCAATCCGCCGGCCGGGCGAAGCCAACGCAATGGCCACTCGTTCCGCTGATCCAGCATGCTTCGAAAAATCCGTGGCCAACAATAGCTTCCGTAGCGTGTTTGTACAAATCAACTCATCGCCGCTATCTGTTCTTGCCGCACTGGGTTCTATCCATTCAAGCAATAGAGGTAATGTTGTCTTGCGGATTACATCGCGAGCGACTCGACCGAGAAATAGTTTGGTGATGACGTCTTGGCTTCGGGAACCGATGACGATAAGATCCGCTGAATTCTCGCGAGCGACGGCGAGAAGTTCTTCGGCTGGTTTGGATGAATCACGAACCACCACCGCCACATCGATATCGCATTCCCGCAAGGGTTTCGCACACTGTTCCAGTTCATCCAGGCACGATTTCTTATAAACAGCAGAGGCACTTTGTCCGTGGGAGTCGTGAATTACGTGGGCAAGCACAACTTTGCCGATACCCCAATGAGTGAGATCCGGCAAACATTGCAGAAGCGGTCGCTTGATGGGAAGTACATCAAGGAGATCGAGTGCCACCAGGGCGGTTCTGAACATCGCTTTACCTCCTTTGCCAAATCGGTTTTTGCGAACTTAGATGGCGAAGCAACCAGCCATAGCATGCAAGATTCCGCTCACCCCGGGGTTGTCGTTTCTGGCAATGGCGCCAGGGGCGCCGAACCGGCATGGAGTCCCGGCAATCATCCGGCCGGGCGATGATTTGATTTTCCCTCTTGGCAATGCCGCAAATCGCGCTCCGGTCAGAAGCCTCCGATCTATTTCGTTTGCAGCCGATACAGGTACTCGCTCAGCGCAAGCATACGACTGCGAGCGTTGGATTCGCTGTCATAGGGAGGATAATTTTCGAAGAATATGGAACTTTGCATGTTAAAGCCGCGCCCCCAGACCGGCATCTCGCGCGGCCCATGCGCCTTCACTTCCTGCCGCCCGTCGACGATCTGATACACCCGGTCGAACGGAAATACACCGTTGTTATTCCGCGCAAGCACAGTCAGATCAGACACCCGACTCACCAGCTGCGACTTGAAGGGCCCGTCGCCCTTGCCCGCTGGACCATGGCAAACGGCACAAGCCGAGTCGTATTGCATCTTTCCAATATCCAGTTTATCCGCGGCAAGACCAATGGCGGACCAGCCAACGAGCGTGGCGCCAATATGAACAAGCGCAATAGTCCGGTATTTCGTTGCAATCTTCATACCGCCTCCGTAAGTCGGACTCAGCAATAGGGGAATGCTCTTGATGCTATGCCTCCTTCGAGCAGCGGTATTGATGAGTATCAAACTGCGCGTGTGGCGGCGGTTAGAGGAGTTCCTCCGGCGCCAGCGCGCCCAGCAAAGCGGAGACGACGTGCCGCCACAAGCTCGCGAGCGGCTCGCTGCTGTAGCGCACTACCTTGCCCTCCTCCTGGCCGATCCAGGCAAGCGGCGCATTCTCGTTGCCGGGCTGCGTCAACTCGACGCGGAATGCCTGATCGGGCGACGTGGCTTCCTCGAACAAGGTGCCGAACTGCTCGCCCAAAACCGTGCTCTCGGCCAGCAAGGCGACCTCCGTATTCGACCGCCTTGAACGCGGATCCAGATTCATCGAGCCGACGAGAACGAATTTCCGGTCCACCACGACCGCCTTGGCGTGCAGGCTGGCGCCGGAGGAAAACCCGCGGCGCGCGGACGCCATGGCGCTTGGCCGGAGCTCGTGCAGCTCGACGCCGGCGGCGAGCAGCCGCGCCCGGTAGCGCGCGTAGCCCGCGTGCACAACCGGAACGTCCGTGGACGCCAGGGAATTGGTGAGCACCCTCACGCGCACGCCCCGCCGTGTGAGGCCGCCGAGCACCCCGACGCCCCGCTCGCTCGGGATGAAATACGGCGAAATCAGAATCACCTCCCGCTGAGCCGCCTCGATAGTCTTGCGCAACACAGAAGCGATGCGGCCTTGTTGCTCGGCCGTATCCGCCTGCGGCTTGGCAGGCGGGTCGTAGATCGCAGTTGCGCGCGCGGGGACGAGAGGGACCTGGCCGCTGCGCACCAGCCTGCCGAGGTCGGTCGCGCGCAACTCGCGCGCATACTCCGATTCGTGGAAGCGCTCGGCATGCGCCGCCATCTGCGCCAGGATCTGGTCGAGCTGGACTTTTCCCGGCGGTTCTCCCAAGAATGCGGCGATCGGCACCGCCCATTCGCTGTTCCAGTACTCGTCGAAGCTGCGCGAGACTTCCGCCACGATCGGTCCGGCCGCGAGCACATCGAGGTCTGCGAAATCGCTCTCGCTGCGCATCTCGAAATAGGAGTCGCCCAAGTTGCGTCCGCCGACCACGGCCGCTGCGTTGTCGACAATCCACAGCTTGTTGTGCATGCGCCGGTTGAGCCGGGCGTCGTCGCCGAGAAAATCGAGCAGATGGGAGAGCCCCAGCGGCCCGCGGTGCAGAAAGGGATTGAACAGCCTCACCTGGAAGTTCGGATGTGCCGCGAGGGTTGCGAAATCGAAATCGCGCCCGACCGCGTACATGTCGTCGATCAGCAGGCGCACGCGCACACCGCGCTGCGCCGCGCGCAGCGCCCGGTAGAGCAGCAGGGTGGCGGTTGCGTCTTCCGCTACAATGTAATACTGGAGATCGAGCGTACGCTCCGCCGACTCCGCCAGAGCGGCCCTGACCAGAAAGGCTTCCTGTCCCGAGTCCAGGAGATGAAAGCCGGACTCACCCGGCGTCGCCTCCAGCTGCGCCGCGAAACTGTGTCCGAGAAACGTCTCCTCCGGGTGATCGATTGCGTAGGAGGACGGGCGCGGGACGTCGAAACGGACCGACGCACAGCCCGTCATGAGCGCGACGGCCGCGATGGCGAGCATTCTGCGAATTGTCATTACGCGCCAGAGCGGCCGGTTCCACGCGGGGCGATGGTGCTTCGGTAAGGTTCCTTCACCGGATGGCAGGCGTAGCGCTCGGGCTCTCCACTTCGAGAAAGCAAACCATGGGAGTATCGCCCGCTGCGGTCTGGTGGACATCGCCGGGAGTTCGCACATGGCGGCGATCGGCCTTTTCAGTGGTTGTTCCGTCATTGCGTCCATTCGACGATCAAATAGCTGATCGCGGTGCTCATCAGCATCACCGCCACCGCCGTCAGCAGGTGCTTGGCGATTTCAGGAACGGGCGGACGGCCGCTGTGCCGTGCGATCAGGTAAGTCAGTGCGCTCAGCAACAACAGACCCCAGACGATCGAGCCGACAACAGCAGCCGATGCGGGAAGGAACAGCACCAGCGCCACGAAGCTGAGCGACATGCCGAGCCGGGTGGCGAAGTTCGACAATGTGGCATGGAACGCACTGCCGCTCTCGATCCGCTCCGACTCCTGATACATGTGAATGCTGAGCGAGTCGGTAAGGTTGTCGGCGATGGCGACGATCAACAGGCCAGTGAGGATGGTAGCCTTGGACGCGGTCGCCGCATCGAAACCTACGATCAGGCTCATGCTGGTGACAATCGCGGCAGTACCGCCATAGCTGACGTTACCAATGGACGGGTACAGCCTCATGGTCGTTCATGCCTTCAAAATTGTCGTTTGCGTGATTACTGCCCGCCGCCCGATCAATCAGCGCCCATCGCCCGCAGTCGAGCCCGCAAGGCCTCGACCTCATCCAGCAATTGCAGCGCCAGCGCTGCCCCGGCCAGATTGACGCCCAGGTCGCTCTGCAGGTGCAAGGCTACCCTGGCGCGGCGCAGGTGGGCGCCCGTGAAGCGCCAACTGTCAGGCTCGCGCCCGATTGGCGCGACAACGCCTTCCTCGACCAGCTCGATGATGAGCTCGGCCCGTGCTCCGCAAGCGCGGCTGAGCTCCGCCAGCGTCAACGCGGCCTGCTCGTCCAGAATGATTCCGACCACTTGCGGCAGCATTTTCTCGTTCGTCATGCTCACACCCCCAGTTTGGCGCGCGGGTCGAAGGATTTGAACTGCTCGGCCATGTTGCCGTAAAACGCCTTCGCCGCGTCGGTGTCGGCCGATGGCAGGGCGATTTGCAGCACGACGTAGAGATCGCCCGGCGCATTTCCCGGAATCCCGCGGCCTTTCAGTCGCAGCTTGCGTCCGGCGGCGGAATCGGCCGGTATCTTGAGTTCGACTATCCCGTTCGGGCTGGGCGCTTTGACCGTCGCGCCCAAGGCGGCTTCCCAAGGGGCGACCGGCAGGTCGAGATACACATCACGCTCCTCGACGCGGTAGCGCGCATGCGGCCGAAACCCGACTTCCAGATACAGGTCGCCCGGCTTGCCTTGCCCAATGCCGGGCCCGCCCTGGCCCGCCAGGCGGATATGCTGCCCGGCGCGAACGCCGCGCGGAATCGTCACATTGAGCGTGTGCTCGCGCGTCGACACGCGCCCCTGCTCATCGATCTCGGGCACCCGCAGGGTGATGCTGCGCGTGGTGCCATTGTAGGCGTCCTCCAGATCGATCAGCACTCGGGCGTGACGGTCTTCGCCCTGGGCGTGGAACGATGCGCGGCCGCCGTGGCCTGGGCGAGAACCGCGGCCGTACAGCGCTTCGAAAAAGTCGCTGAAATCCGCCGTGTCCCCGCCAGCGGAGTTGCCGCCGGAAAATTCGAAACCCTCCTTCCAGTCCGGCGGTGGACGGAAATCCTGACCGGCCTTCCAGTTCGCGCCGAGCTGATCGTAGGCCGCCCTTTTTTCCGGATCTTTCAGCACCTCGTATGCTTCGCCCAATTCCTTGAAGCGCGCCTCGGCATCCGCTTCCTTGCTGACATCGGGGTGGTATTTGCGGGCCAGTTGCCGGTAGGCACGCTTGATCTCGTCCTGGGCCGCATCGCGCTTGACCCCCATGATCTGGTAATAGTCTTTGAATTCCATTTGCGTTCACTCAATGGTGGAGAGATGTCATTTGAGAGCACCAAACCCTATACCGCCAGCCCGGCCGCGAGCAACAGCGCCCACACAACCAGCCCGCCGGCAAATATCCAGGCGATATCAAGCGCGAACCAGCGGATCGCCACGAAGGCCGCGGCGGCAAAGGCCACCATCACCGGGTTATCCAAAGTGGCGCTCCCCAAATGCACCAATGTTGCCGCAAGCAAGCCGACAAAGGCGGCGAGCACGCCGGCGAGAGCGCCACGCGCGCGCTGCAGGTGTTTGATGCGCCCGAAAACCTCGGTGAACACCAGGGTCATGGCGATCGAAGGCGAAAAGATCGCGAATGTGGCGAGCGCCGCGCCCGCCACGCCGCCCACTTTGTAGCCGATGAACGTGGCGGTGATGAGAATCGGGCCGGGGGTGATCTGTCCGAGAGCCAGTCCGTCCAGGAATTCGCGCTGGCTGATCCATCCGTGGGCCTGCACCACCTCGGCCTGCATGACGGAAATGATGGCCATGCCGCTGCCGAAGGCGACCGAGCCGATCTTGAACAGCGACACGGCAAGCTGGCCCAGATCCGTGCCGAGCATGCCGGCCACGATGGCGCTTGCGATGACGGCGATGGCCAGCGTCGTCACGGCGGCGACGCGGCTGGCCGAGGTGGCTACGCTCGCCGTTTGTGGCGCCGTTCCCGGGACCGGCTTGATGGCCACGGCGCCGAGGGCCAGCGCCGCCAGTGGGACGAGGATCGCGTTGAGCTTCAACATCAGGCCGACAAAAGCCGCCAGGGCGATAAAGGCCTCGGTGCGCCCCTTGAGCGCCTGTTGCCCTAGATTCAATGTCACGTTGGCGATGATGCCGATCACCAGCGCCTCCAGTCCGAGAAACAGTTTGTGCACCCATGGCAGATCGCCTCCGCTGAAGTAGGCAGCGGAAAGCGACACGACCAGAACAAAGGCCGGCAACACGAAGCCCAGCGTCGCCAGCAATGCGCCTGGCACGCCGCGCAACCGGTAGCCTACGTAAGCGGTGAAATCCATCATGATCGGCCCGGGATAGAGCTGAACCATCGCCAGCCCCTCGTTGGTCTCCTCCTCCGTGAGCCAGCCGCGCTGGATCACCAGCGCGCGCAACTTCTGCAGGATCGCCATGCCATAAGCGGTCAGGCCTATCTGGAGAAACGCGAGAAAGATCGTGCCCAGGGTGACGGATGGCGATCGGGTGCATTCGCTCATGTGTCGCGTGTAGGACGAGTCAGCTTGAGAAACTGGAACCATGCCACGCTGGCAAGCCCCAGTGCGAGGGCAACGGTCAGTTCATCGAGTGGCAAGGGTGAAAAGCGAAACGCGCCCGCCAGGAAAGGCACGTAAAGCGACAGCGCGAGAAATCCCAGGGTCATGCCGGTCACGATCCAAAGCGTGGCATTGGGCGCACCCAGTGACGCGAGCAGCGCGCGCGAGCGTGAGCGGTTGGAAAAAATCAGCGCCAGATTGGCGATCACGAGCGTGGTGAAGGCGAACGCTCGGGCTTCCGGTTCGTCCAGCCGGTAATCCGCCCAGGCATAAGCGCCCATGACCACCAGCAGCACACCGACGCCTTGCAGCAGCGCCAGCGCGAGTGTGGCGCCACCAAAGAGCGGAGCGCTTTGATCGCGTGGCGGACGCTCCATGATGTCCGCCTCCGGCGGTTCGTTCTCGAAGGCCAGCGAACAGGCCGGATCAATAATGAGTTCGAGGAAAGCAATGTGCATGGGATAGAGCATAGCCGGGAAGCCCAGTAGCACCGGCAGCAGCGCCATCCCGGCGATGGGAACATGCACCGCCAGAATATAGGACATAGACTTCTGCATGTTGTCGAAGATGCGCCGCCCGAGACGCACCGCCCGTACGATGGACGCGAAGTTGTCGTCCAGCAGCACCAGCGACGCAGCTTCGCGCGCCACGTCGGTGCCACGTCCGCCCATGGCGATGCCGACATGAGCCGCTTTCAGCGCCGGCGCATCGTTGACCCCGTCACCCGTCATGGCGGTGATTTCGCCGTTGGCCTTGAGGGACTGAACGATGCGCAGTTTTTGTTCCGGAGCGATGCGGGCGCACACGCTCACGGTTTTCATCCGCGCCTGCAATTCCGCGTCGCTCGTCGCGGCCAGCGTATCGCCAGAGAGTATTTCATCCGCATCCAGCCCTGCCTGACGGGCGATAGTGCGTGCCGTAGCCGGGTAGTCGCCGGTAATCATCACGACGCGAATGCCGGCCGCGCGGCACTGACGTATGGCCTCGGGAATTTCCGCACGCAGGGGGTCGGCCAGACCCAGCAGCCCGATGAATTCGAAGTCGAAATCGTGCTCGATGGCCGGCCAGTTCGCACCTGAGAAGCGTGCCAGCGCCACGGCCAGCACACGCAGTCCCTCGCCCGCCATGGCATCTACCGCCACCGCAATGCGCTGGCGCGCGCCGGCATCGAGATGACACAGATCGACAATCGCCTCAGGCGCGCCCTTGGCCGCGACCACGTAAGTGTCGCTTTCAAGAGCCTTCCACACATGCGTCTTGGCGCGCAGTTGCGGCGTCAGGCAGTATTCACGTGACAGCGTCCAATTCCGATGCAGGTGCTCGGTGTCTGCAAGAAAGTGCTGGCCGAGACGGTGGAAAGCCTGCTCCATCGGATCGAAGGGATCGGTTTCGCTGGCGAGGATGGAGAACTCTACCAGGGTATGGAAGGCGTCCGGCATAGCGGGCGGCGCAGCGTAGTCCACTGCGACATCGGCACCGCCCGCATGAAGGCGCGCTACCGTCATACGGTTCTCGGTCAGGGTGCCGGTCTTGTCCACGCACAACACTGAGGTGGCGCCCAGCGTTTCGATGGCCGCCACCCGCCTGGTCAGGACTTTCTCCCGCGAAAGCCGCCAGGCACCCAGCGCGGGGAATACGGCGAGTACCACCGGGTATTCTTCCGGCAGCATGGCCATGGCCAGTGCAATGCCGGCCAACAATGCCTGCAGCCAGTCCCCGCGCGTTAGGCCATAGGCAGTCACCAGCAGCAAACTCAAGGATAGAGCCAGCAACGCTAAAGTGCGCACCAGGCGCGCCGTCTGCTTTTGCAGGGGCGAGCGTTCCGCTTCCAGCGTCCCCAATGCCGTGCCGATGCGGCCAATCTCGGTGCGTGCTCCGGTCGCCGTGACCCGTGCGATGCCCCGTCCCTGCACCACCAGCGTGCCGGAATAGACAAAGGGCAAATCATCGCCGCCCGGCCGCATCAACGGTGGTTCTCCAGTGGTGGCAATTTTTCTCACTGGCTCGGCCTCGCCGGTGAGCAGCGATTCGTCGACCTGAAGATCATTGGATGAAGCAAGCACGGCGTCGGCCGGCACGCGGTCACCTTCAGCCAGCACCACCAGATCACCTCGCACCACTTCGCGCCCAGCAATGCGCCTGGCCTCGCCATCGCGAATCACGAGCGCGCGCGGGCTGGTGAGATCGCGCAACGCCTCGATCGCCCGCTCGGTCTTGCCTTCCTGATACAGCGTGAGGCCCAGCGTCACCAGCACGAAACCGAACAGGATCAGCCCTTCCTGCAATTCGCCGAAGACGAGATACAGCGTACCGGCCGCCAGCAGCAGCAGGAACATGGGTTCCCGCGTCGTCTCCCGGATGATCGTGAGCAGCGTGCGGCGTTGTCTGCCGGGCAAGACATTGGGGCCGTCCTCGGCCAACCGCCGGGCAGCGTCGGGGCTGCTCAATCCATTCGTTTCGGTCATGCTGTAATCGTTAGTTGAACCATTGCTTGCCGTCCTCCACCATGCCTGGAAAGGCGAGCATCATCCCGGGCAACAGACCAAATAATAGTGGCGGCAGCGGCGCAAAGCCGAGCCACTGCGCGGCCCGGGCCAGTGGCAGCAGCATTGCGGCGGCCAGCAGAAGACGCGCCAGGAAATTTAGTAAATGCACCCCGCGCGGTCCAGGGCGGTCAAAGCCGCGCCGTGACCCAGTGCACGATGTCCTGCGCCCCCATCGCTCCGGCCTGCCGTGCCATCTCACGCCCTCCTTTGAACAAGACAAGGGTGGGAATGCTGCGGATGGCATATTGTGCGCCGAGCGTCTGTTCCGCCTCGGTGTCCACCTTGGCCAGGCGCACACGGGGTTCCAGCATGCCGGCGGCCTGGACGAACTGCGGCGCCATCGCCTTGCAGGGCCCGCACCAGGGCGCCCAGAAATCCACCAGCACGGGAATGTCGTTGCGCTCGATGTGCGTGGCAAAGTTGGCTGCGGTCAGTTCAACCGGGTGAGCGGTAAACAGGGGCTCGTGGCATTGACCGCAGTTGGGGGCTTGCCCCAGTTTTGCCGCAGGTACGCGGTTGACTGCGTGGCAGTGGGGACAGACAAGATGCAGTGAATCGCTCATGGCGGGTTCCTTGTTCGGCGTGACTTCCGGCCAGGTGAGGG
>Ga0315281_10001473_pt1 | contig 34800 bp, 36 predicted proteins | sample YL17G07_0_MG_FD_204540 | JGI IMG/M metagenome (GOLD analysis project Ga0315281, IMG submission 204540) | Sediment microbial communities from Yellowstone Lake, YNP, Wyoming, USA - YL17G07_0 | ecosystem: Environmental > Aquatic > Freshwater > Lake > Sediment | place: USA: Wyoming | collected...
GTATTGGTTATTGTCTGATGTATATGCTGGGAGAGAGTTTATCGATGGAGTCATGAAGCAGGAATCAAAGGTAATGGAAAGGATGGCCGCCTAAATGATATTTACACACCTATTGACAAGACCTCTTGAGATTTTCCAAGTCCCTTAGTCCTTTTTCGTCCGAGCCAATTCCAATTCGATATCCGTCAGAGGCCTATACGTCTTGCCTATATTGCCAAACTTGCCAGCTTTAGATGCTTTTACCCAGTTCCCCAATGTCGACTTCGGCAACGATAATTGTGCCGCTGCCTGATCTACCGATATCTGGCCTTCAGTTACCAGCTTCACTGCTTCCTCTCGCAACTCCTTCGTGTACCTTCCCTGCGGAATACCTTTCGTTCTCATGCTGACACCTCCGTCTCTTTTATTTTACTCGACTTTGGTGTCCACTAATTCCATCTTACCTCAAGTTGGAAGGCTCATTGAAACTGTTACTGGGGCAGCGACTTCACTCTATCACGGTTTCAATCGGAAAAACGCACTATAATTTGACCAGAAATCTGACAAGCACATGATGTGGACACGCAAAAATTACTGCAAATTGTGATTTGTTTGTGGTTGATGTATATTAATCACAAATTTATTAAAGGGGGATATTACAGATGAAATATATTCTTATGATAATAACCCTGATTTCTTTTTTATTTGTTTTATTCATTCCTAATAATACATACGCCGAAATAAAAACCTTCATAAAGGAATAGAGGATGTCCTGAGTTTCGTTGAACAAAAGAAGCGACTCGATTAAACTGGAACTGACAAAAGAACCAATGTTTAAAGGAGCCGCTTATGAAGAATAATCGCAGAATCATGCAGAGAAAAGCAAACGGGAAAGTTAGGGAAATCGCAGAAGGACATGTAACCATGGAACTGCCTCTGACCTTGGCAACAGTAATGATGGGAATACCCGAGGCAATTCGGGAATTAGCCATGGACATGGGAATACTGCTTATGTCGGCAGTGATGGAATCCGAATGCGAACAGGTAGCAGGCAAGAAAGGCATAAAGAATCCACAGCGGATGGCCTACAGATGGGGCACCGAGTTGGGCAGTGTATGTTATGACGGACATAAGATGCTTATAGAGCATCCACGCCTCAGAGGAAAAGACAACAAGGAGATTAAGCTAAACAGCTACAAGGCGCTTCAGAGCTCAAAGGGTATGGATGAAGTAATTGCCAGGAGGATGGTGCTGGGGCTGTCATCTCGGAAATATGAGGAGGCGATAGGTGGATTTCTGAAGAGCTACGGCATCAAGAAATCCAGTGTCAGCCGTCATTTTGTAAAAGCCACAGCTGAACAGATGAGGGAGTTTCTGGAGCGAGACTTGTCAAGCTTGAAGCTTTGCGCCATATTCATAGATGGAATCGAGTTCAAGGGGCATCTGCTGGTGGTGGCCCTGGGCTTGGATAAAGAAGGCAGGAAGCACATACTGGGCTTCCGTGAAGGTGCTACAGAGAACAGGGAGGTATGCATTGGCCTTCTGGAGGACATGATAAGAAGAGGCTTGTCTGCCAGCGATGATTACCTGTTTGTGCTTGACGGTTCCAAAGCTTTGAGGTCTGCGGCGGCACGTGTATTCGGCAGCAATGTGGCAGTGCAGCGCTGTCAGCAACATAAACGGAGAAACGTGCTTAAGCATTTGAAGGAGGAACATCAGGAGACTATAGATGCTCGCATACGGACAGCGTATAACATGGACGAATATGTGCAGGCTAAGCAATCTTTGGAACTGACAATCAAATATCTTGAACGTCTTAATCCCAGTGCAGCAGCCAGCTTAAGGGAAGGACTTGAGGATACGCTAACTGTGCATCGGCTGGGGATAACAGGATTGCTGAGGAAGACGCTGAGCAACACCAATGCAATAGAATCCTGTTTTTCGGTTACGAGGGACATTACGGGTCGAGTAAAGCGGTGGCGCAATGGAGATATGGGACAGCGGTGGGCTGTAGCTGCGCTGCTGAGGGCAGAGAAAAAGTTCAGACGAGTAAAGGGCTATAGGGAGATACCAAAGCTGCTTGTTGCCTTGCAACAGAAGAAACTTGACAGGAAGGAGGTTGCTGCTTAAGATAATGGCTGAGCCGCTTCTTCTTCAACGGAAGGACGGGGCAATCTCAAGGAATATACTTATCAAGTTGGGTTTATTAATCCATCCTCATTGCACATAAGCTCGAAGCCCGGAGCAAATCAACTCATCTCAGCGCCTCCTCCAATTCACTCTAATTTGACATTATTTAGTGAATTTAATATAATAAATACAGGTGATTCACTAAACTATGCCTACTACAGCCCCTATCAGGAAACGACTTCAACTGCTTAGGAGCGAATACGACGCCCTTCGCAAGGGCAAGGAATCGCTCCTCAAGCTGATTGATGAAGCCGAAATGCCGGAAAGCGTCTACAATTCAAACGCCATCGAAAACTCCACTCTGACCCTGAAGGAAACCGAGAAAATCCTGCTCCAAATGGAGGTGTCCCGCAATGTCTCGCTGCGGGAGGTATTTGAGGCCAAGAACCTTGCTCGCATTACCGAATATGTCCGCGACAAAGCAACCGGGGAAGACCTGACAAAGGATTCAATCCTGCTTTTGCACCGTATGCTTATGGGCAATATAGATGACGGCATCGCCGGACGCTTTCGCGCTGCCGGTGAATATGTCCGGGTCGGCACGCATATCGCACCTGCGCCGGAACATGTGGAGCGGATGATAGAGACAATACTGTCAGGCTTTTCGAGCAATCTTGAATCATATTTCGCGGATAAAATCGCCGCCTTCCATCTGGACTTTGAAACAATCCACCCGTTTAATGACGGTAACGGACGCATCGGTCGCATCATTATGAATTACCAGTTGCTTCGTCTCGGTTTTCCATGCATTATCATCCGCGACAAGGAGAAAAAAGAATATTACCGCTCCTTCAATGATTACCGTGACGGAGGCAAGACCGGCACAATGGAAAAAGTTGTGGCCCTCGCCCTCATGGAAGCGCTTCACAAACGACTCGCCTATCTGAGAGGCGGGGAGATAATTACTCTGTCAGGGTACGCGGGTAAGCACGGAAAATCGGCCCCCGCCCTGCTCAATGCCGCCCGTCGTCAAAACATCCCTGCCTTCAGGGAAAAGGGCGTCTGGAAAGTCGGCGCGAATTTCAGGAAGGACTCTTGACGCCAGGGACGCGATTTGATGAAAATTGAAGTTGTTTCCGACATACACAAAAGAATATGCCGTGCAGCCATGCGGGCTGACAGGGACCCGGCCGACATAAAGCTGATTGCGGTCACAAAAACCGTGGGCATTGAGGCTATAAAGGAGGCCGCGACCCTGGGCCTCAGGTTTTTTGGGGAAAACAGGGTCCAGGAGGCCCGCGACAAGATAGGCGAATTTGCCTCATTCATCAGCGAGGGTGGTTATTCGGGCATAGAGTGGCATCTGATAGGACACCTTCAGCTTAACAAGGCAAAATACGCTGTTCGGCTCTTTGACCTCATCCACACGGTAGATTCTGTTGAACTGGCCGAAGAGTTAAACAGGCGGGCGGAACAGGCAGGCAAGACGCAGAGGGTGCTCGTACAGGTGAAGCTTTCCGAAGAGTCAACCAAACAAGGCGTGCCTGAAGAGGGATTGCTTCCACTGTTTGAGAAGCTAAACAGCCTTGCCTGTCTTAAACCCGAAGGCCTTATGGCCATGCCGCCTTTTTTTGACGACCCGGAACGGGCGCGGCCTTATTTCAGGAGGCTCTCTGAGTTGAGGGACGAGGCAGAGCAAAAGGGTTTTCATCTGCCCGAGCTTTCAATGGGCATGTCCGGCGACTTCGAGGCCGCGATCCTTGAGGGCGCGACCATGGTAAGGATAGGGACGGCGCTGTTTGGGCGGAGAAGTTAAGGTTTTAAGCTGGAACATCTGTTAACAGAAGATTTGCATTGACAATAGATTCAACTGTCCGGATACTATACTATAAACTTTAACTAAGAGCCCCTAACGAAATGAAGATAGTTAATCAGACAAGGCATAGTATGTTTGCTCATTCTCGCCGGGCATCCGGCCCGGCTCCGAGGCGCGGCGGCCTGCTACGCCGTCCATGGCTTTGCCTGGACCGCCGATGCCGCTCACATACCATGCCCTGCCTGATTTATTGATCAGGTCATTTTGTTAGACGTTCTAAATTCAGGCGGTAAGCATGGAAAATGATGATAAAACAGCCTCTCTTGAACAGAGCGCTTCACATGAAGCACCTCTTGTTCTCAAGTCGGTTGACAAGGACATTATTTGTACGGACAGGATACAAATAGATTGCAACCTGCCTCAGAACACAAAAATAGAAGCAAACAGAAGCATTGTAATAAACGGCAATGTTGGGGAAGGCTGCTCCCTCACCTGCACTTCAGGCCCGATAATAATAAACGGTAATGTCTATGGCTCGGCCGATAAGCCTGTCACTATTAGTTCAAAACAGTATTTTAATGCTAATTCTTTGTGCCATGCCATCGTTAAATCATCGGGCTCTTTGACCGTAATAGAGGATGTGGTGGATTCAAAAGTGACTGTAACGGAGATGATATATATTAAAGGGAGTCTCATTAGAAGTGAAGCAGTGTCAAATTCACGGATAGTAATCAGAACATGTGGCCGCGACGACATAAGTGGCAGTGATGATGCCAGTAGCAATAAACTTTCGGTCATGCCTACGGAAATCCTCACCCTTTTACAGAAACTCCTAAAGGTAGAAGCAAAGATGGGAGAAGTAGCGGAGCTAATTCCCCAACTTCAACGTACTATTGATATGCTAAAGAAACTGAGGACCGATTTAGGGTCATTGCCTCAGGACAAGCATGAGCTATTAGTCTCAAGTGTCGTAAAATTTGACAATCTGACAGCTGAATCAAAGGAGCTGGAAGAGAGAAAAGGCATGTTGAAAAAGGAAGTAATCCAATTAATGCACGGCAATTGGATTACTGTTGAAGGAGGGGTTTACCCCTTATCTGTTATTAAAATTGCAAACAGATCTCTTGCTATAAAAACATCAATGAAAAACAGGCTTCGCTTCTTTGTAAAAAATAACAGGGTAGAGTTCGATTCTTAAGGATTATCAGGCTGATAGGAGGTATTTATGGCAACCCAAGAAATAACTCAAGTGAGATGGATAAAGGGGATAGGGTTTAAGGCGGCTATTGCCATGTCGGTAGGGCTTTTTGTGGTTATAAGTATTTTTTCGCATCTTAACGTTTTATTGACTGAGAAAAAAATGCTGAACACCATGCAGTTAGAAGCTACAATGATGAATGAGGCAATACTTAGCAGTCTCGAACACGCCATGGTCAGTAACGACAGGCAAGCCATACAGTCAGTGGTGGATACGGTTAGCCATGAATTATCGGTCAAAGATATAAGGATTACAGACAATACCGGACGGATTATGTGGGCTAAGGACAAGTCGACAATTGGAATCATTCTCGATAAGACCAAGGATAATAGTTGTCTGGCCTGTCATTTTTCCGCGCCCCCTACTAAGATGTCTCTTGCGACTATCACTCATGATAATAATGGGATAAAAGTTTTAAGCAGCGCGACCCTTATTAATAATAAACCGGATTGCTACAACTGTCACGACGCCAATAACAAATTTATAGGAAAACTTTTAGTGGATTTTTCAACAAACAAAATGGACATGATGGTGTCGGATAACAGAAACATGCTGATACTGTCTACAATAGCTACCATACTCTCTTCAATATTTCTCAGCTTCGTTACCCTTGCGGTATTAATCAGGAAGCCTCTCAATCGACTCCTGTCAGGAATAAATGATGTAAAACAAGGCCAACGCAATGTAATGGATGACATAGAAGGAGACGATGAGATATCTCTTCTGAATAGAAAATTTAACTCAATGGTCATGGCCGTATATGAATATGAGCAAATGATAATCTGCAACAACGTAAGAGAAAGGATGACACTGGCCAGTGTGTGTGAGAGCCTCAATCTCAGCAACAGCGGTTCAGTTGATGAGGTGTCCAGCCACATTATTGATGCCATAAATATCGGGTTTGATGTGGAGAAGTGCGCCATTATGGTTATTAACGATTATGGAGACGTGAGGGTGCAAACCGCCTTAGGGCTTTCTGAGGATGAAACTGATGTATTGAGGAACTATATGGAAGTTGTGCTTTCAGGCGAACCGGCATATAGCTTGCATGACAATAAAATTAAGAGGATTAAAGAGATAGCAAGACGTGGTGAAATATTCCTATCAGCCGGGACCGCAAATATAGTGGGTGATTTTCTGGTGGTCCCGCTGAAAGTCGCTAATACTCTTAGGGGCGCCATTATAATATGCGCTGTAAAAGGGGAGGAACTAAATACCCCTAAATTAAAAGAGCTTTTTGCTATTGTGGCGACGTCAATAGCCCCTCATTTCCATTTAAGTTTAAGCTTCGACGAGAACAAAAGAATGGCTAAAAGTCCCTTTAACGTGTTTGTAGACACAATAAGAACTGGTATCCATAATGTAGAAGAATATCAGATGGCATTGTCGTTAGTTATGCTAAAGATAGAGAACTACAAAGAAGTCTGCCTGATATCAGGCAGCGAAGATGCCAATTTGAGCATACAGGCTTTATGTGGGTCTTTATCTGCATCAATAAAGAAAGTGCACACTATGATGAGGATTACAGAAAATTCAATAGCGCTGTTGCTGCCGATGACAGATAAGGAAGATGCTGAAGAACTTATTAAAACAGTATTGGCCACAGCCGGGAATAAGAATCTCAAGGTTGCCTTTAAAATAGGCTCTTATCCGGAAGACGGGGATAAGGCCGAAGACCTTATCTGTGCATGCTCATAGTAATGACAAATACAGTTACGGCAGTTTCAGAAGGTCTTTCTTGCCGACAACTACAAGCACATAATTGGCAGAGTCGAGATATTTTTTGGCCACTCTCAACACGTCCTCTTTTGTAATGCTGTTTATATAGCCGGGATATTTTTCTATATAGTCCTTCCCCAGACCATAAAACTCAACCGCAGACAGGAAATCAACAATCTTTGATGTGGTCTCAAGTCTTCTCGGAAAACTGCCGGTCAGGTATGACTTGGCGTCGCTCAATTCCTTGTCCGAGACAGGCCCGGTCCTTATCCGCTCTATATTTTTGAGCGTCTCCGCAATAACAGTGCCGGCTGACTCGATCTTTGTCTGGACTACGACCTCAAACTGTCCGGGCTCCTTATTGCCGTAAAATGCGCTGTAAATGGAATATGCCAGCCCCATGTCGTCCCGCACCGACTTCATGAGTCTCGACGCAAATCCGCCCCCGCCGAGTATATAGTTCATAACCGAGACCGCATAGTAATCCGGGTTGTCCCGCGATATGCCGAGGTTGCCCAATATGATATTTGCCTGTGTTATGTCTTTGTCTATAACGACAACCTTGCGCAGGGCCTGCAGAGGCGTTTCCGCGGCCTTTTGCCTTGCAGTCCCAGCGCCGTCGCCTCTCCCTGAAAGCCATTTGCCGAGATGACGGTCCATGAGGGACTGCAACTCTGCGGCCGTTATGTCGCCTCCTACCGTGAGTATGGCGCGGGCAGGCAGATAATGAGACCTGTAAAATGCAACCAGGTCCTCTACGGTAATATTGTCTATGCTTTCCACGTTGCCCTCAACAAGCCTGCCGTATGGATGTCTTCCAAACACTTCTTTGATAAAGGCCCTTTCAGCCACAAAGGACGGCTCCTCTTCCTGCTGTCTCAATGTTCCCTTTAGCTGCTCCTTATTCCTCTTCAACTCAACCTCCGGGAAAGAGGGGTTTGTCAGGATGTCAGAAAATAAATCAAAGCCCTTGTCCAGGTCCTTCTTTAACACGGAAAGAGAGATGACGGAGTAGTCCTTGTTGACGCCCGCAGCGAGGGATGCGCCTATGAAATCTATCTCTTCGTTTATATCCGAAGCAGTCCGCCTTGCAGTGCCTTCCATAAGCATCTTTGCGGTCAGATAAGCAGTCCCGGCCTTGTCTTCAGGTTCGTCAAGCGGAGAGGCCTTGACAAGGAGAGTCAGCATGACGACCGGCAGGCTGTGCCTCTCGGACTGAAGCACGATAAGGCCGTCGGGGAGCATTTTACGGGTGACATCCAGTGCATAAGCAGGTGATGATATGAGCATAAGGGACAGCAGCAACAAGGTTACTCGTCCAACAGTTGCGATTATATTTTCAGAAGTTTTATTTCTCATTTGGCGTTCTTCTTTTCCGGTACCAATATGCCTGTAGTCCTGTTGCCGGGCCCCAGATATTTCACTGCAACGGCCTGCACGTCTTCAGGCCGCACTTTTCTTATGCCCTCAAGATACCTGTCATAAAGTTTCCAGCCCCCCAGCATCTCAAAAATACCGGCGTACATGGCCTTCGAATAGTTGGAGTCCTGCGCAAATACAAAGGCCGCTTCTATTCCGTTTTTCGCTTTTTGCACCTCGCCCGCGGAAGGCGGCCCCTTGATAATCCTTTCTATTTCACCATTTAACGCCGATTCTACCTCTTCAGGCCCCTTGCCCGGCGCGGCCGTAGCGCCCAGGATAAACAGAAATGGGTCTATGTTAAAGCCGCTATAATCGGCAAAGGCGCTGAGGACCAGCCTCTTTTCATATACAAGGCTTTTATAAAGTCTTGTGCTCTTTCCTCCCGCAAGAATGTTTGACAGCACCTCGAGTGCAAAGCTCTCATTGTCCGGAAAACTGGGGACATGATAGGCCATCAGGACATAAGGCAGTTCAGCCTCCTTTTTAAGTATGATCCTGAGCTCCTCCCTCTGCTCCGGCTCTATAACCACCCTGTGCGGTATGCCCTTGCCCGAAGGCCTGATAGGCCCGAAGTGCTTTTTTATCATCGTCATTATCTTGTTCGGCTGAACATCCCCTGCAACCACGATAAAGGCATTGTCAGGCGAGTAGAATGTCCGGTAATGAGACAGAAGGTCGTCCCTGTTCAGGGATGAAATGTCATTCATCCAGCCGATGACCGGCCAGCGGTACGGCAAAGACCTGAAGGCCTCGGCCGTCACCGATTCATAGAGGAGGTTCTGCGGATCGTCTTCGTACCGCATGCGCCTCTCCTCCATGACAACCTTTCTCTCAGACAAGACCTCCGCAGGGGCAAGCAGCAGGTTTCTCATCCTGTCGGCCTCCAGTCGTATGGAAAGATCTATCCTGTCTGAAGAGAGTGTCTGGAAGTACACAGTGGAGTCTTTTGAGGTAAATGCATTGTCCATGCCGCCCTGGCGCTGAACCAGATTGCTGAACACCTTTGAGCCGTATTTCGGGGTGCCCTTGAACATCATGTGCTCCAGAAAGTGGCTGAGCCCGGTCTTGCCGATGGATTCATTGCGGGCTCCAACACGGTACCATATCTGGAAAGTTGCAAGCGGGGCCTTGTGGTCCTCGATTATCAGGACCTTCAGGCCGTTTTCAAGTTTAAATTCCTTTACCGAGGCATTGGCGGCAAGGGGCATTAACAGTAAAAGCAATATTGCTATCAGTGCAAGTCGTCTCATTGATGTGATAATAACAAAAATCCGCTGCGCCGGGCAAACAGGCACACGAAGAGCTAAAGTGTGGGCCGGATGACAAACGAACGGATGCCCTTTTTATTAGTTTGCAGGTTTGACATGAAAGGGCCGATTTTTATAAGCTATCGGTCAGGAAAACCGCTATGAGACTATTTCCAAAAGAAACCGACTTTTTCGACCTTTTTGACAAGGCGGCCATGAACGTGTCCAAGGGCGCGTCTCTCCTTGTTTCTCTCATGGAAAACTGCGGCAAGGAGGACTGCGAGAGCTTTGAGGCCACTGTCAAGGAGATATATGAGGTGGAGCAGGAAGGCGATATGCTCACCCACGATATTATGAAGAAGCTGCACAAGACCTTTATAACTCCGATAGACAGGGAGGACCTCTACGCCCTTGCCTCCCGCCTGGATGACGTCATTGACCTCATCTGGAGCGCGGTCGACAGGATGTCGGTCTTCAAAATAAGGGAAGCAACACAGCCGGCAATATCCATGTCCAGGGACATCCTCTACACAACAGAGATAATCAACAAGGCCATAGGCAAGCTGAAGGAGAAAAACTATGCGCACGTCCAGGAATTCTGCATTGAGATCAACAGGATGGAAAACAGGATAGACAGGGACTTCAGAGACGCGCTTGGACAGCTCTTTGTGGACGACAAGGACGCGATATACATAATAAAGTGGAAAGAGATATACGAACTGCTGGAGGACGCCTCCGACAGGTGCGAGGATGTCGCCAATATCCTGGAAGCCATAGTCCTGAAACATGCATGACACATACTTCCTGCTCGTCTCCGTAATAATACTCGCCCTTGTCTTTGACTTTATAAACGGCTTTCACGACACTGCCAATGCCATAGCCACCTCCGTCTCAACGAGGGTCCTTTCGCCCAGGACCGCTGTCATGATGGCGGCCTTCCTCAATATGGTTGGCGCGCTTTCAGGCACTGCGGTGGCGAAGACCGTTGGCTCAGGGCTTGTGGAGGCCGCAAGCATTACTCAACTCACGGTCATTTCTGCCTTGTCCGCGGCAATTGTGTGGGACCTCATTACCTGGTATTTCGGCCTCCCCACTTCTTCGAGCCATGCCATACTGTCCAGTCTGGTCGGCGCAGCCATCGCCACTTCAGGCGCGGATGTAGTAATCTCAAAGGGTGTCTACAAGGTCCTGCTGGGCCTGATTTTTTCGCCGGTCCTCGGTCTGATACTCGGTTTTTTCATGATGATGTTTCTTACCTGGATATGCAGAAAATCAACGCCCTCGGCAGTCAACAAGGTCTTCAACAAACTTCAGATAGTATCAGCAGCGTATATGGCTTACAGTCACGGCAATAACGACGCTCAGAAAACAATGGGCATAATCACAATGGCCCTGGTAAGTTACTATAAACTCCCCGACTTTCACGTCCCGACGTGGGTAATTGTCCTCTGTGCCACTGCCATGGCCTTAGGCACGGCAGTCGGAGGGTGGAGGATAATAAAGACCCTCGGCGTCAGCCTGGTGCATCTTAAGCCCATCCACGGCTTCGCAGCTGAGGCCTCGGCCGCCTCCATCATAGAACTCGGTTCAAGCATCGGATTGCCGCTTTCCACCACTCATGTTATTTCCACAACGATCATGGGGGTCGGAGCTTCAAAAAGGCTGTCCGCGGTAAGATGGGGGGTAGGCGGAAACATAGTTCTGGCCTGGGTCCTTACGATTCCGGCCTGCGTCTTCCTGGCGTGGCTTATCTGCAAGGCAGGCATGGTCCTGCTTGGACCGGCATAATAGACAAAATACGGCGACGACCTTCATCATGCTGATATTATTAATGCCAGGTTCGGACTTTACAGGGTGAATTCCAAAACTATGGAGCGCATTCCCACCGGAGCTGCCAAGTATTATGCGTATCTTATAAAGAGCAGAGGATGAGGGTTTTGAGATCGGTTTCGGGATGACCGTTTTCCGCCACTCCTTCCACTCCTTTAACGTGGCTGCGTCCGGTTTGGGGACCGTACCTCCGGCAAAAGTCCTCAGCATCCAGCGGGCAAAAGCGCTATTTGACCAATATTCGCTTCTTTGAGGCATTTGCAACCTTTCACAACAAATCGGATGTTGTAGCGTTCGTTGTAAGAGCAGAGACTCGGAACCGGCCGGTAACAAGTAAGAAGTAAACCTGTAAAAAATAAGCCGTCATCGGTAATCTGTAAACGGAGTTGGGGTCCAGTCCCACTGCTATTTTTCTTTAAGGTGGATAAATAGCTTCACCACCCCCGATTTGCGCTATCGGGCTTCGGGCTATCCTGCCTCAAGAGAGAGACCATGAAGAAACTTGCCGATGGACTGGGGGTTTCCTTAACTGAGCTTATGGAGCCCGCCACGGAGATCAGGGAAGGCGATATGGTCCTTTTCCTGTCTGCGGAAATGAAATGTATTGGTAAGGTATACTACCCATATGATAATTTGTTGATTCAGCCTCTAGATCAGAATTTGCCGCCGATAATGCTCAAGAAAAAAGAAAAGGGCAGACCTGCCGTAAGAATACTTCGTGTCGGCTGGATAATGAAATAAAGATCGTCGTTTTATCGGCAAACGGTTTTAGTTGTATAATGTCATTAGCGTTGACGGAGGAGGTGTTCAGGTTGAAGAAATATAATCTTCAGGTAATTATCGAGCAGGATGAAGATGGCGTCTATGTCGCGGAATGTCCTGCCCTTCAAGGTTGTTATGCCCAAGGAGATACCTTTGAAGAGGCGATCGAAAATATAAAAGATGTAATCACCATGTGTATCGAGGAACTCAAGGAAAGCAAGAAAAAGATTAGTCTGAAATATCCCGAGGTAATAGGCATCAAGAGTCTTGAGGTTGCGGTTTGACCGAAGAAGTTCTCAAGAGATAATCCGGTCTCTCTATAAAAGCTTCCCCCCGGTATTCTCAAAATACCGTCTTCCAGCCTGAACCAGCTTTTTCGCTACCGTCTCGGGCTTGACCGTGGGCTTGTATTTTATCTTCGCGGCATCGGCCTGGCCGAACCGCTCAAGGGTCTTGGAGAAACGGCCCGCCTCTTTCACGAAACGCGCGTCGTATAGTTCGTCCGCATGCTCCTTTGACATACAATAAATCGCCTGCAATCGTAACAATCATTTCACATATCTTTAATATTCCTGTAACTGTAAGACCTTATTATAGACACTGATGTGATTGTCTTTGTTCAAGACAATGAATACTGTAGTAGCAAGGGGCACAGGAAATTCCTCTTTTATTCGCTTCCGTGCCGCTGGGATAAATGTCTGAGGATTTTATGGGAAATGCGCATGCAGTTTGCATATACGGCGGTTTGCGTGGTATATGTATAACATGAATCCAAAAAAGATACTGGTGGTTGAGGACGAAGCCGATATATCGGAACTTATCGTTTATAACCTTAAAAAAGAGGGGTACGAAGTCTCTTCCGCAGCCGACGGCGAGGAGGCACTTGAAAAAATACGGAAAGGCGACTATGGGCTTGTGGTTTTAGACCTGATGCTCCCCGGCATTCAGGGGGTCGAACTGTGCCGCATGCTCAGGGGCAATGCAAAGACAGAGCACCTTCCAATAATAATGGTAACGGCAAAGTCCGAAGAGGTTGACAGGGTGCTCGGCCTTGAGATGGGGGCAGACGATTATATAACAAAACCCTTCAGCCCCAGGGAACTGGCCGCCCGCGTGAAAGCGGTGCTCAGGAGACTCGGTGACAAACCTTCCGGGGAAAAGACTCTGACCGTCGGGGATCTGGTTATTAATCGTGAGACCTATACTGTAATGAAACGAGGTGACAAACTGGATCTGAGCGCCACGGAATTCAAACTGCTTCTTTACCTCGCAGAGAGGAGAGGCCGGGTCTTCACACGTGACCTGCTGCTTGATGCTGTTTGGAGTGATGAGGTCTTTGTCGAGCCGAGGACCGTGGATGTGCACATAAGCAGACTTCGCAACCGCATTGAGGACGAACCTTCCAACCCCTTATACATCAAGACCAAAAGAGGAGTAGGCTATTTCATGGATGCCGACATATGAAAAAAGGTTTGTTCAGACGCATTTTTTTTCTGTATGGCATTGTCTTAATCCTATCCATCTTTTTTATCGAGATTTATATTACAGATACCGTCAGAAACAATTATAACAATTCCCTGAGGAAGGACCTTTCGATCCGGATCGCGCTCATTTCAGGCGACATACCTTTCGGCGGCGATTATCACGCCTTCTGCAAGGAGATAAAGACCAAGACCGGGGACAGAGTCACTGTCATTGCAAATGACGGCAAGGTGCTCGGAGATTCTGACGGAGACCTCGCTGTAATGGAAAACCACTATATGCGGCCTGAGATACAGCAGGCTATACTTGAAGGCGAGGGCATGTCCATAAGACTCAGCGACACCCTGAAACATGACTTCATGTATGTAGCTGGAAAAGTCTCTCAAAACGGCCGCCAGCAGGGCTTCCTAAGGCTGGCTGTCCCGCTCGTCGAGATCGACAAGGCGGTGAACCTGCTCAGGACAAAGCTTATCCTCATAGTAGCCCTTGTGCTTGCCTTCGGCGGGCTTGTTTCTTTATGGCAGACCGACCTCCTGAGGAGACTGCTCCTGCAGGTTGCGGAATATTCAAAATCCCTGGCCGGCGGGGATATAGACAGGAAGCTCTTCTTAAAGACAGGCGGGGAGTTTGACCTGATTTCGGATAACCTCAATGCCATGTCTGAAAAGCTTCGCAGTGTAATAGCCGTGCACGAGGAGGAGAAGGAGCGCCTGAACGTCATCCTCAGAAGCGTACCCGACGCCCTGCTGATAATCAACCCCGACGGCATCGTGCAACTCTCAAGCACTACCTCGGCTGAGTTTTTCGGAGAGGGCCGCATAGCGGGCAGACACTTTATGGAGGTTGTGAGGAGCCATGAGTTCTCCGAACTGGTGGAAGAGGTAAAAAACAGTCGTGTGTCCGGCGTCACTGACCTGAGACTGGATCAACCTGTTGAGAAATATCTATCTGTCAGGCTGTCGCCTCTTTTTTACACCGGGGATGCACTTTCAGGTTTCGTGGCTGTGTTTCACGACATAACCCAGCGTGAAAGGCTGGAGCAGGTCAGGAAGGACTTCATAGCCAACGTCTCCCATGAAATAAAGACGCCTGTGACATCCATCAAAGGGTTTGCCGACACCCTCCTTGAAGGTGCGCTTGAGGACAAGGATAACGCTTTAAAGTTCATCCGGACCATTAAAGCCAACAGCGAAAGACTAAACGGCCTTGTTGACGACCTGATGATTATCTCCAAAATAGAACTCGGTGTCATTAAGGTGGAGAAGTCCTCCGTGGATGTAGAGGAGATAACGGAAGGTGTGCGCATGATGCTGGCTGAAAAGGCCGGGGCAAAGAACCTTTACCTCAAGGTAGTAGTTAATCAGGACTTAAAAACTGTCAGTGCGGACAGGGACAGGCTTACACAGATATACATAAACCTCGTGGACAACGCGATAAAGTTCACTGAGACCGGGGGCGTTACCTTTGGAGCTGATGTGGAAAACGGAAGGGATGTCCTGTTTGTTGAGGACACCGGGATAGGCGTGCCGCAGAAACACCTACCAAGGCTGGGCGAGCGTTTCTACCGTGTGGACCCTGCTCGCTCGCGGAAAATGGGCGGTACGGGTCTCGGTCTTGCCATAGTAAAGCACCTGGTAAAGGCTCATGGCTGGGAATTAAACATAGAGAGCTCAGCCGGCAAGGGTACAAAGGTCAAAATCCTCATTTAACGGAATTGTAACAATTTGCTCACACCTCTGTAACAATGTCCTGTTATCCTTATTAAGGCTATCCTATCAGGATGGTATTTCAGTTAAAAGGAGACAATTATGAAGAAGATAATGTGTTTGGTCGCGGCGCTTGCCGTAATGCTGACGTTTTCCATTGCCGGCGCTCAGGAGATGATTAACGGCGCAGGGGCCACGTTCCCCTATCCCGTTTATAGCGCATGGGCTTATGAGTACAACAAGGTGACCGGCATGAAGCTCAACTACCAGTCCATCGGCTCAGGCGGAGGCATTAAACAGATCACCAGCAGGACCGTTGACTTCGGGGCGTCCGATGCGCCCCTTGAGGCCGAAAAATTAAAGAAGGATAATCTCCTCCAGTTCCCCGCGGTCATGGGCGGCGTGGTCCCAGTTGTAAATATAGCGGGTGTCAAATCGGGTGAAATGAAATTGGATTCCGAGGCGGTATGCAAGATATACCTCGGAGAGATAAAGACCTGGGACGATCCCAAGATCAAGGCGCTTAACCCGAAGCTTAAACTCGGGCACGATGAGATCACAGTTGTCCACAGGTCCGACGGCTCCGGCACCACCGCCATATTCACCACATACCTGAGCGGGGTTTGCGCCGACTGGAAGACCAAGGTCGGTTCCGGCACCTCCGTCAGTTGGCCCGCCGGCATAGGCGGCAAAGGAAATGAAGGCGTGTCCAATTACGTGCAGAGGTCTCCCAATTCCATCGGGTATGTGGAGTTTGCCTACGCAAAGCAGAACAATCTTGTCCATACTCTCTTGAAGAACCCGGCGGGCCATTTTGTTGCGCCGAGCTTCGAGTCCTTTGAGGACGCCGCCGAAACGGGAGACTTCGACGCGAAGAAGGACTTTTACCTGTGGCTTACAAATGCGCCCGGCAAGAACTCCTGGCCTATTGCAGGAGCGACCTTCATCCTTCTCTGCAAGGAAAAGAAAGAGTCCAACGTGAAGACCGTCAAGTTCTTTGACTGGGCGTTCAAGAACGGCGACGCCAAGGCCAAGGAGTTGATTTACGTGCCTATGCCCAAGGGACTGAAGGACAAGGTCAGGGCCTACTGGAAGGCCAACGGCCTATACTAAATGAGCGTTGCAAAGGGACGGGCAGGCACTCCGCCTGCCTGCCTACTTTGCGTACCCGCTTCCTGTACAAGTCTCGTTGACATTCGGTGCGTTTTCATATATTTTTCTTAATAGAGAGGACTAACCCATTGACTTTTTTAAGGAAAAAGGATCCCTTTGATCTGGCCTTCGCTATGCTTACCGGCCTTGCGTCCGTTACCGTCATTTTACTCATAATCGGCATCTTTGTTGTCCTTTTCCGCGAGTCGTCCCTTGCCCTGGGGAAATTCGGTTTTTTCAAGTTCCTGGTTTCCACGGATTGGAACCCGGTTACAGAGAAGTTCGGCGCCGCCACTTCCATATACGGTACGTGTGTTACAACGGTCCTTGCGCTCTTGATTTCCATCCCGGTTTCAATCGGGATAGCCATATTCGTCACCGAAATAGCGCCCGATTTTCTTAAGGGTCCAATCGGGATTGCCATTGAACTCCTGGCCGCCATCCCAAGTATAATTTACGGCATGTGGGGCTTGTTTACACTCACCCCCATCATGATGAAATATATTGAGCCTGCCTTGCAGAAAAGCCTGGGCAATGTCCCTCTTGTGGGGATATTGTTTCAGGGCACACCTATGGGGATAGACCTTTTATCGGCAAGCGTAATCCTGAGCATTATGATAATCCCATTTACGGCGAGCATCTCCCGGGACGCCTTTAACCTTACCCCTGCTGTTGTCAAGGAATCTGCTTATGCCGTGGGTGCCACCAAATGGGAAGTCCTGAAAAATGTGGTCCTTCCCTACTCAAAATTAGGCGTGTTCGGCGGTATCGCCCTTTCCCTTGGCAGGGCACTGGGAGAGACAATGGCCGTAGCCTTTGTGCTGGGCAACAACCACAGAATAGCCACGTCTCTTTTCGACGCTGCGGCCACAATAACCGTTACTCTTGCCAATGAGTTTACTGAGGCGGATAATGATATGTACTATTCATCCCTCTTTGCCCTGGCCCTGACATTGTTTATAATGAGCTTTATAATCCTCGCCATCGCCAAGTTCTTCCTGCTTAAGGCTGAAAGAAGGTATTCAAGATGAACATACAAGCCAGGAGAAAGGCGGAGAATTATATCGCCCTGTTTCTCAGCTTTCTTGCTGCTGTCTTTGGCCTCTTCTGGCTTGTCTTCATCCTCGGAGATGTTCTGATACACGGCATAGGCGCCCTGAAACCGGCCCTCTTTCTGAAAGACCCTACCCCTGTAGGTGTTTTGGGCGGCGGATTGAGAAACGCCTTTGTGGGCCAGGCGCTCATTACCGTTTTTGCCACCCTGATCGGTGTGCCCATCGGCATCCTGGGCGGGACCTTTCTCGCGGAATACGCCAGGGGAAGGGCCATAGCGAGGGTTATCAGCATACTTGCCGATATCATGGTCAGCGTGCCCTCCATTGTGGTGGGGACCTTTGTCTATGCAATAATGGTAAGGCCTATTGGCCATTTCAGCGGCTGGGCCGGCGCGGTCGCTCTTGCTGTGATAATGATACCCGTTGTCCTGCGCACCACAGAGGATATGCTGTCGCTGGTCCCCTGGACCATGAGAGAGGCAGCCTTTGCCCTGGGCGCGCCTTATTACAAGGTCATTATCCAGATCGTTTACAGGGGAGCCGCAACAGGGATATTGACCGGTATTATCCTTTCCATAGCCAGGGTGGCCGGGGAGACGGCGCCCCTGCTGTTTACGTCATTTAATAACGCCTATTATTCGCTCGACATGAACGGCCCGATGTCTTCTCTTACCGTTATAATATTCCAGTACGCCATGGGTCCTTATGACGACTGGCACGTCCAGGCCTGGGCCGCGTCCTTTGTCATCACAATGGCGGTGCTGGCTTTGACCATAACAGGCCGACTGATAATTAAATGGAGGTATAAATAGTGAGCGGGAGCGGTGAGACAGCCATAGAGGCCAGGGAACTGAACTTTTTTTACGCTGGAAACGTACATGCTATCAAACGTGTAACAGTCCCGGCATACAGGAACAAAGTCACTGCATTGATAGGGCCCTCCGGATGCGGCAAGACCACCCTGCTCAGGTGCTTTAACAGGATGCACGATCTGTATCCTAAGAACCGGTATGAAGGCGAGATATTATTTGAGGGCAACAATATCCTTGAAAAGACCACGGACCTCATCAATCTGAGAAGCCGAATAGGTATGGTATTTCAGAAACCTACGCCGTTTCCAATGACTATTTTCGACAATATAGCCTATGGCCTGAAGCTGAAAGGCATCACCAAAAGGTCGGAACTTTCTGAAAGGGTGGAAAAAGCGTTGAAGAACTCTGCCCTGTGGGATGAGTCCAAAGACAAGCTGAACAACAGCGCCTATGACCTCTCCGGAGGACAGCAGCAGCGCCTTTGCATAGCCCGTGCACTTGCGGTTGAACCTGATGTCATACTCTTTGACGAGCCGACCTCGGCTCTGGATCCCATATCCACCGCCAAGATAGAAGAGCTTATCATTTCGCTGAAGAAGAGTGTTACCATACTGATAGTGACTCACAATATGCAGCAGGCTGCGAGGATATCGGACTGGACGGGTTTTATGATGCTGGGAGAGCTTATCGAGTATGACATGACCGATAAGATCTTTACCGCACCTTCGGAAAAGCTGACCGAAGATTACATTACGGGGAGGTTTGGCTAAGATGTCGAAATTCGACGAGGAATTGCTTAACCTGAAGGGAATGGTCCTGAAAATGGGGGCCATGGTGGAGAGCGCCATAAGAGATTCCGTGAATTCCCTTGTGGAGAGGGACAATGAGGCCGCAAAAAAAGTAATAGAGCGCGACCACCAGGTCAACGCCCTCGATGTCGGAATAGATGAGGAGTGCATCAGGCTGATCGCCCTGAGGCAGCCCATGGCTACGGACCTCAGATTCATCACCACTATAATGAAGATAACCACCGACCTGGAGAGGATGGCCGACCAGGCAGTGAATATTGCCGAGCGCGCGCTGGAACTCAATGAAGAGCCCCTGCTGAAACCATATATAGACATACCCCGTATGAGAGAGCTGGCTCAGGGCATGACAAAGGACGCGCTTGACGCTGTGGTAAACAGGGACTCCAAACTGGCTATGGACGTGATTATGAGGGACGACGAGGTAGACGACCTCAGATACGGAATTGTGGAAGAGCTTGTTTCTTATATGGTCCGTGACCCGGCCACCGTATTCAGGGCCATGAAGATAACCTTTGTCGCCCAGTATCTGGAGCGCATAGCCGACCATGCCACAAATATTGCTGAAATGGTGATTTACCTCGTGGAGGGAAAGATCATCAGGCACATGGCCCTGCCAGAAGAAAATCAGGTCTCAGATAAAAAGTAAACACTGTCGGACATCTCAAGGGCCCGGAAAACTTCCTTCCGGCTGATCAGCCATTGTTTTGCATGAATATCGTTTCAAAGACCGGGGCCACTTCCCAAAAGGCCTTAAGTACGTCAGGGTCGAAGTGTGAAGGCATTGTCCTGCCGTCCCCTTCGGTGATTATCCTGCATGTTTCCTCATGACTGAGGGCGTCTTTATAGGGTCTTTTGCTCATAAGCGCATCGTACTGATCGCAGATAATAACTATTCCGGCCTCCAGTGGTATTTCCTTCCCCTTCTTGCCAAACGGATAACCGCTTCCATCCCAATGGAAGCCATCCCACCTCTCATGATGATTCAGGGCAATGGAGGCGGCCAGCCTGATATTAGCGTAATTGGAACCCAGGAGCATCTTTTCCCCTATTAAAGTATGTGACTTCATCAACTCGAATTCATCCGGGGTCATATCCCCGGGCTTCAGGAGGATGTTGTCAGGGATGCCTATCTTCCCAAGGTCGTGCATGGGGCTTGCAAAGGATATTGTTTCCACGAAGTCCGGCTGCATATCCATGGCCTCTGCAAGTTCGTGGGTCCGCGCCTCGACCGTCTCTTCCAGCAGTTTCTTATGCTGCTTTTCCATAATAAGAAGCCTGTTGTACCTGACGGCCTTTTCCAGCGAATTTAACAATTGGGTGGCATTATAAGGCTTGATTATAAAATCAAAGGCCCCCATCTTTATGGCCCCTACGGCAGTATCCAGATCAGCGTATGCGGTCATGAGTATGACAGGCGTATCCGGGCGCATACTGTGAATCTTTTCAAGCAGTTCGATGCCGTCCATGCCGGGCATCTTGATATCGGAAAGCACGGTGTCAAAATCCCTGTCATTAGCCTTTCGGCAGCGCCTGCAGGCTTGGCGCAGGCCTCAACGAAAAACCCGCATTCACGCAAAAACATGGAAACCGACATCAGGACGTGCTGGTCGTCGTCCACTACCAGTATCCTGCCTTTCAGAGTGTTCGCCATATATAAAGTGTTCCCTGTTATTGTCCGGATTGGATTGATAAATGCTTTTTCGCGAAACAGACTGTTTTAGCCCTTGCCTGTAATCTCCGCGATAAGCTCCTTAAGAACATTGTCCGCCTTGCTGTTGTCTATTTGGCAGGTGCCGGCATTGGGATGACCTCCTCCGCCGTAACGAAGCATCAATTCACCGATATTGGTTTGGCAGGTCCTGTTGAAGATGGACTTGCCTACCGCAAAAACAGTATTCTGTTTTTTTAAGCCCCATATTGTATGGATGGAGATATTGCACTCCGGGGAAAGCGCATATATCATGAAGCGGTTCCCGGGGTAGATACTTTCTTCCCTTCGCAGGTCAAGCACCACAAGATTATTGTGAACTGTCGAGCATTTCCTGATCTGGTATTTAAACGTCTCCTCGTATTTGAAGTAAAGCTGCACTCTCTCCTTCACATCCGGAAGTTCCAATATATCGTCAATCGTATGGTCCTTGCAATAGTCTATGAGATCAATCATGAGCTGGTAGTTGGAGACCCTGAATTCCCTGAATCTGCCGAGTCCGGTCCTGGCGTCCATCAGGAAGCTCAAAAGTACCCACCCCTTGGGCTTCAGCACGTCCTCAGTATCAAAACGGGCCGAGTCCGCCTTGTCAACGGCCGTCATCATGTCATCGGGTATTTCAGGGAACCTATCTTTTCCCCCGAAATAGTTGTATACGACCCTCGCTGCGGAAGGCGCTTCGGGGTCTATTATGTGATTGGATCTGATGTCGAGGTTCCTTAGTGTCTCACTGTGATGGTGGTCAAAGGCCATGTGCACACCCTCGACGAAAGGCAGGTTAGTAGTGATGTCGTTACCGCTTATTTCTATCTTCCCGTCCTGCATGTCTTTTGGATGAACGAACTTGAAGTCGTTGATCATATCCATGGCCTTTAAGAGGACAGCACAAACAAGGCCGTCCATATCGCTTCTTGTCACCAGTCTGAATTTTTCCGGCATAAACCCACCTCTGAGAGAATTGTTGATATGTATACATAATAAAATAAAGCGCCGCCTTATTCAAGGTTAAATGTGCGGCCGGACCGATGACAGCAGAAAATCCGCTGCGTCCGCCCGCGATAATAAGTCTTGAAAACAATGAAGAAGGTGTGTAATCTATTGTTATCGGCTGACAGGCTCATGGATTTCATAGACAGGCAGGGACTTTTTCAGACAGGAGAGACAAAACCATGAAGAAGACTACAGTTCTTGTTTTTCTCTTTATTGGCAGCATTGCATGCCTACTTTGGGCCGCTGACAAGCCCAAGACAAAGATAATGGACAACTACATAGCTGTCTTTGACCTTGAGACCAAGGGCAAGGTAGATAAAGATACGTCTTATCCTCTTTCTGAGAGCATACGGCAGGAACTCGTAAAGTCAGGTAAGTATAAAGTTATAGACCGTGGCAATATGAATAAGATTCTGGGTGAGCAGAAGTTTCAATTATCCGGCTGTGTTGCAGGTGAATGCATAGTTGAAGCAGGACAATTGCTCGGAGTTGGAAAGATAATAACCGGCTCAGTCAGTAAATTGGGCGGCACATATTACCTGTCATTGTCTCTTATAAATGTTCAGAGCGGCCAGATTGAAGAGGTTTCAGAAGACACTTGCAAATGTGAAGAAGATGAATTGATAAATTCAAGCAAGAGGCTTGTAAAAAAACTCCTGGGAGAGAAGGTAGATGAGCTGAAAACCATTTCTACGGAAGAGCAGAGACAGCGTGAGGCGGCTGCTGAGGCTGATAGAAAACGGCAGGCTGAAGAAAAAGAAAGACAGGAAAGACTGGGACGAGGTGAAAGGTTCTATTTGAATGGAGGGATAATTGAGGATTTGAAACTCGAACTTCAGTGGGCTCCAGCCCCTGACAGGTCAATGAATCATTATGAAGCCGAGAAGTATGCCCGGAATTTAAGCCTTGCCGGCGGCGGGTGGCGTTTGCCGACAAGGGCTGAACTGAAGAGCCTATATGATACATCCAAGCCGAAGCATATAGACCCTGTTTTTAATATTGATATATGGGTTTGGGGATGGACATCGGAGCTGGAAGAGGAGAAGGGTTTTTTTCCAATACGTCCAACGCGTGGGCCTTCGATTTCAACTACGGCCTCGAGCCCAGGAACCTCCGCGGCAACTCCTACTACAACTTTCGTGTGCTGGTCGTGCGGTCTCGTCGGTGATGTGGGTCATTTGATGACTTGATCCTTTGATAATTTTCTTAGAGCCCCGCAGGGGAGCGACATTTTTTCAGTAATTTCAGGATTAGCCGGCCTTAATCTCAAAACAGACTATTTCAGGCGCTCACCATCTTTTCAAAATCTCTATCCAGTTTTTCAGTCTGAATCCTCAGGTGCGTTATGGAAGCCGATAGTTCACCTAAAAGGTCCTCTTTCTGATTCGTTGAGAGGCGATCAACTTTCAATGCCTCGATATATTTAACCGCAGTCAGACACTCCTGTTCCAATTCATCCAAAATAGGGGTTATATTCCTCGGTTTCACAAAGGCTGATTTTTTCATGATTGGACCTTCTTTTTTGCTTTATTGATGTTCACCCTAAACGCTTCAATTTCAACCTGCCAGTGCTGAATCACACTTAAAACATTGCGGCAGCCATATTGATATTTGTTATTAACTTAGTCGTTTGACCATCTTTAATCTACAACACATTAGTTTTAACATCAGCCACCGGGGGCGCCATCCATCCTCTTCAGCAGTTCTTTCAGGGTGTCCTCCACAGCTTCTGTTGGGTTGGTTGTCTTCAGCCCTCTTGTGTCCAGCTCAAAGCCGTCCGGCATGAAGCGCAGACGGCCCCTTTCTCCCTCTTTGCCGGCAGATGATATCTCAAAGAGGGCCTTCATTACCCTCTCAAAAAAATCTGCCGGTATGCCGTATTTGCCTTCAGTGTCGGTGAGGAAAGTAAACCTGAACCGGCCTTCAATATCCGTCACCTTTGAGATAAACAGCCTTTTGGCAGGCAGCTTTATGCTCATAACGCGGATGAGGTTCAGCGCCTCCTCAGGCAGCCTGCCGAACCTGTCGCTCATCTCATCCCGGAGTTCAGCAAGGGCCTCAATTGTCCCGGCCGAAGACATGCGCTTGTAAATGCTGAGCCTTAGTGTAATGTCCGAGATATAATCCTCCGGGATAAAAGCCGAAAGCCTGAGGCTTATACGGGGCTCAAACTCCTCCCGCACCTCTTCACCCTTGAGTTCCGAGACCGCCCTCTCCAGCATCTCCATGTACATGTCAAAACCGACCTTGTATATGTGTCCCGACTGTTCAGCGCCAAGCAGGTTGCCTGCGCCTCTTATTTCGAGGTCCTTAAGCGCAAGCCTGAACCCTGCGCCCAGATAACTCATTTCCCGTATGGCCTTGAGCCTTTTCTTTGCCTCGTCGGTGATCATATCTTCTCCCTGTATCAGAAAGTATGCAAACGCCTGGACATTGCCCCGTCCAACCCTGCCCCTCAACTGGTAAAGGTCCGAAAGCCCGAAGGTGTCGGCCCTGTCTATCAGGATGGTGTTGGCAGTCGGGATGTCCAGGCCGGAGCCTATAATGGCAGTGCAGAGGAGTATGTCCGTCTCCCTGTTCAGGAAGCCCAGCATTATCCTCTCCATCTCGGCCGCCCTCATCCGGCCGTGGGCTGATGCTATCCGGGCGTCGGGCACGAGCTTCCGCAGGTAGGCGTGGATCTTTTCCATGTCCTGTATGCGGTTGTGTACGAAAAAAATCTGTCCGTCCCTTCTGAGTTCCCTGTCAATGGCCTCCTTTATCGTCTTGTCGCCGAACAAGGTGACAATGCTTCTGACTGCCAGCCTTTCCTCTGGCGGGGTCTCTATGGTACACATCTCCCTTATACCGGAAAGAGACATCTGAAGGGTCCTCGGTATGGGCGTGGCCGTGAGGGTAAGAACATCAACGCCCTTCTTTAACTCCTTGAGCCTCTCCTTTTGGGCCACTCCGAACCTGTGCTCTTCGTCTATGATCAGCAGACCGAGGTCGTTGAACCCCACCTGTTTATTAAGAAGCATATGCGTGCCGACTACGATGTCCACCTCTCCCAGGACGAGCGACTCAATACATGCCTTGGCATCGGCCCTGTTTTTGAACCTGCTCAGATAGTCTATTTTTACCGGGAAACAGGAAAACCTGGTCCTGAAGGTCCTGAAGTGCTGCTCTGCGAGCAGGGTAGTGGGCGCCAGAACGGCCACCTGTTTGCCGTCGTAGACCGACCTGAAGGCGGCCCGCACAGCCACCTCGGTCTTTCCATATCCGACATCTCCGCAGAGGAGCATGTCCATGGGCGTTTCAGAATTCATGTGCCTTGTTATCTCCTCCACGGCCTTCAACTGGTCCGGCGTCTCCTCATAGGGGAAGAACTCGTCAAACTCCCTATGCATCGGCGTGTCCCCGCTGAAGACAAAACCCCGAGAAACCGTCCTTTCAGCATATAGCTTCAGAAGTCTCCCGGCCATCTCCTGAACACCCTGTCGCACCTTCTGTTTTGTCTTTTGCCAGCGACTGCCTCCCAGCTTTTCAAGGGCCGGGACATGCCCCTCACCGCCGCTGTATTTTCTGAGGCGGGAAACACCCTGAAAAGGCACATACACCCTATCGCCGCCTGAGAACTCCAGCGTTATAAGGTCTTCCTCATGCTCCTCTGCTTTTTGTCTCTTAATGCCGATAAACTTCCCTATGCCGTGGTCCTTGTGGACTACGAAATCTCCCGGTTTCAGGTCATCCATCTCAAACAGCAATTTTGAGACCCTGGATTTTTTCAAGGCCCTGTAAGCCGGTCTTTCACCGAAGATTTCCCTGTCTGTAAGCAGCAGAAGACCTGGGATGCGCAGGCCTGAGGAGAGTTCTCCAGTCACTAGGCAGACAAGACCTTCATAAAAAGAGACTTCGCGAGAACTTATTATAGGGGCGACCACTTTGCCGTCAAAGAGTATATCCTTGAGTCTCCGGGCCTGGGCCTCAGACGGCAGGACCGCCAGGACCCTGTCAGGAGTCGCCCGAAGCGCAGCAGCCATTTCAGCCATAGAGCTTCTTTCCTCCGGCAGGATTCGAAGGCCGTTTAACGTCATGCCGCCCGAATCAATCCCCTCTCCTTCAAAGGGCAGGTGAGAGATACGGACACGAGCATCATTAACATCAGGCCCATCTTTCGGCCCACCACTGCCGTCCACGACAAAGAGGTCCAGGCACGGCAACGGCAACAGATCAACAAGGTCTTTTTCAGGCCCTCCTTCGACAGCCGGGAATATCCGTACCTTGACTATCTCATCTACCGACTTCTGCGTCTCTATATCGAAGGACCTTATCATGTCTATCCCGTCTCCGAAAAACTCTGCCCTCACCGGCATTTCCGAAGTGCAGGGGTATATGTCAAAGAGCCAGCCCCTTTCGCTGAACTCGCCTTTTTCAACCACTATATTGACCATCCGGTATCCGGAACGTATAAGCTGTTGCCTCAACTTACCTCTTTCGATCTCCATGCCTTTGTAAAGCTCAAAAACGGATTCTGCCATGTCTCCGGCGGAAAATCCGGTGCGATAGGCCTCAGGGGAGGTGATTACGCTTCTTCCTTGTTCTCGTATCAGGGAATAGAGCACGGAGGCCCTCAGCCCGGCCTGTTCAGGCCCGGCAGGAGGAGGGAAAAGGAGAATGTCTTGTATCGGATGATCGGGTGGCAATATTTTCCGGAAGAAGATCATGTCCTGGTATAAGGCTTGTGCCGATTCCGTTGAGCTTTCAACAATGATAAACGGCAGGTCGCGACAGGAGAGCATCAGGGCAAAATGGGGGACAGAGAGGTTGTAAATTCTTGCGGCATTGCTTTTGGCAAGGCGCATATTGAGACCGGCCATGTGAGCGCTGATTATATCGTTTATATTCGGCATCGGTTCACTTTGTCTGATGCTCTCCGTTTGTATTATTATACAAAATGTTATTCCCTCCGATATTTAAAGATTTGCCGATAAAGGCCTTTTTTACTGGAAAGGGGCATGCCGGCGACCTGAAAGATATTGCAGACCGGCTGAATGCGCCCCTGCGGGACATTTACCTGCCCGACCAGAAGCATACCGATAGGGTTGTCATTATTGATCACGACACCGGGCCAATGGCAGCCGACGCAGTCATCACCAACAGGACTGACATATTCATAGGCGTTATGACCGCGAGGTTCTCTTCTTCGCCCACAGACATCCTGATGGCGGTTGGTCCGGCAATAGGCGGTTGCTGTTACGAAGTCGGTCCGGAAGTAGCAGAGGCCGTGCGCCAGGTCGCAGGCGGTGAGGATTCCATTTTTTTGAAAGACTCAAGTCGCCATATAGACCTGTCTCTGGCCAACAGGCTCCAGGCCCAGGGCGAACGCACTATGCATAAAATCGAAACTAATCAGACAAAAAAGCAATTATGAATCAAAAAAAACAGCATGGGAAACGTCATTCCCGCAGTTTGTAAGCGGGAATCCAGCTCTTTTGCTCCTGGATGCCCGATAAAAACCTTCGGGCATGACGGAAAATGGATGCTTATGGCACATAGTGCGTTCGCCCTGCTCCAGGCCCTGTCAATGGGGGTCCCTCCGGATAACATATGGCTTTCCGGAGAGTGCACCTTCTGCAACCCGGACAAGTATTATTCTTACAGGTATGACAAAGGGGCCGTGGGCAGACAGTACGCAATTGCCGGCATTGCGAGCTGACCCATAAGGTCAGCCCCGGGCAGCATGGCGACCCTTGCACTTCACCAGCTTCTCAATTTCAACGGCAAAAAAGACCACTGAGGAAAGGGCAAGCGTAAGGACCAGTTCCGTTGCAGACAAAGGTTCGGTCTTGAATATGCGGTTCATGAACGGAACGTATATGGTCGCCATCTGCGCCGCGAAACTGAAAAGCACCGCGCCCAGCAGGGCCTTGTTGCCCCATATCCCCATCTTGAATAGTGACTCCCTTTCAGACCTTATAGCCATGACGTGACCCAGTTGGGTCAGACAAAGGACGGTGAAAACCATTGTCTGCCAGTGGGAGTGGCCCGTGTGGATGGACCAGGCCTGCGTCGCCAGTACGGTGCAGCCCATCAGCAGGCCCACCCAGATTGCATGGATACCTAACCCGTGGGCAAAGACGCTTTCCATCGGACGTCTGGGCGGCCTCTTCATCAGGTCCCCCTCCGCAGGCTCCACCGAGAGCGCAAGGGCCGGGAGCCCGTCAGTCATCAGGTTTATCCACAGGATGTGGATGGGCAGGAGTGGAATAGGCAACCCGGCAAACGGGGCCAGGAAGAGCGTCCATATCTCGCCGGAGTTGGTGGTCAGGAGATATTTTATGAACTTGCGTATGTTGTCGTAGATCTTTCGTCCCTCACCCACCGCCTTGACGATGGAGGCGAAGTTGTCGTCAAGGAGTATCATGGAGGACGCCTCCCTGGACACATCAGTACCCGTAATCCCCATGGCCACTCCGATATCGGCCCGCTTGAGGGCAGGCGCATCGTTCACTCCGTCTCCGGTCATGGCCACATACTGGCCCCTGTCCTGAAGGGCCTTGACGATCTTCAGTTTCTGTTCCGGCGCAACCCTGGCGTAGACCCTTATATGTTCGACCCTCTCTTCAAATTCCGCCAGAGACAGCGCCTCAAGTTCCCTGCCGGTAATCAGTTCGCTTTCATCCCCAGCTGTTATGCCGAGCCGCTTTGCTATGTTCCCGGCGGTGAGGGGATGGTCGCCGGTTATCATGACAGGTATTATGCCCGCTGCCTTGCACATGGCCACCGCCTCTTTTGCCTCTTCACGCGGCGGGTCCATGAGTCCGGCAAGGCCCAGAAAGGTAAGACCGGTTTCCACGCTTTCATGCGTCATGCGCGGGGGCAGCGTCTCCCACTGCCGCATGCCGATGCACAGTATCCTCAAACCGTCGGCAGCCATCCGGTCGCTGTTTTTTTCAATCTCTTTACGGTCTACAGGCCGACTGTCTTCGGAAGTCAGCATGTCCCGGGTCTTGTCCAGGAGTACGTCCACGGCCCCTTTTGTAAAGGAAACGTATCCACCATCAGGGCGGCTGTGGAAGGTCGTCATACACTTCCTGTCCGAGTCAAAGGGGACTTCGGCCTTGCGGGGGAAATCTTCCTCAAGCGCCTTTTTTTCAAAGCCAAGGCCTCTTGACGCCTCATACAGGGCTGTCTCAGTAGGATCTCCGATGAGGTTGCCCTCGGCGTCTGCGTTTGCGTCGTTACTAAGCGCCATTGCCCGGAATAAGGATATGAGAGGTGTATTGCCCTCCGAAGAAGAGGAAGACAGTCCGCTGCCGTACAGTAATTTGCCGTCTGCGTATACCTCTTCTACAGTCATCTTATTTTGGGTCAGGGTTCCTGTCTTGTCGGAACATATGTACGTGACAGACCCGAGGGTCTCCACTGCCGGCAGTTTCCTGATGAGTGCGTTCCTACGCACCATCTTCTTTGCCCCAAGGGCCAGGGATATTGTGACTACGGCGGGCAGGGCCTCCGGTATAGCGGCAACGGCGAGGGATATGGCGGTCAGCAGCATAAGAAGGGGCGGTTCTCCCCTGAGAAGGCCAAAGACAAATACAACAGCACATATCACCAATACCGCGATTGCGAGCTTTCGGCCGAACAGGGCCAGTCTTTTTTGAAGGGGGGTCTTGACCTCTTCCCCTCCCTGCAGCATGGAGGCTATGTTGCCAAGCTCGGTCTTCATCCCGGTGGAGGTGACTACTCCAAGGCCCCTGCCGTAGGTGATGACCGTGCCCTTGTAGGCCATGTTCATCCTGTCTCCGAGCGGGATTGCTCCGTCCGGCAAGGGCTTAGTATGTTTTTCCGAGGGCACTGATTCGCCGGTAAGGGCGGCCTCTTCCACCTTCAGACGCGCAGCCTCCACAAGGCGCAGGTCTGCCGGCACAACATTGCCCGCCTCAAGGACCACCACATCACCGGGCACAAGGTCGGAGGAAAAGACATGAGAGTGAATTCCACTCCTCAGGACCACTGCAGAGGCGGACGCCAGTTTCTTCAGGGCCTCCATGGCCTTTTCCGCCCTGTATTCCTGGACAAAGCCTATAACTGCATTCAGTACGAGTATGACGACGATGGCAATGGTATCTGAGACCTCTCCGATAAGGCCCGAGATCAAGGCGGCCGCTATCAACACCATGATCATGAAGTCCTTGAACTGATCAAGAAACATCATAAGCGGCGTCTTTTTCTTCGTCTCCTTCAGTTCGTTCGGCCCGTATTGTTCCATGCGGCGCCGCGCTTCCTCGATGGGAAGTCCGGACAGGGAGGAGCGCAGGTCCGCAAGGGCCTGCTCCCCGGTTTTATTATGCCAATCCATTAATGTCCTCCTTATGTGCAAAAAAAGGCGGGGAACAAAACGTTACCCGTCCCGATAAGCCGAATAGGCATTTAAGTTATTTTTTGAATACGCTGAAGAGCTTGTCCAGTCCGGACTTCTCCATTTTGGCCACTGCTTCCAGTTCGCCTGCGTCAAGCCAGATGCCTGCACACTCAGAACACTTGTCCACCTTTATTTCTCTGTAATCTATCTCAATCAGTTCCATTCCGCACTTGGGACATCTCATATAATGAAGTTCTTTGAGTTTTTTCTTTTCTCCCTCCTTAAGCTTCTTGTGTTTTTCCTCCTCGAGCCTCTTCTTTTTCTCAAACTCCATCCTTGCAACATATTCCGCTTCTCTTTCACTTGGTTTCATCTGTAATCCCTCCTTTTTTGATTTTACTAAACGTGTTTTTTGCCTTTGTTAATAACCTTCTTGCCCAGAAAAACTCTGTAGCAAGGAGGCCCAACCCTGCCGGTATTACAAGTATAGCAGGCCCCGGCAATACAATCATTGCAATGCCTACCATAAGAACTGTTAAACCTGTAAGGGCAATTACAAGCTTCTTTGCCTGCTGTAAACTTTTCAGGATAACTGCCGTCATGATTTAACAAGCACCTCAAATATTCTCCGGAGTTTTGATTTGTACCCGTCTTTTAGCATTGATATCTTCATCCATTCCCCCTTATGCTCCGTTCGCTGATGAGTTCGAAAACATCTTCCGCTGAATTGTAGTAATATATGCTTCCTGTTCCTATGTTGTAATACCAGCCGTGGAGATGAAGCACCCCTGTGTTTAAAGCATCCATAACAAAGGGATATGTCTGGATGTTATTCAATTGGCAAAGCACATTTTCCTCTTCGGTGATCCGAAGACGGATCGCTGCAGGCATTTCCTGATAATGCCTTAAAACAATTTCTTTCACAGCATCAGCCAGTTGAAGCCATTCCCTTAAATGGGGCATATTATTAAATTCCTTTTCATCCCTGTACAGCGCTTGCATTGCTCCACAGTCGGAATGACCGCATATAATAATATCCTTTACCCTCAAGTCCAGCACCGCAAACTCGATTGCTGCCGCTATGCTGTTCTTGTCCTTTATGGCATCATATGGGGGAATAATGTTTCCCACATTTCTTACTATGAAAAGTTCGCCGGGCCTGCTCTGGGTAACGAGGTTCGGATCAACCCGTGAGTCGGCACACGTTATAAAAAGAACCTCCGGTGACTGTCCTTCCGACAGCCTGCGGAAAAAATCCTCTTTGTTTCTGAAGTACGATTTCTGGAAATTCCAGATGCCTTTATACAGTCTATCCATACCTTATCACGATTCCTTTCTAAGCCTTGCACATTAATTCCAGCCCAAATAAAAAAGACCTTATTCCTTTGCCCTTTTCACTTCAATCTTATTCGCCTTAAAGATTTTTCCATCTTGCTTGCCTTTTACTTCAACATAGGCGCCAACCTCAGCTTTGCCGTATTCTTCTTCTATGTAAGTGTCTTTCGTTACTTCAACCTGCTTCCCGCTTACTGTCCAAATACCTCCCAAAGAAAAAACGAATTTGTCTTTTTAAAATCGTCCCAATTGAATGTCGGTCCCGGAACATGGCCGAGAATATCTTTCACTCGTCTCATAACCCACAGAGATTGCACTATGCCGGTGGTCAATGCGAACGCTCCGCGCAGAAGAACCAGGAGTTCGAGACCAATAGCCTTCGGCCACGGCTCAGCTGCCTTGTTATTTTCCTTAATCAGCCTCCGTCTGTTTCGCGTATCTGCTTGTGCAGTTTGACCGGCTCCGCCCGTATTTTGCGCATTCGAATATTGAGCATCTCCACGGCGATGGAAAATGCCATCGCAAAATAGATATAACCCTTCGGAACATGCACATCGAAACCTTCAACCATAAGTGTGACACCCACTAAGATCAGAAACGAAAGCGCAAGAATCTTGATAGTAGGATGCTCATCGACAAAATCCCCTATGGGTTTTGCCGCCAGCAACATAACCACAACCGCGAGAATAATTGCGAGCGCCATGATGGAAACATGCTCGACCAGTCCGACAGCCGTGATCACCGAATCCAGTGAAAAAACAATATCCAGAATCGCAATCTGCGTCAGCACCATTCCCAGGCCGGCGGCGACAACCGCGTTACCGCGCTCTTCTATCCCTTCCAGGCTGTTATGGATCTCATGAGTCGCTTTGGCCAGAAGAAACAGGCCGCCCCCAATCAGCACCGCATCGCGCCCTGAAATCGCCTGGTCCAATACCGTGAACCACGGTTCGGTTAATCCCATCACCCAGGAAATAGAGAACAACAAAGCCAGGCGCGCAATCATGGCAATACCAAGACCCGTTTTTCTCGCGAAAGCGCGCTGATTCCGGGGAAGACGACCTACCAGAATCGAGATAAAAATAATGTTATCGATACCCAGTACAATCTCCAGCGCGGTTAACGTGCCTAACGCTATCCACGCCTCGGGGCTTGCCAGCCATCCAAACATTCGCTCCTCCTATTCTTCGATTTAAGCTCTACTGTTTGAATTCCGACTATTCGGGGACACCATACTCAATGACCGGCGAATTAAACCTGCTGGTGCTATTGTCGCGGAATAGGGGAATAAGAAAATCCCGTCACAATGCATCTCTTTATATCCCTCAGCGTTTGGCTATCGGGGTATACTTGTTTCTCCCTTTTAATGACGTAACATAGGAGGGCCTCATAATCCTTCCCTGAATGATCTCCTCAATCCTGTGCGCAGACCACCCAGCAACTCTTGCCATAGCAAAGATGGGCGTGAAAAGTTCCTTGGGGATTCCCATGCACTCATATACAAAACCTGAGTAAAAGTCGACGTTGGTGCAAACAACCTTGCCTTTCTTCTCTTTCACAATCTGCGGCGCCAGTGCAGATATTTTCTTATATAGCGCAAACTCTTTTTCCCTTCCCGCCTGCGCAGCAAGTTCGCCGGCTCTCTTTTCCAGGAACACCGCCCGCGGGTCGGATACGGTGTAGACCGCGTGGCCAAGGCCAAAAATCTTTCCGGTCATGTCGCCTGCTTTCTTGTCGAGAATCTGCCTGAGGTAAGACATGACTTCCTTATCACTTTCCCAGTCCCTGACCTTTTTCTTGATGTCGCCCATCATCCTGACGACCGCTTCGTTGGCGCCGCCGTGGAGATGGCCCGAAAGAGAGCCTATCCCGGCGCAGAGCGCCATGTAAGTGTTCGCGCCGGAAGAGGAGACGCAGCGAGTCGAGAAGGTCGAGTTGTTCCCGCCGCCGTGCTCTGCGTGGAATATCAGCATAGTGTCGAAGAGTTCCGCGGTCAGCCGACCGGGGACTTTTCCGGAAAGCATGTGGAGAAAATTCTCGGCGGTGCAGAGGTTCGCGTCCGGCTCTGACAGTTTCCGGACATCTTTTTTCTTCATGAGTGTCTTCCGATAGTTGTACGCGATAATGGTCGGGAACTTTGCAATCAGGTCTATACACTGGCGCGTTACATCCCTTATGTCCGTTGAATTCGGGTTTTTGTCGAAAAGATGCATCGCCGATACGATCGTATGGAGAGAGCCCATCTGGTCATCGTGCTGCGGAGTGTTAAGTATTATCTCTTTTGCTTCTTTGGGAATCGCCCGCCGTTTCCCGAGTTCAAAGGAAAAGCTTTCCAGGTCTGCTCCAGCGGGCAACTCGCCGGTCAAAAGGAGATAGATGGTTTCTTCAAAGCCGAAACGCCCTTCAGCTTCCTTTCCCGCCACCAGGTCAGCCACATCGTAGCCGCAATAATAAAGGCTTCCGGGTATCGGGTTGACCTTTTCCGTACCGTCGGCGCTGATGATCTTTTCATATCCCAGCACCTGCCCTTTGCTCGTAATCCCTACAAACACTCCTGTCCCGTCTTCATTTCGTAGGCCTAACTTGATATTTTTACTTTTTACAATCTTAGGATCGAGCCTATCATGTTGCAAAGCCAGTGTTTCAACTTTTTTCAGCACATTATCCATGTGTATTTACCCCTGATAATGAAATTTTTTATTGGGTACGCATTTTTAAACTCCCCCTTGCTTTGTACATTCCTTGCCCGGATGAATTCGGTTGCAAGGATTCCCAGTCACATTTTGTTATTAACCCTGATCATCTCTATGGGCAGTTCCCTGCCACAATGCTTGCAAACTATTGCATCTTCTTTAATAATCTCCGCGCAGTAGGGACATTTTTTGGTATAGCCTTTAGATGCCAGAGGAGGAAGTACAATAATAACAGCAATAAGTAACGGAACAATTGCACATAAGAAAAACCACAACCTCGGACTTCTCCCTTTTCTTCCGGCAATAACGCCGCCTACAATGCCTGCAATGATGAGCAGTAAGGCATATCTAACCAATGGGAATCTCTACTTTCTTCTTATTGTTCGTTTATTTTTTATGTATATCTCCCACACCTATAAACGGCACTGCTCCGGCACCGGTAACCTGAGGGAGGATCCCATTCCATTTATCTATAGCCCTGAGATTGGCCTCTATCTTTCTAAGCTCTATAAGGTCCGGTGAAATATTTGCCCTTTGTAGTCTCAGGG
>Ga0315281_10001474_pt1 | contig 34766 bp, 39 predicted proteins | sample YL17G07_0_MG_FD_204540 | JGI IMG/M metagenome (GOLD analysis project Ga0315281, IMG submission 204540) | Sediment microbial communities from Yellowstone Lake, YNP, Wyoming, USA - YL17G07_0 | ecosystem: Environmental > Aquatic > Freshwater > Lake > Sediment | place: USA: Wyoming | collected...
AAAAGACCAAAATATCCCCTTCGCAGCATGTATCATCACTATCACTGATACATTCGTTGCACTGCTTGCTGGTGTAGTGATCTTCCCCATCGTCTTTTCGTACGGGCTGTCTCCAACAGTCGGGGCAGAGCTTGCGTTCACCACGCTCCCGATAGCATTCTTTCGGATGCCGGCAGGGCAGTTCTTTGCCATTGCTTTTTTTGTCGTGCTCTTTTTTGCCGCGCTTACCTCTGCTGTTTCTATGCTGGAAGTGTGTGTTGCGGCAGTGGACAAGTTTGTTGGGTGGACGAGAAGAAAGACCACCGTGGTCCTAACCGGTATCCTTCTTATCATATCCCTGCTGCCGGCGCTCAGCTACAGTGCCCTGCGGCTGCCGATTTTTGACATCCCATTGCTTGACCTTATGGACGAGACCGTGGGAACATTCGGTCTTCAGATCGCAGCCATCCTTCTTGCTGTTACCTTCACTTCGTTTCTTTCCTCAGAGGTGTTCTTCAACGAACTGGGAAAAACGACACTCATGAACCGGATCATTTTCTTCCTCTGTAAATATGTGATACCGGCAGTGCTTCTGCTGACGATTGGTGTGCAGCTTTTAACGGGGATAAAGGTTCCGGGAATCTGCTGCATTTCCGGAATTTAGTCTACCGGTATCTGCACCAGGTCAGAGGAGTTGACCTGTTCGAGTACCTTATTCCAGGTAATCAGTATCACCGGAAATATGTGGAAATGATCGTCCCGAAATCCGGCAATTCAGGAGGAGATTCCTGCAATATCTTCGTTTTCAGGGATTTCGTCGAAAAAATGACCTTCATATTCGTGTTCTGGCAGCCTTTCCGGGGTCAGGGTGGGATAAAATAGGTGGCAAAACCCGGCACGATTTAAGGGCCTTTGGCGGCCTTTAGAAGAGGTGCAACTCTGCCGTATTTTGGCAAAAAGGGCATAATTTATGGGTATTTTCCATAGGAACTGAAAAGATGAATTTTTCGGGGTTTTCCGGTTTTGGAAGGAACCCCTTGAAAGAAAAAGGAGCCCTTATAGGGCTTATTATCCCTCAGGGTCCGGACCCCGGATCCACACATCTGTTTTACTGTCTTCTCTCTTTTCACTACCCTCTGCCGTGATAAAGGGACAGCAATACCCGCTGAAAAATTTTAATCTTGAATTTACCTTCGGACACTAAGGTTAACTCTGCTGCTGAGAATCCCTAATTGCTTTTAAATACATCATAGGTTGGCTTTATGCCTGCAAGCACGAATACCAGCGCGTACCAGTACCAATCCAAAGAAAGCAGAGGTGCCCAAAGTTTTGCCAACATCAGGGTAAAAAAGAAAACACTTAACTTTAATAACCCGATATCCAGCCCTTCAAGATTTTTTGTTTTCGAATCCATCCAGTCCATGAAACCCATTTTCAAACCCTGTGCAATTACATGTCCGGGAAATATTTACCCTTTACGTAGAACCCTCATCAGAGCCCCACATAAAGTCTGCATTTTTAAAGGGCGATGCACACCGGAATGTTTCGAGGGTCACGGAACGCGATGGAAAAAATGGGCGGAAAAAATCCCCACTATCTTACACCCTAATCCCTGTAATAATCCCAACTATCTGCTGAGCGGTCACCGGGTCCACGACCCGGGCCAGCACCAGCCCGGCTAGGTTACATCCGGAATTTTTCCGTCCGTTTCAAAGCATCTTTGCATTAATCCGTGAACTGCAAATCTCTAAATATACCTTTGACAGATATCCACATGCTCTGCCCAGATATGACAGTTCAAATACGGACAAATTACCGGAGAACTTCCATACTATATCCCGATATCCATCATATCAGGGAAGTCCCAGCAAGAGGTGGTGACATATTATGGTCTCAAAAAGTAAAAAGAAGTCAAAAATATTGGTTCACGATAGAGTCGAGCCTGCCCGTGCGGATACAGCCGTACCGTCAGATATTCCCGCAGAAAAATCCGTTGAACAACTCATTCAGGAACTTAAAGATCCTGACGAAATTGTCCGTTCTTCTGCAGCCGGGGCACTCGGACACCGCAAATCGGAAAAGGCTGTTGAACCACTTATTCTGGCCCTGAAAGACAACCATGTCTATGTCAGGCATGGGGCTGCATGGGCACTCGGTGAGATAAAATCAGAAACAGCAGTAGATGCACTCAGGCTGGCGTTGAATGATGAGGATGAAATAACGCGGGGGAAAGCAGCCGAAGCATTGGGAAAAATCCAGGGGAACTGATACCGGTAAAGCCGGGAAATGCGCCCGCTTTGAAATCACCGTACCGGAAGGAGCATACCGGTTCACCGGCAAACAGTAAATCAGAATTAAAAAGGGGCGCCGGGGTCTGCTGCCTCCAACCCCAACCAGCATCACATCCCCGTAATCATCCCTACAACCTGCTGAGCTATAACCGGATCCACAACCCGTGCCAGCACCAGCCCGGCCATCGCAATAAACAAGGTCCAGAACACTTTCTTCACCTGCTCATTCTTTCCAAATGCATCGATAACTGCATCCGTATCCGCCTTCATACCCCGCTGGATAAGTTTAGGCATGAATACAAAGAGCGGGAGATACAGAATAGCAGCCCCAATAAATGCCAGGGAGATCTCGGTCTTTCCCGCAAACCAGATCCCAGCAGGGATCGCAATACTCCCCGCCAGAATACTGGCCATGCTCACCTCCCCGAACCAGAAGTAATGTTTTTTCTCTGCATAGTTCACGTTCTCCGCATCAGTCAAGGTGGAAACATCAAAGATGCCGAGGGTATTCAGCATCCCGTACCACACTGCATGGGTCTCTTCCGGATCCGCAACGATACCTAAGAAAAGCACCGCGACCGGTACTGTGAGCAGTATGATTGGAAGATGGGCCAGGACAAAAATGACCCCGAGTAGGACCCCGGTCCCACAGATTGCACACCGAGTCTGAAGCTCGTCCTCAAACAAAGGTCTCACCGCTGATCATGATCTCAAATACCGGGCTGGTATACCCCCCATTATCCGGACTGAAATCCCGGACCCGCCCCATCTGCGCAAACTTGCGACGACCTGTCCGGATTTGTACGGTATGAATACCTGGCATCCGCGGATACACACGGCGGCCGTCAATGTCGTGCATTTCCTCATAAGGTGGGATGTCGAACCAGTCCGGCCAGAACCGGACTCCTCGCGGGATATCGGTGCCCCTCCGCAGGTCCTGCAGCCGCAGCGGCGAGAGGTTGTCATAGATCACATCGATGATCAGGTTCTCATCGCATGTATCAGGATTCAGGTCCAGTTCGTAGAAGATAGGATTCCGGCGCACTTCGTCCGGGGTCAGCGGTGTATTCACCGTGAGGGGTTCAAGTCCGGTGAATTTCCCCCGGTACAAGCCGGTCACTCTCGCAATTGCATGGGATACGATTCTAGTTTCCATGATAATTCTCTTTGTGGGCTTCATGTTCAGCCCGGAGTTGCTTGAACTGTTCAACAATCTCGTCATATTTGCCGATCTTCTGATAGATGGCAAACAGCATGGGATAAAGCGGGAGCACGACTCCCAGCAGGATCCCTACCATTTCGGTTTCCATAACGGTCCTCCACACATGACGAGAGGACCACAAAAGAGAGGGGACCGGGGGGTCTCCTCCCCTCCGGGTCATGTCGTCCGGTGAAATTATGCGAGGTCCGGGACAGTGTCCGCCCAGGTCTCGACCGCGGTGCGGATTGCCTCGTCCGAGTAGGACGTGAGGGTGACCCGGTCACGGCTGAAGTTCACCATATAGAGTTCGCCGTTGGCATCAGCGAATGCATCATTCTCTGCATCGTGGAGTGCCGTGCCACCATGTGCGGTGGTGACAGCTGCAGCGGCCAGCAACGCGGTCACACCAGCGTTGAACCCGGCAAGGGTGCTAAACTTGTGGGATGCCGTGCCGATGGACTTTGCATTTGCATCCTCGTACACGAGCCGTGCGGTGTACCCTTCCTTGGTCTTCTCTACCGGGTCATGGTTCTCCCCGGCGGTCATATACGCTACACAGCCGAACGGGTTGTCCGTGATCACCGACTGGACGATCAGGTTGAACGCCGTTATGCTTGCAATCGGGCTCGCAAGTTCGCGAACCGCAGTTTTGGTCTGTGAATTCTGTACGAAATCTGCCATAGATTTTTGGTTCCTGCCCTCGGGCCCTTGGGCTGAATATATATGTGTGAGAATGGGGGCTTAGGTGTTGCTGAAGGGAGGAGAAAAAGAGATCAATCGATTATTTTACCAAATCCTTGCACAACAACTCAGCCTGTTCCAGAACCGTAAGTGTTGCCCGTTCCTGCTTGTCCGGAGGATAGCCATATTTGCGCAGGATTCTCTTAATCATAATGCGCAACTTCACCCTGACGGATTCTCGGACCGTCCAATCAATCGAGACATTTTGTTTGACGGTCTGGACCAGCTCATGCGCAATCGCTTTGAGCGTCTCATCCCCAAGAAGTTTTACTGCGCTGTCGTTGACTTCGAGAGCATCATAGAAGGCGATCTCTGCTTCGGACAACCCTAACTCCTCACCGCGCTTGTACGCTTCCCGCATCTCTTTTGCCAGGCTGATGAGTTCTTCGATCACGATGGCAGTCTGGATCGCCCTGTTCTGGTATTTCCGGATAGTCTGCTCCAGCATCTCGGAGAACAACTTTGACTGGACCAGGTTCTTTCGTGAACGTGCTTTGATCTCATCGTTTAAAAGTCGCCTGAGCATCTCAACCGCGAGATTTTTCTGGGGCAGGGCCCGGACATCCCCGAGAAACTCATCAGACAGGATGGAAATATCTGGTTTATCGAGCCCTGCTGCTGCGAAGATATCCACTACTTCATCGGATGAAATTGCTTTGGAAACAATCTGCCGGATGGCATGTTCCATGTCATCAGAAGATCTCCCGTCTACTCCACTTAGTTTCACCATCTGGGCCCGTATCGCCTTGAAGAATGCAACATTGTCGCGGATCTTCAGCGCCTCTTCGTGAGGGACTGCCAATGAAAATGCTTTGGAGAGTTCGGTCACTCCCTGCAACAAGCGCTGCTTCCCATCTTTTTGCAGGTAAATAAATTCCATCGCTGAGGGGAGGAGAGCAAGCCGTTGAGCTGGACTGCCAATTGTCCACGTAGAGAAGTCAAAGCCATGGAACAGTCCAAGGCAAACCTCGTATTTCTCCAGCATGACCGCGACCGCTTCTTCCTGGTCGATACAGGGCTTGCCTTTTCCTTTGTTCAGCGTGTAGTCGTGCAGCGCTTTCCTGAGTTCATCTGCCAACCCGAGATAATCGACGATGAGACCGCCGGGTTTGTTAGGATAGACACGGTTTACGCGAGCTATCGCCTGCATGAGCGTGTGACCCTTCATCGGCTTATCAATGTACATTGTGTGAAGGCAGGGAACATCGAACCCGGTAAGCCACATATCCCGGACGATCGCGATCTTGAACGAATCGGCAGGATCCTTAAACCGGATTGCTAGCGCTTCTCTCCGTTGCTTGTTCCGGATATGCGGTTGCCATTCAACAAGGTCCGTTGCTGAACCAGTCATTGCGACCTTGAGTTCCCCAACAGTATCAGAATCGTCGTGCCATGCCGGGCGAAGCTTCGTTATCGCGTCATAGAGTTCGACGCAGATTCTCCGGCTCATGCAGACGATCATTGCCTTTCCAACCAGGGCCTTGTCGCGTTCTTCAAAATGGGCGACCAGATCCCGTGCGATGAGATCCACACGTTTTCCAGATCCGACAACTGCTTCGAGAGCGGCCCATTTGCTCTTCAGTTCCTCCTTGACACTATCTTCTTCGCTCTCGGTTATCTCTTCGAAATCGGTATCCAGGTGCGGACGCTCTTTCTGATCTATCTCGATCTTCGCGAGCCGGCTTTCATAATAGATGGGGACGGTTGCACCGTCGTCAATCGCCTGCTGCACATCATAAATGTCGATGTAGTCCCCGAAGATCGCTCTCGTGCTCCGGTCCGCTATCTCGATGGGCGTTCCCGTGAATCCGATGAACGATGCGTTCGGGAGTGCATCGTGGAGATACTTTGCAAACCCGTACGAGATTTCGCCGCTCTTGCTGTTGACGTTTGCTCCGAACCCGTACTGGCTCCGGTGGGCTTCGTCCGCGATGACGATTATGTTTCTCCGGTCAGACAAAACCGGGTACTGTGCTTCTTCCCGTTCGGGAAGGAATTTCTGGATTGTCGTGAAGATTACCCCACCTGACGCGATCGAAAGTTTCGTGCGGAGATCGTCGCGGTCCGTTACCTGGACCGGGTTCTGGCGGAGGATTTCATGGCAGCGTGAGAAGGTCCCAAAGAGCTGATCATCGAGATCGTTCCGGTCAGTGATCACAAGGACTGTTGGGTTCTCCATCGCGGGATGCAGGACAACCTGCCCGGCATAGAAGACCATCGTCAGACTTTTTCCCGAGCCCTGCGTGTGCCACACGACACCGCACCGCTGGTTGCCACCCGGCCGGGTTGCATCGATCGTGGTATCGATTGCTCTCTGGACTGCATGGAACTGGTGATACCCGGCCATCTTTTTGATGATCGTGCCTCGCGTATCCTCTTCGAACACGATAAAATGCCGGATAATATCGAGGAACCGGCGCTTGTCGCAAACCCCTTTGATCAGGACCTCGAGTTCCGGCATGCTTGTGGGGGCCAGATCGTCGCCACTGATTGTGCGCCATCGCATGAACCATTCCCGGCTCGACGAGATGGTGCCGAGCCGTGCGCCCAGGCCATCTGAAATGATCAGCATCTCGTTGAAGGTGAAGAATGAGCCGATCTGGTGCTTGTAGGTCTGGAACTGATTGAACGCGGAGGCGAGGGTTGCGCTTTCGGTCGCAGGATTCTTCAGTTCAATGACCGTGAGCGGCAGGCCGTTCACGAAGAGAACGATGTCAGGTCTCCGGTTGTGTTGGCCCTCGACGACTGTGAACTGGTTTACCGCGACCCAGTCGTTATTGTCCGGATTTTCAAAATCAATGAGCCGGACCCGGTCACCGGTAATGGAGCCATCGGGGCGGAGATATTCTACTTCAACGCCGTCGGCAAGCATCCGGTGAAAGTTCCGGTTATTTGCTATCAGCGAGGGTGATGATGGTATGGTAACTTTCCGGAATGCTTCTTCCAAGGCATCGGAGGGGATATTGGGATTCAGGGTATCGAGAGCATTGCGGAAACGGTCGGGGAGAATGCAGATATGGTAATCATTCCGCTCAGCCTTCGATTCTCCCGGGGCGATATCGGGGCCGAAGATGATTTTATACCGGAGGGATTCGAGCCATGCAAGGGTGACATCTTCGACAAAAGATTCTGAAATTTTATTATTCTTCATGGGGATCTTCAACTCCAGGGAGGCGGTCTTCAGGCTGTTTTGACGTGGTAAATTCTATTCTCTGGTCATTGTATGCCACTTGATCAAACTGATAAAGGACTTCACTTGGCTTAAACGTATATTCTTCGAAAATCACAATTTCGGAATGGATCGAATCGATGTATTGGTTATACTCCTCATTTTCTTCGTAACTAATTCCTCTGTATGGCTGAGGTCCGACATAATTTCGATGAGATTTATAGAGAAAATTTACAACCGCATCTGCAGCCCGTGCCATTAACTGCGCCTGTAACGGATCAAGCATAGGAGTATAGGCATCCTTCCCGTGTGATGCCAGCCCCTCCTTGTTCCGGAGTTCCCCGATACCAGAAAAAATTTTCAAAAATCCGTCAAGAGTTTTATCAAAACACTGTTTAACCGCCGCCGCTTCTGCGTATTCATCCGGCACAATCTGGAGCTGTTCAAGAGTTGTTCGGGTTAACGTCGGAAAATTAATATTTCTGTCAAATTCATGACCGCGATCATTGAGAATTGTTTTGCAAACACTCTCGATAAGGGACTTGGCGAGATCGAATGAAAGATTTGGATTTGAATATACGGATCGTTCAAGTGTTGACACCAGTTTTGTTATGTAATCCCCACCGGATAATTCCGCAACCTCTCTAGCACCAGGCATTGGGAACAACGGCGTATCTTCATCGATCATCGTTTCATCTCAGCAATCGGTTACTTTTCACTCACATTATCCATCGATGTGACAAGGAATCCTGCTAATTTTTCTATGATAGGAATGAGTCTGACCACGTCTTCCGAAGTAATCACAATCTTCCGGCCAATAATCGCGGTTGTATCACCAGATCGCTTCACATACTCTTCATCGATGATTCCCATCTTATGAGCGAGAAGGTGACGTTTCTGGAAGCTGATATTAGCTATCCGCCATTCGTCATTGTCAATGCCAGTAGTGAGATCAAATTCAAAATGATTCTTTATCCCTTCCTGAGCCCCGCCCAAATTCTGAAAGCTAATTTTGTTGATCTTATCGGGATGCCTTGATTTTTTGCCGTGGATCCTGCATAGTTCTCTGCCAAAGCCATCAAATGCAGAGATGCAGTCCTCCATCGCATTTTCAATTACTTTAACCGATAATTCGGCCTCCGCTGATTTCGCGAGGTCCATCATCTTTTGAACAAGGTTAAGATTATTCTGAAGAATTTGGAGAGAGTTATGTTGTCCGCAATCCGGACAGAAGCCAAAAACTCCATAGACTGCATATTTCAAAGTGCAACTTGAGCATACAATCTGTGTTTCGAGTTCTTTTTCCCGATACCAGTAAATCGGGCGTTGACGACCCGGTTCAACTTTCAAACTTAGCCCAATACCAAAGGGTCCTTTTGGTTTATGCTCGAACTCAAGCGTCTTGAGATCTTTTACAATAGCGCCGGTAATTTTTCGAATGGCAACAGATTTGGCATACTCAATCTGATCCTTTGTAAAAAATTTGTTCTGGTGTCCTTTATGACCGCAATATGGACAGATGCAATCGGTCGTCCCTTGAAGACCCGTGCCAGGTGTTATCTTAAAATATCCTTCACAATCAGTTACGGGACATTCTCTCCCGAGAAATCCCTCTTCGTCTTTGGAAATAGGAATGTTGAATGTATTTCCAAGCCGTTCTACATGCGTCATTTTACCTCGGTAAAATTTTCTGTACCGTTGAGTGCGATATCTCCCGACATCAATTTTGGTAAAAGCGAATCACGAATTTGTGTGAGCGTATGAGCTTCGTGAATATTGGCGTTTATTCTCTCAAATACTGGAATTAGCATGGAGTTGAATTTAATAACGGTATCCTCCGGGGGAATTATTATGGGATATCGTTTCATGGCGGACCAATTGGATCTCGGCATTTTTGTACCATCTGATCCTTGATTGGAAAACTCAACAAATTCATTGCTTGAAATGTAACAAATTACGAAAGATGCCCAAGAATCTTTTTTTGGGGATATAACAAGAATATCTGTCGAACAAATACCATCGACTGGAGCAATTCCAACCTTATGAAAATACGGCCTAAGTTTTCCGAACAGGAACTCATTTTTTCTAAATTCAAATTTTCCACTCTCTACTGTCGAAGCTGAACCCCATTGATCCAAAGCTATTGAATGTTGAGGCATGTGTTCAAGGCCAATGTAAGGAGTATCGGGATCAATTTGTTCAGGATTGACAGGTCTGCGAATATTATCTGCAATTCTTTCTAATGTTCCCATACTCCATCCTTTTGGAATTTTCCGATCTTCAATTTCTTCGATATCACTTGGAAACAAAGTAGCGGTTGCAGAATCCATTCCTTCAGGTTGTCTTCCATCGGCTTTCGCCAGAACCGGATCAAAATTAACAAACCACGACTGGAAGATCGTTCGAGCCGTAGCTTCGAACGTTTCATTCATTCGATGGCAGACTACAATTTTTTCTTCGAGACATCCAAGAATGTTGGCGATTTGACGTTGAACGGGGAGGGGCGGTATTGGTAATTCAAATTTCGGGATATCTCCACAATTCAAGCTATCAAAAATTGCACCTACATTCAAGAATTTTGACATCTCCCGTTCGTAAAAAGGTCCTCGAAGTGCCCAGCGAAGAAACGATTGATCCACTTGCGTTCCATCCGATCGTAAAATTACTAGATTTTGGCCAATCGCACATTCTAATCCCGGAGGAATGACTGCGGTATCCCCAACCCTGGCCCGTCTTGTTACGATGATATCTCCGGTTTGCGGTTTATTTCTTTGAATCCACGATTCGTAATCATCTTTCGATATTCTCCGCACGTCAGATAAATCGAGACGTCCTTGTTGAATTTGAGGAATTGCGATGTACGGATAACCGAATTTCGTGGGTTTGGGAGTTCGATGATCGCAATCGTATAATGCTACCCCGACATCGCACAAGCGTTTTAGTGGATAAATTGTCCTTTGTTGAATTTGGTTCGGGGGCTGTTCAGTCATTAAATATCACACTATTCATCCTTGAGGGAAATGTATCCCAAGAACTGTTTTCCGATCTCTGTGGTTCTCGAAGCAAACATGCCCTGCTCCGTCATGGTCGTATGAAGGAATGAATCTGAATTTAGTAACCCATCCGAAAATAACTCCTTCACGATCTGATCGTAGAATTGTCGTTTATTTTTCAATTCTGGAAAAGCGTGTTCTAAAACTGCTGAAGTCCCACCCATCGACCAGCTGGGATAAGAGATTTTATTTCGTATTCCATATTGTCGGGGTTCATCAAGAAAATGAAGGATAATCAAATGCCACCGAGTGTACCGGTCAACGAGATTAAGGAACATCAATTGCAGGTTTTCATCGAGGGTAGGCCTTATGGCCGAGTTGATTACCGCATTTCTTAATGATACGAGTTTTTCTCTCTGATGGGTTCTCATTGCTACCTGCGTCGCATAAAGCAATGTACTGATAAAAACCTCATTTTGGGCGAGACTTTCAATTTTGAACCCCTCAACCTTTTCTTCCAGCATTTTCAACCGGGAGAAAATTTCAATCAGCCATTCGGAGCGTCTCTTCTCCAGAGGCGGGGCAACAACTACTGAAAAAAATTCTGCGAGGGGTCCCCCAAGGAATGGGGCTGTTGAAAGGCCTGCTTTAACACCCGCATGAGCATAATCACCGACGCTCATTTCGAGATCCTTTTTGATATCCCGGGCCTGATCTTCGCTCGTCATCGAAAATTACTCCAGTTCAACTAACCCTCATCGTCGTATTCATCCTGATTCTGACTTGAGGCATACAGCATATATCCAATACCCAAAACGGCCAGTGCCCCTAACAACTGATTCTGATTTTTCGACTGCACGTTTCTTATAATGAAATTGTAGAGCCGTTCAAGTTCACCAGGCCGTTTTGTTTCATCCGAGAGATCAAGATACTGAACATTTGCTAGCATCCCGGTGGGTTTTGTCCCGTCGAGAAGCAGGGGAATAATAATTTTGGTGTGCCCGAGGGCCACGCCAATTTCCTGCTGAACATAATTGGAATTTTTTGCAGACTCGGAAAAAAAGAGCAGGAATACATCCGAGGACAGGATATGCTGGGTTATCGTCTTATCGATCATATCCCCGGGCTGGAGATCCGTCTCGGCGAGGAAGGTCCTTAAACCATTAATGTGTGAGATACGATCAAGAACGGGTTTGATTCTCTCAAGATCTTTTGTGCTATAACTCGCAAAAATAGTAAAAGTCATCAGACCCTATCCGGATTTTTCATTAAGCACTTATCTCCGACGGCTCCCAATTGTCCCACAGCTTGTGGGACAAATGCACCAGCATTTTCTCCAAAATTTGACATGTCGATTGAATCGACACTTCGCTCGGACCTGTCGAAAATATTGAACAATTCCAACATGTCGAACCAATCGACACATCGCTTAAATTTGTCGAAAAAATTAATAGATTTCGACATGTTGCTATGGCTCCTTGAGTATTTTCAGGAGTGCGGGATTGCTGAATAATTTCTCCCGTCCCACCTTCTCGGACTTTAAAACGCCGATCTCTTCCATGGCCTTCAGATAGTCAGCTGCGGTCTGCCGTTGTGAAATTCCTGCATCGACAACAAACTGAATTTTACAATAAGGCTGGACAAAAACCAGCTCGACAAGTTCCTTCGAATAAATCTGTTTGGGAAGGCTTGTCCGGCACAGCGTAGTTGTCTCTTCCAGCAGATGGCGAATCGCAAGAATGCGCTGGTGAGTCCTCATCGATGTCGCCTCAACCGCTGAAAGCATGAAGAGCACCCAGGGTTCCCATTCCTGCTTTTCAGTCACATCACGCAGTAACCGGTAATAATCTTTCCTGTGCTCGATGATGTAGTGACTGAGATATAAAACGGGAATATCGAGCAGGCCTTGTTCGACGAGATACAGAATATTTAAAATCCGGCCGGTCCTTCCATTACCATCTTCAAAAGGATGAATTGCTTCGAACTGGTAGTGTATCAGCGCCAGACGAATGAGGGGATCCAGGTCGTTATCATCCGGTTTCCGGATGTAATCCCCGAGAAGGTTCAGTTTATCTAAAAGGATCTCCCCCCCGTCCGGGGGAGTATAGACGACAACTCCCATCGCCTTATTCCCGAGCTGAGTACCGGAACCCTGCCGGAACTGAACTTCGTGATCGAGCAGACATTCACAGACCTGCCGGAGCATCCCCGTTGACAAGGGTTGATCCTTAAGCAGATCATACCCCCTGCGAAGAGCTGTCCGATAGCGGAGGACCTCTTTCGTTTGAGGATCAATGGTAGCCCCTGGCGGGAGAATTGCGGCCTTGTAAAGTTTATCGCCGGTCGTGACGATGTTTTCAATTTCTGAACTGTCCTGTGCCTCCCGAAGAGGGAGAGCGTTGATAAGAATATCCTGGTTGGGGATGAGGTTCCCCGCACTTTTCAAAGAAGCAAGAGCACGGTGTGCACCCACACATTTTTTCAGAACCGTTTTTGATTCCAGATCGATGGGCGGAGGAAGAGGTGGAAGTTCATTGTACGCTTTTGTGCGGTCAAATTTCATAACCGAGCCCCTTGAGATTCTTTCGTATCTCTGATTCAAGCACGTGGGATTCCAGAAGCTGGTCATGGAGCGTGCCGGTCAGCCGTTTCATCTTCTCATCGAACGGTTCCCCGTCGTCCTCGACAACTTTAGCGCCGACATACCGGCCCGGTGTGAGAACGAAATTATTTTCCTTGACCTTCTCTAACGGAGCACTCATACAGAAACTGGGGATATCTGCATATTCTCCGGCTCCCGGGTCACCCCGCCATGCATGGTAGGTACCGGCTATCTTTTCCACGTCCTCGGGCGTGAGTTCCCGGTGAACACGGTCTTTCAGAACACCGAGTTTCCGGGCATCGATGAAGAGAATTTTTCCCTGTCGGTTCTTGAATTTGTGATTCTTCTTGTCCCGGGAGACAAACCAGAGGCATACTGGGATCTGGGTTGAATAGAAGAGCTGCCCGGGCATCGCAACCATGCAGTCGACAAGGTCCGTTTCAATAATATTTTTCCGGATTTCACCTTCGTTCGAGGTATTGCTCGACATCGAACCATTGGCGAGAACAAATCCGGCTATCCCCGTGGGTGCAAGATGGTGGATGAAATGCTGGACCCATGCAAAGTTCGCATTGTTCGCCGGTGGCACACCAAATTTCCACCGCACATCCTGCCGGAGCCGGTCGCCTCCCCAGTCGCTCATGTTGAATGGCGGGTTCGCGAGAATGAAATCCGCTTTCAGGTCCGGGTGCATGTCACGGTGAAAGCTGTCCGCGTGTTCCTTCCCGAGATCGTTATCGATCCCACGGATGGCGAGATTCATCTTTGCGAGGCGCCATGTCGTCGGGTTGGACTCTTGGCCATAAATGCTGATATCGCCGATTTTCCCACCGTGGGCTTCAACAAACTTCTCGCTCTGGACGAACATCCCGCCGGACCCGCAGCAGGGATCAAACACTCGTCCTTTGTATGGCGAGAGCATGGAAACGAGGACTTCGACAACGCATCGTGGGGTATAGAATTGCCCGCCCTTCTTGCCTTCAGCGCTTGCGAACTGCGAAAGGAAATATTCGTAGACCCGCCCGAGAATATCTTTCGAACGACTCTCTTTATCGCCCATACCGATCCGGCCGATAAGGTCGATGAGCTCCCCGAGTCGCTGCTTGTCGAGTGACGGTCGTGAGTAATCTTTGGGGAGAACACCTTTCAGCTGTGGATTGTCGCGCTCGATGGCGATCATGGCGTCATCAATGAGTTTCCCGATAGTGGGCTGCTTCGCATTCGCTAGCAGGAATGACCACCGTGCTTCCTTGGGAACCCAGAAGACGCGCTCGGCCCGGTACTCATCGGGATCCTCAAGCGCCATGTACCGCATATCGGGCTCCTTGACAAACCATTTGCTCGAAGTGTCTCCCAGCTCGTATTCGAGTTGCGTGCGACGTTCTGTAAATGCATCCGAAATATATTTCAAAAAAATAAGACCGAGGACCACGTGCTTGTACTCAGCAGCATCCATATTGTTACGGAGTTTGTCCGCCATCTTCCAGCATTCGGATTCAAATCCGATGTTAGTTCCGTTTTGAGAGGTTGTATTTTGACGAGGCACGCGAAATCATCTCATACTATCAATCAATGAATCCTATGTCTTCATTGAATAAATAGTTATAAAATTTAGATTTCAAGGATGATTCGAGGTGCCGGAACATTCGGAAGACCCTAAAAAATCTTTAAACTGGATACACAATGAGCAGAATTCTATTATCCAGTTCTAACAACTTTTACTGATATCATTGAATTAGATCCCGCAATTCAAGGTTATGTATCAAAAACAAGATCAAATCCTTGTCAATAATCACATGTTTATAGTATTTTTCTTGGTTTTTAAATTCAAAAATTTTTGACCATACCATTGGATGGATTTCATCTGAAGATACGATCGAGAGGGTATCATTCGAAACTGCATGACCCAGGGCTTTACCGAAATCTTCCATAGTAAATTCAGATTTTGTGTAACACTTCATTTCCCCATATTTTTCCGGTTTTAAGCCAGCCTGTAAATATTCAAAGGTATTGATTAAGAAAAAGTCTGGCTGCCCCGGACCGCCAATGTTCACAAATTTTGTATTTATTATCGTGTCCTTGATGGTTTGAAGTCGGGCATATAACTGCCGTAAATTTTCATTTTTGGTTTTAATCGAATCGATAAACAGTGGCGCCCATGTTTTTTCAAAGTATTCGGGTCCAACTTTTAGTATATATGACTCGAATGCGGTTTTCAGTTCCAAATATTTCAACGTATTTGAATGATCTAAAGAATCTAATAAATCCCGCAAACCTTTCGAATCGGTAATTAAGGGGCTATTAAAATAAACAAACCGGGCTTTGTTAAAATTATTTAGAATTGGCTTGATACTTTCACTATCAAGGTAAAAGACAATTCCTTCGTCATTCGCGATAGAGAAAAACGATGTTGTTGCTGAAATCCCGTAGATAGAAAGAAGAGACTGGTTCTCTTTTTCATTTAGGATCCAATATCTTCCTGTTTTATCTAAAGTTAGGTTCGAATCCCCAAAAATCGCTCTTAAATTTTTGTCGAGGGATTTGATAATTTGTTTATAATTTACAATAGTAATTCTGGATTGAAAGGTTGGATTTTTTGGTTTTGTGATCGTTTTTTGGCAGATAGGACAAACTCTTGAACCCCTTCTTACAAATTCAGCATCAACAACAAAATGCCAGCCACATTTTTTGCACGTTATTATTTCATCTTTAGAGAGTGTGATGAAATTTTTCGCTCGTAGATTTTCAAGAACAGAAGTTCTGACTGTGTCAGATTCTTGAATTGAGTAGCCAGTTCTGAGAGGAATCTCATGCAATTCGGTCATATTTTTAAGGAAGAAAAATATTTTTCAACTTTCTGCTTTTCTTCTTCATTGTATCCCTTGTTACTGCAAGTAATAACTACTTTTTCTGGCTCCTCGTTAAACCGTAAATTAAAAGACAATCCGTCAATTAATACAATCGCACTCTCTAATGCTGAAAGCTCGGATAACAACAACAAATTATGATCTTTCTCAAGACGGACGATATTTTTATTAATCGGTTCATTGTTACTCGATCGAATTTCCATAATTGGCGATCCGTCGAGAGGGACATTTCTCACTCTGATCCCTAACAATTGAACGATTTTTTCATTACCATCCTTTATCGCAGAAATGAAAGGTTCTAGAAGAGGTTTCGGATATTCCATTATTTTCTCTTCATACACAATTTGAGGATCATACAGTTGTTGTGCCAAATAATTCGCTATCTCAAGTGTTCGTTTTGGTTCCCTCCCTAAGTATGCATCAAGACGCCTACCATTATCAGAAAAAATTAAGATTTTTGAATCAGCAGTTTTTATAAATTCGTTGTGAGAAACAACTTTAATCGGAGTGGCTGCACGCTTTTCTCGTCTGAAATAAATCTTTAATTTATTGCCTTCTTCGATTACCCACCAGACGTGGCTTTTCCGTTTAATCCTCTTCTTTTTGGAATTATCATATTTTTTAAGAAGCTTGTCGATCAAGTCTTTATCTGCATCAACTTTCGGTTCTTTTGGAACCGGTGTTTTTGACGAATAAAAGTTTTTAATATTGAATTTTGAGATGAGGTTTTCATAGAACAAATCGACGATCGCATCTTGATTTGTAAAGAAAATTGGTATAATCAAACATTTTGAATCGTCTAGTTCCAGAGACAATAGTTCCTTGTTTTTACCTACGAGAGTTTTCTTCGCTTTTTCCGTAATCAAGTCATTGTCAACGATCTTATCAGCAAATATTCGCGCAGCAAAAATTTGGAAAAATAGTGTCTGATTAGAAGTGTATAGTTGGGAAAGTGTAGAGAATAAATCTGAATGTGGTCCGAACTGAGATTTAATGGCCAATTCCCATGATTCAGATTCTTTTAATTTATTATACAATTTTTTTATGCATCTCTCATTAGGAGTTATGTCCTCACAAACCTCTTTTAGCGAAACCTCTAGATTTCCCCAAAATTTCAGATCAGCGGGATCGATTGCGGCCATATATTCTTAGAATATTTACAAGTATAATAAGGATGAGAGATGTGAAACCTGCCGGTTTATGTATCACTTAGGCACCTCCCATATGGCCCCGATTCCCGCAAACGCCTTCTCGAACCGCTCCGGTCCCTCCCCAACATAGAACAGCGATGGTGAAAACGTCGGTCCTGGTCCTTCATGACCGGAAGGACCACCGAACCGGATTCTCGCCGAAGGGAAACACACCCGGCACGATATCGCCGTCAGCGTCTTCCATGCCGCAGTTTCGGTCGCCGATTTCCACAGAACAATCGCTTCCGTGGTTCGGCCTGCAGACCGCTCCTGGTATAATTTCGAAAACCATCGCTCGACACCGGGCCCGAATGGAGGATTGAGAAAGATCCTCCCCTCCCATGGCCGAACAAGACCGTTGTCCTGAACTGTATAGTGCCTCGCTGCCGGCACGTTCGGGATCTCCTGGCTGTTGCTAGCCGGGTCCAGATCAATTGCACCCATGCAGGCAATCACCGCATCGAGGATGTACTGTGGTGTGTAATGCTCCGTGCTCTCGTGCGAGAGAAGGGCTGGTGGGACGGTCATATCTGCCTCGTGAACATATCAGGAATATTCGGTTGAGGAACTTCTGTGAAACCACATGCTTAGGTTTTCCTGAAGACAACAGACCATGACCGGGACGAGGAAATCACTCGTACTATTAAAAAGCATATTTACATCAGGCACTCAATATCTTTCATTAATCTGAGCAGGATCCTCTGATCCCGGCTAATGACAAGCACGAGCATGACAATGACGACGACAACAAGCAGGAAAATGACAACAATCGGCATATTTGTCAGCAGTGTGCAGAAGGAATTGAATGATGAGAGGACAGCAGTCCGTGATTACATCAAAACGGATCCACTGCTCAGGATTTACTTTGAACCATTTCTCTTCGAATATGTACCAGCGATTGATCGTGAACCCGAAGAATTATACCTGAGCGAAGTCGATGGATGCTCAATATATCTGGGAATTTTTGGTAAGGAATATGGCCCGGAGAACAAACAGGGTATTTCATCTGTAGAGCGTGAATTCGAGCGGGCAACAGAGAAGAGTAAATACCGGTTAATTTTCCTGAAGGGAAAGGATGACAGCAAACGCCATCCGAAGATGCAGAGTCTCATCAGCAGGGCAACACCTCAGGTTGTGAGACGACGTTTTTCCACGATTGACGAATTGAAAAAAGAGTTGTATGCTGCATTAGTCCAGTTCCTGTGTGACAGTAAAATAATCTCCTGCACACCATTCGATGAATCCATCTGCCCCGGAGCAACGCTCGCGGATATTTCCGATGAAAAAGTCGCATGGTTTGTCCCTGTTGCAAAAAAAGAACGGGGATTCCCCCTCAAAACCGGAACCCCGACTGAACAGGTACTAAAAAATCTGGATTTGCTGGAGGGGGACAAGCCCACCAATGCAGCAATTCTCCTGTTCGGCGCTAAACCCCAGAAATTTATGCCGACGTCAGAGATCAAATGCATGCACTATCATGGAACAGTTGTTGCAAAGCCGATACCTTCCCAGCAGATATTCGCCGGTTCACTCTTCGATCAGGCAGACCAGGCTACGGATTTCATTCTCTCGAAAATCAATCGAATCGTTCCTCCCCGCAATTCAGGACCGGTCAGTGAAACACGGTACGAGATTCCCAAAGAGGTGATTCAGGAGGCGGTTATCAATGCAGTTGCTCACCGTGATTATACCTCGGCAGCAAGCGTGCAGGTGAGTGTATTTTCAGATCGGATTGAAGTACGAAATCCCGGCAGCCTCCCACCAGACCTTACATTCGAAGACCTTAAAGTCAAACACAGCTCCCGGCCACGTAATCATCGGATTGCAAAACCCCTTTATCTGGCACACTATATCGAAAAAATCGGGTATGGAACAACCCAGATGATAACCGGCTGCAGGGAGGCTGGCCTTCCGGAACCCGAATTTGCCCAAAGCGGCGGAGAATTTGTTGTTACCCTCTGGCGGGACTGGCTGACGGATACAGTAATGAAAGATTTAGGGATCAGTGCCCGGCAAAAAATCGCCATAAAAATAGTGAGAGACACGAGTCGTGTGAATAGCACTGAGTATTCCACTCTCGCGAAAATCTCACGGCAGACCGCATTCCGTGACTTGAACGATCTTGTTCATAAAGGGGTCCTCGAAAAGCAGGGAGTAACCGGGAAGGGTACGTATTACACGTTACGCAAACGACTCAGAAAAGTAACATAAGACTTAGTGCACGGGGAATGATGATGGTACGTTTGCAGCAACACACCGGAAACCGTTCCGGTCAAACGACTCAGAATGGTAACATTGGACTCAGTGCACGGGGAATGATGATGGTACGTTTGCAGCAACACACCGGAAACCCGCTCCGGTCAAACGACTCAGAATGGTAACATTGGACTTAGTGCACGGGGAATGATGATGGTACGTTTGCAGCAACACACCGGAAACCCGTTCCGGTCAAACGACTCAGAATGGTAACATTGGACTTAGTGCACGGGGAATGATGATGGTACGTTTGCAGCAACACACCGGAAACCCGTTCCGGTCAAACGACTCAGAATGGTAATATTCCGTGCGTATGATCATACGCACGATATAAGGATTAAGCTTTTTATCGGAGAAAAATTTAGTCCATCAAATCTAATTTCTTTAAACGTGCCTCAATGGCACTTTCCTGACGCTGAAAGATTTCAGATAATTCCCGCACATTTTTCCCGGCCAGAAATTCTCTTTCCAGATCGGAATCCTCGTTGAAATCCCAAGGAGTATAGGCATTAGAAAATTCCTTTCGTACTTTTTCAATAGATGATTCCGGGTCTCTCTGATTGTGAAGTTTTATCATCTTTGTCTTAATAGGTTTCTTAATATTCAGGATTCCCGGGTCAATCAGAAGAAACTGGTAATTTGATTCATCCAAGTAATTAAAAAAGGATATATCCAATTGTTTTAGGATCACTTTTAAACACTTTTTTTTAAGGATTCTCACTCCCATCTCTGTCGTTTGAACATAGCGATCGGCTAATTCATGTGGTAGGAGAGAAGCAACTTCTTTACGAAAATAGAAAGTCGAGAATGAATAATGATATTCAACCTTGTAGCCATTTAGGGTTATATTTGAGAAAATATGAAGACCTGGCGTTTCCTCGATCACTTTCTTTGCCTTAGCAACCAGTTTTGCTCTTAATTTTAAGGAGTCATTTTGAATGTGTTCCCATTCCGTGAATTTTTCTTTAAGTTTTCTTTCCATAAATTCTTCCTTTTCAACATTTCTTGGGCAACCTGCAAAATTATAAAGAAATCGGTTTGTTTGATTTTCGGCAGGATGCGATTTTTCTTCGGAGGTGAAAAAATTCACACCTGCCAACAACTTGACAGAACCGGTGCTATCATCCAGTTAACGCTTTCATAAATGACGTATAAAACGGACGAGCATCAGATTGTCCGGTCCACAAGGCCCTCAATTCTTATTTAGACCCCTAAGCATTCTCCCTCACCCATCTCTTAGAGTCAACACCATATTTCTGCATATACAGAAAAATTTATTCCCAAAATAACCATTTTTTTAGTGCCAATGTATAGTACTATTATTCTAATCGAAATCGCCTCCCAAAATACGTTATAGTGTTAAGAAATAGATCTATGAATCCCAATGCCTCTATTTTTAGACAGAATTTTCACAACACCACTGAAAGATGATTATGCATATACAGAATGATCATAAGAAAAGGAAAACCGTTCGACAAACCAAAAATTGATAACATTTACCTGTGCTCTTTTCTCTAAATTTTATCCCACTACTCCTTCCCTCAATCCCTCCTCTCGCATACCTCTCCCGTAACAATGCTCGCAGAGTATTACGCCCGCCTCGCGATCAATCCACACCGCCTTTGCAATCCCGCAAACTGAACACTTCCCGATATCCGCTGTGATGCGGCTGCACCGGGATATATCAATCGTTCCCGGCAACGGGACCGAAGCCATCTGCTCCGCTCTTACCGCCTCCTTGTAACACGCCTTACAGATCCGCCGGGCGTCCTGCTGTTCCCTTGGCCGGGAATTTCGATAGGGAGTAAGTTTCTCCACATACCAGGAACCTCTCCTTCTGCAGGCAAAACACAGAGTCTTCAGTTCCGGTGGTTCCAGCGGTTTGTAATCCCGGGCTCGGATCGTGCGGTCATCTTTTGCTGCAGGATCGGTCGTTTGCTGCACGTTTGCCGCAGGTTTGCTGCAGTTGCAGCAATTAATCGGAGGATGCGATGGTGCGATATTTTCTGATCCGGCCGGTTTTGGCGGAGATCGGTTTTCGTTTGCTGCAAATTGAGAATTATGGAGACACTGTTGTGTATCCGGACCTGGTTGCTGAGTAGCAGTATAATTCCGGTTTTGCAGCAAATCACCTTCCCTTAGTACAGAATTATTATCAATATCTGTACCATTACAGGAAACGGAGGCACCGGGAACGCCATTTTCATTTGCTGCAGTTGCAGCAAGTGTGCAGGAAATATGCAGCAATGCAGCAAATGACCCCCCGTCCCCGTCCTTCGGGTCGCGGTCGAGCCAGCAGGACCCGCCACCATTCCATTGGCGGTACAGTTCCTTGTCCCACTCGAACGCCTCGGTCCTTCGGCGAACTGAATATCCTTCGTGCTCACTCACGGTCACTGTCCGGTCGGTGAATGAAAGTGCCGGACACTTCTCGAGGAGTCCCGTATAGTTCTTGCCCCGGCTGTCGTAGCCTTTCACGGTTTTGTAGATACTCGAATACGACCAGCCGGTGAACCGTTGCAGGTCCTGGATCGTGAACTCCAGCTGCCCGGCCTTCTGGATAGCGCCGAGCAGGTCGGACTCTTTCTTCGTCATCTTCGATTCCTGCCCGCCTGCCGTACCGTTCAGCAGCGTGAAAACATCATTTGCTGCGGTGAAATCCGCCTCGTTGGCATACACGCAAAGTGTCCCGTCCATGCTGGTCTTCTGCTCCCGCTGCAGGTAAAAGAGCGCCGCGTGACTCTTGATTAGATCATAGAGCATGTCCGGATTGCGCCGGTTATTGATCGCATGAAACCTTATCCGCTCCGAGAAGGGAATGATGACCCAGATCTCCTGTTCGTGCAGAACCTCCCAGATCGCCCGGCAGGTAATGAGTTCCGGTGATTCGTCCGTGATCGTGTCCGGGTCCTGCTGCTCTTTCTTCTGCTTTGCCGCAAGCACCCGGGTATCCTGCTCAGCAGATTCATCGATCCAGCAGGTGAGCATACGGTTCATCACCTGGTCATCACCAGTCCCTTCCTTCTTTGCAATCCACCAGACACACCGCTCCGGAATAGTGCAGACCCGTGAAGTCAGATCCTTTGTTACCGTAGTATGGGTGATCGGCTCGTGGAAGTTCGAGGTCGCGGACTTCAGGATCTCCTGGATACCATCCGAGAGCTCGGTGTCATCGCTCATCAGTACCGTCCGCGGCCGGAGGTCCTTCATGTAATAGAGCGCCTTGTTGCTGACCGTGCCCTTCACTTTGTACCGGTCCGGGACCTGGCGCATCATCTTTTTGAAGGCATGGGTCTTGCCTTTTCCGCTCTCACCCGTAACAGATACGTGAAGGCCGTCGGAGTTTTTCACGGCCTGCGACGCCATAGAGAGGATCATGCAGCGGGCTAGAATGTCGTCGCCAATATGCTCCTGGGAAAATGTTTTCAGCATGAGAGCGACTGGATCCCCGTGTTCGAGCACATCGAGAGCTGCTGCCCGGGTGTCGGGATTTGTTGGCTCTGGGGCCGGACTGCTCGTGCCTTCTTCCTTGGCTTTAGCATTTACCCTGTCCTTACGCCACTCGTTCTGTTGCTTCTCCCATACCTGACGCTTCTCTGCCAGGTTCGGCTCATTCCGCTCACGGAGTTCCTGCCATCGTTGATTGCCACCACCGCAGGAAGCGTGCTTGCATCCGGCAAAGACCGCACCGTTACCGAACTGGATCGCGAACGCACCGTCTTTGTGCGCCGATGAGAACGGACACTGGTCAAGCACAAAGAGCGTGCCGCCGCTGTATGGTTTCTCGGACCGTACGCCGATCCCGTGATCTGAGAGCCAGTGGCGCAGGTCGAACCCTTTTCCCTTCGTTACTGGAGGCTGCTGGGCGTGCTGCTCGGTCGGGAGCCGGGAAGCCAGCTCAATGAGCTGTTCAACCGTGACAACCTGCAGCAGGTCCGGGGCTGAGATAATACGGCTCCTCCGGTGCGGGCGTTCTTGTGTGTTGTCACCCTTCCGTGACACCGTGCCATAGAGTTTCCAGATACGGGCTGCGTTGAAGTTCGCCGTGTCCACGCTCACCCGCTCATCCGAGAAGAGTGCATCGAGTGTAGCAAGACAGCTCTTGACCAGCGCCGTTGCTGCTTCATCGTTCGGCAGGTCGATGCGATAGAGCAAATGAGCTCCGTTCCCGCTGTCCGCCTTGATGGGCTCAGGAAAACCGAACCCAGCGATCCAGCAGGCTACCTCTTCAGCTTTCGCAAGCGCAAGCGTGTGCTCTTCATCAGTGCTCGACACACCGCTTGGCCGCAGGGGATCGATATCGATCGGCAGCCAGCGACGACGGAGGATATCCGCGTCGCTCGTCGTACTGTCCTTCTTACCAAGCCTCGTCTTGATACGGTTCGCCCGGCGGGAGAGCAAGGCCGGGTTCACTTCGTTGAGTGTAACATAGATGCCGTGGACAGAGTTGTCTGCATCCAGCGGTTCCACGGAACGTGCCAGTGCATCGAGGTCGTTGAAGTATCCGCTGTGGGTGTTCTGATCAGTGAGCGCCCGGACCTCGACAACCTGCCCGGGCCCGGCTATTCGGGCAATTGCATCACGAAGCAGTCCATCCACGGGTCACCACCCACACCCCCCTGGCTGCCATCAGTACTCAGGAAAAAATACCGGTTAACCATGCCCGTCACCTTCTTTTCGGGCAGGTTCCTCCTCATTCACCCTCTGCGTATGTTCGATGAGGGTTTCGACCTTCACGGTATACTTGTGATGAAATTTCCGCTCGACCAGGATCTGAAAGACTGCATCACCCTTCTTCCTGATCTGGTCCGCGATCGCTTTCGGGATCAGGTAGAGCGGAATGCCCTCGATCCTTTCTGCCAAATCTGCCAACGTCGTGTCTTCATCGGGCATAGGCTGCCACCTCGCGGACCTCGTTAGGCAGAACCTCGTAGCAATGAATCGAACCATTCGGCGACACGACCCAGACTTCGCACCGCAGAAACACGTTGCCTGGGTAGATTGTCAGGAAGGACCTGAACTGGCAGATCTCGTACCTGCAGAACGATTCAATATAGGCATCGCTGACTGAACTGTACGCTATCTTGAGCTTCACACAAAGCGCTTCATAGGTGCTCCTAAGACCGACTAGGTGGAGCGGGATGTAGCGCGTGACGAACCAGCTGTCTGTCGGGGGCATCAGCTCATAGCCCCGGGAGATCAGGAGCCCGGTTGCCCGGTCCTTCAGGGCGCTGAACTCACTCCGCTTGATCATGCAGTGCCTCCGGTCTGTGGAGCAGGAAGGCTGGTGAGTGAGAGTTTTGGGATCTCTCTTACCCTGTCTATCAGTACCTCGAAACACCGGAAACCGTAACACAGGGAATAGATCCAGATCTCGCAATGGAGCCCTGCATCATTGGGATGGTGTGAAAGATGCTTCCGGAATTGCAGGAGATCCATTCTGCACTGCGATTGAATAGTTTCAATACTGGAAGAGCGGTGGGAAATTTTTTTGATTCTGATAAATCTCGTCTCATCGGGTTCCCGTGATGCGACGAGATGGGCTGGAGGGAACCGCTTGTTAAATCCCGGTGGAATGACACGGACAACATATCCATGCACCTGGAGTAGTTCACGGGCCCCCTGCTCGATAAGCGTGCCACGACGGCTGGTCATCCCGGTACACCTCCGGCAGGTTGCTGTGATAGAACAGCACCTGATCTCTGATCGATGAGCATATCCGGCAGGACCTCGATCGCGGAATAGGTACCCAGGGGCATCGAGACCCAGACTTCGTAGTGGTCCCTGGTTTTTTCCGGATTGGATTTCATCAACCTGCGGAGGATCCGGATCTCGTCATGGCAGAACCTCGCTATTTCCGGTCCACTCATCATGGTATTGGGCGAGAGTTTCAGTTTCACGTGGAGGATATCTTCAGCACCACGATTGCAAACGAACGTTTCGGGGGAATTCCACTGACGGAGAGAAATTGACCAGACAACCTGATAACCACGATGTTTAAGGATTGTAGCCGCCTTCCTTGAGATCGTGTGCAGCGGGTTCGAAGTCATACTATGCCTCCTTTTGAGGGAGAGATAATTTCGAAATCAGGGGCGTCCGTTGGCATTTCAAAGAAAATGCAGGACACCTCCTCACCGAGTGCAACTGCGAGGAACTTGTCGCGGGGGAGCATGTAGCGCTGCCTGCCTGTTGCAATAATGACAGCCCGACCGGATGGACTGAGATATACCGAACCGTATGTCTGGGGGACCTCCTGCGGTGCCGACCCTTTTTTGAGAAGTCGCCCAGCGTGTCCCACGAACAGGAGCATGCCGAGATCTTCAGGGGAGATATAATGCGGTTCACCCCAGATGCGGACATATACGCGGCCTTCGCCCCCGTATATGATTTGACCACTGGCAAAAGCGGTCATGACGAACCTCCCGTTTCTCTAATCCTTTGAGTGAGGGATTTAAAGTCAGAAACAAAATTACCTGTGGCAGTCTCACGGCATGACTGGGTAAGTTTCGTTCGTGAGCTGCCGATTAACCGTGCCTGCATGATGCCTCTTCTTGTGCGACAATCTTCCAGCGACCGTGTTCAACCATCTTTTTTCCAATGCCGAAAAAGCCCGTCCGCTTTTCATAAGCCTCGACTGCTTCCTGGCTAACCCTCAAGGGTTCGTTTATCGTCATATTCTGCATATTTTTCTCCGTTTTTTTTTGAAATGTTCACGTGAACTACCGGAACACGCAGTCCTGGGAGCATTCACTCGTCCATAATTTTTAAAAAAAAAGACGCCATGTTTGGTGTTTCCGGGTAGAGCCCGGGCTGAAAATCCGGTCGATGATGCCCTGTGAAGATTCGGCAGGTTCCCTATCGGATGATGGCCGCGAGTGCTACTCAAACACCGGATATCGGCGTCTGACTATCACTAAAAAAAGTGAAGAGCGAAAAGATGGGAGAGTGGTCGCTCGTCCGTCTGTACCGCTTGCTCATTTTCATTGCAATACAAATTTCAGATGAAATACAAGGTATCAGGAACTTTGTAACCGGGACCGCGGGCGTAAACTTTTTTGTCAAAGCTATGAATTTTGCTTTGAGGGCTTTTGCGACCTCTTTTGCCCGCGTTATCAGTTTTCTGAAGAATTCCCCGACCATTGTAATAAAATTATAAAGTGCTTGGTTATTTAAAGCGTTATCTGAACCAGCGGGTTACATGACAGCTTATTGTCATACAAAATTCATCAAATTACAGGTCTTTCGTGCAAATAAAAGTGGTGCGCGGCTGGATTTTTTAGAGTTTTTGCATTGCATGATGAATCTTATGGTCGAATGGAATTTGGGGAGCGGGGGGTGCCGCAAAATGATCTTTGGAATGGGAATTTACATTGATTCCGATAATTTATCTTTCAGTAATGAGTAAGACCTCCAATTATTATCCTTTGTTTTATTGAAAGAAATTGGAAATGGGACCCAAAAAATTACTGTATTGTTTAAATCTCCAATATATCCGTAATGAATCGGTTGAACCCACTTTATTTTTTCAATCTTTTTAAACTCATTAAAAACCATTTTATGCATTATACAGACAATTTTAATTTCTCTTTCCGTAATACATTCAACCATCTCTTTGAGATAATTTGATGATAGATCGACGTTTTTACTGTTATTCTCAACCATATCAGGTGCAAGATCATGAATTCCATAAATCGAATTTTTATAATTAATGGAATTCCCGCCAAAAACTAATGTATCAGCTGTTGTTTTCCAATCATGCTTCTCCCATACTTTTCGGGTAATTAGTCCATTTTCAAAAAGAATTTTCCAAAAAAGATTCGTACGAGAGAAATAATGCCCGATAGTATTGGATTTTTCCGGTGGATTAAGTGGAACAAAGAGGATGTCCATTTTTTTATAAACAAAAGGTTTCAATTTGCTTTCGAGCATAAGCCCTCGTGAATTATTAATATGTGGGTGGCGGTTTAACCAGAAAAACGCACCTCTTTTTAATCAAATGACTCTAATTTTTAAAATAGATTAAATAAATATTCTTATGCTCTGGTTTAGCACACACTAAATGCGAATATGGGATAGAAAATGGCAAAATCAAAAGATCGACATAATTTGTCCATAATTATTTTTCTCATCTCATGTGGAATTTTTATAGCGGGATTATTTTTGAATTTTTCAATGATAAATTTTAAATTTTTAGGTATATCCGGTCTACTATTCGCATATTTTTGGTATGGTATTGAAAGCTATGGGCGTCATCACACTGCATTACGTTTTATTATTTGGATTGCACCACCGATTTTAACTCTTATTTGGATTTCAAACTATTTTGGGGATGTAATTTCGGTTTTTGCTTTCGTTCTAATTATCTCCACAACTTATGCTAATTATTGGTATTATAGAAAAAGTAAAAAAGAACTTTTAGTAGTTATTGCGGTACTATCGTCCATTGGACTAGTATTTGTTGTTCAATCTTCATTTTCATTTAACACTTCACATTTTTTTGATTCCACACAGTCGGTTATTCATGAGAACCCGCCAGAATTACAAGGATCTGAAAAGCTGGTAGCAATTGAGCAAGCAATATATGAAAAAACAAATGAAGAACGCTTAAAATACGGTAAAACCACTCTAGCATGGGATAATGATCTGACGATTATCGCAAGAGAGCATAGTAACGATATGGTGAAGAATAATTTTTATGATCATATAAATCTCAAGGGTGAGACTCCAACGGCTCGTGCGATAAAATACGGATATAATGTGAAAAAAGAATTGGCTGGAGGTTGGTATTCTGATGGCATTGCAGAAAACATAATGCAAATGCCTACGGGTAATGTCCAGCAAATGGGTTATGTATCAAATAATGTTGACTCTGTTTCTCAAGCAATCGTTAAAGGGTGGATGAATAGTCAAGGGCATAGGGAAAATATACTCAGCGTAGCTTACACAAATGTCGGCATTGGGATTGCATATGATGGAAAAAATTATTTTGCCACTCAGGATTTCTGGTAAGGTAGAATGAAAAATAAGTCTCTATTCCAAACATTGGGATTAAAATCCTAAAAACTGAAAATTCTGCCGTCCGGATCAATAATATCCATATTTTTTATGAGCCTGCTCGATCGGCAGGATCTCCTGGACAATCACCAGTTTTTCCTTTTTATCGATATCATAAAACGCGGTGAAACTGCGGGAAATGTGAAGCCGGTAGATGACAACCCCGCCTCTTAAAACCAGTTTTTCTTTATCTCCCGGACTTCCCGGGAACGGATCATTTTATTTGATGAAGATCAATACAAATTGATTAAAAAGGGTGCGGCAATATGGAAATTTTTTGCTTATCTTATCGGGTAAATATTAGCAGTAGCCACATTTGGTTCAAGATAATCTAAGATCATGCCAGATTTTTCGAAACAAAAGTCGATAAATCCATTAAGCCCTGATTTTTCTATATCGAGCCCCTGATCGATAGCAAATTCCCATACGGGTTTGCATTCTGCTAACCATTTTTGAACTTCCTGATTTGTTCTTTCTCCTCCCTCTCCTCTCTGAACTGACGTGTTATGAATTATTACAGAACACAATAATGTACAAAATGCTGAAGCAGGATACCAGCCGTTCTTGTTAGTCGGGTCCAAAATAAGTATATTTTTAAAACATTTTGAGGAATCAATAAAATTTTGTTGATCCATGAGGATTGTTCCTTTCCTATACCAGACTTTAACGTAAACGGTATTGAGAAATAGTGCATTATCGAAGCATTCCAATGCTTCGGGTATCATGCCTTTTTGGTTATACAAATTTCCAAGGTTATACCAATGACTTTCGTTATTTTTATTGAATATTGATTTCACGATCTGAATTGCCCTGTCAGTTTTATTTTCCGTCATGCAAATCGTAAGTTCTGCAAGCTCCTGTGTATGATCAGAATCATCCATTTGATTCAAACAAGATTCACAGATTGGTTTTGGGCCAGTGAGCTCATAAGATCCTTTTGATATTCCAGGATGCTTTACAGAAGTGCAATCATTTTCAACAAGTTTTCCACATCGACAACATTTTTCCTGGGATTGTTTAACAAGCCCTGGCTCGATGGTATTGGCTTTAATAAAATCTTCATTCGCACCAATTGTATCATTTTGTAATTTTTTTATGATGCCTCTTTCGACATAAGCATCGGCAAAATCAGGACAAAGATCAATAACATAATTCAACAGGCCAATACCTTCCCTGAATTTTTGATTATCATCAGTTGCTTTTCCAATATCCCCAAGGGTTCTGCCGAGCATGTAAAGAAGGTAAGGACTATCGGGATATTTTTCGAGACCATTCAGACAGATCTTGACAACTTCATCGTAATGTCCAATCATCGATTTTTGCAATGATTTATTTCGATAATTCATTTCAACAGGATCGGACACATGTTTAAAGATCCAATGGGTAGGCGCTTCAATTTCTTTATTTTTTATATATTCCAATGAAAGGTAAGGTTCATCCATTGAAAACGACTCATCAAATACCTCGTCCACTGATTTTAGCGATTCATGAAATTCTTGAGGATACGGTTGTTCGTATTCTTTTTCTCGTCCAAGTGCTTTTTTGAGCTTAAACAAAAATCCCATTAATATAAAATAACAGGTTTAAATTATTTAAAAAGATATTAGCCGTTTGGGTAAATTTTGCTCCGCAATATTTTCATTAACATGGTAATGAGAACCTTTTTGTCTTTCATAAATAGAAAATTGAGATATGTCTCATGTTTATAGAAAGATCAAACACTTTTTTTATGATGTTTTCATAGGAAATCGAATATTAAAAGATGGGGAGATTATTGACGGAAAAAAAGTCTGGTTTATATCAGATATGCATTTTGGTCATAGAAACATGCTAAAATGGTGTCGTGGTGAATGTTTTAGAAATCTTAAAGAGATGCATAAAAGGCTGATATCCAATTGGAATTATCACGTAGGACGACACGATCGTGTTTTTTGTCTTGGAGATTTTGGAGATTTTCGATATAAAAGACAGTTAAATGGAACAATTACTATTGCTAAAGGAAATCACGATAGAAAACAATGGAACAGGCAATATGTGTTAACCTATCGAGATTTAAAATTTCTAATATTACACGATCCAGACAGTCAGGTAACAAATTGGTTTGATGGTGATTGGATAATTCATGGACATACCCATGTCAATTCTCCGTTTATCGATATTACCAAGAAAAGAGTAAACGTAAGTGTGGAAGTAATCAACTACACTCCAATTACCATGGAGAGAATTTACGAGATTATTCAGGAAAGCAAGAATTACAATGATAATAGGCCTTTTTTATAGAATTTTCCCTGAATTTTTTTCGCGATTACTTTCATGGTAAGAGACTGCCGATACAAACGGTCTGCGACAGATCCGTTAAACAACCGAGTATTTTAGCAAAAAAGGGTGACAAAAAATTAAAGTTCCCCTTTCCGCTTCATATCTTCGATCTTTTCATCGATGAGTTGCCGGAGGATATCCGGGTTGTCCCGCATGACACTCTGCTGAATGCCATCATCAGTATCAATCACAACATCTGTAAGGCGCTGCCCGCAAGAAAAGCAATAGTTCGAGACCGGCGGATTGATCTTTTTACAGTGCGGGCACTGCCGGGGCTCAAGCCGTGATGCAGTGTTGTCGTTGTCTGGCACGCTTATGCCATAAGACTTGAGCATCGCGGAGTCGATGTCCTGCCCGGTGAGATGAGCGTAGGTCCGGAACATATCGGTACTGATGTTACCCCACATCATGAGCTTGATGACGCTCTCGGGTACGCCTTCTTTGATGAGATGTGTGATCCGGCTGTGCCGGAAGACATGGGGCGTGATGTGCTTCCGGATGCCAGCTGTTTTCGCGATGCACTTGAGCCGCTTGTTGATGGTTGAATGGATGAGAGGCTTGGAGCGTTCGTTTACGAAGACCAGCTTATCACCGCTCGGATCTGGTTTATAGCAGGCCCGCCACTGTGCCAGGTATTCCCGGGACATGATGAGCCGGACATACCGGGGCATGTTGGTTTTGAAGTTCACATTCGCGATGACACCGTATTTGTCAAATGTGAGATCTCCCCATGTCATGGTCCCGATCTCCCCGATCCGGAATCCACCTTCGTAGAGCATCATGATGAGGGCCCGGTCAATGGTTCGGGTACATGCCTTCATCATCGCGGTGATCTCATCGGGAGTCAGCAGGTCTGCAGCCACCTTGGTCATGGTGTCCTTGGGGGGAGTCTTGAGTTTGTGGATTTTATTTTCGGTGAGTGCGGAATACTTATTGTCAATCATCCAGAGGTAAAACTGTTTGAGGATGGCAATGAAGTCGCTGATGGTGTTCTGTTTGAATAGCCTCTTTCGCTGACTCTTCGCATTTCGCAGTTCGGGGATTGCAGCATAGAGATCGCCGATGGGGTTGTCTGCATACGGCCCAATGAACCGACGCCAGGTGATGAGCGTGAAGGTGAGTTTGTTTGCCCGCCCGGCGCTGATGTTTTTGCAGGACCGGAGTTCTGCAATGAATTCCCGGATCTGGGCGGCATCGACCGTCGTGATGGTAAGATCTCTGAGAGCGGTCTTGATTGCGTTCTCTGCCAAATCGGTCCTGATATTGTGAAAAGAGCTATCAGTAATTAACTGAGCGACTGGGTAAGTCATAGAGAAGTGTCTGCAAAGACGGGTTTAAAAAGAAGACTGAACGATTCCAACTTTGCGTCCAGATGCGAGGGATGGGATTTGAACCCAAGAACTCCTACGAGAATAGGCCCTGAACCTATCGCCTTTGACCAGGCTCGGCAACCCTCGCTCCCTTTTCACGACGTAACCAGACGCCAATTTCCGTCATCAAGCCCTGAACCTGACGCCGTTGAGCTGGCTTGGCTACCCTCGCGCTTGTATACATTATAAATGAAATTACATAAAGATAGGGGATCATGTCCTCCTGCCAGCGCTATTCTCGCTCAGGGATTTCTTCATTTCCCGGTCACGAAGCTCGTTGCGTTTGATCTTTCCTGATATGGTTTTTTTAAAATAACATACGGTTGATTGTTATAATGTACAAAAAAAATTTCAAATTTATCTCATTTATTTTTTTTAATTAAAATTTGCCTAATCTAATGAGCAAAAACATTTCCAAGATAAAAACAATTTCTTTCTTTATATGGATATGGATGTTCGGTGGCCAATTGCTGGAATAGGAATATTTTGTACTATAATTTCTTTTATGACCTCAAACTTTACCCTTGGAATTGTAATTTTTACAGCCATATTTTCAGTTTTTGTGTTTTTTTACAACCGTCGAAAAAATCTTAAAGTGGAATTAATTGGTCCATTCGGTCCCGATAAGGTGAGGAAAATTGTAGCGATTAACACGGGTATGATCCCAATACCTTTAGACAGAGGGGATGTTGGCGTATTAGATAATGACCGTAAGGGGCGCATGGCTTTTGGTAACGTACACCCAGAATCAGAAAAAACTCGTAAAATTTTAAATCCCGGTGAAAGAACTGAAGCAATAAACTTCCAAGATTCGATGTTAATTTCAAACTTCCAAGCAAAAGACAATACAGGGGAATTTACCATTTATGGGTTTATTTTAGATCAACAAGGAAAAGAATATCGAAGTGAGCAATCATATACACTATTGGTTCCGAAAAAAGACGGTAACCCTCAAGATAAAAAAATTGAATGAATTGCAAATTTTCGAGGTTCATAGATACTTTTCATCAGTGAATACAGGCTTAGTAATTTCTCTATATGGTCGCGTGCAATCTTTCCATCCCGTAGGTTCCATAAGGTGCCACATGAGATTCTTTTTACCGTCAGCATTCAAAAATTCAACCACATACCATTTTCGATTCTCATCTGATACTTTTTTGTATGCCATGACATTGCAGAGGTCACGGGATGCGCCGAACAACCGCCATTTATTTTTCCAGACAAGCGCGTTAAAGACAAGCTCACCAGTCCCCCAAGCATCACCTTCACCAAACCTTGACCCGTAGAGGTAAACGTCTTTGCGAGATATTTCATAACATAATTTCTGATAGAGCGGATTGACTCTTCGGGAGTTTTAACCGAGAAATCTATTCCGTGATTCGCAGAACCCGCTTTGTATTTCTTTGACCAGGCACAGCGGATAACTCATCAGATCCAGGATTCAGACCATCATAATTTGGGCTGTCATCACCGAGCGAACATAAAGATTGTCCATTAGTATTATGATTCAGGGAAAAGCATAGTATAGTGGATGGCAGATAAAAAGTACGATTCATTAAAAATTGAGAATATTGTGGCGTCAGGAGTTATTGCCGATTCTATAGATCTTGCTGATGTATCAGGTAAGATCAAAAGCTGCGAGCTCAATACGAAACGATTCCCCGGGGCAGTCTACCGGATCGAGAACCCGAAGATTGCTTCCCTGATTTTTTCATCAGGAAAAGTTGTTCTTACCGGTATCCGGGATAAAAAAGCGCTTACTGACGGGTTAAGAATCATCATGAAATCTCTCAAAGAGGCCGGTGTCAATACATATGCTGAACCCAAGGTCGCGATAACAAACATTGTCTGTTCCTACGATATAGGGAAATACATCAACCTGAACAAGGTAGTCATCACGCTCAACCTTGAAAATATTGAATATGAACCAGAGCAGTTCCCCGGCCTTGTATACCGGATTAAAGATCCCAAGATCGTTGCGCTTCTCTTCTCCTCAGGAAAGATTATTCTTACCGGGGGCAAGAATCTTGAAGATATCAAGAAAGGCCTCGACTTTCTCGAGCAGAAACTCGAGAGTATAATGTAAATTTTAACAGACCTGTTGCTCTTTTTGTCTCTTTATCATGGTGCCACTGGCATTCGGCTGATTTTATTCACACCGGTAAACACGGAATGTATCCGGGATTCATAAGCTGGTCTAGAGCAATAAGCCTCAGTTAAGCAGATCACAGCTCAAGAAAAATGCGGACGACCCCTCTTTTGTGGTAGTTACAACCAGTACCGGTGGGTCTGGATAAAATTTCGTTCCGCTTTCATAATCTCGCGATAGAATGCATCACCTTCGGTGAGGGTTGCAAGAATGCGGGATGCGTTCTCCGGCCCGACCCCCCGGGCAGAAAGTGCAATCACTGCCTTTTTCCCGCTGGACAGAACGATATTCGCGTTTTTCAGTAAACGCTGTTCGATAGCACGATCCGCCGGGGTTTTCCGGAGTTTCTTCATGGCCGGATACGATTCGTCTTCATAGGGTTTGAGTGCTGCAATGAGACGTGCCCCGCATTTCGGGCACTGCGGGTGATCAGGCACCCGGGAGACAACAGTCCGGCTCTTCCAGTCCCGGCAGTTCATGCAGGCAAGCAGCACATCATCCTGGTCGAGCCTTCTCTTCAGCGTGGCAAGCACTGCCTGATCTGCTGTTGGTGGTGGAATCTGGTCACGGGATGAAAGCAACCCA
>Ga0315281_10001475_pt1 | contig 34752 bp, 33 predicted proteins | sample YL17G07_0_MG_FD_204540 | JGI IMG/M metagenome (GOLD analysis project Ga0315281, IMG submission 204540) | Sediment microbial communities from Yellowstone Lake, YNP, Wyoming, USA - YL17G07_0 | ecosystem: Environmental > Aquatic > Freshwater > Lake > Sediment | place: USA: Wyoming | collected...
TTTATTTGGTTCCGACAGCATCCAAAAAAGTGGGCGGCATGGCGCCGGAATCAGTGGGCGACATGCGTCGGAACAGGTGGGCGGCATGAATCGGAATGGGTGGGCGGCATGGGCCGGAATATACACCCATGGGTGAGGTCGCGACGGTCAAGGTCAAAACCTACCCCAAATACCAGGGGGCTTTCATGCACAAGGGAGAGGTCTTCATATGGCTTACGGACGACTACCGGAGGGTCCCGGTGCTCATGAAGAGCAAACTCGCCTTCGGGTCCTTTGTGTTCTCGCTTACGAGCATGACTTCGGAACATCTTCTGCAGGCGCCGCGTCAATGATGACGATGACGGGCGACATATGGCCTGGAAAGGCGGCTATGCACAAAACGAGCGATCGGCAGCGAGGGGATGTTCCGTTAGACAGGGATGAATTTTTTTGTCTTCGCTTCGAGTATTCGCTTAACCACGGAAAGCAGATAATATGATTCAAACGGCTTCTGGAGAAAGCCGTCTATATCCTTGAGGTCTTCATTATCCCCAACATATTTCGTATACCCGGAAATCGCGAGGACCTTAACGTCGGGATTGACCGCTTTGATCTGCCGTATCAGCTCCCTGCCGTCAATGCCGGGCATGACGATGTCGGTAATAACAAGCGCTACTTCGTGAAAAATCCTTCGATAGAGATCCATCGCTATCGTGGAATCGCTGGTCGCAAACACCTTGTACCCTTGCTCCTCCAGCGAATCCCGCATGATGTCCAGAATATCCTGTTCGTCATCGACGATCAGCAGGGTTCGTTTTCCACTGCCCGGGGCCAGGGCTTTCGGTGCGCCGGCAACGGTCGCGGGGGGCGCAGCCGGCAGGAATACGGTAAACACGCTCCCGACGCCGACCGTGCTCTCAACAGAGAGATAGCCCTGATGGTCATTGACGGCCCCGTAGACCATGGAAAGGCCGAGCCCGGTGCCTTTCCCCTGCTCCTTCGTCGTGAAAAAAGGCTCAAAGATCTTTTGCACAATATCCTCGGGGATCCCCGCGCCGTTGTCCGAGACGCTGATCTGGACGTATTCCGCGGGAGGGACATACGGCGGCACATCCGGCATGCTCTTCACGACCGTCCTGGCTTGCGTTTTAATGACAATATGCCCGCCATTCGGCATGGCATCACGGGCATTGACGAGGAAGTTCATGATGACCTGCTCCATCTGATTAACATCGCCCTGGATCAAAGGGAGCCGGTTGTCAAGTTCCACGTCCAGCTTTATGTTCGTTTTGAAGACCGGCTCGAGCAGTTTGAGTGTTTCATACACCACGTCGTTCAGGTTGATCGGCGTCAGTTCATGCTTGCTCGTCCGCGCAAAGCCAAGCAGTTTTGAGATCATCCTCCCCGCACGTCGTGAAGAGTCCTCGACAATGTTCAGACTGCGCGTCGCCTTTTCGTTTAACACGGCAAAGCGACGAACGAGATCTGTATGACCGAGGATGGCGGTCAAAATATTATTGAAGTCGTGGGCGATCCCGCCGGTAAGGACCCCGATGGATTCCATTTTCTGAGACTGCAACAGATGTTCCTGGAACTTCTTCTTTTCAGTAATATCACGATAGAACGACTGGATGAAGAGCTCATTGCCGATGGTGATGGCCTTTGAGCTGATCTCGACGTCTATGGTGGAGCCGTCCTTTTTATTGTTCTTTGCCTCAAAGACAAGCGCTTCACCGTCCAGGATCCGGCGCGTTTTCCGTGCTAGGGTATTTTTGTCAGCGTCAGCCGCCAAAAGTCTGATATGGGAGCCGACAAGCGCCTCTCGGGTAAAGCCGTGCATTTCACAGGCCCTGTCATTCGCGTTCACGATGATGCTGTTTTTGTCGAGGACGATAATGCCGTCCGTCGCGTTCTCAAAAAGCGACCGGTGCCACTGCTCGGATTCGTGGAGTTTTTTGGTCCGCTCTTCGACCATGTCTTGAAGCTGGAGGGAATAGTTTTCGAGCTGTTTTTTCTGATGTTCAAGGTCATATTGGAGTCCGAGCTCGCTTATAAGTCGTTGTTGGCTCAGATATCGCCATACATTAGCTATAAAAAAAGTAGCTGATAAAAAGGAAAGTGGCATTGAAAAATAGCTAAGATTTAATGATTTATCGAGAACTAAAATTGGTATTACATAAATAGAAAACGCGATTAGGGAAATATAAATGGAATGTTTTAGGCCAATGGGGATAAAACCGACAACTACCATGACAAAAATAAAAAAACCAGCGTAGTATGTTGATGAATGCCCCCCAAAATGTAAAACCATATACTCTATAATGCTAGTAGGCACTATGGTCGCTAAATAAATCAAAAATAATTGATATCTTCTGTCTCGTTTTACACGATTTAAAAAAAAGATTATAGCAAGAATGAATGCCCCTAAAAATCTATAATAAATAAAGTCAGCAAAATTTTCAGGCGTGGCTATGTAGTCCATGAGTGATAAAACAATAAAAAAAGATGCGCCGAAAAAGGATGCCCATCCAAACCAAAACTGTATTAGTTGATCGATTTTCTCAGTAATAAATTTAGACTTTACCATAATAATCCATTATATCATACAATTTGAGAATTTTGTTTCATGTAGGGCCCTGGTTTAAACAGCAACTATTTCATTTTTCAAAATCAGTTTCGCAGTATTATAACCTAAGTACGCAACGCCTGGTATTCCGTGAGTCTGTGTAGTCCAATGGCCAGTCATATAAAGTCCTTGAATAGATGATTTTTGACGGAAATCGGGATCGAATAACTGTGATAACGATGGAGCCCAACCGTAATTTGCTCCCTCACGATTGAGGGTGTATCTGTTTAATGTATTCGGCGTGGCGGCATCGAAATAAGCAATATGTTTCTTAATGTTCGGAATAGTTATTTCAATTCTATTTAAGAAGTCTTCTGCTATTTTTCTTTTGTTTTGTTTCCAGAATAAACTCGTTTTAAAAGATGTAATACAGAATGCCAATATTGTTTTTTTATCGGGAGACACTCGAAGCATATAGCCACCACCGCCAAAATTTTCAAAACTGCCGATCTTTACACGATTAAACATCTCATCTAGATCATGATAGGGAAGATACCATATATTTGTTCCTTCCTGGGGAAGCCCCTGGAATGGTTTATCAATTCCCAGATATAACGTAAATGTTGATATTGAAGGAGTCATATTTTTCAATTTATTGACGATCTTTTCACCGACAATTTCCTGTCCTAAAAAAGATTCAAAGGTTTGGGTGATATCACAAGCTGATACTATATATTTTGAAAAATATGATTCGTTATTATCTAACTCTACTCCTTCGACTCTATTATTCTTACAGATGATTTTTTTAACAAGCCGTCTATACATTATCACGCCGCGATAATTTTTTATAATATTCTCTAAGGAATTCGGCAGGATTTGCATACCCCCTTCCGGATAGTAGCCGCCATCAATCATGAATTCAAGAAAAATTTTAGTCCCTGTAAATGCATGCATTAAAGATGGCGGTAAGCCCCCATTACCGAGGATGGGGAAAGAGATAGTATTTATTAAGGTGGTATCTGTGAAAAATGAGCTCAAAAAAGAACCAAATGTTTTGTCCTTCAGTTTAATGTTTTCAAATTGGTTTGCAACGTTTAGATTGTTGTAGTAATCGAAATATTTTTTAATATTATTCTTTTCATTTGGGAAAATATGTACAAAATTATCAATGGTTTCGTTAACATTGTTCGAAAAAGCTACTTTGAAATCGGGTGTTACAATGATGTCAGATGGGTTGAATCTTTTAATGTTAATCTTTGTATCTACACCTAACTCTTTTATTATCTTCCTAAAATTTCCACCTTCTCTATAGCTTCCAAATGAGTGTGCTGCTGCATCAAAAGAAAATCCCTGCCTTTTGAACGAAGTGCAGTAACCGCCTGGCTTATCATGTTGTTCTATAATCAAAACCTTCATGCCAGCCTTGGCAAGATAGCCGCCACAGACTAGTCCGCTTATGCCTGCACCGACAATAATAACATCATAAATCTCTCTATTAAGATTTGACATTTGCCGAGCCCTGTGTCAATAATTTTCCAACCAGCTCCACAGCTTGTTGAACGGTGACTAGTTTCGGTACGTCCTCATCCCTGACTGATATTTTAAATTTTTTTTCAATAGCAACAGTAATTTCGATTGCCTTGATGGAATCTATTTCCAGGTCTTTAAAAAAATTTTTATCAAGTGTTATCTCCGATTCATCTAATCCAGATACGTCTGCGATGATTGATACGATTTCTTTTTCAACATTCCAATTCATAGTCATGCTTGCTCCTTGCTGAATATTGTTTTTAGAACCAACGAGGCATTGTTGCCTCCGAATGCATATGAATTGTTCAAGGCCACATTTACCAAATGCTTTCGAGCCTGATTTGGCACACAGTCGATATCACATTCCGGATCAGGAGTTTCAAAATTAATCGTTGGAGGAACAATGCTGTTTTTTATGACAAGGGCGCACGCAATTGCTTCGAGCGCCGAGGCCGCGCCCATGGTGTGGCCGAGCATGGATTTAATGGAACTGACGGGTATTTTACTGTAACGAGCACCAAAAACCATTTTAATTGCGGCACATTCTGCGCGGTCATTTGCGACGGTGCCGGTACCATGAGCGCTGATATAATCCACGTCTTCAATGGAAATGCCGGCTTCCTGCAGCGCCTTGCTCATACATTCGGTAATTCCTGTTACTGATGCATTTGTCATATGATGTGCATCGCAACTGAGTCCGTATCCAATAATCTCTGCGTAGATGGGTACGTTTCTTCTGCGAGCGCTTTCCAAAGATTCCAGGATGAGCATTCCGGCTCCTTCCGCCAATATCATGCCTTTTCGATTTTTATCAAATGGCTGACACCGTTCCGGCGCGACAGCGGAAAACTGATTAAAGCCGGTATATTCGATCCGAGAAATGCCGTCTGATGCGCCGGCAATCATGATATCCGCTCTGTTCAACTTGATCTGATCATACGCATATGCGATCGCATAATTGCCGGCGGCGCAGGCTGTTGAGACCATGAAATGCGGGCCGCTGCAGGTAAATTCCCGAGCTATTGCCGCAGGCGCCGTGTGTGGCGGCATTTGGTAAAACAGCGCCCCTCCCGCGACCCGCTTATTTATAAGCAAGTCGTCCACGCTTTCGATAGCCTGCGCGGCGCCCAGTGTTGTGCCATGTGAAACCCCGACGGTAAGGCCGGAGAGATAATCAGAAGTCAAGGCCGCATCCTGGATTGCAAGTTTAGCTGAAGCCACGCCCATTTGAGTGGCGCGGTTCATGAACTTTAGACGGTCTGCCGGGATAAACTGTTCAGGTTGAAATCCCCTAACCTCGCCACCATTGTGGGTGAAATGGTTTGTAGTGTCAAAGGCTGTTACAGGACTGATGCCGGACTTTCCCTTGATCAAATTGTCCCAGAATTCCGTCCAGCCAATCCCGATGGAAGATATAACACCCAGCCCAGTTATTACGACCCTCTTATTCATTGTTCACGCTGAATACCAACTCCGCTTCCGCTATTTTTTTATCATCGACAAATACCTCGCCCGAAACAAAAGCAGTGGTGGGCAAGGTCTTGACGTTCTCAACACGGATTCTTAACTGGTCTCCCGGCACTGCGGGATGGAGGAACCTTGCCTTGACCGAACCAAAAAAATAAAGAGGTTTTTTATCACCGCTTTCGCTTTCACCACTTGTTGCAAAAAGTATGATGGCGGTCTGCGCCATTGCCTCGATAATGAGCGCGCCGGGCATGATTGCTTTTTCCGGGAAATGGCCGAGAAAGACCATATCATTGCCGGAAATATTTTTCATGGCAATAGCGTGTTTTCCCGGTTCGAGCTCCAGGACCCTGTCGATCATGATAAAGGGGAACCGCTGGGGTATGAGCTTTTTTATTTCTTCGAAGTCAAGTTGCATGGGTCATATATATGGGACAAATTCCAATAATCAATACAACAAGCGCCAAATAAGATCCAATGATCGAATGATTGTAATTTCAACGCTCAACCAGATTGTCAGGCCACACTGTCAAACCATTTTGTCTCGCTCCAAGCCGGAGTTGCTTGTCGAAAGCGGCAAGGGTGACTGGTTCACCGAGAATTTCCCGCCAGAAAAGCGAACAGGCCAGGTGTACAGTATCATACCCGCGGAGTCCGTGGTCCCACGCCAAGACAGCGGCGCGTGACGCTATGCTCTCAGTCATCTGGAGACGAATCAGGCTTTCCCATTCAGCGTTGAAGCTCTGTATTGCGGAGGCCCCTTCATCACGCGAGAGAACTTTTAAACGGACCGCCTTGGAGAGGGCCGCCGCTACTTCGGCGCGACTGATGACACTGGTGCCGATGGCCGCAGCCTGTGTAATGAGCGCGCTGACTGACGCGGAGCCGGTCTCAGAAACATAACATTTGACCAGAGCACTGGCGTCAAGATACACGATCATTCGCGGTTCTCAATCAGCAGATCAGACACCGTGCGCTTTCCTCTAACTCGCGCGACCGGCGCAATAGGCTTCATTTTGTGTTTGTTCCATATCAGCAGACCCGCCTGGGCCATCATCTCCATGCGATCTTCTATCGGCAGCGCCGTGGGAACAATACGACCTATCAGCGTTCCGCGGTCGGTAATTTCCACATATTCACCTGACTTTACCATCCGAAGGTAACTACTAAGATGGATCTTAAGCTCTCGTATGTTTACCGTGTGACCCATATTTGCCTCCCAAAACGTCATTTCCTTAACGTAGTTACATTCTATCATATTGTAACTACAATGTACATCGCCATTTATCCGAGCGAATGTATTTCAAAAATCGTAGCTGAATCGATCACTCATATCTTCCGAGCACGACCGCGGCATTTTGTCCATACGGGTCCGCGGCGGTCACCAACACTGTTTTTATGTCCGCCTTTCGCGGTTTTTCGGCAACATACTCGAGGTCACATGCAGGATCTCTGTCGCGATAATTGACCGTAGCCGGGATAAATCCGTTCCTGAGCGCTCCCACGGCGGCGGCCAGGGACAGCACGCCCGAGGCGGAATATGTTTCACCGACCATGGATTTAATCGCGCTGACAGGCAGGGAAAGCGCGCGCGCCCCAAAGACTTCCTTGATGACATTCGTTTCCATCCGGTCAAGCCCTTTTGATGAATTGGCGCAGGCGCTGACATAGTCAATGTCCCCGGGATTGAGGGCCGCCTCTTGTAATGCAAGCGAGACGGCGTTTTTCAATCCCTGACCGGCATGATGAAAGTTGCTCTCAGCCATGGGATCAAAGGCATTGCCGTATCCCAGAACACGCGCGAGAATCACCGCACCTCTATTCAATGCGTGCTGCTCATCTTCAAGTACCAGTACCGCGGCGCCTTCGGAGAGAATCGTACCGTTCCTTCGCGCGTCGAACGGGCAACAGATGGGAGCCCAGCCGTCTGTTCCGGATAAACATCCGAGGTTATGGAAACCCATAAACGTCTCTTCGCATAGCTCTTCCACTCCGCCTGCCAGCACAACATCGGCCCGGTTCAATCGGATAAAATCCGCCGCATAGGAGACGGCATCGAGACTGGCGCAAAAACCGGTGGATATTGTTGTGTTGAAGCCTTTGATCTTGAATTTTATCGATACCTGGCTGGCCGGCGAATTGATGACCGTATTCGGAAAGTGCGAGGGATTGACGAACCGCGGCCCTTCAATGAGGCCCGATCGGTCGAATTGCGAGATGCTGTGGAGACTCCCGAAAGTCGTGCCGATGGAGGCCCCCATCGAATGGGTAGTTTCCTCCGTGATCTCTATCCTGCTGTCGTCTATGGCGAGTTTGGCGGCGGAACAGATCAACCGTGTGCTCCTGTCAAGGTCCCGCAGTCCTTTTTTACCGAGGAAGGAAAGGGCGTCAAAATCCGTGAGCTCTCCCGCAATGTTGACACGAAAAGGCGATGTGTCGAAAAGGGTCACGGGACGAAAGCCCGTTTTCCCCTCGAATAATCCCGCCCAGAACGCCTCTCTGCCGATCGCGATAGGCGAGAGGACGCCGATTCCGGTAATGACGACCTTTTTAGTCATAATTATAACCTGAAAGATAAATATCAATAATCAAAAGTCGAGAGACAGAGGGATTCCAAAAGTTAAATACCAATGACAGGCAGCAATATCCACATAAATTGAACGGCTCGGGTTAACCGCAAAGAACACAAAGAGCACAAGGAACTTGAGCATAATGCATAAGACAAATTGCAGTGCTTTATGAAGACAGCGCTTGTTGTTTATTGCAAGTTTTCCGTTTTCTCGATAGTCAAAAGCTTCCTTGTCGGTTCCGACCATGTATATTTTCGAATCCCGAATTTGTATGAACCAAAATTTATCAACAAACCATGCTCAATGCGCGCCGATTTAAGATATCCCAGTATTTGCGCTATATGCTCATCCGCCAGCATTTTTGCTGTTTTTAATTCGATGATCAGACAATTTTCGACAAATAAATCGGCAATATAATCACCGATCAGCGCACCATCTTCATCGAAGACTTGAATAGGTTGTTGCTGCAAAACCTGCAAACCTGCCTTACGCAACCGATGTACAAGCGCATTTTCATACACCTTCTCCAAATGCCCGTGCCCATGATAGACATGGATAGCAAAAGCGACCTGCCGTATCTGATCGCATAACGTTTTTATGTCTCTCATATTTACCACTCTCTGTTATCTTTGTGTTCTTTGCGGCAAACTGGTCCTGACCCGAGCTATTATAATTCACATCCCCAACCCCCCGTCGCTTTGCAGCGTCTGCCCGGTTATATATCGCGACTCGTCACTGAGCAAAAAAAGCGCCGTCTGCGCCACTTCATCGGCAGTGCCGAATCTCCTGAGAGGGATCATATTCATAAACTTTTCTCTGGCCTTCTCGCCGAGTTCGGCTGTCATCTCGGTGCTGATAAAGCCGGGGGCAATTGCATTGACCCTGATGTTATAGGGCGCTACCTCTTTAGCCAGCGACTTGGTAAAGCCTATTACCCCTGCCTTTGCGGCAGCGTAATTGACCTGGCCGGGGAGCGGGTGGATGCCGCTGACAGACGAAATATTGACTATGTTTCCGCTTTTTTGCTTGAGAAAGGTAATAATGCACGCCCGTGTGGTATTGAAGACCCCCGTGAGATTGGTATCGATCACATCGGACCAATCCTCCTGACTCATCATCATGAGAGACTTGTCTTTTGTAATTCCAGCGTTGTTAACAAGAATATCGAGCTGCCCGAATTTCGTTTTTACTGTATCGACGAGAGTTTTAGCGCCTTCAAAATCCCTCACGTCGAGCTGAATGGGCAACGCCCTTCTGCCGAGACGTTGCACCTCTTCTGAAAGTGACTCAGCAGCACCGCGATTGCTGGAATAAGTGAACGCGCAATCTGCACCTGCCCCGCAGATGGCAAGGACAATGGCCCGTCCGATGCCCCTTGTACCGCCCGTTACGATCGCCACTTTATGAAGAAGAGGATTATTTTTCAGACTCTTCTCCCACTTTGAACGCGTGGTGCCGATTTATACAGCTTGAGCGACATATGCGTAATAAACCCTGCTTGATTATGCATTTTATGCAACTTAGCGTTAATACTTATATAGCACTTTTTTAAAGCGGCTTCAAGTAGAAGTTCATCCTCGCGGTCAGGGTCTGGAACTATTCCCCAGTCAGTCCCTCACATGGAAAAGGCGCCCTCCCTCATTCTGTCATAGCTGTTACCACCAGCATCTCCAGAAGATAATTGCTCTATTTAGGACTAGTTCGATATGTCGCCGTACTGTAATTGCTACTGCTTCATGGCCGTATAGAAGATGACCGCTCCGGAATCGACCCGGGACATTGAAATTGCGTTGCTCGGGATGTTGGCCTCTCGCAACACTCTGTCGAAATCCTTCTCAGTGCGCTGCAAAAAACCATCCCAGTCAACAAGCCAGTGATAAAACTCTGGACGGTAACGGTTCGCATCCTTGAAGGAAGCAATAAGTTTTCCGCCCGGATTCAACAGCATATACAGGGCACCCAACAGTTTGACGAGGAATTCGTCGGGGAGATAATCAAAAAACCCAATGCTGTAAATGACGTCCTGCATTCCGAATTCTGTCTGAGCTGTTTCAACATCAAATAGTCTGAGCGCATTATATTGGATCAATTCCGTATGCTCTTCCGTAAGCCCGGCATAGGCAAACCGATCAAGGGCGAAATCCAGGGCAGTAGGGTCCAGATCAACACAGGTGAATTTGGCTTCAGATGCCTTGATCTCAGGCGCCAGTTCGAAAACCTCCCGGCAGGATCCGCAGGCCACATCGAGGACTTTCGGATTGCTTCTGCTTATCAGTTCTTCTTTCAACAGATCACGCATTTTTACGATCCGTTCTCTTACGCTGGTCGTAATTTCATTGGACAGCGCGTATTTATCCAGATAATATCCTATGCCCTCTGACATCGGCGAATTTTTGTATGCCAGTTCCAAAGTCATATAATCACCCTGATGCCCCTCGGGCCAAATTCTCGTGCGGTTGATGAAATAGCTTTTCGACAGGATCGGATGTGTCTTTTCGCGGAAGTAGACCTGTGCTTGTTTCAGCGCCAGAGGGTCATTCACCCCCTCTTCAAATTGCGCGCACGCATGAAGCATCGAGTCGTTCAGCATGGTTATTTCATCAAGGAGCGCTTCCTTGTCCGCGTCCGGCATCAAACACCGCACTTCAAAATCCCTGAGCTTTGCCATATACGTCTCGATCCTGACCTCAAGCGCCTCGACATAGTTTATCGGTCTTTCCTGAATCAGTCCTGCATGCCCCTGAATTTTCTTTCCCTGATAGAGTATTGCTTCTTGCATGGTTTCCCCCCCTTTAGAAATTTTAAAAAATGAAGCCACTAATGGTTGCGGCAATATAAGCTGACAGATTATTATTGTAAAGAAATTAATGATGCCTGCGCCAAATTTGCGTGTGGATAACTATATTATTTTGAAGCATAAATTTTTGAGATAGAATATCGGCGGGTCGAGGAGAAAGGCCCAACGGGAAAAAGTGCGCGCCGTTCGCGGGGGCGGTTATGTTTTAATGATGCCATGATCCAGGGCACTTATGATGGTCCTGGCAAAAAGTCGGAATCCGCGATCTTCAGCAACTTTCGGGTATGACGTGCATCATAAAAAACGGCGCTTATTGTCTGTACAATAAGGCAACCTAAAAGGAGGTGTATCATGAATAACCATACTCTCGATTGTCCATCCTGTTCTTCCGTGAAGGCCGCGCCGGCCGCGAGCGACAAGGAGGTCCGACTGACTCAGTGGCCGATCCAGATCAAGCTTATCGGCACGTCAGCGCCGTTTCTGCGGGACGCCGATCTGCTCGTGGCTGCGGACTGCACTGCCTTTGCCACACCTGGGTTCCACGAGAAGTTCCTGCCCGGCAGGAAGGTGCTGATCGGCTGTCCCAAGCTCGACGACGCCACGCAGTATCTTGCGAAGTTCACCGAGCTCTTCGGCGCCGCAACGATCAAGAAGGTGACCTGCCTCAGAATGGAAGTGCCCTGTTGCGGCGGCATGACAGCGGTATTGAAGGAAGCGATCAACCGCTCGGGGAGAAAGATCCCCATGACGGAGATCATCGTCGGCGTAAAGGGCGAGGTGCTTTCAGAGCTCAGTATTCTGGAATAAATCGTCCATGAACTGACGTTCACAAGGGATGATGTAAATTAATTGTTTTTGTAGGGCAACTTTTCAGGGTTGCGGCTGTCGGTGATCAGCAAGGCTAAAGCCTTGCCCTACAAACTACGATAATACAATCAGTTGCAAGGATTTACAGATGAAGAAAAGCCGGCCGCGGTTGGGCGTGGATGTGCCACGGTGATCCAAAGCAGGTCTTTCTAACGCATCGTTTATTTTTGTATGATGCAATATGTTGACGTGAATCGGATTTGATAAGAGCCTGGATTTTTCAGGTCTCTTGCCTGCCACATGCGCTGCGTGTCCATTCTCGCTTCGCCCTTCAGTTGCAAAAACGAAATAAATGGTCAAGCCTGGGCGGCCTTTTCGCGGCAACTTCAAAACATCTTGATATCCTGAACGCTTTGTGAAATAATGCCTCCACACTCGCGATGTTGCAGACTTCGGGGCGGCTGGTTCCTTACGAACATCATCACGATACCCGTCATCCTGGTCATCATCCGGACCAACGGCCTGTGTTTGGTCGCGGAAGGCGGTATGGCGAATTGCGAAACAGTATTCAGGAAAGGCGATAGATGGATATAACGCTTCTGTTAAAGGGGCTGGCACTGGGGATCGTTGAGGGGATAACCGAGTTCATTCCCGTCTCGTCAACGGGCCACCTGGTCCTTGCCGGCGACCTTCTCGGTTTCGATGACGAAAAGGCAAAGGTCTTCGAGGTGTTCATACAACTGGGGGCGATCCTTTCGGTTGTCTGGATTTACCGGGAAAGGATTCTCGTCGCGCTCAAGGGGTTGCCGGACCGAAAAGAGGCCCGCTCTCTTGCGATGAATGTCATGATGGCCTTCCTTCCGGCGGCGTTCCTCGGCCTGCTTACACACAAGGCCATCAAGGCTTATCTCTTCAATCCGATCACCGTTGCGGGGGCGCTCATTGCGGGAGGAGTCGCCATCCTGCTGATCGAAAAGATGGACCACCGGGCCCATGTGAAGGAGCTCGACGGCATTACCCTGAGGCAGGCCCTGGGAGTGGGAATCGCCCAGTGTCTCGCGCTTTTCCCCGGCGTTTCGCGTTCCGGGGCCACGATCATGGGGGGACTCGTGACAGGGTTCGACAGAAAGATCGCAGTTGAATTTTCCTTCTTTCTCGCTATTCCCACCATGTTCGCCGCCACCGGCTATGACCTTCTTAAGAACCTGCAAGCGCTTTCGGCCGCGGACCTTCCGCTTTTTCTCGTCGGGTTCATGACCGCGTTCTTCTCCGCCCTGGTTGTCATCAAGGCCTTCCTCGGGTATGTATCAAAACATGATTTTTCGGGGTTTGCATATTACCGGATCGTGTTCGGCCTGCTCGTCCTGGTCGCTTACCGGCCGAAAGGATGGTTGTTCTGACATGGCGGTTTCCGCGGCGAAACAGAAACACTGGAACGAGATGGTCGGGTTGCTGCTTTTCGCCGGCGGGCTGCTGATCGCGCTCAGCCTGGTCTCGTACAGCGCCATCGACCCCTGCTTCAGCGTTTCGGGCAGCGGCGCGGCGATCAGGAACACCATCGGGATCATCGGCGCCTATCTCTCCGACGCGCTCCTCCATCTCTTCGGCCTCTCCGCCTATGTGCTCCCCCTCCTCATGTTCGGGTATGCCCTGCTCTTCACCCTCGGGCGGGAGACGGCGCACCCGCTTCTCAAGAAGGTCGGCGGCCTCGTGTTCTTTCTCTCCGCCGGGGCGTTCTTCGGGCTCGGGAGTGAAACGACTTGGTTGTTCGGGGAGACCGTTCCGTCAGGCGGCATGCTCGGCGGATTCATGGCGCGGCGGCTCATTGCCGGATTTTCCAATATCGGCGCCTACATCATCACGCTCACGGCGATGGTCATTGCCCTCATGCTGCTCACGCCCTTCTCTCCGCTCAAGGCGCTGGCCTGGCTGCGCGCCCTGTATGGACGGATGACGGAGCAGGTCGATATTCTGATTACCGTGTATCGCGGACGCAGGGAAAAGGCGCGGGAGGCCGGAATGCGGCCGGTTGCGCCGAAGGAACCGCCGACGATCGTGGATACCCGGAAGCAATCCGGGCCCCAGGAGCCGCGCATTGTAAAGCCGGAAAAGCCTGTCCAGATGAGCTTCGAAAGCATGGAAACCAGAGGGCCGAAGGAAGGCAAAGACGCCTACCAGCTCCCATCACTGGACCTGCTCGATCCTCTTCCGCCGAGCGAGAAGAAGGTTTCAAAAGAGGAGAAGCTCGCCCAGTCCGAGCTCCTTACCCGAAAACTTCTGGACTTCGACATTAAAGGACGGATCAGCGAGGTCTATCCCGGACCCGTGGTCACCATGTTCGAGTTCGAGCCGGCCCCGGGCGTAAAGGTGAGCAAGATCGTGCACCTCGCTGACGACCTGGCGCTCGCGATGAAGGCCGGGAGCGTCCGTATCGTGGCGCCGCTGCCGGGCAAGGCCGCGGTCGGCATCGAGGTGCCGAACAACACGCGCGAAAAGGTCTACTTCCGGGAAATTCTGGAAACCCAGGAGTACCGAGACAACAAGTCAAAGCTCAAAATACCCCTCGGCAAGGACATCAAAGGCAATGCGGTAATCGAGGGCATCGACAGGATGCCCCACCTGCTGGTGGCCGGAACAACAGGCTCCGGCAAGAGCGTTGCGATCAACTCCATCGTCCTCGCGATCCTGTTCAAATATCGGCCGACCGAGGTCAAGCTCGCGATGATCGATCCAAAAATGCTGGAACTTTCGGTCTACGAGGGGATTCCGCATCTCCTGGCGCCCGTGGTCACCCAGCCTAAGAAGGCGGCAACCATGCTCCGGACGGTCGTTGCGGAAATGGAAAGTCGCTACCGGCTGCTCGCGGAGAAGAAAAATAAAAACATCGATTCCTACAACAAAGCGGCCGCGGAGGCCGACCGGCTGCCCTACATCGTGGTGATAATCGACGAGCTCGCGGACCTCATGATGACCGTGGCGCGCGAGGTCGAGGACTCGATCATGCGCCTGGCCCAGATGGCGCGCGCCGCGGGGATACATCTGATCGTTGCGACCCAGCGGCCGAGCGTGGACGTGATCACCGGCCTCATCAAGGCGAACCTGTCGTCCCGAATATCCTTCCAGGTCTCTTCCAAAACCGACTCTCGCACCATCCTCGACGCGAACGGCGCGGAGAACCTGCTCGGCGAGGGCGACATGTTGTTTCAACCGCCGGGTTCGTCCCATATTATTCGCGTCCATGGCTGCTTCGTGTCCGAGGCCGAGATCAAGCGGGTAGTGGAGTTCGTCAAGAAGCAGGGCAAGCCCAGCTTTGAGCTGCTCCAGCAGCGGGCAAAAGAGGTCGTCGAGGCCCAGGTCGCGGAGGTTGAGGACAGCGAGCGCGATGAGCTGTACCAGAGGGCCGTTGAGCTGGTCCAGCTGAACGGCCAGGCGTCCACGTCGTTCATCCAGCGCAGGCTTCGCGTGGGCTATAACCGCGCCGCGCGCATGATCGAGATGATGCAGGAGGACGGTATTGTCGGGGCCGCGGACGGGTCCAAGCCGCGCGAGGTGCTGGTGCGCAAGAACATGGACGGGACCATGAATGATATGGACGAGCTGTGAACGAGAAACGATACGTATGACCGCCGATGAAAACAGATTAAAATAGTCCTTGTCAATATTCGCCCCATGTTATATAGTTACTGCATTGCAGCACCATTCTAATTCACAGGAGGATAAATATGGCAAAGGCAATGACGAAGTCCCAGCTGGTGGCAAAGCTCGCGGAAAAGGCATCACTCACCAAGAAGGCGGCCGGTGAGATCCTGGATTTCATCGCAGAAGTGGCCTATAAGGAAGCAAAGAACACGTTCACGTTGCCTGGGCTCGGCAAACTCGTGCTGGTACAGCGCAAGGCCCGCATGGGCAGAAACCCCGCAACCGGTGAGACCATCAAGATCAAGGCAAAGAAGGTTGTCAAGTTCCGGGTTGCCAAAGCAGCCAAAGACGCGATCCTCGGTTAAGAGCAGTCAATCCCTCATATAACCAGGTCCGCTCCTGAATCGAGCGGACCTGGCGTATTTATCCCTTGGTCTTCTCGAAGACGCGTACTTCCACATCGACATCCAACGCCAGCCGATCAAGCGCCTCCACTCTGGATTTGGTGTTCAGATCGATGTTCCAGAAATAGGGGGTCATTGCGAGAAGGTCCATGATCTCCCCGGCGCTCTTCAGCTCAAGCGGATAATTGATCCTCATTGCGGTTGAAAGAGAAAAAAGCCCCCTGGCCTGTTCGATCACTGTAGATTGTGCATGCTCTCTGGCCTTTGGATAGATGAGCTCCCTCAGACCGTTGAGGTGTCGGGGGCCGGGGCTTACGATCACGAGCTTGCCTGTCTCATTCAGGACCCTGGAGAACTCCGTAAAAATCACCGGCGAAAAGACGTTCAGAACAACATCAAAGGATGAGGAAGCAAAGGGCAGGTCGATAATGCTTGCAACAAACCAGTCAATTGTCTTATCGCGCCTGGTAGCCTGGCGAACAGCGAACTTTGAAATATCGACTCCGTAGTAATCAATAGGAACTTTACGCCCTTGCCGGCCGGCCGGAGACTCCTTGAGGCGCTTGAGATAAAAACCCTCACCGCAGCCCGCGTCAAGAATACGGCAGGCCTGTTCATGCTCCGATCGCTCGAGATTATTTGCAATAGCCTCATTGATTCCATCGGACACCCTGGTGTAATGCCCCAGGTCAAGAAACCGTCTCCGGCTCCGGATCATTTCCGGGCTGTCACCAGGCTCCTTTGAATGTTTCTTGTGAGCAAGCAGAAGATTGACGTAACCTTCTCGGGCCACATCAAACGTGTGGTTATTGGAGCATTGGTAGCCGTCAGCGGAGTTCAGCAGACGATTTTTGCAGACGGGACATTGCAGAATGGAGGTCATCCGCCGCTGCCCCCATAGGTCCTTAGCTCTTCCAGAAACGCATCTCCATACCGCTCAAGCTTCACGTCACCCACGCCCGAGATCCGCCGCAGCTCGGACGCGGTCTTTGGAAATTTCCTGCACAGCTCGTGGAGTGTCTTGTCTGAAAAAATCACATAGGGCGGCACATGGTTCGCGCCGGCGATTCTCTTCCTGAGCGCGCGCAGCCGGTCAAAGAGGGTCTCGTCATACCAGCCGCCTTCAGCTGTTTTTCCGCGCCGCTCTTTTGCTTTCACCTCTTCCCGCTTGAGCCCGAAGACCTCGTCTTTGCCCATGAGAACGTTTGCGCCCCTCGGCGTGAGCTTCAGGACCGGGTAGCGGTCTCCGTCCTGACGGACCAGCTCCTGGGCAAGGAGTTCGTTCACGATGAAGCGCCAGTGGTTCTTGTCCTGATGCCTTCCCGCGCCGAAGGTCTTGAGTTCGTGATGACCCAGCTCCCTGATTCGCCTGGTGTCCGCGCCGATAACGATGTCGATGGTGTGGACGATGCCGAACCGCTCGCCGGTCCTTGCCATGGCCGACATAAATATCCTGGCCTCGGTCGAGATGTCGATCTGGTTTACCGAGCCGGTACAGATATCGCAGGCCCCGCAATTAGTATCGGGAAACGCTTCGCCGAAAAAAGAGAGGAGCTGCTTCCTCCTGCATACGTTATGAGACGCGAAACGCACTGTCTGGTTCAGCTTCTCCATGGCGACCGCGCGTTCCGCTTCGTCTCCCATCCTGTCGATGAAATAGCGTATCTTCGGAATGTCCCCCCGGCTGAAATAGAGCAGGCAATGGGCCGGCTCATTGTCGCGCCCCGCGCGGCCCGTTTCCTGGTAATAGGCCTCAATATGTTTCGGGAGATCGGCATGGACCACGAACCGGACGTTCGACTTGTCGATGCCCATGCCGAAGGCAATGGTCGCCACGATCACCGGGACCTCGTCCCTGTTGAACGCCTCCTGGTTTTTCTCGCGTGTCTCTGGCGCCAGGCCGGCATGGTAGGGGAGCGCCTTGATGCCGTTCGATGAAAGAAACCCCGCAGTTGCCGTGACCGAGTCCCGCGTCGTTCGATAGATGATCCCCGACTCTCCCTCGTGGTCTCTTAAAAATTCCAACAGCTGCTGTTCTACCCCGGCCTTGGGTTTGACCTGGTAGAAGAGGTTGGGCCGGTTGAACGATGCTCGAACGGTATGGGGCGTTCTGAGCCCGATCTTGCGGATGATGTCCTGCTGGACCTTCTGCGTTGCCGTGGCGGTGAAGGCGGCAATGGGGATGTCGGGAAATAGTTCCGGAAGAGCGGAAAGGGCGAGATAATCGGGCCGGAAATCATGGCCCCACTCGGAGATGCAGTGCGCTTCGTCGATGGCGAAGAGCGAAAGCGGGACGCCCTTCAGCGTCTCGATGAACCGCGGCATGGCGAAGCGTTCCGGCGCGATGTAGAGAAGCTTGACCTGATCGGCCTTGAGCTTGCGCTCGATATTTTCCATCTCCCGCTGGTCAAGCGAGCTGTTCATGAACGCGGCCGCAATTCCGTTTTCCTTTGCTGCGTCGACCTGGTCCTTCATAAGAGAGATGAGTGGGCTGATGACGACCGCCGCGCCCTCCATCAAGAGCGCGGGGAGCTGGTAGCAAAGGGACTTGCCTCCGCCCGTGGGCATGACCGCGAAGACGTCCTGCCGGCTCATGATGTTGTTGATGATGGTCTCCTGGTTCGGCCTGAAGGATTCAAAGCCAAAGACCGTGCGGAGGGTGTTGTGAACCGCGGGATTATCGTCCGATACGTGAGGATCCATTGTGGACCATCATAATCGTGGAGCAGGGTGTTGTCAAGATTGGAGAACGAACTTTATTTTCCATCTTCTCAACTCACATCGTTTATGGTATGATGCATCGGTCTGGAGGCGGATTTGATCAACATGAATATTCAAATGAACAAACTCATTCTTACTGCCGGCGCTCTTCTCCTCGTTCTCTCCGCAGCTGTTTCACCGCGACCATTAAACGCCCAGACCGTCGAGGAAGTTGTCGCTTCCGTCGAGAGCCACTACGGCGACCTTACGGACCTCACGGCGAAGGTCATTCAGAAGAACGTCCTCAAGTCCATCGGCAAGACACAGACGTTCGAGGGCACGCTCTGGATCAAGAAGCCGGGCAAGCTCCGGATCGAGTACTCGAACGGCCAGCTGATCATCATCAACAACAAGGCCGCGCTGTTCTATTCCAAGAAGAGCGAGCAGGTGGTCAAGAAGACCTTTACTGATTTCGAGCGCCTGAATATCCCCGTGGCGTTCCTGCTCGGCGCCGCCCATATCCGGGACGACTTCGACGTGCTGCAAGCGGACCCGAAGACGCCGCGCGTGCTCGATCTTTTGCCCAGAAAATCGGGGGCGGCCATGAAGAAGATGGGGCTCGTTCTCGATGCCGCGGGCCGGATCACCGAGCTCACGATCTTCGACAGGTCCGGGAACACGACCACGCTGGCCTTTTCGGACATCCGGGAAGACGCGGGCCTTGACGACCGGCGGTTTGTGTTTCAAGCCCCCAAGGGTACGGAGATTATAGAATAGTAGTCAGAAGCCAGGAGTCAGGAGTCAGAAGAACGACATGCGGGTTTTTCTTCTGGATTCTGGCTTCTGTCTCCTGACTTCCTATTCACAGGAGGTTTCAATGGCCGCGGAAAATTCATTTGATGTGGTTTCGAAGATCGATATGGCCGAAGTCACGAATGCGGTGACCCAGGCCATGAAGGAGCTCGGTCAGCGGTTCGACTTCAAGGGGAGCAAGTCGAACATCACGCAGGAGAAAGACGCCCTCGTGATTGTGTCTGATGACGAGTACAAACTCAAGAGCGTGATCGATATTCTGCAGGGCAAGCTCGTGAAGCGCGGGGTGCCGGTCAAGAACCTGTCCTATGGCAAGGTGGAGAGCGCCCTGGCGGGTACGGTGCGCCGGCGCCTGACCCTGCAGCAGGGCATCCCCACGGACAAGGCCAAGGAGATCGTGAAAGCGATCAAGGATTCCAAGATCAAGGCACAGGCGTCGATCCAGGCTGACCAGGTGCGCGTGTCAGGCAAGGACAGGGACAATCTCCAAACGGTCATCCGGTTTCTGAAGGAGAAAGATTTCGGAATCGAGCTCCAGTTTGACAACTACCGAAGTACGTAACCCCGGAACAAGACGTCTTGCCGGGCGCGGGAAAACAAGCAAAACATATCCCCGGATTTCACCCGGAAAAAAGAAGAGATCTTAACACAGTCTTCGGCCATCGCGTTCACCCGGCTAACTGATGAATTAATATTGCATTTTTTACTCGAACTGTTATAATTTCAAAAATTATGTTTTTAAGGGAAAATTCATGAGCCTTGTCGGAAGGCTGGAAGACCTTGCGCTACCCGACATCTTCCAGATCATCAGTCTGAGCAGAAAAACCGGCACCCTCGTTGTCCGAAGCCGCAGGGGAACGGGGATGGTTGTCTTTAAGGATGGTCAGGTGATCCAGGCAGCGAGCGACAGTATCCGCGACTCACTCGGTAATATACTGGTATCCCAGGGCATGCTGGACGAAGCAGCGTTGTCCAAGGCGCTGGCGTTGCAGAAACGGGAGCCGGAAAAGCCGCTCGGCATGGTGCTCATGGACATGGGGGCGGTGGCTTCGCAAACACTCCAGAGCGTTATCCGCAAGCAGATTGAAGAGATCGTTTACGACCTGCTCGACTGGGAGGAGGGTTTCTTCAACTTCGAACTCGGCGAGATTGTCCCCAAGGACACGATCGAGATCGACACCCAGGAATTCCTTCTCAAGTCCGGCATCAGCGCTGAATACCTTCTCATGGAGGGCACGCGGATCCTTGATGAGAGGCGGAAGGACAATAGAAAGCCGGCGGCTGCCTGCCCCGCGCCTGTTTCACCGGCGCCGTCCGCGCCCACAGGCGCGCCGAAAGTCCCGTCTCCCCCGGTCAGCCATGAACCCGCTAAAGAGGAATTCCGGGACCGAATAGAAAAAGAAGCGCCCCGCAAAGAGCTCACGGCGCTCAAGTCCATGTTCGACGAGCTCCGGTTCCCGACCGCGACAGCTGAAGTGACGCTGCTGATTTTGCGATACGCAAGCGAGGTGGTGAACCGCGCTGTTCTGTTCATGGTCAAAAAGGATGAAGCGCGCGGCCTTGGCCAATTCGGCATCGAGCTCAAGGGGAAATCCGCGGACCAGGTCGTCCGCAATATCAAGCTCCCGCTGAATCAGCCCTCCTTGTTCCTCAGCGTGATAGAAAGTCGGCGCAGCTATCTTGGCGCCCTCGAGTCGAACCCGAGCCATACCTACCTGGTGAACGAGCTCGGCGGCGCGATGCCCGAAACGGTCATGGCCATCCCGCTGGTCGTGGACGGCAGGGTGGCGCTGGTCGTGTACGGCGACAACCTGCCCGGGCGGAGACCTATCAGGGGTTTGGATACGCTCGAAATTTTCATGAACCAGGCGGGCATGGCCCTGGAAAAAGCGCTGCTTGAAAAGAAACTTGCCGAACTTCAAAAGGAGCAACGATGAAAAACGTCCTAATTGTCGAGGATTCCAAGGCCATTCGTACGCTGATCCGGGTTTTGCTTGAGGAAGCGGGCGGTTTTTTCGTGGTCGAGGCCGGCAACGGTTTTGAGGCGCTCAAGACGCTCCCCACACTGCGCTTCGACCTCATCATTACCGACATCAACATGCCCGACATCAACGGTCTTGAGCTCATCGGCTACGTGAAGTCCAACCCAACCTACCGTGATATTCCGCTTATCATCGTGAGCACGGAAAAGAGCGAAGAGGACAAAAAACGCGGGATCGCCATGGGCGCTCAGGGCTATGTGACAAAGCCGTTCAAGACAGGTGAGCTCATGGCCGTGGTCATGAAGGCGCTGGGGGAAAAATGACAGTTCGGAGTGTGGAGTTCCCCCGATTGAAACGTTCGAGGGCAGGCTCCGCGCGGAGAGAAGCGATACCGTGAAAACAGACCGTCCCATAAACGATTTTCTCGCCGAGGCGGAGGACATCCTCGAGTCGGCAAACCAGACGCTGCAGTCGCTCGAGAGTGGGCAGGCAACAGGCTGCATGGACCCTGATCAGGTGAATTCCCTGTTCCGCGCGATCCATTCCTTCAAGGGCCTTGCGGGCATGTTCGGGCTCAAGGAACCGTCGGAGCTCTCGCACAAGCTGGAATTTCTCCTCGACGCGCTTCGGCTCGGCAAAGTGGGTTTCAGCCGAAAGGCCCTTGACGTTGTGCTTGAGACCGTGGCGCAGCTCGGCAGGCAGATACAGCAGGCCGCGACCGATCATCCCTTCGAGGACATTGCGGCAGCCCTCACCGACATTGACGGCATACTGCACGCAAAGCCGTCCGCCAGGTCCGATCGGCCCATCGGTGAGCAGATCGGCCTCGACCGCGGCATTCTGCAGGTCCTCACCGAGTATGAAGAGCACCGGCTCAAGGAATGCATCAAGGAACGGAAAAACCTGTTCATGCTCAGGGTCCAATTCGAGTTCTCCGAATTTGAGACGGCGATCAAGGAACTCAATGAAACCCTGAAAAAACACGGTGAAATCATTTGCACTCTGCCGACGGCGGGCGGCGGGGCCGGGATAGGTTTCAGCATCGTTGTCGGTACGAACAAGGACGAGGGCTCGCTTGCCTCGGCCATCTCCATGCCGAATGCGGCTATTGAGAAGATTGCCTATGTCGAAGAGCGAAAAACCGAAGAGCCGAAGGCAGACGCGGTCGGCATCAGGTCCGTGAGCAACACCGTACGGGTCGATATCTACAAGCTCGACAGCCTTATGAACGTAGTGGGAGAGATGCATCTGGTCAAGAACATCATCGGCCGGATCACCAAGGAACTCCGCGCCATGCAGGGCTTTGCCGACCTTTCCACGGAACTATACAAGGCGCAGCACAGTCTTGAGCAGAAGCTGAACGAACTCCAGGAGGGCATCCTCGAGGTCAGAATGGTCCCGATCGGCCAGATCTTCACGCGCCTGGCGCAGGTGGTCAAAAAGTATGCGCGCGATGCGGGGAAAGAAATAGACCTTCAGCTTCAGGGCGAGGAGACGGAACTTGACAAGATCATGATCGAAGACCTCGCGGACCCGCTCATGCACCTTATCCGGAACGCGATCGATCACGGCATCGAAGCCCCTGACCTCCGAAGACAGCTCGGGAAGCCTGAGCAGGGGAGCGTGAAGCTGACCGCGTTTCCCCAGGGCAACCATGTGGTTGTCACGATTGAGGACAACGGGGCGGGGATGGACCCGGTCCGGATATTGAATACGGCCGTTAATAAAGGATTGCTCCCCTCGAACCACGGGCTTGATCCCGAGCGTGACCGCAAGGAGATATTCGAGTTCATTTTTTCCCCCGGGTTCACGACCCGGGAGTCGGTGACCGAGATGTCCGGCCGCGGGGTCGGCATGGATGTTGTGAAGCGGAACGTCTCGAAGCTTTCGGGCATGATCGATATCTATTCCGAGCTTGGAGCGGGCAGTGTCTTCACCCTGACGCTTCCCATAACGCTCGCCATCATCAAGGCGCTCATTATCGAATCGGGCGGACAGGTTTTTGCCATGCCGCTCAATTCGGTGCTCGAGATCCTGCAGGTAAGCAACAGCCGGGTGGAGACCATCGAGGGGCGCGAAGTGATGGCTGTACGCGAGGACACGGTCCCGCTCCTCCGGCTTACCCGGGCCTTCAATCTCTCCACGGACCACGGGAGCGACGTTTTCTATGTTCTTCTTGTAGGCCTTGCCGAACGGCGACTTGGCATTATGGTTGACGGTCTCAAGTACCAGCAGGAGATCGTTATCAAGTCGCTTGGGAAGAGGTTCTCAGAGACGCCGGGGATTGCCGGGGCCACCGAACTGGGGGACCGGCAAGGTGTCGTGCTTGTCCTCGATGTGGAATCGCTCCTCGAAGGGGCGCTGAAAAGAACAGCAGTCAGCAAGCAGTAGACGGGAGTCAGGAGAAAACGGAAAACAGGCGGTCGGAAGCCGGACGGGAATAATGAAACTATTTTGTGTTCTGTCCTCTGACGCTGTCTTCTGAATGATTATGTACAAAGAATTTTACCGACTGCGGGAAAAGCCTTTCAACAAAACGCCTGATCCGCGGTTTCTCTACCACAGCCCGAAGCACGCGGAGGCGCTTGCCCGGCTTCTGCATGCCGTGGAGGAACAGGACATCGTCCTGCTTACCGGCGAGATTGGAGCGGGCAAGACCACGCTCTCCCGCGCATTCATTGATTCGCTGGACGAGAGCTATCATCCGTTGCTCATTATCAACCCACGGCTTTCTCCGTCGCAGCTCCTGCGCACCGTGGCGCTGCGCCTCGGCATGGACGATGCGAGACGCTACCGGCACGACATCCTCGAGGGGCTCAACGCGAAGCTCTATGAACTCTACGAGGCGGGCAGACGGCCGGTGATCATTATCGATGAGGCGCAGCTCATCCCGGGCAAAACGACCTTCGAGGAGTTGCGGCTCTTGACAAACTTTCAGCTCGACGATCGCAATCTCCTGTCGCTCGTGCTGATCGGCCAGACCGAGCTCCGGGAGCGGCTCGACAAAAAGCCGTACCGGGCGCTCCGTCAGCGCATCGGGATGCGGTATCATCTGGGCCCCCTCACCGCGGAAGAGGTCGAGGCATATGTTCAGCACCGGCTCGGGATCGCCGGCAGGCCGGAGCCGCTGTTTGATGCCCAGGCGCTCGCGCTCCTGTTCGAGCACTCGGAGGGCATTCCCCGCCGCATCAATACCATCGCGGGAAACGCGCTTGTCGAGGGTTTCGGCAGATCGGCGGAGCTCATCGGACCGGAGATCATCGAGAGCGTGGTGAAGGACGGACAATGATGAGGGACGAAGGACGAAAGCTGTGGGACGTGGGACGTGAGGACGTTACCTCCCGCGCCCCAGCGAAGCGGACATCCCACAGCCCTCGCAATTATTATACGGAGTAATAACGACATGGACATTCTTGCAGCGCGAAAGAAAGCGGCGGAACAGGCGAAGGCCCGGAACAAACCGGAACCGGAAGCAGCGGCGCCGGCGGCACAGCCAAGGCAGGAACAAGAAGCGCCGCCGGCCGCCGCTGAGCCGCTTCCTGGAGGGCTTGTCGAGACTCCGGCCGCGGTGAGCGTTGCCCCAATTAGTGAAGCGGCGCCCGATACGACCGTGACGGTTCTCCCTTCAGCCGCCGACGGTCCGGAAACAACGCGGCAGCGGGAGCTCGAGATGCTTTCGTTCCGCTTCGGCGGCGAGGAGTATGCCGTGCCGGTGGCGGACGTGCTGGAGATCCTGGCGGAGAAGATGTTTCAATTGACAACCGTGCCGAATACGCCCGACTATATTCTCGGTGTCATGTCGCTCCGGGGAAGGATAATTCCCATCATCGATCTTTGCAGGCGATTCGGTTTTCCGGCCGGTGTCCAGGACGAGAAGTCGAGGATCGTCGTGGTCAGTTCAGCTGATGAAGAGGTGGGGCTCCTGGTGGACCGCGTGACGGGAGTGTTCAGGATCTTTCCAGACGAGATCAAGCCTGCGCCGGAAAACAGTGAGCGGGTGACGGAGTTCCTGCGCGGCATTGTGAGGAAAGAGGATAGACTGTACATTCTCCTGGATCTGGAAAAGACCGTGGGAGTTTAACAATCGCGTAGAAGGACAGCCCCGGAATATCCGGAGCGAGGTGAGTAATATGCTAAGTATGATAAAGAGGTTTTTTCAGGACGGCAAGGGAAAGGCGCTGAAGGACCGCATTGACGCCAGCATGGCGCTTAAGTTCATGCTGGCGGTGACAGCCGTGATCTGCGTGTTCATGTCGATCGGCACGTTTCTGATCACCGTCATGCTGACGAGGGGGGAGTACCGGGCACTCGAAGCGCGCGGCAAGGATATGGGACAGTTCCTCGGCAAGGCCGTCACCGAACCTCTTCTCCGCCAGGACAGGGATGCCCTCGACGGCCTTGTTGCGGAGGCGATAAAATCCCAGGATGTGCTCTACGCGTTTGTGACCAATGCATCGAACGTGGTCCAGAACAAGGCCTCTGTCTGTTTCAACCGGTCGCATGCCGGGATGCGTGACCTCCTTGCGCAGGAGAAAACCGCCGCCGTTGAAGTCCTCGTTGAAAAAGCGAAGGAGCGATTTGACCCCGTTGAGGTCCCGGTCGACATACAGCTCGCGGGCGCCCGGATCGGTACGGCAACGATAGGGTTCTCGCGGTCCGGGATCCTGCGGAAGGCCTGGCGGACCGTTCTTATGCTGCTGGGGATCGGCGTGTTCATCATCGCCGGGCTTGCCCTGACGATTTATCTTGTCGTACGCAAGATGATCGTAGTCTTCACGACGGAAATCGTGAACGTGGTCTCGAATATCTCGGCGGGGGATTTATCGCGGCGGGTGAAAGTGAGGTCAATTGACGAGCTCGGGAGTATCGGCCGGGGCTTGAACCGGATGGTTATCGAACTCAGGGGCATGATAGAGAACGTGCAGAGTTCCGCCCGCAAAACGGATTCTATATGGAAAGAGGTGAAAGGAACCTCCCAGGAGATCACTTCGGGGAGCAAGGAGCAGGCGGAGGCCGTGGAAGAGGCCGCGTCGTCGGTAAATGAAATGCACTTTGCGCTCAAAGAGATTGCCGGCAATGTCGACAACCTGTACTCAACATCGGAGACGACCTCCTCGGCGGTGATCGAGATGGCCGCCTCGAGCAGCGAGGTCGCGAAAACCACCGTGCAACTGTCCACCGCCATTGAAGACACGTCCGCCGCCATTGTTCAGCTGACCGCCGCGGTCCGCCAGATCGCGGAGAACGTTGAGGTGCTTTCATCGGCGGCGGAAGATACGGCGGCCTCGGCCACCGAGATCAGCGCATCCGTGAAAGAGGTGGAGTCCAATGCGCAGGAGTCCGCCGCGCTGGCGGAAGCTGTTGCTTCGGATGCCCAGCAGCTCGGAGTGCGCGCTATCGAAAAGACCATAGAGGGCATGAACCGCATCGATTCCACGGCGCGCCGCACCGCGGATGTGGTGAACCGCCTGGGAGAACGCGCGGAGAACATCGGCGGCATCCTGACGGTCATCGAGGACATTACGGACCAGACCGGGCTCCTTGCGCTGAATGCGGCCATCCTCGCGGCACAGGCCGGCGAGCATGGCAAGGGCTTCGCGGTGGTTGCGGCCGAGATCCGGGAACTCGCGAACCGCACCGCCGCCTCGACGCAGGAGATCGGAAAGCTGATCACCTCGGTGCAGGATGAGTCGCGCGAGGCGGTCGGGGTCATGCGGGAGGAGGTCTCTCTGGTGCAGGAAGGGGTGGGGCTTGCCCGTGATGCCGGTGCTGCGCTCAGAACGATCGTTGAACGCGCCGCCCAGTCACGCGACATGAGCAGGAGCATCGACAAGGCCGCGGCAGAGCAGACCCGGGGCGTCAGACAGGTGAGCGAAGCCGTCGGTAAGATCAATGAGATGACCCATCAGATAGTCCGGGCCGTGAATGAACAGAAGCTCGTCAGCGAGCAGATCACGCGGTCATCGGAAAAGATGCGCGAGCTCACGCGCTTCATCAGGACCTCGACGAACGAACAGGCAAAGGGAAGCAAGGATGTTTCCAGCGCAGTCGAGGAAATAAGCGCAAAGATCGGCATGGTGAACAGGGCAGCCGGAGAAGTGCGGACCGGGAGCGACCTGATTGTGAAGTCGATCGAGCGCATTAAGGGAAGCGCTCGGTCGAACGCGGACCTGGCGTCAGGTCTGAATGCGGCCATGGACATTATGGTCGGGCAGTCTGAAGCGCTCAGCAGGGAAATCTCGAAGTTCAGAATGTGACAGGCGGGGGCCGGGGGCAAGGGTCGTGAAAAGCATGCTATCAAAAGAGAAAAAAGTCGACACAGTTGACGACGACGTGGCGCAGTTCGTGACGTTCCAGGTCGGTGACGAGGAGTGTGGCATGGACATCCGGCGCATAACCGAGGTGATCCGTCCGCTCAAGATCACGCCGCTTCCGCGAATGCCGGAGTTTATCGAGGGCGTGGTCAATCTTCGCGGTATGATTATCCCGATCATAGACCTGCGGAAGCGCTTTGCTCTTTCCCGGACCGTGGATAATCCGAGAAAAATGCGGATGTTGATCACGAAAGGGGCCATTCCCGGAGCATCAGGAGCGGGCGGGGAACTGCTCGGGCTTGTGGTGGACAGCGTTCAGGAAGTGCTCCTTATCAACCGGAAGGACATAGAACCGGCGCCGGAAGCCGCGCGGGGACAGCAGGTCGGGTTTATAACCGGCATGGGCAAGGTAGGCGATCGGCTCATCATTCTCATCGACAGCTCGATGATCCTGAGCCAGCATGAGCGCTCGGCGCTGGCGGAGGTGGGTCATGACGAATCTTGAAGCCTTAGGCAATAAGCTCCAGAACGCCGATGCGGAAGAGCGACGGGAGGCCGCTGTTGAGCTCGGCCGCGCGGGCAAGGAGGCGGTTCCCCTGCTTTTTCGCGCAATGTCCGACAAGGACTGGCGGGTGAGAAAGACCGCGGTTGAGGCGCTGGTGGCGCTCGAAGGGGAACGCGTTATCGCCGGCCTGATCGAGGCGCTGAAGACCGAGGACAACGCCGGCGCCAGGAACTCGGCCATTGAAGCCCTGGTCCGGATTGGAGGGCCTGCATTGGAGGCCCTGCTTCCCCTGCTCACGATACCGGACCAGGATGTTCGGAAGTCCGTCGTCGATGTTCTCGGCGATATCAGGGATCCTCGGGCCGTGCCCGAGTTGATCGCCAGGCTCGTCGGGGACGTTGACGAGAATATTCGCGTGGCCGCCGCCGAGGCCCTCGGAAAGATCCGTGATCGCCGGGCAGTGGACGCCCTGCTGGGTTGTCTGAACCGTTACGATCAGGGCTGGCTTGGCCATGCCGCGGCCGAAGCGCTTGGCGAGCTCGGCGACGGGCGGGCGCTTGGGCCGCTTCTTGCGGCGCTTGACCATAGCGATCTTCGGGAGCCGGTCCTCGAGTCGCTCGGCAAGATCGGCGATGCGAACACCATCGATCCGCTTATTATAAGCCTTGCCGACCCGCTCAGGATCGTGCGCGAAGTGTCGATCGGGGCGATCTCAGCGGTTTACCACAAGAGCTCCGGACCGGACCAGCTGAAGATCATCGAGGCGGTGCGCGCGCGGATAAGCGAGAGTGCCGTGAATTTTCTGGAAGAGACGCTCATCACGAGCGCCGGCGAGCACCGGAAAGCGACAATCGCCCTGCTCGGCTGGACTGGGCGGGAAAATTCGATCCGGAAGCTGCTCTCCCTTTTGAACGAGGAAGAACTCCGAGATCCCGTGGCGCATGCGCTCACGCACCTTGACAAGGACCATGCGGGTTTTCTGCTTCCCTACCTCGCAAGTGACAATGCGCTGATTCGCCGGATCGTTGCGCACGTGGTGGGAGAGTTCGGCTGCGCGGAGGGCGAGGAGTCTTTGCTCCCCCTTCTGCGGGACGAGAACGGCCATGTGCGGAGCACCGCGGCGGCCGCCCTCGGTCGGCTGAAGAGCAGGAAGGCGGTCGCGCCGCTCCTTGACCTGCTCACCGATGAATACGAGAACGTGCAGGAAGCGGCGATCCATGCGCTGGCCGCAATCGGCGATGAGTCCGTGCTTGACGGGCTGATAAAGGAATTCTCTTCCCGTGAGGCCTTTCTGCGCGGGAACATCGCGCAGCTGCTCGGGAAATTTACAACGAAAAAGGCCGTGGACGCCCTTGCCTTCGCCCTCAAGGACGAGGCGCCGGAGGTCCGGAAGGCCGTGGTCAAAGCGCTCGGGAACGCATCCGGCCCCAAGACGCTCCGGCCTCTCCTGCTGGCGACCACCGATGACGATCCCGAAGTCAGAATGCTGGCGGCGGAGGCGCTCGGCGCTTCGGTCGCGCCCAAGGCGCAGGAAGCCCTCATTGCCCTGCTGGCCGACACAGATATCTGGGTCAGGGCGGCGGCCGCGCGGGGACTGGGCAGGATCGGCGGCGACAGAGTCGGGAAGGCGCTTACGGAGCTCCTTGGCACGGCGTCCGATATCTTTCTCCTTGCCCTCGTGGAGGTTCTGGGCAAGCTTCACTTCGGGCAGGCCTTCAATCCCCTTCTGAAATTGCTCGATCACGAGGACCCGGAAGTGCGTAAGACGGCGCTCGCTGCCCTTGCCGGTTACGATGGCGAGGAAGTGCCGCGGGCCGTAATTGCGCGGCTGTCGGACCCGCATTGGAGCGTGCGGAAGGCCGCGGTCGAGGCGCTCAAGCGCAGGCAGGATACGACAATCAAAGCGGTTCTTGCGAACATTGCCGACAAAGATCCGGATGCGGCGGTACGGCAGGCGGCGTACGAGGCCTTGGTGAGATAAATGTTTGAAGAGAAGACTATTCCGCTGCCGGATGATGTGTTCAGGCTCCTTCGTGATTTTATCCACGGCTACTGCGGGTTGTTTTTTGACGATGGTTCCAAGTTCCTTCTTGAGCGGCGGCTTTCGCGGCGGCTTGAGCAGCATCGGCTCAAGACTTTCGAGGAGTACTACCACTTCCTCCGCTATGACCGGAAACGGGAGGAAGAGCTCACGATTCTTGTGGACAATCTCACCACGAACGAGACCTATTTCTTCCGTGAAAGCCCGCAGCTTCGCGCTTTTTCCGAGGAGATACTCCCCGAACTGCGAGAGGTCCTTGCCGACCGGAAAATCCTCCGGATCTGGAGCGCCGGCTGTTCCACGGGAGAAGAGCCCTACACCATCGCCATGCTGCTGTTCGAATCCGGGACCTGGTGGCGGGATTGGCAGGTGGAGATCCTCGGCAGCGACATCAACCAGCGGGTCCTGCACACGGCGCGCAAGGGCGTGTATAAGAAGAACGCGCACCGCGTCACGAGTCCGGAGATGCTGGCGAAGTATTTCACCGAAGAGGACAAGGGCGATTACCGGATCGTTGATAAGGTCAAAGAACTCGTTTCGTTCAGCTCCGTGAACCTGCTTGATCCGGCCAAGACCAGCCTGATCGGCAACATGGACATCATCTTTTGCCGGAATGTGATCATTTATTTCGACAAAGAAGCCAAGAAAAAGGTGATCGAGAGCTTCTCGAACAAGCTCCGCGAAGGCGGCTACCTGCTTCTCGGCCACTCCGAATCGCTGGTCAATCTCTCGAGCGCATTCGCGCTTCGCACACTCAAAAACGACATGGTTTACCAGAAGCCGCTTCGGACGAGGGTGGCGTCGTGAGCGGCGAACGGACCGGAAAAAAATGACCGCTATGAAAAAGATCAGGGTCCTCGTTGCCGACGATTCGGCGTACAATCGTACGGTGATCGGGGAGATGCTTGCGAGCGACGCGGGGCTCGAGGTGGCAGGGAGCGCAACGGATGGAGTTGACGCCATCGCGAAGACGCTCCGCCTGAAGCCCGATGTAATCACCCTCGACCTTGAAATGCCGAACATGGACGGATTTACGTTCCTGCGGTGGCTCATGAAAGAGCGGCCTACGCCTGTCCTTGTGCTCTCGTCACTTTCCGACAGCCACAGCGTTTTCCGCGCCCTTGAACTTGGGGCCGTCGATTTTCTGGCCAAGCCCGAGGCCCGCATTTCCAAGAGCATCGCGGGTATCAGGGACATGCTGGTGTCCAAGGTCCATTCGGTGTTCAACCTCGAGATGAAGAAGGTCAAGTCGACGATTGGTCTTCTTGCCCGTGAGCGTGTTCCGCCGCCGATGAGGAAAGAGGACGAGCTGCCGCGGGAGCCCGGGCTGGTCGAGGTGGTGGCGATCGCATCGTCCACCGGCGGGCCGTCGGCGATCCAGGCGATCTTGTCCGCGCTCCCCGCCGACCTCGCCGCCGGCATCGTGATCTCCCAGCATATGCCCGCCGGTTTCACCCGAAGCTTCTCCGAGCGGCTGAACAAGGTCTCGCCGCTCATGGTGAGCGAGGCCGCGGCCGGAGACCGGGTGAGAGCGGGGACGGCGCTCATAGCGCCGGGCGGGTATCACCTCATTGTCAGGAGGACCCGTGGCGGGCTCATGATCAACCTTGCCCAGCAGGGCCCATCTGACCGATACAGCCCTTCCGCCGACCGGATGATGGTTTCCGTTGCCGAGGCCTGCGGACCCGCGGCCCTCGGCGTCGTGCTGACCGGTATGGGCAATGACGGCGTCCAGGGAGTGCTCGCCATCAAGAAGAAGGGGGGCCAGTGCCTCGCCGAGAGCGAAGAGAGCGCCGTTGTCTTCGGCATGCCGCATGAGGCAATACGCACGGGAGTAGTGGACAAGGTGCTGGCCCTCGGAAAGATGGCCGAGGAGATCTCAGCGCGCTGCAGTTCCCCACGGGCTGAGTAATGAATGGAGACGATTTAAAAGAATTCTTTCTTGATAATTTTTGCGGACTCAATTATAATGACCATGGTGTATACATACGGAGCATATTAATTGCTTCAGCAGTTTCGGTTACCTGAGCGGCCATACGAGGAGGGCATGATGGAAAAGGACCCCGCACTGATTTCCAAGAAGGTTGAAGACTTTCTTCAGGTCTTTAAAAAGGGTGAAGAATTCACCCAGGAACTCTTGAAAGAGAATGAAAAGCTCAGGTTCCGGATCGCCCAGGTAGAGGAAACGACCAAGTTCGCGGACAGGGAAGGCAGTTTCAGATCGCAGAGCCTGGACGAGCGGATCAAGTTCCTTGAAGATGAAAATAGACAGCTGATCGATCGTTACCACGTGGTAGAAGAGGAAAACAAGGACTTCGCGAACCGTTACATCGAGGTGGAGGCGGAGAACAATAACCTGGCAAACCTGTACGTGGCGAGTTATCAGCTTCATTCCACGCTCGATTTCAGCGAATGTCTCAAGATCATCCTTGAGATCGTCATGAACCTCATCGGCGCGGAGGAGTTCTCGATCATGATGCTCGACGAAAAGACGAACGAACTGACGATCGTGGCCCAGGAAGGCATGGGGCCGGAAGCGCGGGCAAGCATCAAGGTGGGCGCGGGGACCATCGGCGCGGCGGCGAAAGCGGGCGAGTCGTTCTACCGCGAGGGCGATCCCAAGGACCTGAAGGGCGTCGATTATCTTCACCCGCTTGTCGTGATCCCGCTCAAGATCAAGGAGCACGTGATCGGCGTAATCGTTATTTACAAGCTCCTGGTCCAGAAGGAACAGTTCAACCCCGTGGACTACGAATTGTTCACCATGCTTGCGGGTCACGCGGCCACGGCGCTCTTTTCTTCAAAACTTTATTCGCATGCCGAACGCAAGCTCACGACGATCCAGAGCTTTCTCGATCTGCTCAAGGACAAATAAACGGAGGTTGAAAAATGCCCGAGCATAATTTTCTGGTGGTGGAAGATTCCCCGACGATGCGGCAATTGATCTCCTTTGCCCTGAAGCGCATCCCGGGCAGCAAGATCGTCGAGGCCAATGACGGCATTGACGCGCTCAAAAAGCTCTCGACCCAAAAGTTCGATATGATCCTGACTGACATCAACATGCCGATCATGGACGGTCTCAAGCTCGTCTCCATGGTGCGGAACGACCCCGCGCACAAGGCCATCCCCATCATCATCATTACCACGGAAGGCGCGGACGAGGACCGCAAACGCGGACTGGCCCTGGGCGCCAACGCCTACGTCGCCAAACCGATCCAGACAGCGGACCTTCTGAGCATCGTGAATCAGATGTTGGGCAATAAATGATCGTGATACAAAAAAGCGGGCGGAGTGATGGACGAGAGACGAAATGGTTTTTCGTCCTTTTTTTGGCGTCGAATGAATCCCGCAAGAGGCCTCGTCAGTCCGATAGCAAATAAAACACAAGGTCCGTCAGTTTTGTTGTGGTCCCGCGGTTTCCCTCTCCTTCAATTGCCCGCAGGCTGCGGAGATGTCCCTGCCGCGTGACTCGCGCACCGGTGTTATATAATGGTTGTCCAGCAAAATCTTTTGAAAACGGCGCACGGTTGTGTCATCAGGCCTCTCAAATCCGCACCCGGGGAAGGGATTGAAGGGGATGAGGTTTACCTTGCCCTTGATGCCCTTCAGCAGTTGCACAAGCCGCTGAGCGTCTTCCACCGTGTCATTCACCGCCTTTACCATCACATATTCAAAGGTGATCCTGCGTCTCGGTTCGAGCGGATAGCGCCGACAGGCGGCAAGGAGCTCCTTGATCGGGTAGCGCCGGTTCACAGGCATGATCGCGTCCCGCACCTCGTCGGTCGTGGCGTTGAGCGAGAGGGCGAGGTTCACCTTCACGCCCGAGCTTCCCAGTTTTTCGATTTCCGGGACCAGCCCGGCCGTTGACACGGTTACTCGTCGCGTGGCAAAGCCCAATCCCTTGTCCGAGGTGATCAGCTGTAAGGCCTTGAGGACCTCATCAAAGTTCGCCAGCGGCTCTCCCATGCCCATGAGCACGATGTTCGTGATGCGCCGTTTTCCCTCCTGCCGCAGGATGCGCGATATTTCCAGCGCCTGGTCAACGATCTCGCAGGCCGTGAGGTTTCTCGTAAAGCCCCCCTTTCCGGTGAGACAGAAACGGCACGCCTGCCGGCACCCCACCTGCGAAGAGATGCAGAGCGTCTGCCGGCCTTCTTCGGGGATCAGGACGCTCTCGACGGTATGCGTGTCTTCAAGCGTAAAAAGAAACTTTCTTGTGCAGTCTTTTGAAATTTCAGTTCTGGCAATGTTCGGTGTCGAGATATGAAAGACAGACGAAAGAAGGCAGCGCTCCGCTTTCGGAATGTTTGTCATCTCCTCGAAGGACCGGGCGTAATGCGCGTAGATCCACGTAAGGACCTGGTCGGCGCGAAATTTTTTTAGCCCCATGTCGAGAAGTTTGGCCTGGAGTTCGTCCCGGGCCATGGCTTTGATGTTGATCTTTTGAATGTTCATGCCGTTTCACGAATGTAACACCTTTGCTTTCCAAAAGCAAGGCGGAGTGCGCGCCTTCAGGAATTCCGCAATACGATAAAAGAATTCAAGCAATGCGGCATAATACTGTATATTTGCAGTTAAAGCATATTCGCATACTTTATTTGTGGCGGATTTTATCGGTAAGATTTACAAAAACTGGCT
>Ga0315281_10001476_pt1 | contig 34752 bp, 27 predicted proteins | sample YL17G07_0_MG_FD_204540 | JGI IMG/M metagenome (GOLD analysis project Ga0315281, IMG submission 204540) | Sediment microbial communities from Yellowstone Lake, YNP, Wyoming, USA - YL17G07_0 | ecosystem: Environmental > Aquatic > Freshwater > Lake > Sediment | place: USA: Wyoming | collected...
GGGGAAAACGCGGATTGTGCATCGGCGAAAACAAAGCCAATTTCCATCGGGAGTTTGAAGTTTCAAGTTGGAAGTTTCAAGTGGCGACCTGGAACTTCACACTTCAAACTTCACACTTTACACTCCCTGGCACCCCCCTCCCGGCGTCCGTGCGAACGGGGGCAGGCGCGTCACACGGTCTGCTGTGGGACTTGTCGTCCGGTTTCGGCCGGCCGGCGGGGGTTAGAACTGCTGGAGGAAGCGCAGGTCGTTTTCGGTGAACCAGCGGATGTCGGGAATGTCGTACTTGCGCATGGCGAGACGCTCGATGCCGAAGCCGAAGGCCCAGCCGGTGTATTTTTCGCTGTCGATGCCGACGGCGTTGAAGACGTTGGGGTCCACCATGCCGCAGCCGCCCATCTCGACCCACTTCTCGTTGCCCGCCCTGTCCGTCAGAAGCAGGTCCACTTCGGCACTGGGCTCGGTGAACGGGAAGAAGCTCGGGCGGAACCGCCACTGCGTGTCGGCCCCGAAAAAGACGTGAATGAACTGCTCGATCGTGGTCTTCATGTCCGCCATGGTGACGCCTTCGTCCACGACGAGTGCTTCGAGCTGATGGAACACGAACATGTGGGTCGCATCGACCGTGTCCGGCCGGTACACCCGGCCCGGCGCGACGACGCGGATCGGCGGTTTCTTCGTTTCCATCACCCGGATCTGGATGGTCGAGGTCTGACTGCGGAGCAGCGTGCTCTCCTCGACGTAGAAGTTGTCGAGCGGGTCCCGTGCCGGATGCTCGGGCGGAATGTTGAGGGCGATGAAGTTGTGCCACTCATCCTCGACCTCGGGGCCGTAGGCGACGCCGAAACCCATGCGCCCGAAGATCTCCAGCAGCTCGTTGATCGTCTGCGTGATCACGTGAGGCTTGCCGATCGGGACCGGAATCCCGGGCAGGGTGACGTCGATGAACTCACGCTTCTGCTTTTGCGAGTCCTCCAAACTCTTTTTTCGCTCCTCGAAGGCGGCCGTGACTTCATTCCTGGCCTTGTTCGCGAGCTGTCCGCCCCGGGGTTTCTCCTCGGGCGGGAGCCGGCCGACTTCGCTGAGCAGTTGCATGATCCGACCCTTCCTGCCGAGGTACTTGATCCGGAAATCCTCCAGGGCTTTCAGATCGTGGACCTCGTTCAGCTCCGCCAGGGCCTGGCTGCCGATTTTCTCAAACTGCTCAAGCATCGTCTGCACTCCGCCGACCGCGTGCGACCTCCGGAATCTGCCCACACGACAGCCTTCGGGGAAATGGTTGCTGGATCGAACCGACGGGCGGATGGCTCAGGCGAGAGCCGCCTTGACTTCCTGGAAGATGGCATCGAACCCCTGGGGGTCGGCAATCGCGATCTCGCTGAGCATCTTTCGGTTCAGGCCGATGTTGGCCTTCTTGCAGCCGTTGACAAGCTGGCTGTAGCGCAGCCCGCGCGCCCGGCAGGCGGCGTTCAGACGCAGAATCCACAGACTTCGCAACTGGCCTTTGCGCTGCTTGCGCCCGGCGAAGGCGTTGACCTCCGCGTGCCGGACGGCCTCGGTGGCCAGACGCCACTGATTTCTCCGGGCACCGCGAAAACCTCGGGCGAGCTTCAATTCGCGTTTCTTGGCTCGTCGTACCGCTGCACCTTTTTTGACTCGTGGCATATCAGCTTTCCTTTACATATCCAAAACCCAGCTTGCTGGCGGCAGCTGATGGACGCCGAGAAGCAAGCGATTCGTGGTGTTCCCATCCCGCAGGGAGAGGGCACTCAACCGGCACGGAGCGCCGTGAGAATCTTCTTGGTCAGCCTATTGCTGCGGATCACGCCCGGACGATTGATCCGCCGTCGGCGCTTGGCGTTCTTGACGCTCATCAGATGGCTGGCGCCGGCCCGGTGGTGTTTGATCTTGCCGCGGGCGGTGACTTTGACTCTCTTGGCCAGCCCTTTATGCGTTTTCAACTTCGGCATACGTTACCTCAATTGGCAAATCGTCATTCACAGGACACAGGGAAAACTCGCAGTATACCATCCACGCCAAGCGAGGTCAACCCCCGGGAAAAAATTTCGTACAGCGAGCCGCTCTGCTCTATCTCGGAAGCAAAAAAGATACCCCCTTCGTCTCTCCCGGCGCGCCGGGAGAGAACCTCGTGCGCCCGACCTGCTTCCGCCGGCAAGCACTACTTCGGAACCAGCAGTAAGGTCATCCGTCGCCCGGACAACGCAGAAGGCCGCTCAATCTTGGCGATCTCCTGCAGATTCTCCATGATCTGATTGAGAACGTCGTACCCTTGTTCCTTGTGCAGCATCTGCCGGCCGCGGAAAAAGACAGAAAACTGAACCCTGTGTCCTTTTTCCAGGAACGCCCGGGCGTGACCGACCTTGATCCCCAGGTCGTGCTTGTCGGTTTCCGGTCGGAGCCGGATCTCCTTGAGCGTCGCCATGTGATGCTGGGTCTTCTTGTGTGCCTCGCGGACCCGCCTCTTCTGCTGATACAGCCATTTGCCGTAATCCATAATCCGGCAAACCGGCGGATCGCTGTTCGGCGACACCTCCACAAGGTCCAGACCCGCTTCCTGGGCCTTGGCGAGAGCCTCGTCCCGGGTAATCACACCAACCTGGTTGTTTGAATCATCGACCAGCCGAATCTTGTCGGCCCTAATCCCCCCGTTAACACGCAGACCTCGTTTCACTGTTGTAGACCACCTTACCTTTCTTAAAAGGGTTCATCAATTTTGCACCAGTCTATCACATTTGTAATGGGTGCCAGTACATCAAAATGTTGCATCGATCGCTTTGTCGGCTATTTTCTGCTTCGCCATAGCCAGAAACTGCTCCACCGGGATGGTCTTGCTGTCCTGGCTGCCGCGGATTCTCACATTGACGGTGTTAGATTCGGCTTCCCTCGGTCCTACCACCAACATGTACGGGAGTTTCTCGGCATGGGTTTTTGCGATTTTTGCGCCAATTTTCTCATCCGATACGTCGATCCCGCACCGCAGACCCGCATCGCCGAGCTTTTTCTGCACGGCCGTCGCGTAATCATTGGTCTTTTCGCTGATCGTCAGCAGCCTCACCTGCTCGGGCGAGAGCCACACCGGCAGCGCCCCGGCGTACTGCTCGATCAGGATACCCATGAACCGCTCCATGGAGCCCAAGACGGCCCGGTGGATCATCACGGGTGTCTTTTCGGTGTTGTCCTCGGCAACATACGTCAGCTCGAACCGCTGCGGCATGGAGAAATCGAGCTGAATCGTGCCAAGCTGCCAGGAGCGCTTCAGGCAATCCCGGACGTGGAAGTCGATCTTCGGGCCGTAGAACGCCCCATCGCCTTCGTTGATTTTGAACGGAATCTGCTTGTGCTCCAGGGCGGCCTTGAGTGCGTTCGTGGCGATCTCCCAGATTTCGTCGGAGCCGATGTGCTTTTCGGGCTTCGTGGACAGCTCGACGGCGAAATCCTCGAACCCGAACGCCCGGTAGGTCTCAAAGATCAGGTTGATGACGCCGATGATCTCCGACTCGATTTGTGCGGGCGCGCAGTAGATATGGGCATCGTCCTGCGTGAACTGGCGAACCCGGAAGAGCCCGTGCATCACGCCGCTGGCCTCATGCCGATGCACCATGCCGAACTCGGCCAGGCGCAGCGGCAGCTCGCGATAGGAATGCTTGGTCGTCTTGTAGAGCAGGCAGCCGCCGGGGCAGTTCATCGGCTTGACCGCATACCCGACGTTATCGATCTGACAGAAATACATGTTCTCTTTATAATTGTCCCAATGCCCGCTGCGGTGCCAGAGCTCCTCATTAAGAATGATCGGGGTCCGGATCTCCTTATAGCCGTACTTGCGGTTCAACTGCCGCATGAAATCGACGATCTCGTTCCAGACAACCATCCCTTTGGGATGCATGAAGGCAAAGCCCGGCCCCATGTCGCTGAAGCTGAACAGGTCGAGCTGCCGGCCAATCACACGGTGATCGCGCTTCTTCGCCTCCTCAAGCCGGTGCAGGTACTCGTCCAGCTCCTTTTTCGTCGGCCAGGAGGTGCCATAGACCCGCTGGAGCATCTTTTGGGTCGGGTCGCCATGCCAATACGCCCCGGCGACCGACATGATCTTGAAATAGCCGACTTTACCCGTGCTGGGCACGTGCGGGCCCCGGCAGAGATCCTCGAAGCCATTGCCATGAGAGTAAAAACTGATGACGGCGCCGTCGGCACGCTCGATATTGTCGATCTTGTACTTGTTGCCCCGGACCTTCTCCATCGCCTCTTGGCGGGACATCTCTTCGCGGATAATCGGCTTGTCGGCCTTCTCGATCTCCTGCATCTTCGCCTCAATGCGGGCAAAGTCGTCCGGGCGAATCGGCTCGTCCAGATCGATATCATAATAGAAGCCGTCCTCCACGGTCGGGCCGTATACCAGCTTCGCCTCGGACCAGAGACTGCAGATCGCCTCGGCCATCACATGCGCGCAACTATGGCGCATCACGGCCAGACCCTCCTTATCCTTCGACGTGAGGATCTCGACGCGCGGACTATCCGCGAGCGGCGTGGCCAGATCGACCAACTGGCCGTTGATCTTGGCAGCGACGGCGGCCTTCGCCAGCCCCGGGCCAATCTTCTCGGCTACTTCTTTTGCCGTTGTGCCCTCGGCAATCTCCAGTATACTGCCGTCGGGAAGTGTGACTTTTGCCATACATTTTTCCAAAATCGCATGTGTCCTTAGTGTTTCTCCGAATATAGCGGACGAGCCCCGATTGTCAAGTATCGTCCGAATCCACGGACCAGTGTAACAGATGCGCAAACCTCCAACAGGTGTACGGCCGAAAGAGCGACAATGTGCGACCGATCGGGACGGTTGTAACAGCAGCCGGCAAAGAGATTTACGAACGGGCCGCCGCCAGATTGGCTTGACAGAACACCTTACCCTGGTTTAGCTATTGTTATAGGATGGCCGGCTGTGGTATAATGAATTTGTTGGAGCATGTGCACGGGAATATGGAGGGAAGCCGCATGAATGTCAGCTTGGTGCTTCTCAAAAAGGATGGGGCCTACAAGGCCTTCCCTCTCGCCAATGACATAACGGTTATTGGCCGGCGCCACGACTGCTATCTGCGCATCCCCCTGCCGGTGGTGTCACGCAAGCATTGCCAGCTCAGCCGCAATGAGAGCTCCGTCAAGCTCCGCGATCTCAGTTCACGCTGGGGCACGTTCGTGAACGACAAGCGCGTGGAGAAAGAAAAGGATATTCCGGTCAAGGCAGGTGACTATATTCGCATCGGTCCCCTGACGTTCGTCTGCCAGATCGACGGCAAACCGGAAAAGATCACGCCGCCCAGGAAGGGCGCCCCGCCGGCTCCCAAAGCGCCGCCCAAACCGCCGAAGGCGACCGCCAAGGCGGCCGATGACGACCTCGCCGACCTGGATGTGTCCGATAGCTTCGTCAACCTGGATGAGTCGGATTCTGATTTGGAAGACCTCAAGGATGTTTGATTGGACTCCCATGCCGGTGCATCCGGTGACAGGCGCGCGGCGGCCTGCCGATGACCATCGAGTACCATCTGAGGCTTTTGAATATCTGTGCTTGCGAATTCCCGCGGAAGCTGGTAGCATGTCGGATGACATAGGTATGTCCCCGTTTGAGAGGTAAGAGAGATTCCGTGCATACGTTGCTTTCCATCACGGCTTCGAAGCTCTTGCTGGCCAGTGCCTCTTCGGGCGTGACCGACTCTGCGCTTTCGCTCGTCGATCTGCCGTTCAACCCGCTCCGACTGATCCTCCTGGTCGCCTGGTTCTATCTGTGCGTCTACTTTGTTCAGCGGGTGCAGTTCAGCCCGCTCGTGCCGCACGACTACAAGGCATACGCGAATATGGTGACGCTTTTTACCGGGCCCTTCCTGCTGCTGACGCTCTTCCTCCTCGACACGGCCCGAAAAACCCGGCAAAGCCGGGAGCACTTCTTTGATGTGCTGAAACGAGAGATCCAGAAGGCCGTGTCAGCTATTCGGTCGCGAGGGTCCAAGCGGGAGGAGGATGAGTCGGCCCTCCGCCTGCTCGATTCCTCCGGCCGCAGTATCGATGAAATCTACGGGCACGGAGACATCAAGCGCGAAGATGCCCAGACGCTCGGTCTGACGGAAGCCACCATTGCCGATGCCCTCGACCGCCGGGCCAGCGACCTTCTCATCGACCCGAAGAACGAGTCCACGTACACCATCCGGCTGCGAATCGACGGAGTCCTCCGGACCGTCAAGGAGCTGGACGCCGAGACCTGTCGGGCCGTGATTAACAGCATCAAGGCGGTCGCGGCCATGGACATCTCCGAGCGAAGAAGGCCCCAGGACGGCGGCTTCATGGCCAAAAAGGGCAATTCCGTCGCCTCCTTCCGCGTGGCCAGCGCCGGCGTGCTCCATGGTGAAAAACTCTCGATTCGAGTGCTGAATAAGGACGCCGGGTCGAACACACTCGCGCACGTGGGATTCTCCGAAAAACAACAGGAGATTATTCAGAGCGAGATGAAGAGACCTTCCGGCATGATCCTCATTTGCGGCCCGACCGGCAGCGGCAAGACCACCACACTCTATGCCATGCTCAACCAGATCGACCGCTTCACCCGCAACGTCATTACCGTCGAGGACCCCATCGAGGCGGTGCTGCCCGAGGCCAGCCAGATCGAGATTAACGCCAAGGCCGACATTACCTTCGCCAAGACGCTACGTAGTGTCCTGAGGCAGGACCCGGACGTGATTTGCGTGGGCGAGATTCGCGATGAAGAGACGGCCGAGATCGCCCTGCGCGCCGCCCAGACCGGCCACCTCGTGCTGGCCACCATTCACTGCGACAGCAATGCCACGGCCCTGATCCGGCTCCTGGACCTGGGCGTCTCTCCCCTGCTGTTGTCGGCGGGCCTGAACCTCGTCCTCTCCCAGCGGCTCCTGCGCTGCCTGTGCGAACATTGCAGGAAGCCCGCCCAACTGAGCGACAGCCAGATCAACGGGTTCAAGCAGAAAGGCATCGACCATTCCCATATCTTCGAGGCGAACGGGTGCAAACACTGCGAGAAGACGGGATACTTCGGCAGGACCGCGATCTGCGACCTGATGACCGTGGACGATTCGCTCAAAGCCGAGATCGCCAAGAGCGAGTCGCTGATTGCCCGGTTGCAGACGGAAGGCAGCCAGAAGAGCGCGACCGGCCTGCGCAAGGCGGGGCTGCGAAAGGTGGTGGCGGGGATTACGAGTCTGGAGGAGCTCAAGAGGGTCGTGGGATAGCCACATGGTATTCTGGATAGCCATTCTGGTGGGTGTGCTGTTTGTCTGGCTGACCGTCCGCATGGGCTTCTATGAGACGTGGGTCCTGCTCTTCAATATTGTCCTGTCCATGTACGTGGCGATTTTTCTGGCCCCGAAGGTTGTCGAGCTGGCCCCCACGCCGGGCGGAGCCGCCTCGTACGGCACCGCCCTGAGCCTGACCGTGCTGGCCGGCGGCTGCTTTGCCGTCCTCCAGGGGCTGTCGTATGTGTTTCTGACCGCCCAGTTCAGCATTCCGTTTCCGCGGATCTTCGACATCCTGCTCTCCGGCGTGCTGGGCTTTTTGGCGGGCTTCCTCGCACTGAGCTTCGTGGCACTCGTCCTGGCGACCACGCCGCTGGCGGAGAACAAAATGGCCGCGGGAATTGGTCTGGGCCGACAATCGCAGCAGGCGAACATCTCCTGTATCGCCCGGTGTTGTGACCTGATTCATTCCTTCGCCGGTCCTGGGAGTCAAGCCACCCAAGCCGCCGTGCAACGCCTCTGGGATAACAACCATTCCCAGCCCGCCGCTCTGAAGGAGCCTGCGGACACGAACGAGTCGCCCGCGCCGCCAAACTCCGAGATACAGACCCATCCGCCCGCTCGCGACGATAAGAGCGCCAGCCCGCGAACTGATTCTCCGACCCGTCGTTCCCTGCCGCGACGAACCATCCCGGTCGAGTGATTTGTGCAGAAATACAATCGACTCCCCAACTTGTCTGGAGGTTTCCGCATGAGGAATCTGGTGCTGCCCGTAGCCAATGTCACCATCTTGTTTGTGCTCTGTGCCCCCGCCTGGGGGGCGGGCGTCAAATGGAAACACCTCTCGACCGTGAACGGCGACCTGCCCGTCCCGAACTCCGGCAAGGAGCAGACCGCGAGTCTCGTCTGTGACATCGACAAAGACGGCACTAATGATTTCGCCATCGCCGAGCGGACGCAGGCCCCCGCCCTGGTCTGGTACCGCCGGAGTACTTCCGGCTGGACGAGGTACATCGTCGAGGCCGGTCCCCTGCACATCGAGGCCGGGTCCGACGCGCTCGACCTCGACGCCGACGGCGACCTCGACATCGTTTTCGCGGGCGATTGGCAGAACAATCGGGTCTGGTGGTGGGAGAACCCCTATCCCGATTTCGACGCGCAGAGACCCTGGAAGCGACATACCATCAAAGAGTCCGGTGGGAACAAGCACCATGACCTGATGTTCGGCGACTTCGACGGCGACGGCAAGCAGGAGCTGGTGTTTTGGAATCAGGGCGCCGATAAACTCTACCTGGCGGAGATTCCCGACAATCCCCGGCAGGCCGCGTCCTGGAAGTGCACGGAGATTTACGGGTATTCCGGCGACAGCGAGATGATCCAGCGCCAGACGCGGCCCTACCCGGGCTTCAAAGGCGTCAACGAGCATGAGGGACTGGCCAAGGCCGATATCGACGGCGACGGCAAGCTCGACATCATCGGCGGCGGCCGATGGTTCAAGCACGTCGAGGGCACAACGTTCCTCCCGAACGTCATCGACGCGGGCTACCAGTTCACCCGTGCGGCGGCGGGCCAGCTCATGGAAGGCGGCCGGCCGGAAGTGGTCCTCGTCGTCGGTGATGGCTGGGCCCCGCTCATGATGTACGAATGGCAGAAAGGGACCTGGGTCCCGACCGAGCTGATTCATGAGGTGGACTGCGGCCACTCGCTGGCTCTCGTCGACTTCAACCAAGACGGCCATCTCGATATCTGGGTCGCCGAGATGCGCCTCAACGACGGCAACCCGGACGCCAAAAACATGCTCCTGCTCGGCGACGGCAAAGGCAAATTCGAGACCGTCATCATCTCCGAAGGCATTGCCAACCACGAGTCCAAAATCGCCGACCTCGACGGTGACGGCGACCTCGACATCCTCGACAAACCCTACAACTGGCAAACCCCCCGCCTCGACATCTGGCTCAACGAAGGAACGCAATGAGTTGATTACTGATAATGGATAATTGATTATTGATGATGAAGAGGCTTTCGCCTCGAATCACCAATCATCAATCGTCAATCATCCTTCATCAATCTTCAGGGCATCGGGCAGGTGCCGCCGGGGCAGGCGCCGCCGCACATGGGGCCGTCAAAGCAGGAATCACACGCCGGCGAAGCGGAGGCCTTGCCGACAGCAAAGCCGGAAAGGAGTTTCTTCAGATCGGAGCCGCCGCACTTCTCGCAGGTGGGCGTCTCGGCGTTGCGGCTCCTGTGCAGCACCTCCATCACATGTCCGCACTTGGCGCACTTATACTCAAAGATCGGCATATCCGGTTTCCTCTTGTTGGATTCCTTACCACGATCGCTGCGACCCTGTTCATCGCAGGATCGATCAAGCTGTACCGTACCATCTTACGCCCGGTAAGTCAATCGCGCACCCTGCGCAGAGTGGGGTAATTGAGGATTTGGATGCGAGAGAGGTTTACCGGCGATGCCCGAGATGGGTCAGCCAAGCATCGGCCAAGCTCGTCAGATCGTCAAAATCCACGATGCCGTCTGTGGTCATGAGAGCACCGATGGACCCGAAGGCGGTGTCGATTTGCCGCCAATGACCGGCAAAGGCACTGTAGTCCCGCAAATCCATCCGGCCGTCGGCGTTGAAATCCCCGTCGAGAGGCTCCCAGGCAAGCCGAGGATAGCTGTTGGGCATCGGCATAGACCAGATATCTTCCGTCCCGTTTTTCTTCTCGGGAAGGAAATCCCAGCCGGCATCCATGTACGTGGCGGAGTCATACATTTGCCGCGTGGTTTTCGCTTCGCCATCGGCGCTTTCTTTGCAACCTGTGGCCTCGACGTCCCAGAAGGAATACTCGACGTAATTCTCGCGCTCATTCACTCCGGTCAGGCCGCCCGTATATTTGCCGCCCCGGACCGGCCCCGCCGCGTAGCTGCGGGCAATGAGGCCCCGCTCGAATACCTGGCAGTAGCAGGAGGGCCCGTGTCGCCCGACCAGACCGCCCACGATGCGTGCGCCCGTCACCTGCGTCAGAGCGTAGCAATCGGTGATGATCCCCTTGTTGCACCGCCCGATGAGTCCCCCCACATCTTCACCGCCCGTCACGCGGCCGTCGGCACTGGAGCGATCCACCGCCGCCAGGTAATTGTTGCCGACCAGACCGCCGACACAGGTGTCGCCCGTCACCGTGCAGCGGGCCTGGCAGGCCCTCACCGTGGCGTTGCTGTTCTCGCCGACGAGACCACCAACCGCCCAGGAGGTGGGTTCCGAGATGCCCACCACCTCGCCCGCGGCCCGGCACTGTGCAACCGTCCCGAAATAGCTCTGGCCGACCAGCCCGCCGACATAGGTGCTGCCGTGAACCGTGGCCGTAGCCGTGCAATCCACGACGGAGCCTCCCTCCTTCTTGCCAACCAGACCTCCGACAAACCCGTCGCCTGAGACCCTGCCCGCCCGGACGTGACAATTCGAGACGGTCCCGTCCCGCAGGAACCCTGTCAGCGCACCCACGTACTTGCCGAATCCACCACTGACGTTCGGGTCCACTAAGGTCACATTCATAATCCGAGCCTGCGCACCGCTGACGAACCCGAACAAGCCAAAGTAACTCCCAAACTCCGAGGCGCGCCGAAAGCTGAATATGGCTTTTTGATTGCCGTCGAACACACCGGCGAACGCACCGTCTTCCGAGGTGCCGATAATGTTGAACTCTGTGGGGTCGTAGCCGCCGAGATCAATATCCGCCATCAGCTTGAAATGCTTGTCCCAATCACCAGGACGCAAACCAACGGAGTTCAATTGCTCGGCGGTAAAGATCAAGAAAGGATGATCGGGCGTTCCGTTGCCGCCGCCGTACTGAGCCCCTGCCGCCTGGCCGAGCGCGCCAATCACCAGCCACAAGGAAACCACCCGCGCGAATCCGCCGCTGCCTGTCTGTGCGAACACTGAAGTACCCTCCATCCTCACTGCCGTCGTTGGTCGCTGGTCATCGGTCGTCAACCCGTACCAGCATCCGAAGCTATTATTATACTACGAACGTCAGCCAGAATCAAGCCCACCGTGCCATCCTCGGTGTCTGACTGAGTGCCGCGCCGACACACCGTTCTTGGGCTCCCCATAGGAATCTGTGCAAGGATCCAGTCACACACGGTCTGCTGAGCAGGATTCCTATTTGCTTGCTTGGCCGGGCCGGTTCTGATATGCTGCTGCCCGGCGTCAGGACCGGCGAGCGGATGATGGTGTGCTGCGGCGAGCCGGTCCGCGTCGAGTCAATAGGGGGTCCGGAATCTGATGGCATGGATGGTCTCTCCCATGGTCGCGAATGGGAAAAAAGCCCTCTGGGGCGTTCTCGTCATCCCATTTATCGTATTGGCCGCGTGGCTCTTTTGGCTTTATCGCAGTGTCAATGTTACCGTGGATGTCTACCGGCCCGAGCCGCTGCGAATCATAGTGGCCGACCCGACGCGCAATCAGGCGGCCGCCGACGCAATAAAGGGCCGCGTCCGGCGCGACTATGGCCCGCTTGCCGCGTTTCTGGAAGCACGGCTCGGCCGCCCAGTGGAACTCCTCTACAGCGACGATCTTCGCGATACTCTTGAGGCGAACTCCGGCAATATCAGCCTGATCATCGGCAAAGCATCGGTTGTGTCCATCGAGGCGGCGGAGGCAAACGAGCCGGTCCGCCCTATCGTTCGTCTGACCGACAGTGACGGCGGAACGAATGCATACGGTCTTTTCGTGGTGCGAGCAAGCGACGCGGCGAAAACCATCGAAGACCTCGCCGACCACCGCATCCTGTTCGGGCCGGCCTGCGACCAGGAGAGGCGTTCGGCCGCCGTGACCACACTCGCGGAACACGGCGTGGCAGCCGTCCCGCCGCTGCAGACGGTTGCAGGCTGCCGCGACGCCGCGCTGGCCGTTGCCAAAGGCGACGTCGATGCGGCGGTCATCTCGGATTTTGCTCTGCCCTTTGCGGAGAACAACGAACTCATAACAGAGGGAACTCTGCGCACGGTCGGCCGGACAGCCCCCGTGCCATTCATCACGGCTTTCGCGACGAGCAGAGTGGGTCCCACGGTTGAGCGAGGTATCGTTGACGCCTTGCTGTCGGTCAAGGAGAATCCACAACTGCTTGAGGCACTGGGGTCAAAGGCGGGATTTGTCGGACCGGATGCCAAGCCTGCGGCCCAAGCACTCCCAGCTCACAGCCCGGTCGCCCCCAGCGGGGAAAAGATCGCCCCCGAGGGCGAGGGTGCTGCGGAGGCGCGAGTGCCGCCGTCCACCACTGAATGGACCGACTGGCGAGGTCCCGGCCGGGCCGGTACCAGTCCCGATATTCCGACAAAGCTGCCGGCAACTGCGAAGCTCCTGTGGAAGCGCGGATTGACGGGCCCCGGACCTGCGGGAGTTGCGGCCACGGCCAGTCATGTGATCGTCGCCGACAAGAGCGAGCAGAACGACCAGGATATCTGGCGGTGCCTCGATGCCGAGACCGGCAAGGAGCTCTGGACGGTCGCCTACGGCACGCCAAAGGAGCTGCAGTTCACCAACGCGCCGCGCGCGACGCCGGTTATTCATGGGGGCTTCGCCTACCTTCTCGGTGCCTTCGGGGACCTGCACTGCGTCAGTCTGCACGGCCATCGCATCGTCTGGCGCCGCCAGATCGTCGAGGACTTCGGAGCGAAGCGGCCGCCCTGGGGCATGTGCTCGACGCCGCTGATCGTCGACGATTCTCTCGTCGTCAATCCCGGAGCCCCAGACGCCTCGCTTGTGGCACTCGGTCTCTATACGGGCGAGGTTCTCTGGAAAACGCCCGGCGAGCCGGCCGCTCCCGCCTCGCTGATCCTGGGGACCTTCGGCGGCGTCCGCCAGATCGTCGGCCACGACGCCGCATCCCTGGGCGGCTGGGACCCGAACACCGGGCAGAGACTATGGACGCTGCTGCCCGACAAGAAAGGCGACTACAACGTCGTGACTCCGATTAACGTGAATGGCCGGCTCCTCGTGGCGACCGAGAACAACGGCACGCGCCTGTACGACTTCGACGAGACCGGCCGAATCCGCCCCATACCCGTGGCACGAAATCCCAAGCTGGCGCCGGACACCTCCACGCCGGTGGTCACAGAGAGTCTCGTGTTCGGGTGTTCGCGCGGGCTCTTTTGCCTCGACCTTGACAACCTCAAGACGCAATATTCGGCCGAAAGTGATGAGGCCTTCCAGGATTATGTCTCCCTGGTCGCCGGCAACGGCCACTTGCTCGCCACCACCGTCAGAGGCGAGCTGGTGCTGCTGAAGGCCGCGCGGGACGGCTTTACGCCTGTTTCGCGTCTGCAAGTATTCAAAGGTGCGGAAGTCTGGTCACATCCGGCCCTGGTCGGCCCCCGCCTCTACCTCCGCAGCATGAAAGAAATCTGCTGCCTCCTGCTGGATCAATAACTGTCGCGCAGCATGGGCATGTGACGAGACCGCCGGGTCCATGTCCGTGCTTGCGTGGACATGCTCAATTCGATGGTGAGCGCAAGCATCGCACCCGTGCAATGCGCGCCATCGCGTCGGTTATTTTTTGGGCTCCCGGGCGCGGAAGCTGACGGACATCTTGCCGACCTGGAGCTTGAATTCGCCGGGCTCGACGACCGGCTTGTTGTCGCGGCCGATGAAGGCCAGATCGTCCCAGCGCAGCTCAAAACGCACGGTCTTCGTATCGTTCGGCGCGATGTCCACCTTCTCGAATCGCTTAAGCACTTTGACCGGCGGGGTCACCGAGGCGACCACGTCCGACAGGTAAAGCTGGACCGTCTCTTTGCCGGGCCGCCCGCTGATATTCGTGATTTCGACGGTCGCCGTAAGCGTGTCGCCCGGAGTCATGTCGCTGCGGTCGACCCGCAGACCATGATAGACGAACTTGGAGTAGGACAGGCCGTGGCCGAACTCCCACTGCGGATCGTACTTGTTGTCCCCCTTCTCCTCGCTCGGCTTGTGGTCATACCACGTGAAACCGCCCGGATATTTCGGATAGGTGAATGGCAGTTTACCGCTCGGGTTCGTGTCGCCGAAGAGGACATCCGCGACCGCCCGACCCCCTTCCAGGCCCGGCAGGTAGGCCATCAGAATCGCTTTGGCGTCGTCCACGATCGTGCGAATGACCCGCGGCCGGCCTTCCACCAGCACCAGCACGACGGGCTTGCCCGTCTTCGCCAGCCCCTCGACCAGCTTCCGTTGCGGCTCCGTCATCGTCAGGTCGTCGATATTGCCGGGCGTCTCGCAGTAGGGCGGCTCGCCGAGGCAGGCGATGATCGTGTCCACGGTGGCCGCCGCCGCGACCGCTTTACCAAGATTGATCTCCTTGTCGAAGGCGACCGCGTCCACGTACGTGACATTGTCCTGCCCGAGCTTTTCCCGGATCGCTTCAAGGATCGTGTACTTTTCCTGCGGATAGAGTTCCTCTTTGTCTCCCTGCCACGTGAAGGTCCAGCCGCCGTTGAGGACGGAGAGTTTGTTCGCGCACGGGCCGGTCACCAGCACCTTCTGGCTCTTGGCCAGCGGCAGCAGGTCACCATCGTTCTTGAGCAGCGTCATGGCTTCCTGGGCTGCCTGGAGGTTCACCTGGCGCGAGCCTTCCGAACCGACGCTGTACGCCAGGTTCTTCGTAGGATAGGGATTCCGAAACAGCCCGAGCATGTGCTTGACGCGAAGGATGTTGCTCACGGCCTCGTCGATCCGCTGCATCGGCACCTCGCCGTCTTTGACCAGTTGCAGCAGCGTATCGTAGAAGCTGTAGTCATACGGCACCATGCTCATGTCAACGCCGGCCAGCACGGCCATCTTCACCGCCTCGCGCCGGTCCTTCGCCACCATCTCGCGCGTGTAGAGGTTCTCGATATCGGCCCAGTCGCTGACGACGAAGCCCTGGAAGCCCAGCTCGCCGCGCAGCAGGTCGGTCAGGTAGAACTTGCTCGAATGGACCGGGACGCCGTTGATCTCGGAGGAGTTCGCCATGCAGGTCATCGCGCCCGCTTTCACCGCCGCGGCGAACGGCTTGACGAACCACTCGCGCAACTGCCGGTCCGGAATGTACGCCGGCGTACGGTCGCGGCCCGACTGCGGCCAGCTATACCCGAGATAGTGCTTCATGCACGTGGCGACCTTGATCGGGTCGGAGAAGTCGTTGCCCTGCTGACCGCGGATGTAGGCCGCTCCCATCGTCGAGGCGAGGTAGGGGTCCTCGCCGAAGGTCTCGAAAACGCGCGGCCACATCGGCTGGCGCGCGAGGTCGAGCACCGGACCGAAGTTCCAGGGAATGCCCGCCGCCCGCGTCTCCAGCGCCGCAATTTCACCGTTCTTCTCCATGAGGGCCACGTTGCCCGTTGCGGCCATCGCAATATCCTGCGGGAAGATCGTCGCGCCGAGCACGTAGTTGGCCCCGTGGATCGTATCGATGCCGTAGATGACGGGGATCTTGAGCCGGGTCTCCTTGGTCGCGACATCCTGGATTTTCGTGATGATCTCCTGCCAGTTCTGCACCGCGCGGGCCTGCCCGCCGCAGTTGAGGATTGAGCCAAGGTGGTGGTTGATGATCCCGTCGCGCAGCTTCTGCTCATCGAGGATCAGGTACCCGTCCTGGCCGCTCTTGGCGAACTGTTCGAGCGTAAGCTGCGTCATTTGCCCGACCTTCTCCTCCGGCGTCATGCTCGCCACGAGCCGCCGGACCTTGCTGTCAACCTCGGCCCGCATCTTCTCATTCTCCTTCACACTCGCACAACCCAACAGCACAACCGTCGCCAGCAGAACCATCAGCTTTTTCATGGCATTGTCCCTTTCCCATCCAGGGTCACACACACACCGTTCACGATTCACGCCTCACCACCCACTTCAACGGCCGATTGTAAATGACCAACGGCAAATAGTAAACCCCAATTGCGGGACAGGAATTCCAGGTGACCGATGAAAGTTGTGCTGTACTGCGACGGTTGTCTGGATATCAGCGACGAGGTCAAAGCAAGGCCGAATGCGCCTAAGCCGTGACGTGGGCGCCCTCTCTCCACACACGATGCTACAATTCGATAAGCTCCGGGACGATGCCTTCAGGCCCGACACACAACAGGGCCATGCTGACGGGTAGGCGGAATCGCTGGGGGCCGGCGCTGCCGGGGTTGAGGTACAGGATGCCATCCTTACGGTCGATGCTCGGCTTGTGGGAGTGGCCGTAAATGACGACGTTCACACCCGCGCCGGCCGGATCGAGGTCGAGCGTGCCGATATCATGAATGACGCAGATACGGGCACCGTTGATCTCCAGGTACTCGGTCCGGTTCAATCCGTTTGCCCACGGCCCGTTGTCCACGTTGCCCCGCACAGCGACGACTTCCGCGATCTGCCGGAGCTCGATCAGAACGGATTCGCTGCCGATGTCCCCCGCATGAACGATCGCGTCGCAGCCGCGGAGCCTGCTCTTGACTTGCTCTCGCAGCAGCCCGTGCGTATCCGAGATGACGCCGATGTTTCTTGCCATTGCCACAAAGCCACCGCCCGTTCTCGACGCGGGCGAACCTGCCCGCAGACTGCACGGCCGTCATCATTGTAGACGATCTTGCCCGAGTCGGAAAGCGGCTCTCCGGGCGGCTTGAACCGCCCCTGATAGACGGGTTCGTTCCCAGAGAAATCCGGCCAACCATACCACATGCCGGGCGTTACGCGCCAAAGCAGGTCCGGCGTGCCCCAGAGCGACCGGCTGCCGTGATCGTCGTAGCGATTATCTGTCACATAAAGCCGCCCCTCCGACTGAATCCGCAGAAGCCGGGGCGTGGCCCATGCCTCCCCATAGGAGTACCCCGCTTCGACGACATACAGGACATTGTTCTCATCCAACGTCACGCCCGTCGGAAATGTCAGGTCCGTCGCGGCGACTTCCACCTTGTAGCCTGACGGCACGACGACATCCGCCGGGTTCACCGTTCGGGCGCCGAAGGGAGTCTGTGCGGCCCCCTTCGAACGCTGCAAGCCCCGGCAGCCGACGGCCACAATAGACATAAGCACCAGAAATACCGGTAGATACAGGGACTCTCTGATTTTGGCACGTGCCCGTTCCCTGAGTGATAGTATCGCTCTCATAACACCCCCTTTGATAGGATCTCCACGACCACGCGCCGGATGTAGCAAGTGACGACAAACAATCTCCCTGTCGGATGGACCGACGCCTGCGGCAAACGGCAGCGACGTCACACCGTGGTGGTCTCTTCCACACTCTGCATTAGGCATTTTCCCTATGCATAATGCGTTTTTTGCCTATAGGTCACGTACGGAACTACGATTTATTATCACACGAGTTTGAAAGGGCCGGACTGCCCGACTGCGCGCGGACGACCTTGGGAGCGCGGCATACGTCTCTACACCCTGACGTGTGGCAGGAAGACCGACAGCCATCCGACGGGAGGAACGGCCGGAAGAAGACAGAGGCTGCACGGAATTGTGGTCGCACACGATAGTTGCGCGACGTGTTGATACAGTTGTTTACAACAAAATAGAAAGGGAGAACGCCATGTTCACACGAATTGCTGTTGCCATCAGCATTTTCTGTCTGGTCTTTCCTGCCGCCGCCCCGGCACAACGATTTGCCCAGGGCGATAAGGAAGTCCTCCTCAACGGCGCCGGCGTCAGCGATAGCGACTTCGACAGTACCATATTCTCGATTCAAGGCAGCCTCGGCTATTTCCTCACGGATCACATCGAGGCCGCCGTCCGCCAAAGTGTGGCATTCACCAGCGTGGAAGGTGGAGGCAGTTCCTGGAACGCTGCCACACGTGGCGCTCTGGACTACAACTTCGACATGGGTCGATTCTGGCCGTTCGTCGGCGCCAGCCTCGGCTACATCTATGGCGATGACGTCTCGGATACGTGGGCAGCGGGTCTCGAAGGCGGACTGAAGTTCTTCGTGAGCGACACCGCTTTCCTTCTGGGCATGCTGCAGTGGGAGTGGTTCTTCAACGACGATAACAACGACGGCGGGTTTGACGATGGCCAATGGGTCTACATGGTCGGTATCGGCTTCCGCTGGCAATAAAAGAATTGTGGACACGGCGTCCTGAGTTCTGAAGGGAGAGTCTGGGGGGACTCGACATTCAGAACTCAGGATTTCCTATGGGTGTGCCCGCACGGCGGCGAGCAGTTCTTCGGAGGGCGCCGTCTTGAGCAGGTAGGCTTCGGCCCCGGCTTTGCGCATACGCTCGGCTACCTGCGCCTCATCGAACATCGAAAGCGCGACGATCCGCGTCTTGGGCAGGTGCAGCTTGATCTGTCGCGTGGCCTCATCCCCTGCCATAACCGGCATAGCGGCATCCATAATGACAACGTCCGGCTGCAGCTTGTAAGCCAGGTCGACCGCCTCGCGCCCGTTGCCCGCCTGGCCCACGATCTCAATATCCTGCTGCTCGTTCAACAGGGCCGCCAGACCCTCCCGCATGACCTCATGGTCGTCCGCGAGCAGCACACGGAGCTGTCGGCTGCCCGAGCGGCCCGCGAGCCTTCCACGTCCGCTGACATGCACCACAGATTCTCCGCTCAGGTCTCCGGGCCCGCTGGGCGTCGCCTCGGGGATCTGGTCGTCCGGGACCGCGATCAGGAACGTGCTGCCCCGGCCCTTGCGGCTTTTGATCTTCATGCGACCGCCGAGAAGCTCGACGCGCTCCCGAATGCTCAGGAGCCCGAATCCGGCGGTCTTGCTCAGCGCCCGCGGGTCGAAGCCCTGGCCTTTATCGGAGATGGTCAGCCACAATTGGCCGCGCATGCGCTGCAGGCGAAGCGTGGCTTCCTTGGTTCTGGCGTGTTTGACAACGTTAAACAGGATTTCCTGAGCCGCCTTATACAGGAAGGCTTTGAGCGGCTCGGATTGGGGATCGATCCGGCCCCGGGCCTCCACGTGCACCGTCAATCCATGTTTTGCCTGCACCTGGCGTGCCAGCCACTCCAACGTCTCGCCCAGATCGCTCTGGTAGAGCACGGCCGGACTGAGCTCATGGGACAGGCTGCGGGACTTCTCGATCGCGTCCTTGAGCATGTCGTTGAGCCGGACCGCCATCTCATGCAGCGTGCCATCTTTCTTGATGCGACTGCTCAGAATGCCCAGGTGGAATTTCGCCGCCGCCAGTTGCTGCTGCAGGTCGTCGTGCAGGATCTCCGCCAAATGCTTGCGCTCGCGGTCCTCCGCCTGCGACAGCTCCAGCGTCAGCTTCTGCAGTTGGCGGGCCCGTTGCTCGAGCTCATGGAAGGCATTCTGCCGCTCGGTGACGTCCTCGAGGTTAAGCACGAGGAACTGCACCTCGCCACGATCGTTCAGCAGAGGCGTAAGCTGCCAGTTCCAATACGTCACCCGCTGCGGGTCATCCGGATAGCGGAACGGCCGGGCATAGGTCCGGTACGGCTGCTTGGTCCGCACCACCCGCTCGAAGATCGCCCGGTTCTCCTCGTGCGGATAGAGCACGAAATGGTTCTTGCCCACGAAATACTCGGGGCTCTTGTTGTCGGCCTTGGCGTACGCCTCATTGACGCGCACGAAGCTGAAGTGCCGATCCATGAACGCCAGCGGGGTAATCGTGTGTTGGAAGAAGCCCTCCAGCATCTGCGAATGCCGGCGGAGTTTGCCCTCCGCCAGCACGCGCCGGACCACCTCGTCCTGCAACCGGTCAATCGTATCCTTCAGTTCTTCGGTCTGGGCCTGCACCTCCTCCTCCAACTGGTCGTTCAGCCGGCGCAGCTCGGCCTCCAACTGCTTTCGCGGCGTGACGTCGTACAGGATCCCAATCATCCGCACGGCCCGCCCGGCCTCATCGCGAATCACCTTGCCGCAGGATGCCAGCCACAGGGGTTCTTGGTTCGGAGGAACCACCCGGAACTCCGCCTGGAAGTCCTCCCGGTCGGCCAGGTTCTTGGTGAGCACGTCGCGCAGAGCCCCCCGGTCCCGGTCGTCCACGAGTCGCAAAAGGGTCTCGCTGTCCGCCGGGAGATAGGGACTGACCCCGAGCAGCTCGCGCGTCCGCTCATCCCAGAAGCTCGAATCGGTCTGCAGATCCCACTCCCAGCGGCCCATTCGGCCGCCCTCGAGCGCCAGGCGCAGCCGTCGCTCGCTCTCGTGAACGGCCTCTTCGGCCCGTGCATGGGCCGTGCGCAGCCGCAAGGCAGTAATGCCATACGCCAGGTCGCCCGCCAGCTCCATCAGCAATTTCACCTCGTCCTGCGAGAACGGATCGGGCTCTCTCGAATAAATGGTGATGGCGCCAAAGGCCTTGCCCTCCACGAGCAGAGGAAGAACGATGGACGAAGCGTACCCGCGTTTCACGGCCTGCTCCCGCCAGGGCACAAAGTTGGGGTCGGTGAGCATGTTCCGGCACACGCACGGTTTCCCGGTGCGAATGGCCGTTCCCGTGGGGCCACGACCTCGTTCGGTGTCGGCCCAGGTGATTTGGAGCGTCTCCAGGTAGCCCTCTTCAAAACCCGCATGGGCTACCGGCCGGACACTTTTGCCTTCGTCCTCCTCGGCATACCCGATCCATACCATCGCATGGCCGCAGTCTTCGACGATAATCTTGCAGACCTCCTGCAGATACGGCGATTCCTCTGCGGCATGCATCAAAGCCTGGCTGCTGCTGCCGAGCGCCTTGAGCGTGCGGTTGAGTTTGCGGAGTTGTTCCTCCTCCTGCTTACGCTGGGTGATGTCCAGGACAATTCCCGTATAGCGCACGGTCCGGCCGTCGGCGTCGCGCACGGGCTGCCCGCGCGACATCAGCCAGCGTTCCGCGCCGTCGCGATCGCGCACGCGCCACTCCACGCTCAACTCGGTTCCTTGGCGCGCTGCTTCCTGCACCGCCTGCTCGACCCTGAGCCGGTCGTCGGGATGCACGGTCTGCCGCCACGCCTCGTACGACGGCTCGCAACTATGGGCCTTCAGTCCGTACAGCTTCCATGAGCTCTCCGACCAGAAGTTCTTGTTGGTCGCCAGGTCCCATTCCCAACTGCCGGCATTCGCGGCATCCTGCGCCAGGCGCAGCCGGCCCTCGCTCGCCGCCAGCTCCGCGGTGCGTTCGGCCACGCGCTGCTCCAGCGTCTCGTTGGCCTCCTTGAGCGCGTTCTCGGCCCGCTTGCGCTCGGTGACGTCGATTCCCATCTCCATGATAAGGGGCGACCCGTCCGTGTCCGTAAAGGGAAAGTCGAAGATATCGTAATTGCGCCCGTCCGGGCCGGTCCACTCCCAGTGATGGGGCGCGTGGGTCTCGAGGACTTTGTACGTGTCGCAAATCTCGCAAGGCTCTGCGCGCTCGAACAGATACTCGTAGCAGCGCCGGCCATGGGACTCGCCGAAGCGCTCCCGAAAGAAGCGGTTCGCAAAAGGCACGCGATGGTCCGGCGTCAACAGCACGACGTAAGCCGGCAGCATCTCCAGGACGTCGTTGAGCCGGTCGTAGGTCCTGCGAATCTCCGAGGTCTGCTCGGCGACGCGCTGCTCCAGCTCGTTGTTCAGCCGGCGCAGAGCCTCCTCGCGATCGCGCAATTCCTCGTTGGCAGCTCGCAGTTCCTCCGCCTGCTTCTGCAGTTGTTCGTGCGCCTCCCGCAGGGCTTGCTGCGCGCGGCTGCGCTCGACGGCGTAGTAAATAGCCCGCCCCAAAGGTCCCCCGCCGATCTGCCCCTTGACCAGGTAGTCCTGAACCCCCTGGTGCATGGCTTCCAACGCCGTCTTCTCGTCGTCCGCTCCAGTCAGGACAACCACCGGCGTATAGGGGGCAGCCTCGCGCATCGACACACAGGTCTTCAGACCCGCGCTGTCGGGCAGGGTCAGGTCCAGGAGAACGACGTCAAAGGCGTTCTGCGCGAGCAGCTTGAGGGCCTCGTCCAGCCGCTCCGCGCGTTCGATCGCGAAGTTCTGGAGCGGGTAGTCCCGGAGGGATTCACAAAGTAACTCCGCATCGGAGGGGCTGTCTTCCACCAGTAGAACTCTGACAGAGTCTTTCTTCCTTGCCATTTCACTTCTCTTTCGGCAACGTGACGACGGTCAGCCAGAAATGCTCGATGGATTTCACGACGTTCATAAACTGCGTGAAATCCACCGGCTTGGTAATGTAGCAATTGGCATGAAGCTGGTACGAGCGAAGTACGTCCTCTTCGGATCGGGAGGTGGTCAGAACGACCACCGGAATCACCTTGAGATCCGGGTCCTGCTTGAGCTCCTCGAGCACTTCGCGCCCATCCTTCCGAGGCAGGTTCAGATCCAGCAGGATCAGGTCCGGGCGCGGGGCATCCCTGTAGGGGCCTTGGCGCCGCAGAAACTGCAGGGCCTCGACCCCGTCCTCCACATGGCTGAGCCGGTTGGAAATCTTGGCCGCCTGCAGCGCTTCGATGGCCAACTGGGCGTCGCTCGGGCTGTCCTCCACCATCAAAATCTCAATCGCTCTCTGTCCGGGGGATTTGTTCACAGTCATGCTCCTCGATCAGGTAAAGTGAAGTAGAATGTCGATCCCTGGTCCGGCTCGGATTCGACCCAGATCTTCCCCCCATGACGCTCGACGATCCTCTTGCAGATCGCCAGTCCGATGCCGGTCCCCCGATATTTATTGCGTGTGTGCAGCCGCTGAAAGATCATGAAGATCCGCTCCGCATACCGGGACTCGATGCCGATGCCGTTATCGCGGACCCAGAATAACCAGGAGCCGTCCTGCTGCCGGGAGCCCACCTGAATCTCCGGCCGGCGCTCCGAGCGGAATTTGATGGCGTTTCCGATCAGGTTCTGGAACACGTGCGTAAGCTGCGCTCCATCCGCCAAGACGGTCGGCAGGGGCGCCGAGGCAATGCTCGCGCCAGACTGTTGGATGGGCACCTGGAGATTCGCCAGAGCCTCGTTCAGTGCCTCGTCCGCCCGGACGGGCTCCGGTGCATCGCCCTTCGTGCCGACACGGGAGTATTCCAGCAGGCCGTTGATCAGCGCCTGCATGCGGGATACGCCATCCACCGCCGAACGGATGTAGCTGTCGGCCTTCTCATCGAGCTTGCCCTCATAGCGCTGCTGCAGCAGCGTGGTGAAACCCGCGACGGCCCGGAGAGGCTCCTGCAGGTCGTGGGAGGCGATATAGGCGAATTGCTCCAAGTCCCGGTTCGAGCGCACCAGGTCGGCATTCGTGTGCTCCAATTCGGCCCGGGCTACGGCCAGTTGCCCGGACATCCCGTTGAGGGCATTCGCCAGTTCTTCCAGCTCCGCCAAACCGTGGATCTGCGCGGGCTGATCCAGCCGGCCCGCGCCGATCAGGTGCGCATGCTGGCACAGCGCGTTCAGGGGATTGATGATCCGCCGGCTGATCAGCAGAGCAACGACCACGCACAACGCCGCCACGGCTGCGAGGGCGACGGTGACCGCGATCACGCCTCGCATCAGGGGTGAGGTCACGGTCGCCAGAGAGACGCTGGCCCCCGCCGCCCAGTTGGTGGACGGAATCGGGACACGAGCGGCCAGCCGATGCTCGCCGCTATCCGGCGCCGTTAGTCTGCCCGTGGCTTCGCGGCCGGCCAATGCGTCCTGCAAGGCCGGGTCCTGCTGCGCTGTCATCGTCAGGCCCATCCAGCTTGATGCGTTGGCAAACACCACCCGCCCCGTAGAGTCGGACAGCGAAAAAATGTCGGAAGGGGCGAGCTTGAAGTCCAGCACGCGCCGACCCAGAACGTCCGGATAAACGGCGGCCAGCAACATGCCCATCGACTGGCCGGAAGGGTCCCGGATCCGCCGACCTACGATGAACACCGGACGCCCGGTGACCCAACTGGTGGTCAGGTTGCTGATGACGCGGTCCTGGCCGCCCTCAATAGCCTGGAAGAAATCGTAACTCGCTACGTTGAATTTCAGGCTATTGGGGTCGCTGGAAGCAATAATGAGACCGCTGTCATCCGCCCAGTGGAGCGCCCGCACGGGTTCATATTGCTCCTCGCTGGCCGATAGCAGCCGACTCGACTCAGAGAAAGGGTGGTCTTTCATCGCGCCCAGCGCCGCCCCCAGCGTGTGCTGCTGTCGATAGAGGTCCTGGATATAGGCGTCAAAGGCGGTCGCGACGGCCCGTGCCAGCTCCAAGTTGGTCTCCTTGATCTCGCTCACGCGGGTGTTGTACCAAATCCCGAAGACCCCGACCTGCAGCAAAAGCACCGGCAGCAGCATAATGAGCACAAGCATAGTGAGGCTGCTGCTGACCTTTCGCGGAACCAGCTTCAGGCGAGGCAAGCGATGTCCTTTATGGGTGGAAGATGACTCCATTATTCTCATGCTATAGCCCACCGTCTTTCCCACGATATACCTGATGCACGGGTCCTCCACACGGGATCAGTACCATCGGCTCAGGGTCTGGCGTAACCAGGTCATAAGTAATCCCAAGAGACATCTTTAAGTAAATCCCTCTGTTCGTCGCCGGCCCTTTCAGCCGTATTAACAATATCGGCACCAGCGGATATATCAAGCCAGTTCCGGTAGTGTTTTACGAGTCCTGAACTTATGCAGTTCGCCGGTGAGTACGGTCGGGGGGCTCAGAAGGAAGGATATATGCGCATTTTGATTGCGGACGACCACGCCTTGATGCGGCGGAGTCTGACGCGGGTATTAGAATGTGAATCCGATATGGAGATTGTTGGCGAGGCGTCCGACGGCGGCTCGGCCGTCCGGCTGACAAAGCAGCTCAGACCGGACGTCGTACTGATGGACGTGGAAATGCCCCACCTCAATGGTATCGAAGCCACACGGCAGATCATGTGCGACTGTCCCGATACCCGGGTAATCGCGCTGTCCGTGCACGCATCGAGGGCTTACGTGACCCGAATGCTGCAGGCGGGAGCCCGCGCCTACCTGCTCAAAGACTGTGATACGGATGAGCTGATCCGCACCATCGAGGTCGTTTCCCAGGAAACTTCCCGTTTGAGCGCAGGTACCGGCCCCCGCCCGTAAACACGAGCGTGTTCCGCTCCATCTGCCGTGGTCCCGGTTCTATGGCAGATAACCGGAACGCCCACGGGCTACTCTGCCGTCACGGTCAACGGCATGGAATCAATGATCCCGGTGTTGTTGGTCTCGTTCTCTTCCTTCACCCGATTGTCCGGGTCAATCACCCATCCAATAAAATAGGTGCCGGCAGGAATGCTCGTCGGGAAGTTCCCCATCCACGAAAGCCCCATCGATGCACCCGGATCAAGCACCATCCCCACCTGTCCGAGGAGATAGTCTTGGGAGGTAATCTCCCCGTCCGCCGAGGCGTAGATATAGACCATGAAGTACTCCGACTTAATGGCCCCTCGGTTGCCGATATCGCCGCTGACCTTGAGGGCCTGCCCGGCTTTGCCCGCCACGAGAGTCGTGGGTAGCACGCCATGGAATCCCTCGGGAACGTCATACAGGTCGGCCAGCACCAGCCGCCGAATCTCCGAACACGCCACCCACCAGGCGGAGTCGTCCCGATAATAGAATCCGGGTCGCTCATCGCAGGCTTCGTCGTGATCGTCGCCGTTGGCCCAATTATCCCAGGTGACGAAAATAGGCGCGACGGGGTCCGCCGAATTGCAGCAGACCACCTTGCCGGATGCGCCGGCCATCAGCCCCTTGGCCCCACCCGGCTCATCGACCAACAGCTCGACCCGCTCTCCCCGCCTGTATGCCGGCTGGCAACAACTGGGCTCCACACAAGGCACGACGACCGATTCCAGGATCATTCCGGTCAGGTCCTGACGCACCGCGGTGTCGGATGCCTCGATCCGCCCGTTCAGCAATTTGCCATAAGGAGTGAAAAGCCCCAGTACTCGAACACGGACGTCCGAAATCTGGGGGTCCGGAGCGACACCCGGCAGGTAATAAATGGCGTCACTGCCGGCAAACAATCCGACCGCATCAGGGTCCAGGCACTCGTCGCCCACGCACAGTGAAATCTTCTGCAGAACGCCACAATCACTCTCAAACACCTTGGCGAGATCCTTCGCGTTGACCCACCAGGTGGAGCCGGGCGGGAACAGGCCGTTGAGACGGTCCCCGCACTGCGTGTAGTCGCGGGGGTCGCCGCCGTGGGTCCAGAGGTCCCAACTGACGAGAATCAATTGCTCGCCTTCCCATTTGCCACAGATAATGGTGCCGGTGGCTCCCCGAGGCAGATCCACAGCTCCGTAGGGATTGCTCTCACTGACCAGGACGACACGGTCGCCATAATCGAACCCGCACACCCACCGGTCCACACAAGGTATCGGCCACCACTCATCCAATGACAGAATGGGATGGTACACATCGCCGTCCGCCTGCGGGCAGGACCGATCCGTCTTCGAATCGACCGGACTCTTGTTGAGCAGGCCGCGGACCCGAACGTGGCTGCCGGAGTTTATTACCCACCATTGCTTCCTGAACTCCGGTGCGAGGACCAGGTAGAACACGCCGCCCTCATCGGCCGCCAGGTAGAGGCAACCCTCAGGGTCCTCCTGCAGCATGCCGGTCTTGTCGAAGGGCAAACCCAGTTTCACTTCAGAGGGATTCACCTGTGCCAGCCCGGCCGGATAGATCGCGAACGGAACGGTAGAGCAGGCCCTCTCGACGTCGACACCACTGGGCGACTGCAAATCCCAGGCAACCAGAATCGACCCGGTGCAGTCCCCCTCCTGGCAACATACAATCGTGCCCGACATGCCCGCCTCGAGCCCGAGTCCCACCGTTGGGGCGTCTTCGAGCAGTGTCACCCGGACGCCCGGCGCGAAACCGGCGGGGTAGTTCGGACGAGGATTGTCCTTGTCCTGCGCGAGCGCCAATCCGGACGAAGGGCCGATGCCGTCCAAACAGACCAAAAACAGAATTCCCACAATGACTGCATGAACAATGGTGTGTCGCCTCATGTTCGTACCTCCTCAAAGTGCATGATTTTCACCCCTCTGGGCCACTCCCCGAATCGCCCGGATTACACGGCTCAGCGCGAGAGGCCTCCCATCCGTCTCGTCGCATACCGGACATGTGTGCTACCCGAGCACAAATCAGCATAGCATGATTTCCGCGAATTTCAAGTATTTTTTAGGAAATTATCGGAAGTAGCGTGCCCAGGAGACATGGAAATAGGATTTCGGCGGGCCGCCGTCCCCGTGGGGCGAACGAGTCTGCCCCTGGCGGCCATCAGATGAAAAGCCAGAACGGACAAAGACTTACGGCCGGCTGCGAAGCGTGTGTCGGTTCTGGACCACCGCCACATCACTATCGCGGATCGGGCGTTCGGATGCCTGCGCAGGATGTGCACCGATGATCGCAATGCCGCGGCGCCACAGCAAGATCATGAACAGGAAGTTGAGGGCCTGCGTGATCCGTACCCACAACGGGAAGTTAGGTTGAACTGGGTCTTGCATAGCCTTTTTCTCCAACGGGCTTGATGATGCCACGCGTCCTCGGAGACGGTTGACGCACTCCCTAGTCCGTCTTCGTACTTTGCGATTACCCTGCAGATGTGGCCGTTGGCCCTGGAATCGCGGTGGCATTGGCGGTATACTGATGGCAGGCAGGGAAGCTCGGATTCGAATCAGGCCGTGGGATGGGCCGGCGCCGGCTGCTTCGACGGCACGTGGAAAAGCGAATGCGATTGTGAGATTCCGCTGCGAAAACTGCGGACAACGGTTGACCATCGCCCCCATGCACGCGGGTGGCAAGGGCAGATGCCCGAAGTGCAGGAGGCTCGTGACAATCCCTGACTTGCAGATCGAAGCGGCGGCCCCGCCAGCCGCCCCCAGTCGGCCGCTCCGTGACACGCTCTTGTTTGATCTCTCCCTGGCAGGCACGACCGGCGGCCCGGCCGAGGCAAAGCCCGACGAGGGTGAGGCGGCCTATCAGAGGCTGTGCGAGCTGCGGGCCGGCTACATGCTGAAAGGCAACGACGAACCACCGCAACGAAGCCTGCCGTGGCTTATCGACATCTTCCTCTACCCGTTAAGCAAAGCGGGTTTGACGATTCTGTTTCTCAGTGCCGGCGTCCCCTTCCTGCTACGAGTCGTACTGAAATTCTTCCTGTATTTCAGTGGGGCGTTTCCACCCATGCTGGTCTTCTGGGTCCTCTCTATAGTTGTCCATCACGCCTCGCTTCTGCTGTTCACTCTGTACATGACCTGGTATGTCTGCGAGTGCATCCGCGACAGCGCGGAAGGAGGCATACGCGCGGTCGACAGCACCGCCGCGACCCCCGGGTTCGGCGAATTGTTCGGACGGTTTCTGTCCGTACTCGCCAGTGCGGCTCTGTGCATGGCGCCGGCCCTCGTCTACCTGAGTCAGACCCGAAGCACGGACGGGCTATTCTGGACCTTGTATGGCGTGGGCGGATTTCTCTTCCCCATGGCCCTGCTGGCGGTCGTGATGTTCGAATCGCTCGGCGGGCTGAATCCGCTGCTCGTGCTCGGCTCGATCTTCAGCACGTTCTTCCGCTACGGCGTCCTCGTGCCGTTCTGTTACGTCCTGTGCCTGCTCATTCCCGTGGCCGCCCGCCGCCTCTTTACCGAGTTGTGGATCCTGGGTTACGCATTGCTGTTTCTGGCCTTCTATCAACTGCTGATTCTCGCCCACCTGCTGGGCCGGTTCTACTGGCGCAACCAGGAGCGGCTGAGCTGGGACGCGTAGGCAACGGCAGGACCCAGCCACAAACAACCGGGCCCGGCTCGCGGTGTGTTGCCCGCGGCCGGGCCCGGTTGGTCAGCCTTCCTTTATTCGCTGTCGTCCACCCGGCTTACGGAGCAGGCACCACGTATATGTGGACGGTAGCCACCTGTGCGGTCGTGCCGCCGGGCAGGGCCGACAGGTCCAGGTTCTCCCCTTTGACCCAAAGCTCGGTGGTCACATCGCCGGGACCGACGATGTCGGGGTCAAGCCATCCCGTCCACTTGCCACCGGCCGGCGAGGCGGGCGTGACCTCCGCCGTGAGCTTGCCTCGGAAATTCATCTCCAGCTCGAGTGTCACATGGCCAATGTAGGTGTACGACGAGGGTGGGGCGCTCGGATCAGGCTCAAGAGTGACGCAGTCGCTCCCAACACAGAAGGTCAGGTCGACGCTGATCGGCGGCTTCTTCGCGAGCTGCTCGTAGGCGCCCATGTCTACCTGCGTCCCCTCGACCCGGGGCCCGTTGTCAAGATCGACGGGGATCGGCTCGGTGACATTGCCGTCGGCGTCGAGGTCGAGGATGTCGCGGGCCATTGCGGCGTTGCTGCCAGCGTCGATGGCCGCCGAGGAGGACATGAGCCGATAGTCGCCGTCGATCCACTCGCCCTCGATGCTGCGACCGCCGGGCGCAACGAACTGCGGGTTCACACTGATATTGCCGGCGCCGGGCGAGCCGCCCTGCACGTCGCTATATGTGACGGAGACCGAGGTCGAGTCGTTGCTCCATACCTCATTGCCGCCATTGTACAGGATGCTGTTGGCGATCCTGACGTCTTTGTCGAGGGGCATGGTCCAGTGGAAGCTGACGACGGCCATGCCGCTCGGCGACAGGTTGTCGGCGATCGTGCAATCGAGCGCGGTCAGGATCCCATTGAGATTGTAGAGGGCCGCCCCGCCCGCCGTCTTGGCGTAATCGGCGGTATTCCCGACGACGCGGCAGTTGTGCAGCGTGGCGTCGCCCTCGTAGCCATAGAGGCCGCCGCCCAGCATCATCGCCCGGTTGCCGATCAATTCGCTGTTGACCAGCGTTACGGAGCCGCCGAGGTTCATGACGCCGCCGCCCCAGACGGCCGTATTGCCCTGGAGCTTGCAGCTCACGATCTCCAGCTCTCCGCCCGGATTATAGAGACCGCCGCCGAAGTGATGTGGGTAGGGGCCGTCGCCATGGCCGTCCGCGACGGTAAAGCCATCCAGGCGTGCGGCCGGCGCGCCGACGGGGCCGGTGACGATGTGATAGCTGTTGTCATCCACGTTCACAATGCCCCAGAGGTCATTGCCGTTCAGGTCGCCGCTGAGGATCGTCTCATGATGAACGATGTCCCGCGCGTCCGGGTTGGGCTGGCCGTAGCCGGCGAAACCGCCTCGGACCGTCAGGCCCTCCGTGAGCACGAAGCTCGCCTCGCGGTCGCCGGCGTGCATGCCGCCACCCTGGTCGGGCTTGTAGACGCCTTCCGCCACGAGAATCTCATCGCCGCTGCCGGCCACCGCCAGGGCATCCTGGAGCGTCAGGAAGGCCGTCTTCCAGGTCGCACCGTCGTGGGCGGGGCCGGGGGCGTCACGATCCACGTGGTACGCCGCCGCCATGGGTCCTGCCCCTTTGATTGTGAATTTGATCTCGAAGCTGATGTCCTTGGAGAGGGTCGTGAAGGTCCAGTCACCGGGCGCCAGGGGACCGAACTCGCCTTCCAGTCCGCACACCGGCATATAGATGAGCGTGCAGACCTGTGGGGCCGGACCCTGGAACCAGACCAGAATGACTCTCGCGATGGGGTCGACCGTGACCTGCGGCTTGCCGCCCAGATTGCTCTCCCCCACGCACTGGTTGCCATAGACCGGCGTCGGGCCGGAGAATTGGATCACGTCGGACGGACTCGGATTCGCCGGCGCAATCGCCCAGTCGGCCGGCGGAGTCTTGCCCTTGGTCCAGGAAATAGTTTGCCCTTGCGTCGCGCTCCCCACCAGCAGGAGCACCAGCGAGACACCCACGATCGTCTTTCGCGCCTTCATCTTCCCGTCCTTTCAAAGAGGTCCTGTCTGTGCCCAAAACCGCCTTCGTCACCCGGCGGAGCAATAAGAGGTAGGGTGGGCTGTGCCCACCGATTTTCATGGATGCGCGAGGGGGGGTCGGTGAGCATAGCCCACCTTACGACTTGATCAATAGCCGCGATGTTCTCCTCAACCAGACTCCCCTTCCCGTCGGCCGGGCCTGTGACGCGGCCGGAGCCGACGATTCGTGACAAAACTCAGCCGCAGCCCCCTCCGTCCACCAACGAGCAGCATACCGCCTGGACCCGATAATGTCAACCGCCAAGCACAAATCCTGCTGGCACAACCTGTCACTGGGCCTCCTTCCCGTTACGCAAGCCGGGATTCCCAGTTCAAAAATCAGGATTTCTCAAGGCCTTTTTCCCGCCCCCAACGGTCACGAGGCCGGCACGCCCGGGCGCACTGTAGGCCCATGAGGGCCCGGCCCGTCACCGCCTCCTGGGCTCGGATGCTAAGTAAGAAGGGTCATCGTGCACAAGGAGGGAATCGCGTGCACTTACCGGCTGCACACCCGCCGCGGGCACCATACCCCAGGGGTCCCCCCGGCCCTCTGCGCCGTATAGGGAAACCGTATAGATATTGTCTTTCCCCCAAGAACCGTCTTCCCCGGCACCGCAGTAGGCGCGGTTCTCAAACGTGACCCGCCCGTCAAGGAAGAGTACGTTTTGGCCATCCCGCTGGTGCGTGATCGAATTACCCGCACGAGCCTGGAAATCAGTGCCCCGGACGGTCTGTAGGTCTGGCTTGAAAGCTGCAAAAAGTTGTGCCGCTGCCGCCGGGCTTGCGATCCACGGGCTGCGATCCGCCGCCACGGCGAGGCTTGGGTCGCTGGAGGTCGTCAGGGCATACACCCCGAACGGCAAGTGGTACGAGTAGCTGCAATGCTTGCTTGACTGGGGACCGAAATCCCAGGCGTCGGTCAACTCGAAATCCTGTGGAACGGTGCCGGGAGGCACATCCGACAACTTGAATTCGACCGTGTTGGCATCGCCGGCACAGACGAAGAGTCTGGGTGGCATTTCGTAGTATTTCACCAGCAGATAGAAACAGGAACTGATTGAGGCGGTCCCCCCCTCGTTCTTGGCGTTAATGCCATAGGCTGTGTACCTGTCAGCAGCCATCCAGTTCCTGACCACGCCCCAAGTCGAAGTTGGGCCGCCGGCGCGGGGAAGCTCATCCTCGTAATCGTTGGCGTAGAACAACATCGCCTTGCCGATCTGGGCGAGGTTCGCCGCACAAAGCAGGCGCACGGCCCGCTCGCGCGGCCTGGCCAGCAGCACCGGCACCAGGAGAATCAAAAGCAGACCCATCGCCGCAACAATCAGGACATCCACGCGGGTCAGTCGCCGTAACCTGCATTGCTCTGCCATGTCTGTTGTCCCTCCAAAACATTCTCCCGAATCGCCACGGTCCACTGGTAATCTTATGCTCCACCAGCAGACTCCTCATTGTCCCGGATTATACCTGATTCCCGCCTGGGCGCCAAGTGCCGTCGAACAACGAAGAATGCACGAGCCGAGGCCGTGCGAATCACGATTTGCGCGACGGGCCCTGCGGCCCAGTTCCGTCGGGGAAGTTCAGGTAGGCGTATTCACCCTGGACTTCGCGGGCCTTGCGGTCGCGGGCGACTGCGGCCTCGACCGCCGTCTGATAGGAGCCGGCCGGGATCCTCTTGCCCTTGTCGTGGACTACGCCTCGGTACTTGTTCTTCTTGTTCCGTGGGGCGTACTCGACGCCCTTGTAGCCGCTGCGGGCCCCCTTCGCCCGACTGTTCACGGCGTTCTGCGCCGGGGTGCAGACCCGCAAATTGCTCCGGCAGTTGTTCAATCCGTTGCCGTCGATATGGTCGACGACCATCCCGTCGGGCGGCTGCATGAGCACCCGGTGCATCAGGATGGTCTCTCTCCCTACACGCCGGGCGGCATAGAAGGTATTGAGGCCGCGCAGCGCATACCACTTGTACTTGTTGAGCTCTTCGAAGTCCTCGGCATCCACGATTGCGAACTTGCCCCGGCTGAGCGGGATATAGCGGACCTTGTCGTTCCGCGGCTTCGGCGGTCGGCGGCGCTCCCCCTGCCGGCACTTGGGGTAAAAGTTGCGGCACGTCCCGCTCGCCAGGGTCTCCGTCATCTCGCCGGGGCAACTGGCACAGTTGAAGCACATGAGCAGTCCCGGCCAGCGGGACAGGATGATCCGCAGCCAATGACTCGTCGGCCTTTTCGAGTAAGCACAGTCCTCGCAACGTCGTTTCGCCATCTCTCACCTCCATTTGAGCAAAGTGATAAAGGACAAGTTTCAAGTGTCAGGTGTCAAGTGTTAAGCAAGAGGCGGGCATCATCCGGCCGTCACCCTTCCGCCTCTCACCCTTTCCACCCTTCGCACTCTTGCCACCTCTTACACCGTTTCCACCTCCGCTCGTGGCGTGGTTGTCGGTTGCCGGTCGCGGGCCGCCAGTCACGCGCCGGCCGGCCGAACCGTCGCTTTCTGCGACGTTTGGTATATGATAAATAAGCGCACTCTGTTTGTCAATAAACCACCTTATAAAAACCGCTCGCGTAAGTCCTTTTCCGGCAAGGGCTAACAAAACTCCTGGAAAAAAATCTCGCCACGAACCACGCGAAGAGTACGAAGGAGCGCCTACACCGAATCGTTGCAACCGCCGACCGCGACCAGGCCGAACGCTTCCTCAGCCTCGTCGATTCCGCCGATGTCTTCTGGAACTGCTCCACCCGCTTCGCCGACGGCTACCGTTACGGCCTCGGCGCCGAAGTCGGCATCAGCACCAGCAGAATCCACGCCCGCGGCCCCGTTGGCCTCGTCATCTACAAATTGACACTCTGCGGCAAAAGGCCAGATCGTCGCCGACTATACCGGCCCCAACGCCCGCAAATTTACGCACAAGAAGCTGCGCTAAGCGTAGAAGAATAGGAGTGATGGGCTTTAGGCCGTGCAGAGATTGGATTGACAAACCGACCCCGGAAATCCTACACTGAACCCATGGTGAAAGAAGAACTCACAGCGCGATTACGCAGTGCCATCGAGGACAACCCCCACCGCGCCGACATCAAGTCCGTGGCCCTTTTCGGCTCCCACGTTCACGGTACGGCCAGAGACGACAGTGATGTCGATGTGCTGATCGACTTCGATCCCCAGGCCACCATCGGCCTCTTCGAGTTCATCGAGATTCAGGAGCAACTCTCCGAAGCACTGGGCCGAAGGGTGGACTTGCTCACGCCTCAGGCCCTGAGCAAGTACTTCCGCGACGAGGTTCTCAAGGAGGCGGAACCGGTCTATGAAGCCTGATCACGTCTACCTCAGCCACATGCGCGACGCGATCGCGAAGATCGAGCGTTACCTCGCCGGGACGGATTACGAGACGTTCGCAGGCAACGACATGATGATCGACGCCGTGGTCAGGGAGCTGGAAATCATCGGCGAGGCGGCGCGGAACCTGTCCGCTCCTTTCGTCGAGGAGCACCCTGATATCCCCTGGAGCAGAATCAAGAGGATGCGGAACATCCTGATCCATGAGTACTTCGGCGTGAACCTGAAGGTCGTCTGGGATACCTCGCACAGCAACCTGCCGCCACTCAAGACGTTCATAGAGAGCATCCTTGCAGAAGAAGCCTAGAAAATCATCCTTCACAAAAAGGTACCTGACACGAATGGCACTGCCGTCAGCAAGCACTTTGTTGGCATGGGGTTACGTTTTTCCGAGTTCCGCTCGTAGCTGCGCACGTGTCCGTTGCATCAGGGGATAGCGATGCCGGCGGCGTTTCAGGACGCG
>Ga0315281_10001477_pt1 | contig 34739 bp, 33 predicted proteins | sample YL17G07_0_MG_FD_204540 | JGI IMG/M metagenome (GOLD analysis project Ga0315281, IMG submission 204540) | Sediment microbial communities from Yellowstone Lake, YNP, Wyoming, USA - YL17G07_0 | ecosystem: Environmental > Aquatic > Freshwater > Lake > Sediment | place: USA: Wyoming | collected...
GCGGCGTGGAGCGCTTGAAAATAAACAAATTAAAGAAAATGGATTCTGAACTAAATTCAGAATGACGGGAAGAAGAGGTATCACCAAAAGGGCAATGGGTGCTCCTATTACTCAATCAAAAGACACCACTAGTTTGCCTTGCACTACGTCTTGGTCCGAGCAACCAAGTGGGTTCTCACACCCCACCCCCACGGGGGCGAGAAATATTGAGATCCCATATAAAACGATTGTAGGCCAAAAATGTGAAGGCAAATCAATGGTGCTACCTTTATTTTACACCCAATTTTCGGTTCAAATTTTTCTGCGGTGGATAAAAATCAGAACGGGATAGTGCTAGAGCCAACAACCCATTGGATCAGTGCGATTACCGGCTCCAGCAGCCAATAAATCAAATTAGTGTTAAACAACCGATCGGCAAAAATCAGCAGCAGAAGCGCAATTGGCCCCGTTCGCTCCAACCATAAAATTGTCTCTTGACGGACACCAAAACTATCCAAAATCAAATACAAGATCTTTGAGCCGTCCAACGGCGGAATTGGCAGCAAATTGAACGCCGCCAAAAAAATGTTCAGCGTTACCAGAATTGCCAAAAAAGTATAAATTTGACCCCCCGGCAAGGCTTGGTGTTGGATCAAATAAATTCTTCCCGGCAGTGCCGCCGCAAATGCCATCAGAATGTTTGCTAGCGGTCCACCGATCGCGATCAGTGCTTCCCCCCATTTTCCGTGCGCCACCCGCCGCGGATCATAGGGGACCGGCTTACCCCAGCCAAATCCCACCAGCAAAATCAATAGAGTGCCCATAACATCGAGGTGGGCAAGGGGATTAAGAGTTAGTCGCCCCAAGTGTTTGGCGGTATTATCTCCTAGGCGAACGGCCATCCAGGCATGAGCAAACTCGTGGATCGTTATCGCCGCGATCAAACTCGCCACAAAGAAGATCAGAGTATCAATATGTTGGAAAACCCCTAGTAGCATAAAAATCTTGTCCTAAATTGCCTTTTTTGCTAACCTGATATAGATTAATAGTTTCATAGATTTATGGATTTATAGTCCATCTATCTACCAGTCTATCAATCTATTCATCTATTCGTCTATCAATCTATCTTATGTCTAAGGTCTGTTATATCTGCAACAAGGAACGCCAAGTCGGCCATAATGTCAGCCACTCCAAGCGGCGCACCAAGCGGACTTTTGGCGTCAATTTGGCGTCCATCAAGATGACCATCAATGGGAAAAGAATGACGGTTCCCATTTGCATGCGTTGCCTAAAAACCATTTCTAAGCCTGCCGTCCCTGGCCGGGCAGGCAAAAAGGCTACCAAGAAAACCGCCTAGCACATTGCGGGTGTGGTTCAATGGCAGAATGCGACCTTCCCAAGGTTGAGACGGGAGTTCGATTCTCCTCACCCGCTCCGGTTCGTGCATGAGCTGCTCCTTGCGACAGCAAGGTATAATAAATTTGTTGGGTATACCTTATTGCAGCGAATGGCGGGGCCCCACAGCAGTGGGGAAACAATTCCGGTATCCCGCTCTGTAATAAAAAAACAGTGCCACCTGCTGATAGGCAAGTGGCACTAGTTGGGGTCAGCCGAGCTTCCTCAGGCGCTGTTGGAGATAGGCCACGACATTCGGTGGCAGGCCATTGTTCTCTGCCGCCTCGCGCAGTCGGTATTTGGCCAAGCTCACTACCTCTTGAGGCGTGAGGCAGCACTTGAAATCGGCCACGATTTTGCGCTTAAGCTTCTCCAATTCCGATCGCACGCCAGGAAACTCTTCTTGAGCTCGCTGTAAGACTGCTCTTACAAACCCACAGCATTGCTCTAGGCGTCGTTTCGCTTCTGGCGTCTCACCACGATCGTGCCCAGTGACACCATCGGACTGTCGGCGAGAGGCGAGGGGCGAACCCGGCGTGTCAGAACAGACCCGGTCAAAAAGGTTCAGCTTCATACCGATCCTCCTGAATTTACAGAATAGGTGGCTGAAGCAGCCTCACCGAGCTTAATCAGCCCAGTAGCTTCTGTCAACCCCCAACTTTGCAAAACCCAGCCTTGCGAGGCTGGGTTTTGCAATTCTTTCTAGTTTAATTACTTGATTAACTCACGATCGAGAACGGCATGTCGCTAATGTCCGTGTATTTTCCGCCCCCGTCGAAGGTAGTCACCCGGACAAGAGTCAACGGCGATGCCGGCCCGGTCACCCGCCAGTCGTAGTGATCATTCCCGCTAACCTTAATGGGCTGCCGACGACCCTTACCCAGAATTTCTATCGTAAAGGGGCCACCCAGCTCGACGGCGCTCCACTCAATTCTATGGACAGTGCCAATTTTCCAGACCTCACCGCCATTGGGCGTTATCACTGTTATCGCCCGGCCCGGGATCCCCAAACCTCGGCCGCTGCCACCACCGCCGGCATAGGCTGATACGGACGGGACAAAAGCGGCAGTCAAAACTACGGTCATAACCACAGCGGTCAGGGTTGTAATGGATTTATTCATCAGTTTCCTCGGGTTATGCGTATATAATTCGACTCGGCCAATTCCGCCTATCCTACTCCAAGACAGGGAATGTGTCAAACCCCTTGTTTGCATTCACTGGTCGGGGTGACAGGATTCGAACCTGCGACCTCACGCACCCCATGCGCGCGCGCTACCACTGCGCCACACCCCGTTGAATAAGCTCTTTCAAAACTCGATTGCCGGCACCCTGTTTGAAATACCTTTCCCGCCTCATAGCCTCAGCGCGGGTAGCGAAGGGTTCGCTATAAATCAACTGCCATGGCCCCTTCCCTCGGGTATATTGATCGATACCGCAATTATGGTACTCCAACCTCTTCTGAATATCTCTCGTTTGACCGATATATACTTTATCCCTTGGATTTTTTAATACGTACACAATAAACATAAGTTTGATACAGAGCGAGGCGAGGCGCGCTATTCTGCTGTCCAGCAGAACGCCACACCCCGATGGTACCCCCGGAAGGAATTGAACCCTCATCTCTCCCTTAGGACGGGATTACTCTATCCGTTGAGCTACGGGGGCCTACTTCTGATAGAACGAGCCTATTGTATAGGGTAGAATAAGACTAATGGCAAGGATAATCAATAATACCAGCCAGATGATGCGTTCGGATTTGCGGGAGTCTTTAGCCATACCCCGTTAGAAGAATTTAGATTATATACCTATCTGTCTGCGATGTTGATAACCACATTGTACAATTAGACCTACCATACAGCCCCGAGAAAAGTGGCACAATCGGTATATCAAGAGCCAAGACAATCTAAATTTCTCTGCGGGGCATACGATTATCATTATAAGAAGACAGATGCCAAATGCCTAACCCGAGAGAATTTATCCCTGAATTTATCGGCCAGCGCGAGAGCGAACGAGTGGAGTTAGTGCTATTTAAGCACTGGTATATGCTGGCTCTACCGCTGCTGAAGGCGCTGGGGATTATTGTACTATCACTGGGGATACCTATCTGGCTACACTGGAGCAGCTTCATCTTTAGCTACGGCCTGTCCACCATCCTCTACTACGGCTGGCTGGTGTTTTGGATCGCCTACATGGTGTACGCGTACACCAATTGGTATCGCGACCGCTTTATCGTGACCAGCGAACGGATCGTTGATGTGGATCAGCGGGGGCTTTTCAGCCGTAAAGTATCTGAGGTGGAGCTGATCAAGGTGCAGAACATTACCCATACCGTAGAGGGGCCTGCCGCGACTATGTTCAACTTCGGGACGGTCATCATCCAGTCGGCGGGGGCCAATGATGTGGTGCTGGACCGGGTAGCCGACCCGGCGGGGGTACAGGAGGAGATTACCCGGCTGGTGAAGGCGGCCAATGCGGGGAGCGCGGTCACAGCCGAGGAATTAATAGAATTTATCAAGACCAATCGAGGCCAGTAAAACCCTAGTGTTATATATTGGGATATATTAAAATAGCTTCGTTTTAGGTTCACGGGGGTGTAGCTTGATTTATCTTGTTATTGCCATGGTCATAGTAATGCCTTGTCATATATAATGGTTTTATGCCGGTAACGAAAAAGGTAAATCAGACATTTTTTGAGATTTGGTCACCCGAAATGGCATATGTACTAGGGTTTTTTGCTGCAGACGGCAATATGATTCGGAATAACCGTGGGGCTCATTTTGTAGCATTTTATAGCACAGATCATCAACAGCTGAGCAATGTACAGAGAGTGCTTGAATCAGATCATAAAATCAGCCAAATCACTCGTCCATTGCCGTGGAAGAATGCTTATCAGCTACAAATTGGTAGCAAACAAATTTTTGCCGATTTAATATCACTCGGTTTCACTCCGCGCAAAAGCTCTACTCTTAAATTGCCTCACATCCCAAAACAATTGTTCAGTCAGTTTGTCAGAGGTTATTTCGACGGAGATGGCTGTGTATACTTTAAACAGCACTTTATCAAGGCAAGGCAGCACACAAGATGGGTTTTCTCTAGTCGTTTCACTGCCGGGTCAAGAGATTTTCTTATATCTCTGCAGCAGCAGCTGCATAGCCAAGGATTAATCGGTGGCTTCATTGTTAATAAAAATCGTGGTTTCGAATTAGTTTTCAGCCACAAAGATAGTGTTGCATTAGCTCGCCTAATGTATGATACTATGCCCTGTGATAACCTGCGTTTAGAGAGAAAATATAAGTTATTTCAGACAGCAATTAAGACACTTTATGGGGATGTAGCTCAGTCGGTTAGAGCAGTCGCCACGGCGACAGGTCATCAGTCCATCACCCTTAAAATATAGGTCAGTTCATTTACCATGTGGGGGCGTAGCTCAGTTGGTTAGAGCAATTCCCTGTCACGGAATAGGTCGCGGGTTCGAGTCCCGTCGCTCCCGCCACACGTAAAATGACTGTCGATGTTTGGGCTCTAACAGATTACTCCCGCCAATCACCCGATGAACAAGCAATACTCTCTCTATACCGACGGGGGAGCCCGGGGCAACCCGGGTCCGGCCGCCATCGGCGGGGTTATCTTCAATGACGCCGGCAAGGTAGTAAAAGAATTCTTCCGTTACCTTGGCGAAACCACCAACAACCAAGCCGAGTATCGGGCGCTGATTTTTGGTTTAGAACAAGCTGGGAAGATCGTCGGGGCGAAGGAAGTCCCGCACATTGATTTGCGGGTTTTTTTGGACAGCGAACTTGTCGTCAAACAATTGAAAGGGGAATATCGCGTCCGCGATGCTGACTTAAAACCCCTGTTCGCGAAAGCCCAAAAACTAGCCCAAAAATTCGGCCATACCGCGTTCGCTCACGTTCGCCGCGAAAAAAATCAGTTAGCCGACCGCTTGGTCAATCGGGCACTAGACCGCAGAGGATAGCGTTGTGGGTAATGAGTTATGAGCGATGGTGTCGCCCCTCCGGGCGATTTTTCTGTTCTTACTTACTCAATACTCACTGCTCGTAACTCACTACAAAACTGCTGTGTAAACTTTGGTATTTGGCATCGCTGGCCGATTCCGGATTGGCTGTGTAAATTTGATATTCTACGGCTCCTTCTTGCAGGGAGGCCAAGGGAAATTTAACCTGCCCGTCGGTATCGGTGATGAAGAAAGCATGCTCCGGTTTGGGGCTGTACCAGTCGTAGTAAGTAAATGCCGGTGTGCGTAATGCAGGGTCGGCGATCCTAAGGCCCACCCAAACATTTGCCGCCGGGAGCATAGTTTCTTTGTTGGTGAGAGTAAGCGCAACCTGTCCGGCCGGCTCTAGGCCTACAGGCAGGGTATCCCGTTCCAGATTTATTTGCACGGCGATTGGCATTGCTGACGCGGCAGTCCTGCCGAACATCAGCCCACCGCCTGCCGATACGACAAGGGTTAAAAGCAACAGGGCAGCGAACACGCCCCAGCGCTCGTGGGAACTGTAGCTGCGGTTGCGGCGGAAGTGGTGAAGAATATGTGTCATAGAATAGTTATGAGTTGTGGGTATTGAGTTGTGAGAGAAGGGTTGTGAGTTATGAGTTATGGGTTACGAGGTATAAGTTTTTTTATTTTTCCATCACTCATCACGCATCACTCTTTACCCATTACGCTGTTGTTTAAAATGGGTTTTATCGTAATGCTCCACCCAAGCCAGCGCTACTGCCGCTACTAAGGTTAGCCCGAGCAGGATCAATTGCAGGCCGTTCATCCCTGTGGTTGGCAATTTGCGCGGCCCCTTGTAATTTACCACATCAGTGATACGCACGGTGGCGGTAGCATAGGCTAGTTTGCCGTTATAAAGCGTAGCCGCCAGCACGGTATCGTAGTAGTTACCCAGCGTACTACCGGCCGTGAAGACACTGGTGTGCGAATTACCCCCATGGCCATCCCTTTCGATCACACCGCTTCCTATGACCAACACGAACCATTTGAACTTCAGGTTATCAATGGGCTTGTTGTCGGTATCATAACCCACCACCTTGAAGGTCTGATTTCCCTTAGGCAGCAACGTTACATCATTCGGATTAATTGTCATCCGTTCGATCACCCGGCCGCTGTCATCAATCACGTCCTCCAGCTCCTTCAAGAGCTCCTCTTCCTTTATCGCCTCGATCTTTAGGATCGCACCGGCGTCATTTAGGCCGATGTCGGGCAGTTGCGGATTGTTATCCGACACCGTGACTTTTTCAGCTCCTGCTTGATCGCTCAGATAATACAAAGTCAGGGTGATGATATTGGGGCCGATCTCAACATACTGCGGCGCCACACCTTGGATCGTAACTTCTCCCGTACTGTCCAGCAACGGCAATTTTCGCCGGTTGTTGTCATAGAAGGCTCCCGACGCTGAATCGGTGTATAAATACAGTCTGCCTTGAGGCAGGAAGCGGGTAGCTCCCTTGGCATTGGTCGCCCCCACCGTTATTGGCGCGCTAAGTCTGCCCACCGTGATGCTGCTGGGCGTATCAAGTGTGAGGCTCTCGGTCGGCTGCTCGCTATCCACCACTTCCACATATTTCTCATCATCCGCCCACCCGCGGTAAGGATCCTCAAAGACGCGAATGGTTACATAATTCGGCGTAGAGACCTCGCTATCCTTATAGTAGAATATCGCCGAACTGTTGCCCTTGGAGATGGTTATCTTTGGCGTTGCCCCTAGCGGGTGCTGGCCGCTTGTCCAGAATGAACCTGAACCCCGCAGAGCCGCCCCCAAGTAAGCCCTGAGGCCAATAGTAATGTCTTCCTCCGCCTTGTATTGCTGGCCAGTAATACCGTCTATCAAAGTTACAGTGAAAGGGTCGCTTAGGGTGTTCACCAGCAATTCATACAGCGACTCGGGCGGGGTAGTGATCCGCACCGTTGGGTCGGCAGTAGTAAAGCCCCAAGTGACCGGCGCTCTCTCCAAAACCTTGCCGTCAGTGTTGGTAGCGGCAGTAATAGATATGGTGTAGTCCGCCCCCACCGCCAGTTCGCCGCCAGGCGGGGTGAGCGTAAATAATGCGTTAGGGATACTATTGAATGTATCCCAGCTTGGCATCCACGTTGCCAACTCCTCCCCAGTGATCCGGCGTCCGGCCTCAAGCAGGGAATACTCGAACGGTTTGGCCAAATCCACCGAACTGTTAAAACCTACTTTAATACTCTGTTTCAACGCATTGTTCCGGGTATTGGGAGTCGGGCTTTGCAGAGTTATTCTAAGCGGTGGCTTGGGACCTGGCACGTGCGTGCTGGCGGTAAGGGCAGTTCTTTGAGGGGGGTCAATGTTGGGATCCCAAACATAAGCGGTATTAACGAAGTCGGTCTCTTCGGTGATATCCCCGCGCACCACTGCTTGGAAGCCCAGAGTCAAGCTGGCCGAACCCGAGAGCGCTCCTGAAGCCACTGCCCGGATGGTTTGGGTAGCCGCATCGTAATAAGGCGGAGTGACCCAGCGGCTCTCATTGGTATCATAAATTATCGAGCCAGGCTTAAAGAAGGTCGGCGGTTGCCTGTCAGTGCTGCTTTCCGCGGGCACATAATCAGCCAACTCCACATCGACCACCGTGGTACCGGTGTTACGAATGGCAATAGCGTAAGTCAGTAGCTCCCCCGGCATCGCCCTGCCGCTGTCCACGGTTTTGCTGGAAGTATCAAATTGAGGGTGGCGAGCGATATACAGCATAGCCGGCGGCTGCGGCACAAAAGGCGGATTTACCCCATCATCGATAGTAACCGTCTGGGCGATGCTGAGCCGATTTGCCGGGCTGTCCACCCGCATAACATATTTTGCCGTCACTATGTTGGCGCCCGAACCACTCCCCGGCACACTGCCTGACCAAATTAAACCGATCACTTTGCCGCTCTGCTCTATGGTGCGGAAGCGCGTATCCTTGGCCTCCACAAAACTGATGCCCGCGGCAAAGTTGATAGTGGCGGTCGCATTGTCAGCTCCGTAGATGCTAGTGTTAACCAAACGCAGGGTGTACTCCGCATTATCGTTTGGGTTGTAGGTTTTATCGGCATTGGGGCCGTCTGCGACAGTCAGAGTAGAGTCGCGCAAGTCCGGATCTTGGCGCGCTACGGTGGTAAAGAAAAATTGGAGCGGGGGATAAGCGATCTCCAGCCCCGAGCCCCCAGGACAGTGCAGAGGAAACTCAACTATCTGATTGCCCACGCGATCAGTCGCCGAGGTAATGTAGAACCGGTATCGGGTGCTGTATTCTAACGGGCCGTGAGTGATCGTGGCAGTTTGATCTTGGTTGCTCCATTGCACGCTAGTGTCGTCCACGGGAGAATCCGGCGGATCGGCCAGCGTGAATTCAAAGGTAAGGCTTTCCGGGAGCATCGGCTCGGAAAAGTTTAACACGACAGGCTGGCTTAGCGGTACATCTCTACTGCCATCGGCAGGAGTCGTAGAGCCCAACAAATACGGCGACAGCAGATCGAGCGTGGTGAAAGTATCCCAGCCGGGGTTGGTCGGAGGTCCTTCAATGTTACCGGCATTATCCTCGGCGATAGAGTAGAAATAATCAGTTTGGTTGTGATCCACCGGCATTATCCAACGGTAAGGCTTACTATGGTCGGGGTTGCTGACATCCTCCCACAATGCGAAGTCGCTTCCATTACTGCTGATATACAAGGAAACCTGTTTCACTCCGCTACCGCCAGTGTCATCGGCGGTGGCAGTAATGGTTAATTCCGGGTCGCACAAGTTGGGGACCGTGCTGTATCGGGGAAGTGCGTCCACCTGTGATGTCGGAGCGGTTTGGTCTGCGCTCGGTCCGCTACCCTCGGGGGGAAGATAGATTACTGTTACATCGTCCCAGATCAGTGCTCCTTGGGAGTAGAATTTAAGGTGGATCGTGCCACTCAACGGAAAAGTAGCAAACCACCCCGGATTGGCGATCAGGTCAGCAATAGAATTGGCTTTGGTAGCGTCATCGGCAGCGCTGCTTTGCCAGCCAGCGTTATAGTAATACCAAGTACCCGCATCCGTGCCTTCGGTACCCCAAGCGATGGACAAGGTGCCGGTATTGTCGGTATGAGCATTGCCGGCAACGCTGGTGAGAGCGTCAATATTAATGCTATCGGCCGTCACGACCGAAGTAGCCGTCGGAGCGGCCACCGATAATGTCCCCGCCCACACATCGGAGGCACCCGAACTGCCTCCCCACACCAGTTGGCCGGTACCGGCATTCCAAAGCAAGTCTCCTATCGGTACAGCGGCAAACATAATGGAGTATTGAACCAGCCAATGGGCGCCGTCGTCTATTGTACTAATAATAGCTGTTCCGCCAGCTGCTTTGACTGCCGCCATAAAGACAGGCGGCGTGGTCGGATATCGATCAATAAATCCAAAAACTATTTGAGGATCACCAACCCCCAAGTTAGTCCGCTCAACCCAGTCGCCCGCATCATTCATATCGCCGCCGCCCGCCAAATTGATGTTGATCAAATGGCTGCTAGCTCCCGCTTTGGTGCCCCCGGCGTAAACCCATCCCTCGTTGTAACTCAATGCCCATACTGACGAGGGAGAGCCCGGCAATGACCCCGCCGTCCAGCTAGCGCCCAAGTCAACGCTGTATTCCAACCGCCCGCCCCCCGCGTTTGTCCCCGCCACAATTAGATAGTCATCCCCTAGTCCCAAGCCAACCGGAAGATAGAGAATGCCTAAACCACCGGTTAGATCTATTGGTTGTCCCGCGGTCGCGGTGAGAAACTTACCGTCGCCTGTGGTAGTTAGAGTTTGACCGCTGGCGCTAACGGCAAGCCCTTCGTTAGTTACGCTGTCCCAACTGATGGCAGACACCGGATTGAAGGGCCCGCCCACAATCCCTACTGGTACCCACGCCGCTCCATTGTTGAGACTGTAAGCCGCATAGGCAACCCCGGCCTTATTACAGATAACATAAATGTCTTTGACGCCTACTGTCGGTCCGTCAACCGGCTCGATAACATCATATGCCACAGCAACTCCCAAAGCCGCGAATGCCGCATTGAGCGTCCAAGTTGCTCCGTTATCATCGGAATAGTACAGAGATGAAGTATCTACTATTGCCCACATTCTGCCGCTTGAATCCAGCAGCATATCATTAATGGCATTACCTGCTAGTCCACCGCCCAAGCCGGTGCTATCCCACGTGGCTTGGAAATGCAACACGCCATCGCCAGTGCCGTCATAGTCAAAGATGGCCAAATTATCGTCAGTAGTGTAATCTGCAGCATTGTTGAAATCCCACTTTCGGTCTGCAGCCGCTACCGCCTTTGGTGCCATTCCCATCCAACTGCTCGGCAGCAAGCTTTGCACTATCAAAATCACAGCTGTTAAGGCTGCTAGTCGCTTGCGTTGTCCAAGGATAAATTTGAACATTTTTGTGTTTTTGTTTGTGGTTTGGCTTTATGCCCTAGTAAGCAGGGAAACCCCGCCCCCAAAGACCGCTAAAGCATTATATTATTCTACTATAAAAAGCTGAAAATGTCAAGGGTACCTCTGGCGACCCCCTGATAGTCACCCAACTAGCATCTGTAGTCTCCTGCCGGTAGAATATAAGAAGTCATTACTTCTTTATTTTGCCTGGGGATAAAAAAACAACTGGCACCGCTGGTTTATCCAAGCCGACACTCTCATTGCCGGTGCTTCCATTATTGCCGCCGCCTCACCGTCATAAATGGAATTGGCTTATTTGGCTGATCATTCTGCTCGGCCTACTGCTGCTGGTTGTGTGGCTGTTGCGCGGTTGTAAATCCATTGCCCCCGCCGCGGAAGCGGAAGCCCCTCGCGCTTATTACGGCAAATTTGATTTGTTGGACAACGGCCCGGTGGTAGAAGAGGATGGTCCTTTCTATTCCACTACTTTGCCGGATGGAAAAGTTTACTTTATTGCCAACGCTTACTTCGCTACTACTGCGGAAGAGTTAAGTGCCGCTCGGCAACAAGCGCAATCTCGCCCCGGCGTATTCAGTTTTGATCCCGCCACTAATCAGTTCCAACATCATATTGATTTCGGAACAAAACCTTGTGCGGATATTAGAGATGCAGATGCTTGTGGCGTGGCAGCTTCCTTTCTCTGGCTTCGTGATGGCCGTCTAGCGGTTGCGTACCTTACTCCTTGGAGCTACGACCGCAGTAGCGAAGAATTGGGTGGCGGCTGGGTGGACAGCGGTCTTGGCGCCCGAAATCTTCAGGTGCAAATATATGATTCGCAAACCGGTCAACCGTCAGAAAAAATTAAATTAACGCCCGAACCTCCCACGACAACCAGACTGGGTTACCATCCATTGATGGTGGAGATTCCTGGTCAGGGGATTCTCCTCTCAAGCGAAGAATATACCAGCAACCTTCCCCAAGTGATCCCCGGGACTATTAGTCATATGATTGATTATTTCTATGACTTTAAAGCCCAAACTTTGCGCCAGCAGGAGCGGAAGTCAGGGCTACCTACTGATTTCCGCGGCACGACTACGTTGCCCATTTCTGAAAATGAAATACTGCTCATTGACGATAGTAGCAGGGTCTATATCTTTGACAGTCGCACTAAGACTACTCAATTCCGACGCAGATTAGTTGGCTCCTATTTCAATGTTTTTCCCATTCCCAACACCTCTTTAGTCTGGATTAACAATACCGATAAGCGAGTAACAAAATATAGTTCGACAATATATCTCTATAACTTCGTCACCAACGAACTGTATTCCCGCCGCGTTGGCACTTTGCCGCTCAAACAAGGCAGTTACACAGCAACGGTGCCCGGTGGGGGCAGCATTCCTCGCGAAATACCGGAAGGAAGCAAAACACTTGCGGAAATTCCCAATACCTCTAATCAATATTCTTTCCAGCCCCTTGCTGATGGCACCATTCTTGTCACTGGCGCCAATTATCGCGACATTCCCTGGAGCTATGGCTTAATGCGTCTGACTGATGGGGCTTGGCTTACCCGTGCCAACGATACCGCTCCGGCCGAAGTTGATCCCGCCAGCAATTACCAACGGCTTAACGAACAGAAAGGTCTGACTGACGGACAAATTCGCGCCGCCATTATTCTAAACGATGGCCGCGTTCTTTATGGAGGCGATCTCTGGTTTACTTATACGCCGAATCAATCACGAACGGCTGCCCAAATGGTAACTCCTCCCGCATTGGCTGCCGCCATTGGGCAAACGGGGCGCTGGACTGCCGGCGGCAAACTTTTAGTGGGGGAGGCGGAAAAAACGATTAATGATCCCGAGTACAGTTTGCCTAATGATACTCATCCCAAGTTCGGCACGCCCTACGCGTTGCCCGACGGAAGAATATTCTTTGCCAATCCGGTTCTCGAAACCCAGTACGGCACTACCACGCAGATATTCGCCACCGGGGTCTTCGGGCAAATTTACAATCCCGCGACAAATCGCAGCCAATGGGTCCGTTCAAACATATTAAAAGGCAAAAAATGGTCTTTTGCCGATGGCATTGCCGATACCGTCGGCCAGGTGCACTTCTTTGATTTGATCAGCAATCAGGAATTGATCTTTGACGGCCGCAGTGGTAGCCTGCGTATCCGTTCACTGAAATATGACGGCAAGGCCGCCGCGGCAAAGACTAATCTCTATGCTTCCGAGATCCTTGCGGGCCAGCCGGTCGCGGCAGAAAATAAGATCCTTTTCTTTTCCGGCGGAAGCGTTGGTGTTTTTAACATTAAGACCGGCGGCTATCACGATCTTTATATGGAATGGGAAGCAGTTTGGCTGAAGAGCCACGCTCAGATCGATCAGGATAAGGCCGCGGCATTTAAGGCCGGTCTTCCCCTGTTTGATGAACAGTGCAAAGTAGGGGATTTGCAGTCAACTCTGCATGCCATTTTCCCCAGCATTCCTTCAGGGACGGGCATAAAGCTCGCGCCCTGCGGCATTGACGGCAGTCTTGTCCTTGGCAATCACCGCCTTCTTTTGGCCAGCAGCAACCGCGTCAAGCTCTATGATTACCAACATAATCGCACCGAAGATCTCGGTACGCTCAAAGAAATTGACACGGTCTACAAACTTTTCCGGATGACCGATGGGCGGGCGGCAATTGTCGGCCAAGGCAATGGCTCCGGCCGCATCGAGATCGTTAATTTGCGCACCAAAGAAACTACTGTTGCTTATTCGGAGCCGGAGAAACTGGCGGAGATCACCAGCAATGTCTGGCTGTTGCCCAATGACCGCCTCTTCTTCGGCAGTGAGCCTGCGGCGGTTTATGACCTCCAGCAAGCTCTCTGGCTTCCTGCGCCGGAGGCCATCGTTAATGTTGGCTATGCCGGCAATGGTCTGATGTTCCAAACTGCCAAACACCGGTTAGTAAAAATCGCCACCCGACTTGACTACTCCGATTATGGCAAAGATTTTCCAACGATTTCCGGTATGGTCCAAAATATGAATGCCACCATTCTGCCCGCCGATGCAGTTGAGCTCTTTATTCCCGAAGCCGGCCCTTGGAGTTTTATGGACCCGACCCCCTTGCAGTTCAGTTGGTGGTTATCATTTGTTTATCTGCAGGGCGTCCAAGGATTAGCCGGCGTGGTTGTCGTCCTCACCCAGCTGCTTCGCCGCCGCTTCCTCATCCCGCTCTAGAATCTGGTGGAGCTGGGGGGACCCTCCTGCGTTCAATCTCATCGCAAGTAGGTCATTAGCCTCTTGCGATATAGATTTCACTACGGGCGGGCAGGTTCGCCCCTGGGTGCGAATCAGCCAATTCTATCAAAACGAAAACAGCCCAAACGGGCTTTTTCGTTTTGGTGGAGCTGGGGGGATTCGCACCCCCGTCCAAGAGACAATTTCTAAGAGAATCTACGTGTGTAGTCGGTTTGAATGATGTTCCCTATTGTCCTCAAACCGGCAAAGCAACAATGGGGTAAGCTGCTAAATCTTGATCGGCAACAGCAGCCGTTGCCGATGCAGCTCAACTAAAATGACACCGCTTGCCTCAACGGTTGAGCGCGCCAAGAGCGATGGCACTAGCAATTAGGCTAATGCGGGTACAAATGCACGATTGGCACTTGTAAGTTTGCTCCCTTTAGCGTTAGTGAGCGTGAACGACACGCATCTCTGTAGAAATTAAGGTCCCTGTCGAAGCTAGACAGCCCCGTTGCATACACTACCCTACACCCAAGTAGGGGGGGCGTCAATTCTACCTTTTCCCCAACTTCCGGCGGGTCTCTCGCTCGGACTCCCGTCGTTTAATAGTTTCCCGCTTGTCCCACTTTTTCTTGCCCTTAGCCAAAGCTAGTTCAACCTTGATGTGGTTGTGGGTGCTGTAGATTTTGATGGGGATCAAACTTAATCCCTGCTCCTGCAATTTGCTAGATAGCCGCATTAATTCTTTTTTGTGCAGCAAAAGTTTTCGCGGGCGGGTAGGTTGATATCCGGCGGGGGATTGGTAGGGCGCGATGTGCAAATTGTGTAGCCAAGCCTCGCCGCCCCGGATCTCGGCATAGCTGTCCGTTAATTGGGCCTGCCCAGCGCGAATGGATTTCACCTCGCCCCCCGTTAATGCCAAGCCCGCCTCGATAGTCTCGAGGAGCTGATAATTAAATCCCGCTTTACGGTTGAGGATGGACATAGCCACATTATACCTTCCCCTCTCCGCCATTGGAGCTTGAGCGTCCAGTTTTGTTATGGCCATTGGAGGAGGGATGTCCTGAATTGAGTTAAATTCTCGTCGCGGGGAGATGTTTGAGGTCGCCACGGCGACCGAGTTTCGACCATTAGCGGTAAGAGGATTTAACCAATGAATAATCCCGACGAACACAGGCCACGGCTTTGGATACTTTCCCCAAGAGGAAAGTATCGCTGGATCAAACGCCAGCTTGCGTTTGGTTGCGCCGATGGCAATCGGCATACAAAAATAGATTCCTGCCTGCGCAGGAATGACACAAAAAGAAAACGCAACCCGCAGGGATTACTTCATTGGAAGGCGGTACAGCGCCGTTCCTGCCGTCAGATAGATGAAACCGCCCGTTTCGTCCACAAATAGGTTGGTCGGATTGCTGATACCGTTGCCGTAAATGTATTGGGCCAAGTAAGTCCCTTCCTTGTCGAACACCACTACCCGGCCGTTGGTCGCATCTAGCGCATATAGGTTCACGCCGGCGTCCGTGTAAATTTGGGTAATGTTACCAAGCGCCGGGTAGGGGGACGGCACACTGTTCAAAGCGAACTGGGTTTCACTGCCACCCAGATATTTCTTCACGCTACTATCGGGGAACAGAATGTAGAGACTGCCATCAATGGCAAAATCAAGTGCCCCGCTCAAATTCAGCCCGGTATTATTCTCGAAATAAGAGGCGATCTTGGTATAACCCTCGGGAATTACCTTGTATTTCCATACTTGGTTGTTGGCGACATCCAGGAAATACAATTTATCGGTATAGGAAATGATCTGATCGGCATTATTCCAGCTACCCGTGTCCAAATTGATCCCCACCATACTGTTATTGTCCAAATTGAGGCTGTAAACGTTCGGCGGGATGGTGTAGAAAATCAGCTCCTTGTCGCTGATCATGCTGATCGACCTTAGTTTCCGGTCTGTGCTCACCAGTGAATTTACGATCGCCACGTCCCCGCTGGTCGCCTTGAATTTATAGACCTTATTGTTGTCCGGATCGATCGCGTAAACATTGCCGTCCAGCACCGTAATCGGCCCCACTTTTACCTGCTGAGTGGCCGTGGCATTGCCCGTGTTCAGTTGCGAGGTCAGCACGTTGAAATCCGCCAACGGCTGAATGTCATTAAACCGCTTCACGTTACTGACCGTGTCCAACTGCTTTTGCAGATCGGCCAGCAGGACCGTCGCCTGGTCCTTGGTCTTGCGGTTGTTGGTGGCCGATTGGGCCAACAGGTAAGCCTCCGCCAGCAGGCTTCTGGCCTTCACGCTGTCTTCATAGATGAGAGCCGCCTGTGCCTCATCGCGCTTCTGCTGAGCATCCGTCAGTGCCGTTGTTGCCTTTTTAGTGCCGATCCTTACTGCGCCGCCGTGCGACAGGCCGATGGTGGAAAGCACAATAACAATAGCCAGTATCGCGATCACCCCGATCAAGATTTGATTGCCCCGCGGGTGCCGCTTGATCGTTTTTACTCCTTGGGTCACTAGCTTCACAAACCAGTCAACAAAGACCAGGACTGCCGCGCCCGCTACCCGTACTAGCTGCCAGAGGATACTTCCCGCCCTATTGAGTTGCTTTGTATCCAGACCGATCTTGCTTTTATCCAGCGACGGACGGGGAATAGCAAGTTTGGGCAGACGCAACTTGTAAGTGTCTGACCCCTTTACCGTTTCTGCCGCCTCATCAATGACAATATCTTCACGCCCTGCGGATTCTCCCGCCGGCGTGGTCTCCACTTTGCGCAGCTCTTCCTCGATTTCTTCCACCTTGTGTTCCATTGCCTCTTCTACTGTCTGGGCCTTGTCTATCACCGGCGCCAGCGCGGCTCCGAATAAACCCGCTCTCCGCGGCTGCGGTTCTGCGGGGGTGCCGATCCAGTTTTCCGTCGGCTCTTTCTCTTCTTCCTCTTGGGCCAACAGTTCCGGCAGGGAAAACTCGGCGACCAATACGCTGGTGTGGTTGATTTCTTCCTCCTGCTCCAAAAGGCTGGCCAGCTTCTTCGCCGTTTGCGCCGGAGTGTAGCCGTCCATCAGCCGTTTCAGCTTCTCGACGGAAACATAATAGAACAGTTCCGAGGTGCTCAAAAGCAACTTGTCGCTGACCTCGATCTCGCCTTCGATCAAATTAACCAAAGCCTCCTCTGGCCGGTATGTTTCGCCGGGGGAGTACATTCCCTTGGAGAGATTGGTGATAGTGCCGCCCCTTAGCAAATGCATCTCGGCGGTGCCTCGTTGGACCAGACGCACCTCGTTGCCGCATACGGCGGCTATTACCGCATTGAACTTGCCGATCCAATCCTTCTCGCCCTGTCTGGCAATTGCCGCCAGTTCGTCGTTGGCCGCCTTAAGCGCATTTTCAAAACTCTCTTCCGCCGAGAGCTCTAAGTCGCTGTAATATTCTTCCTTGATGATATCGATCAGGTTGTAGGCGATGTCAGCCGTGAGAGGAGAAGGACTGCCGATATCAATGACAAAATAGAGATTGCCGTGCTGCTGCTCCGCCTCGTCATCCGGCTCATAGGCGATGGCGGTAGAGAACCCGCCCCGCGCCTTTTGATGCGACAGCACTTTGCCGATGCGTGTTTCCAAACGCTGTTTACTGGCAACCGTCATAGCTTACTTTAAGTGGAAGCAATCTCATTATATAAACAGGGGGAGTAACTTGCCAATCGCGTTTTCCGCCGCGTTTCCCCCGACGCCTTATGATAAGATGAACGGAGAGGGAAAACAATATGCGGGGGCGGTTGTTGGGGATAAAATTAGCTCTGGGCGCAATTTTTATCTATGGGACAGGCTGGTGGCTAGCCCCTTATTTTGCCGGTCGCCATATTCCCAGCGCCATTTGGCTTAAGATCGGATCCATAGAGCTGTACTGGTACGGCTTGCTCATAGCCATCGCCGTACTCGTTGGGATAGGGCTTATTCTCTGGCTTAACCAAAGATTTATTAAGCTCAATCCCGACGCGGTTTTTTACGTAACTGTTGCCGCGGTATTTAGTGCTTTTATCGGCGCGAGGCTCTTATTTGTTATTTTAGAGTGGCCGTTCTATGCCAAGCATCTTACGGAGATTTGGCAGATCCATAGCGGGGGTTTAAGCATTCATGGCGCGCTGCTCGGGGGACTGCTCGCGGTAATCATCGGCAGTCGGCTCGCCCGCCTTAACCCTTGGCGCCTCGCGGATCTGCTCGCGATGGCCCTGCCCCTGGGACAAGCCATTGGCCGCTTTGGCAATTTTTTTAATCAAGAAGCCTTTGGCGGCCCCACGAATCTTCCCTGGAAGATGTACGTTGCGCCGGAGTTTCGTCCGGTTGGTCTTGAACAATTCAGTTTCTTCCATCCCACTTTTTTATATGAAGCGGTCGGCAATTTAATTATCTTCTGGCTGCTCTGGCGTTTGTTCACTTCCCGCTCCTCCCATCCCGCCGGCACGATCGCCCTTTGGTATCTGCTACTATATAGTGGCTGGCGGTGGTGCGTGGAATGGTTTCGGATTGATAGCCAGCAGTGGGGGTGGCTCACGCTGGCGCAGTGGGGCAGTCTGCTTATCATTGTAGCTTCGGGGTGGTTACTATTTTATCGCTATAGATTATGGAAATCGCGTTAATTGTTATCGGGGGGCTGGCTCTGGCGCTTATCGTTGCTCTCATTGTGATTTGGCAAAAATCCAAGCCCATTGACGGCGTCGGTCGCGTCGTGGAGGTCATTACCCAATCAATGCAGAAAGTGCAGGCGGAACAGCGCGCCAGCCAGGAAGTGGAGCGAAGTCTGAAAGATGAACTCCGTCTAACTAGTGACCGCCTCAAAGATTTGGTGGTTGCCTCCGGGGAACGGGAACAGCGCGACCAGACCTATTTTAAAAATCTGCTGGAAGCTTCCAAAAACATCGAAAGTATTATGCGTGGTTCCAAGACCAAGGGTCTGGCGGGGGAGAACATTGTCCGCGAAATTTTGAAGATATTTCCGCAAGGCACCATGGTCTATGATTTCAAGATCGGAAGCAAAGTGGTGGAATTCGGATTGAAGCTGCCCGACGGCCGCATTCTCCCCATCGATTCCAAAGTAATGGCATCCAACGAACTGCAGATCCTCTCGCAGACCTCTGACGAAACCGCCAAGCTGAAGATCATTCAACAGCTGGAGCTGGCCGTTCTGCACAAAGCCCGCGAGGTCGGGGCATATATCTCTCCGCCGATGACCTATGAGCGGGCCATTATGGCGGTGCCTGATGCGCTTTTTTATCTGCTGAAGGAATCGATTATCCGCGCCCACCGCGATTACGGCGTGTTAATAATTCCCTACAGCATGACCATTCCCTATTTGCTGTCCTTTGTCGATCTGCAGCGCAAGCACAGCTCTCATTTGAACGAAGAACGCGTTAAAACTTTCTTGGAAGACCTAAGTCTGTCGCTCGCCAAAATGGACGACATTCTTGATAACAAGGTAGCTAAAGGCAACGTGATGATCAGCAACGCATATAGTGAATATAAGCAAATCGTGAGTAAAATAAGGGGAGACGCACTTAGTCTCCACACCGCGGAAGAGCAGCCTAAGTTATCGGAGCCTAAATGAAAAAATCTCTCAAAAAAGTCTCCGTTATTACCGGCAATATCATTCTGCTTATTTTGCTGAGCCTCAACCTCGGCCAGCTCTATCAATTGCGCCGCTCGGCGCAGGACTTGCTCGACCAAACCCTGCTGTCCAATAATCCCGACCAATTGCTCGCCAACATCGCGAAGACCGCCCCGCTCTGGCTTTGGATAGTTAATATCGTAGCAGCCGTGATAGCGCTCTTCCTTGTGGCAGGCTGGCTGGTCCCGCGCCTCCGTCAGCGGCTTTGGTTCTGGCGGGCCAACGTCATTTGGCTGTGGTTCTGGATCATTTACCTGCTGCTTGGCGTCATCGCCTTGATAATTCTGTTTAATTCCTTGTTTTAAATGAAAGAGGGGGAAAGCAAACGCGTTAATCTCGGCGTATTGCTGCTGTTGATATTGGCTCTGATCACCATCGGCGTGATCGGCTACAGCGCCATTGAGGGCTGGAATCTGCTCGACGCTCTTTATATGGTGATAATTACTTTGGCCACCGTCGGCTTCAGGGAAGTTCACCCGCTTTCTCCCGCCGGCATGATCTTCACCATCCTGCTCATCATCTTCGGCCTGATCACTCTCTACTATGTGATAAGAACGGTCGGCGAATATATACTGGAAAATAAGCTGGAAGAGACCTTAAAATATAAGAAGATGGAGAAAACTCTGCGCGATCTTAAGGATCACTACATCATTTGCGGCTTTGGCCGGGTCGGCCGTCAGGTCGTTCAAGAACTCTCGCAAGAGCATGCCGATTTTGTAGTGGTGGAGAAAAATCCCGCATTGGCGGAAGCCTGCGAACGGCTCGGCTATACCTGCTTGGTCGGTGACGCCACCGAAGAAACCGCTCTTAAACAGGCGGGGATTTTGAATGCCAAGGGGTTAATTATTTGTCTGGGCCAGGACAGCGATGCGGTACTGACGGTCGTTACCGCTCATTCGATGAACAAGGACCTCTTTATCGTAGCCCGCGCCAACGGCGAAAACACCGCTGGCAAGCTGCTCAAGATCGGCGCCAACCGAGTGGTGTCGCCTCAGCACATCGGTGGTTTTCGCATGGCCAGCTTTGCTCTTAATCCCACCGTGGCGGATTTCATTGATGATTTGCAGGATCTCTCCAATCAAGAAGTCCGTATTGACGATATAATTGTTTCCGCTCACTCACTGGTAGCCGGCCATACTATTGCCGAGAGACTCTCCAACCGCACCTACGGCGCCACTGTTTTAGCCATTCATAAGCAGGACGGTGAAGCGATCATCAATCCCACCGGCGATGTACTGATCGAATCCGGCGACAGGCTCATTCTGCTGGGCACCAAGGCCAAACTGGACGCTGTGTTAAAATTACTAGGGACCAATAAATAGGAGGAGGTGCGATGCAGTCACGTTATCCAGCGGATTTCCTGGTGGGGCGCAAGGCGGAGTTACTTCGGCAGAAGGCTGAATTGGAGACAGAATTAAATCGAATTGCCCGCTTTGACCAGGCCTCCGGCAGTTGGGCGCCCCTGCAGCCGGATTATGACGCCGGCAGCGCCGAAGACGCCGGCGACAGCGGCGGTGAGGCTCAGGATTTTCAGGAAAATCAAGCTCAGATGGTGGAGCTGGAAAAATCACTGGAAGAGATCAACAGCGCATTGGATAAAATGGCGCAGGGCACATACGGCCGTTGCGAGAGCACAGGTGACTGGATCGATGATGCCCGTCTTATGGCCTACCCGGCGGCGCGCACCTGCACTGACGACTGATCATGATTAAAATTTCGCCCAATCCGCTCGCGCTCTTTTGGGCGGTAGCGGGCTTCACGCTGGCAGGTTGTCAGCTGGTCCGCTGGTTGATGGCGGGTCAAATTATTACCAATGTCGGCTTGGCCTTCAGCCTGAGTCTGCCGCTCTTTTGGATTTATTGTATTTCCAGCCTGTTCCTTATTTTGATGATTTGGCTCTACTGGGCTCATATCCGCTGGGGCGTCCTCTGGGCCGTTGCGCTGGGGCTTATCGTCGGCGGGGGGACCAGCAATCTGACCGACCGGCTCGTCTTGGACGGCGGGGCGGCCGATTATTGGCATCTCTGGGGTATCAGTACCATTAATCTTGCCGATATCGCTATTGCTATCGGGATTAGCCTCGCTATCTGGCAACTAGTTCGCCGCTATGGAACCTAAGATCATTTTTGAAGACGCCTCTCTCTTGGTTTTGGACAAACCGGCTGGTTTGCTGGTGCATTCCGGCCATGGTCAAGCTGGTCCAACTCTTGTGGACTGGCTCAAGCAACATCTGCCCCGCTCGCCCCTCGCCTCCGAGCGCTATGGGCTGCTGCATCGCTTAGACCAATACACTTCCGGCCTGCTACTGGTAGCCAAAACTCTGACAGCATTCCAGTATTATAAAAATCTGTTTAAACGCCACGCGATCAAAAAAGAATATCTTGTCTTGGTGCACGGGCGGCTTATGCCCAACCGGGGCATCATCCGCATTCCCCTCGCACGCCACTTGGTTAAACGCACTCGTTTTGAACCGGCCTCCGCCGGCCGGCCCGCCGAGACTGAGTATCAGGTCGAACATTACTACCGCAACTTCACTTATTTAAAAGCTTGGCCTAAAACCGGCCGCACCCATCAGCTCCGTGTGCATTTTGGGAGTCTCGGTCACCCCGTAGCGGGGGACCGGGTTTATGGTAAAAAAGATAATTTGCCGCGGCAATTTCTCCACGCCCACTCTCTTAATTTTATCGATCAATCCGGCCGTTCCCGCACCTTCACCGCCCCTTTGCCTCCTGACTTAAAAACATTTTTAAACAACCTGTCCCGTTAGAAATTTAAAAAGCGGGCAGTCTGCGTAGGAGTAAAACATCGGTGTATTCATATCAAGCACAAATTTCTAAGCGGGATGAAATTACGTAAACGCATTTTTCTTGTAGCCGGCCCCTCGGCCGTTGGTAAAGACGCCATTATCAACAGGCTGCTGAAACTTGAACTTCCGCTTAAAAGGATGCTAACCACTACTTCCCGTCCCCGCCGTTCCGATGACAAACCCCACGAATACCATTTTGTCAGCTCCAGCCGTTTTCGTTCTCTCATTGCCAAAGACAACCTGCTGGAATGGGTGGAATTTAACGGTCATTTTTATGGCACCCAGAAGCGCGACCTCGACGCTATTTTCGCCGCCAACAAATTCCCCATTATGGATGTTGATGTTCGCGGCGTGGACTTTTTCAAAACGCATTTCCCTAAAGCCGTTTCGATCTTTATTCTTCCCAGCAGTCTGTCCATTTTGCGTCGGCGGCTGGAGGCTCGCGGCACCGCCGAAAAAGATATTCGCAGCCGCCTTAAAACCGCCCAATGGGAAATTAAACAGGCGCCGCGGTTCGATTATCGGGTCATCAACTATGATGGCAAATTGGATAACGTGGTGGCCGAGGCGGCTAAACTTATTCGCCGCCGCATGCGCTAAAATCCGCTTCCAGCCCCCAAGTTTGCCGGTCAATGTTTGTGATCGGAGCGATTTTGATTCCGGAATATTGCCGTTTCAGCCAAGTCTCCATCGGCGCGTACTGTTTAGACTGCAACTCGATCAGCACCACCCCCCGAAAACGGCCAAGCAGCTTGTCCGAAAAAAGTTGGCGATATGATCCTAGCCCGTCAGGGGCCGGATCAAAAACTGCCGGCCGCGGCTCGTGCAATACCTCCGGCGACACAGGCTCAGATTCCGGCACATACGGTAGATTAGCAATGATCAAGTCAGCTTGGCGAATATGTTCTGTTAAGCTACCTTTTGTCAGCCCGACCCGTGCCGCTACTTTATGCCGTTGCGCATTTTGCCGGGCTATTTGCAGAGCCGGTTTAGAGATGTCACTGGCGATTATCCGGACACTCGGAACATTTTTGGCAATGGCAATGGCAATGTTGCCGCACCCCGTGCCAATGTCGTAAATCCGCCGTGATTTTTTAGTCTTGATCAAATCAATAGCCCGCTCCACCAGGCATTCAGTTTCCGGGCGGGGGATAAGCACCTGCGGGCCGACAGCGAAATCTAGCCCGAAAAACTCTTTGTGCTGGATCAAATAGGCTGCTGGGATTCGCCGTCCCCGCCGCGTGAGCAGAATATTGAATCTGGCCAAGATGCTTCGGCTCACCTCATCTTCCAAAGCGGCATATAGCCGCATCCGGTCATATCGCATCGCGTGCATTAACAGTACCTCCGCTTCCAGCCTCGGATTAGTTAAATTGCGCAGCTGCCTTGCGCCCGCCCTCAATGCCGCTTTTACCCTCATTGCTTTTGGGCAGCTGCCTGCAGAGCTTTTACGATCGGCATTAAGTTGCCGTCTAAGACGCTCGCGATATTGTGCCAGCTTTCTCCGATGCGGTGGTCGGTGATCCGGTCTTGCGGAAAGTTGTAGGTGCGGATTTTTTCACTCCGGTCGCCCGTACCGATCTGCTGCCGGCGAACGTCTCCGCGTTCCCGATGTTGCCTCGTTTGTTCTAGATCCAGCAGTCTGGCCCTAAGTACTGCCAACGCTTTCGCTTTATTTTTGGCCTGTGATTTCTCATCTTGGCAGGTAACCACCAGACCGCTCGGCAGATGGGTGATCCGCACTGCCGAATCGGTAGTATTCACGCTCTGTCCGCCGTGACCGGAAGAACGGAACACATCAATTCGCAAATCCTCCGGTTTGATCTCCAGCTCCACCTCCTCCGCTACCGGCAATACTGCTACGGTGGCAGTCGAAGTATGTACCCGCCCCTTCGCCTCGGTCACCGGCACCCGCTGAACCCGATGCACGCCGCTTTCCCATCTGAGCATACCGAATACTCCTGCTCCCTCGATCTGGAAAATAATTTCCTTGAAGCCCTCACCCTCACTGCTCGGACTGCTGTTCATTATTTCTGTTTTCCAGCCCATCTTTTCGGCAAAATGGCTGTACATCCGAAATAAATCGCCGGCAAAAATTGCCGCTTCGTTGCCCCCCACTCCGGCCCGGATCTCTACCATCGCGTCGCGGTCGTCCGCCGGATCTTTGGGGGTGATGTACTCAACGAACCTTGCCTCAACTTCTCGTTTCTTTTTAATGAGTGATGGTAGTTCTTCACGCGCCAGGGACGATATTTCTAAGTCATCACTCTTAGCAAGCTCCTCATGTTCCAAAATTTTCTTCTCCAAATCCGCAAGCGCATCGTGGGTGTCAAAGATTTCTTGGATTTCACCCAAGCGTTTGTAAACGGCTCCCTGTTCTGCGGCCGGCATCGCATTAAGACGCGCAGTTAGATCACTGCGTTCTTTATTGAGTTGATCCAGGTTGGGATATTGTTGATTCATAATAAAACCCAGCCACTCCTATTGTGGCATAAACTTATGCCCCAGCACTATTAGCCCTTTTTGCTTTTGCCTTTCTTCTTTGCCGCCGCCGCTTTGGCTATCTTCTCCCGGAAGCGCTCCACCCGGCCGCCTTTTTCTAGCGATTTTTGCTTGCCGGTATAGACAGGATGGCAGCTGGAACAACTGTCCACCTGCATATTCTCCATAGTGGACCCGACTTCAATCACGTTGCTGCAAGAGCAGGTGATCTTAGCCTTCGGGTAATAGGTTGGGTGGGCATCCTTCTTCATTACCAGCAAACCTTATCATAAGCCATCTGATGCCGTCAATTACTCCCATGCCCCGTACCGACATACTGCCGAAACTGCGGCTTAGCAGTTTCCAGCTTGTCTGGTGCAGGGTTGACAAAACCTCAAAAATCAGATATAATAACTTAATAAATAAATATCAAAACAAATGATGTTCGAACAACTCTCCAAGCAGCTTCGTGCTCGATCCGGCCGGCCTACCCCCCTATATAGCCAGCTGGCTTTGGTTTTGGTGCTGGGGGCTATCCTGACCGGCTGGCTAGTCTATGCCAAAGTGGCCGACCAGTTGGAGCGGCTGACCCAAAAGCAAGTGATCGCCCTGGAGGAATCCCAAACTAAATCCATCCAACCATAATGGACAACGAAGATCTTAACCAACCAGAGTTACTGCCGGATCCTCTTGAGGGGCAATCTGTGAGTTTGCCAACACCCGCTCCGGTTGCCGCCCCCGTCGTATCTGCGGTAAAAAGCCCAATGCGCAATAAATATCTGCGCGCTGGCTTAGCTGCGGCCGCTTTTGTTGCTGTGATGCTTCTGGTCTTTTTTGGCCAGCGCATTGGCGAGCTGTTCCATTTGTTCGGCACTAAAGCCGGCCAGTCAGTTATTTTAGATAGTGACCATTTTATGGATATGGGTTGGCATAGCGATCCCAGTAATGACTGCTTCACTGTGACCGGCGGCAAGCTGATGTTAAGTAATCCGGGGGATGGCAGTTGCAGCCCCTAATTTGACTTGCAATGCGAAACTCAAAACAAAAATTTAATAGTTTACTTGACCGCCACCCCTGGGCGCTGCAATTCGCCCTTGCTTTGGGTATTGTACTGATAGCTCTGGCAGCCACCTTCTACCAAGGCATCAGCGGAGAAGCGCAAGCTGCTGCTGGCCCTACGGTCATTGATACTCCGGCGGCTAATGCCCAATGGCATATAGGCGAGACCCAGTCAGTGCACTGGACTCTTGGTAATGAAATTATGTGGATAGGCATGGGTGCTGACGCGAAAGTGGGTTATGCCGTGCTGCAGATAACTGACGGCTCTGGTGTACAAGTAGGAATTCGGCAGTTAGACATTACTATGGCTGATGTCGCCAATCCTGACGGCATGGGGATTGATGATTATGTGGTTGGCTCTTCCTCTTTTCCTTCGGGCTATTCGTCCGATCGTTCCTACCGGTTTAGACTGTTTGTCTATGAAATTGCACAGCCAAACAGACAATACGAAGTTTACAGCAGCCCGTTTCATATCTTGCCCGCTGCTACTGTTCCCATTTCAGCCACCTATTATTCCAAAACTTTTTCAGTCGCTCCCTATAACGTTGCCCCAGAGGCGCTAGATTATTTAAAGGCCGATTTCAGCCCGGTTCTTGTTGGTTCCGGTTTCAATATTGATTTCGCGATCAGCTTCTTAAATGCTAGTGATCAGCCGGTTTGGACCGCAACTGACTATCCCGACTCTTTTGATACCGATGGCTATCTAATGGTGACGACAGACCGTGAGGAGGAACTGGGCTCTCCCGACGGCTATCTTTTGGGTTGGCTGCAAGGTAATCCTGCCAAGTTCAATCAAATCCGCTCTGTTCGCTTCCGCATCTATATGGCCACGATGGACGTCACTGCCGGTGGGCCGTGGGTGCAAAGCGTAACTCTTCAATATAAACAGGCCAGCACTGCCGACATCGGCGTTATCAATTTTGTTGATACTCCGGGTGCGGATGGCACAGTGACCAAGACCATTGCCCACGGCACTACTGGCAGTTTCGATATCAAAGTAACACCCCTCAATGGCTTTAGCGGTCAGGTGGTATTGAGTGTCGGTCCCATCACCAAAGTGGGGAGCGGCGAAGATGTTAGCGGTAAGATAATCGCTTCCAATATGCCGCAAACTCTTACCATTCCTTCCGGCGCCACTGATGTGCCGGCTACCGTCCAGTTCACCGTTAATGATGATGAGACCCTTTCCGGCCTTTATCGTTTCACTATCAGCGGCCACGATACCAGCAATGAGAATGCCACTCTCGTTCCGGCCGATTGGGGCCGCATTAATGTCCCCGAGAGCACTGGTTTGTTCGGTCTTGCTATCACCCCCGCTACCCAAACTGTGGTTAAGGGGCAAAGTACTACCTATACCATCACTCTTACCCGTTCTAGCGGCTTCACCGGAACGGTGACCTTGGGCGACAACATCGCCACTATTTTCGGTGCTGGTGTCACCGCCAGCTATAGCGATGGCAGCCTGAGCGGCGCAGATACCGGCTCAATCCTTACTGTTGCTACTACTACTTCGGCAACACCCACCGATGCTAAAACTTTCACCGTCACCGGCCAAGCTACCGACCAGCCTGACCAAATTGCCACCGCCCAGTTAAGTATCGTTACCAGCGACCAAGCTATTACTTTATCGCTTACCATCCCCGTCGAACCTGCTGCCAGTGGCAAGTCGGCTGATAATACCTTGCCCAGCTTCACTCTGCGCCTATATAACGGTCTTACTAAAACTTACGAAAAAACCAACTTCACAACTAATGCCCAAAATCAAGCCAGCGTAACAGCCACTCGTACCGAGATTCCCAATGGCACTTACACTGTTTATGCTCGCAGTAATCGCCACTTGTGGGGCAAGTCCACCCAAACCAATCTGGTCATTGATGCCACAGCATCCTATACCCTGACTTTCCCAACTTTGAAGGCGGGTAATCTTGATACCAACAACCGCATCAACAGTCTTGACCTGCCTCCGTGGATGAACGATTACGGTAAGACCATCGCCGGCCTGCTTGGCGATTTGAACAACGACGGCAAGGTCAATGTGCTGGATGTCGCTTTCATTTTCGGCCTCGATCATTATGGCGCATGGGGCGACCAGCTGCCTGACGAGACCCGCTAATATAAAAGCCACTATAGGGGCTAGCCACCAGCCACTAGCTAACTAGGTCACTAATCATCTAAGTCACTAGCTTGAATGGAACAAATTTTAAATAATCTGCCCTCCAACCCGCGTCACATTACTTGGCGGGGGATCGCGCTAATAGTCATTGCATTAATAGTCGCTATCGGCTTTTCACTCTATGCTGGCGGATTTGCGATGCTTGCCCGCATCTTTGGTTCACACGCCGGCACCGAGGATACTTTTGTCCTAGCCAGCTTGCCCAATTTGGAAAATAACAGAGACGCGGCCGGTTGGCTGGTACAAGATTCCCGCGTTCTGTTTGACGGCACGGGCGCTTTCTCCAGCTTTACCGGCGTGCCGGACTACATCGTGCCGGACAGTCTCGAGAGCGGTTTTATTATGCCGGTGGTAACTTCGCTGGACCCCACCTTAGATACCTTTACCAACCACCGCTACACCTCGGCCGCTCTGGACTTTAGGCAGACCGGCATAATACTGAACACCATTAAGATCTATGCCTCGATTCCCCAGATGGCCACTCTTGTTTTCAGCTATAGGACGGCAGATACAGCTGAGCAATTGGATCAGGCCGAACGGCATGAACTACCCGGTGTATCTTTTACAGTGCTGCCCTCTGACCCCGCCATTTTATCCACCACCATCCAGTTGGATAGAAGTATGAAGCAGTACCTACAGCTGATAGTGGACTTTACCGGATTTGACTCCCTGCACCGCCCCGCAGTTTACGGCTGGGTTCTCGATTATGGCAATGAAATTACCACGGAATCTTCATCCGCCGGTAGCGAAATCGAGAGGGCCGATCTCAACGGAGACGGGGTGGTTAACAGCATGGATATCCAGCTTTTGTTCGAGCAGTATGGGAAGACTACCCCTTGACAGAAAGGCAAAAGTATAGTATAATAAAAACAAAGTTGGCCAAAATAAAAATGAAACATCTTGTCAAAATCAGCCTGTTGGCGATCTACCTGGTAGCGGTCCTGCCAGCTTTTGCTTTTGCCCAAGCAGCCGGTACCCAACCTGCCCGTATGCTGTTTGACCCCTCTTCCGGTTCAGTCGTGGCCAACCCCAATTTCACGGTAAATGTCAAAGTTGATATCGGCACGGGTGCCCAATCGGCCGGTGCTGACGCGGTGGTTAAATTTGATACCATCAAGCTGACTTTTGTTTCTGCTGATAAGGTTACCGAAGGCAATCCTTCAACTTTCTACGGCAACAATGGTCTCTTTACCGCTACTCCTGCCAGTACCGCCAATACTAGCGGCACCGTCGAGATCGGTCGCACCGCCGATGCAGGCAGCTACGCTTCCGGCGTTGGCGTATTGGCCAAGCTAACCTTTACTCCCAAAGTGGCAGTTGGCCAGACTGTAAGTTTGAATTTCGATTTCACCCTCGGCTCCACTGTTGATAGCAATGTCGCCAGCAATGTTGGCGGAGTGGATTTGCTGGGTGGTGTCACCAATGCCACTCTGACCATTGCCTCTGCCTCGACCACCACTCCTACTATCACCAGCATCAGCCCGACTCATGGGAGTAAGGATTTGGCTCAGTCGGTTGTTATTACCGGCACCAACTTCGGAACCCAAGGTACTAACTCCAAAGTTTATATCGGTACCAAGCTGGCTACCGTGTCAGCATGGAGTGATACTCAGATTACCATTCAAATACCATCCGAACCGGACCTGACCCAAAACAGCACCCGCCAGATCAAAGTTCACCGCGAGGATGCTCTGGAAGCCACTTATACTGGCTACACTTATGATGTAGCCGCTGCTCCGCTTCCTGACAATGGTCCCGAGGTCTTTTCTTACTTAGGGTTAGCAATGTCCGCCTTCGGCATGGCCGGCTTAAGCTATTTGAAACTGTTCGCTCCCAAACAGGCGGTTGAAACTAAGTCAGAGCCCAATTCCTTGGCGGAATAATTCGTTCCCGTTATACTGCCCGTTAGCTACTCTCGGTCTATCCGAGAGTTTTTGATTTGACACGCGCCGTGTCATCCCCGACTGTTTCTTTTTTGTCATACTCGGCCCCTCTTTTGTCATCCTCCGCCCCCCTTTTGTCATCCTCCGCCCCCCTTTTGTCATCCTCGGGCTTGACCCGAGGATCCAGACAGGAACAGAAAAAATTATTTTATTTTCCTTTCTGGATTCCCGATCGGGTCGGGAATGACTAGGGTAGCTAGATTACGTATGATAAAGGCACAATGCGTAACTTTGCAGACGAGACTAGATTTGAGGTAAAGGCTGGCGATGGCGGTAATGGCGCCATTTCTTTTCGTCATGAGAAATTCGTGGCGCGGGGCGGGCCCGATGGCGGCGACGGGGGCGATGGCGGCAATGTAATACTAGCGGCTGATCACAACCTCAATACTCTGGCCGATCTCGTCCGCCGCAAGAGCTATCAAGCAGATGGCGGCAAGGCTGGTCGCGGCCAGAAATCCACAGGCAAGTCCGGTGAGGACCTTGTCTTAGGGGTGCCAGTGGGGACCCAAGTCTTTGAAGTACAAGAGATCAGAGGTAAGGCGAAGGAGTTCTTGATAGCCGATCTTAACCACGATGGCGAGCGCTTCACGCTGGCCAAAGGCGGCGAAGGGGGATACGGCAATGCCCATTTTGCCCGGGCCAGTTTTCAAACCCCGCGGTTTGCCGAGCTCGGCACCCCCGGCGAAGAGCGCGGTGTTATCTTGCGCCTGAAGATCGTCGCCGATGTCGGGCTGATCGGCTTGCCCAATGTCGGCAAGTCCACCTTGCTTTCGGTCATCAGTAATGCCCGTCCCAAGATCGCCGATTACGAGTTCACCACTCTGATTCCCAATCTCGGTATTGCCCGATATAAAGACAGAACTTTCGTAGCAGCTGACATCCCCGGTCTCATTGAAGGAGCCTCCAAGGGCAAAGGCCTGGGCATTAAATTCCTCCAACATATTGAAAGGACCAAACTCTTGGTCCACATTCTTGACGCCACCCGGCCCAACCCCAAAAAGGATTTCCAAGTTATCAACAGGGAACTGCGCGCTTATAGCCCAGAGCTTGCGCGACGCCCCCAGATCGTTCTATTTAACAAGCTTGATGCCATCTCTCTGGCAACTCTTAAGAAATTACGGAAGCTCCGTTTTCCGGCGGAAGAGGTGGTCTACATTTCTGCCGCCGCCCACCATAATATTGTGGATTTCCTGCAGGCGATCCTGCGCCGCCTGCCCAAAGCCGCTCGGCTGCAGCGCGACCACGGCCCCTTAAAAGTATTCACCCTTGCCGATTTACCGCGGATGCGTTTTGAGATCGCTAGCCCCCGTGCCCATCATTTTGTCGTCAAAGGCCCCGTGCAGGAACGGTTGGCGACCAAGACCGACTTTACTAATGAACAGGCGGTTGGCAGATTCTGGAAGGTCTTGAAACGGATGGGGGTCTGGGATGCGCTAAAAAAGCACGGCGCCAAGCGGGGTGATATAATCAAAATCGGCTCGAAGCAGTTTGATTTCGAGGATCTGTAAGGGCGTGTAGCTCAGCGGTAGAGCACTGCATTCGCATTGCAGGGGTCGAGGGTTCAAGTCCCTCCACGTCCACCAGGATAATCCGCTTTGACAGCGGATTATTGCCAATTGACCGCAGGGGGTTTTTGTGTTAATTTGACCTCACGCCTGCTACGGGGGTATCGCTAGGCCAAAGGAGGTGAAATGAACAATTTTATGGGGGCAATAATTGCCCTTATTTCAGTTGTTTCGGCTTCTGTCTCCGTGCTCCCGCCCCAGCCCGACCCATTAACCGTGGAGCTCCAAACTTTTCTCGACAGCAAAGGCAGCCCAATGCCGGCCGCCACTTTAGTCAAATATGATAACTGGCCAATGGTCTTAGCAGTATCCTGCGCTGAATCCGGCTATGGCAAAAATCTTGGCGGGACTTACAATGCATGGGGGATAAAAGACTACCGCGCCGGCAGTCCCAAATATGGCCGTACCCGCGACTTTACTTCGTGGGAAGAATCCATCGCTTACACTTCCGATTTGCTTTACAAATACGATCCGGAAAATGGCTCACCCAAACCCGGCGCTATGGTCGCCAGTTGGAAGTATGTCCGTCCTTTTGCTCATTGGCTGGGGAATGTGAATTATGCCCTGAAAGACATTAATGAAAATGTGGTCGCGGTAGTGGCCCAATCCTAGCCATTGCGGTCTAACTGGGATATACTTGAGCCGTATTATATCGGCTTAATTTTTAATTATTGGGGAACTGAGATGGCAAGAAAACACAGGCGAATGGTCGCCTCTAAATCCAAACATAGTCACGGTTTCTGGCAAATGGTCTTAGTCGGGACTATTGCCGCGCTGGTAGTTAGCGTGGGGTTTAATTATTTTGCTTACCGGACAACCTCCACCTCGGCCGCTCCGGTCTTTGAACACTATTTTGTAGCTGCTCAGGGGAATGACAATAATGACGGCACGGCGTATGACAAGGCCTTCCGCACCTTCGACAAGGCTATCGCAGTGGTCAATAAAGTGCCCGCGGCGGCCGTTGGGCGGGTCACTCTGTACGTGGGCGGCAATGTATACATGACCGCCTCCACCGTTACTCTGACCAGGAATGATATTCTGATCGTTAACTATGACTCAACTCTGGGTCGGTCCTCCATTTCGCAGCTGAATCCATCCACTGCCGTATTGCTGCACTCTACTACCTTTCGGATCGCCTCCGCGAGTAATGTTCAGCTGAAAGATGTGAAGTTAACTAACATTGTCATTGACTTCAGCCGGGCGATCAGCAACGCACTGCTCGATCGGGTGAGTGTGTATCTCGAGCCAACCCTCTACGCCGACGCTCCTATGCTGGATATCTCCGGTGGCTCTGCCCGCACTCCTTCTAAGAATGTTACCGTTACCAATAGTAGTTTTACTAGCATGGCTAAGCCCCGGAGCCAGTCGATCCAAAGCCTAGTGAACATAAAGAATGCTAACCAAGTGCTAGTAAAAGGCAACACCTTTGATGCGTATCACGATAACCCGTATGTTGCTTTCACTCTCCAGAACTGTGATGGTGTAACCGTAAGCAGCAATACGCCCAGCGGCACTCCCGCAAATAACAGGTATTGGAAGTATTATGCGATTGATTGCAAGAATGCTAGCATTGCCGACGACGAGAACACCATTGATTAAACTTCTGACTTAATCAAAACGGCGGGCACGGGTGCCCGCCGTTTTTGATACAATCTAGCTATGGCAATAAAATCGACCAATCGGGTGCTGGGGGACTTTGCCAAGGCACTGGAGAAGTATTACAACAGCTGGAGTAATCTCATTGCCCGCTCATTTGTCAGCGGCCTATTTACTGCCTTGGGCGCAACCATTGGGCTGGCATTGGTGTTAGGGCTAGCGGGCCTCATTTTAGAAAGACTGGGAGTGTTGCCGGTAGTCGGCAGTTTCTTCTCCCGCATCAATGATGTTCTAGGCCACGCCCTACCCAAGTAGTCCTGCACTATCTCCATCCCAATATTCTGCCGAAATACTGAACGATCGTTCATCTAATCGACCCTACCTTACCCACCACCAACCCCCCAACAATATACTCAGCGGCCGCTGAGCTAATTGTGCGGTCAGGAAACGTTTTACGAGAAAGAGGACGACCGGCCAATCGCTGAGGCGTGACCAGTCGTCCAGAGGTGTATATGCGCTGGTTTGGAACTTGGGCGCAACTCCAAGCTCATCGCCAGTAACTTTATCATATCCACTTCACTTTCGATTGTCATCAAAAACCCGTTCTGCCACAGAGTAGCGAACGGGGTTTTTGATTAGGATCCTAGGATAAGAACTTGATGAATCCTACTTGCGAGGCATAAAGATCTCGTACAGGCCGAAAATCACGTAGATGACACCGAGGATGACGGCCAGTGTGAAGCCCCAGTCACGGTTAATGAAGACCAAGATCAGGTCTACAATACCGATCAAGAGGTAGAGATATGCCATTGAGCCCTCCCTCTTTATTTAATATGGCCGATTATGTCAAAGATGAAGCACTCCCATTATAGCAAATTTTGGCCAATACTTTGGGGATAACCGGCCAGGAACGCTTTGCCATCCATCGGGTTTTTGCCTGCCGGTTGCAGTTTGTCTACCCGGAGCTTGCCGATATAAAGCTCCCCGTTGATTTTTGCGATTGTCCCTTTTGGATTTTCAATTGCTGGATTTACTTCAGCCGACAAGATTTTCATTGATTGTCCGTTCCAATGAGTATAAGCGCTCGGCCACGGCGAGTAGGCTCGTACTTGGCGAGCGATTTGTTCTTCGTCCTGTTTCCAGTCGACTAAGCCATCTTCCTTCTCGATGATTTTAGTGTAGGTGGCCTGCGCATCATCCTGCGATTGAGGCGTAATCTCGCCGCTCATATATTTTGGTAAAACTTCGGTCAATGTTTGGGCGCCAATATTCGCCAGTTTTTCTGTCAGGGTTGTGGTGGTGTCGGTGGGGGAAATAGCAATCGGAGTGCTTTTGGCAATGATAGGGCCGGTATCCATCTCCAGCTCCATTTTCATAATTGTTACGCCGGTTTCCTCGTCGCCGTTGAGAATTGCCGCGGCGATTGGCGAAGCTCCCCGATA
>Ga0315281_10001478_pt1 | contig 34737 bp, 29 predicted proteins | sample YL17G07_0_MG_FD_204540 | JGI IMG/M metagenome (GOLD analysis project Ga0315281, IMG submission 204540) | Sediment microbial communities from Yellowstone Lake, YNP, Wyoming, USA - YL17G07_0 | ecosystem: Environmental > Aquatic > Freshwater > Lake > Sediment | place: USA: Wyoming | collected...
TCAGGCGACGCGCAGAGGTTCATCTCTGCGATTCGACCTCAACTATTTCAACCGCCCGGTGCGGACCCGCATGCCGAGTGGTGTGGGAGGGGTCGGTCAGGTTTACTGACCGCCCCTATCCCGATTCATTCAGAGGATTGAGGAGAGGGTTAAAGCAGATAGACGTGAGTGGCAATTTCCAACAGGCTGTGAGCGGCTTATACGCGATTACGCCGGACTGCGCCGACACGGCGGATTTGCTGTGCCGTGCGCGGTTAGCACTGGCAGGCGGCGCACGTGTGCTGCAATACCGCAACAAATCCGCAACTGCTGCTTTGCGACTGGCACAGGGCAGCGCGTTGCGTGAGTTGACGCGCGAATTTGCCGTGCCGTTTATCGTGAACGACGACGTGCGCTTGGCGGCGCAGGTGGATGCGGATGGGGTGCATCTGGGCACAACGGATAACGGACTGATTGCGGCGCGCGCCGTGTTGGGCAAGCGAAAAATCATCGGCATCTCTTGCTATAATCGCTTGTCGTTAGCGCGGGATGCGGTTGGCGCGGGAGCGGATTACGTGGCGTTCGGCGCGTTTTTTTCTTCCAGTGTCAAGCCCGATGCCGTAGTGGCGGACATCGAATTGTTGCGCCAGGCAAGTGCCGAATTTGCTGTGCCGCTGGTAGCGATAGGCGGCATTACCGCGCAAAACGGTGCGTCGCTGGTAAATGCCGGGGCGGATGCGCTGGCGGTAATTTCTGCTTTGTTTGATGCGGCTGACATACAGGCAGCCGCACAGGATTTTTCAAGATTTTTTATTCGGGACATTGCATCATGACTTCACGCAATCAGGATTTGTTCGATCAATCGCAACGCGTTATTCCCGGCGGCGTGAATTCGCCGGTGCGCGCCTTCAAGTCGGTGGGCGGCACGCCGCTGTTTTTCAAGCGCGGGCAGGGCGCATACGTGTGGGATGCGGATGACAAGCGCTATATTGATTACGTCGGTTCGTGGGGGCCGATGATCGTCGGGCATTGTCATCCCGAGGTGGTCAAGGCAGTGCAGGATGCGGCTGCGCAAGGACTTGGTTTCGGTGCGCCTACCGCAGCCGAACTGGAAATGGCGGAACTGCTGTGCAAGCTGTTGCCGAGCCTGGAAATGGTGCGCCTGGTGAGCTCCGGCACCGAGGCCACGATGACGGCTATTCGATTGGCGCGCGGCTTTACCGGGCGCAGCCGCATCATCAAATTCGAGGGCTGCTATCACGGCCATTCGGATGGTTTGCTGGTCAAGGCCGGTTCCGGCGCGCTGACCTTCGGACAACCGAGTTCCTCCGGCGTGCCGGCGGAAATCGCAGCGCTGACCACGGTGCTGGATTACAACGATGCCGCAGGGCTGGAACGCGCCTTCGCCGAGATAGGCAAGGAGATTGCCGCCGTGATCGTCGAGCCGGTGGCGGGCAACATGAATCTGGTAACGCCGAAGCGCGAATTTCTGGAGGCGTTGCGTACGTTGTGTACGAAACACGGTGCGGTGCTGATCCTGGACGAAGTGATGACCGGCTTCCGCGTCAGCCTGCAAGGCGCACAAGGATATTACGGCATCAAGCCGGATCTGGTGACGCTGGGCAAGGTGATGGGCGGCGGGCTGCCTGCCGCTGCATTTGGCGGGCGGCGCGACATCATGCAATGCCTCGCCCCATTGGGTGCGGTGTATCAGGCAGGCACGCTGTCCGGCAATCCGGTGGCGGTGGCTGCGGGGCTGACCACGCTGAAACTGGTGCAGGCGCCTGGCTTTTACGAACGCCTGTCGCAACGGGCGCAACAATTAACCGAAGGGCTGAGCGCCAGCGCCAGGAAGCATGGCATCCCGTTCTGCGCCCAATCCGTCGGCGGTATGTTCGGCCTGTATTTCAGCGCCACGCTGCCGACCAGTTATGCCGAGGTTATGTCCTGCGACAAGGAGGCGTTCAACCGCTTCTTCCACGCCATGCTGGATGCAGGCGTGTACCTCGCGCCCTCCGCGTTCGAGGCCGGTTTTGTGTCGGCAGCGCATACGGACGCCGACATTGCCGCGACGATTGCCGCTACGGACAAGATTTTCTCGGCTTGGTAATGGGGCTGTTTTCGCAAGCCACGTTTTTTACCACAGTCAATCATCTGCGCGACCTACCGCTGCATGGTGGCAGGGAGGTGGCTTTTGCCGGGCGTTCCAACGCGGGCAAGTCCAGCGCCATCAACACGCTGGCCAACCACACCCGGCTGGCCTACACCAGCAAGATGCCGGGGCGCACCCAGCACCTCAATTATTTTTCCTTGGGAGAAAACCGTTTTTTGGTGGACTTGCCAGGCTATGGTTATGCCAAGGTGCCGCCGGATATAAAAGCACATTGGGAAGGCCTGCTGAGCGAGTATTTACAAACGCGCGAAGCTTTGTGTGGCTTGGTTGTTATCATGGACGCGCGCCATCCGCTGACCGAGTTGGACGAACAGATGCTGGACTGGTTTGCGCCCACCGCCAAACCGGTGCATGTGCTGCTCACCAAGTCGGACAAACTGAGCCGCCAGCAGGCGACCATGACGCTGAATCGTGTTAAATTACGCCTTGCAGAGCATTTTCCGCATTGCTCGGTGCAATTATTTTCCAGCCTGAAGAAAATCGGCGCGGAGGAGGCGGAAGCGGTGATTGCTGGCTGGTTTGCAGCCGAGCCGTAGATAAAAAAGTGCCCCTGGCTAAAAGGGGGGAAGCCAGGGGCATAAGATGTCTTAACAGTAGGGTTAAGACTACCCGCTCAGGGAGGAGAAACGGGAGACAACTCGCGCTATCTGCAGAGTAAGATTAGAGAATGCTGAAATAGTTCCAACAAAATTAAATTTTTTAGGATTCGGTTATGCAAACACTCGGACAGTACCCACACAAGCGGATGCGGCGGATGCGCCGCGATGCTTTCTCGCGCGACCTGATGCGCGAAAATGTGCTGACAGCAGCAGATTTCATTTATCCGGTCTTCGTGCTGGAGGGCAATAACCGCGAAGAGAATGTGGCTTCTATGCCGGGGGTGAAACGCCAGACACTGGACAAGTTGTTGGTGCAGGCAGAGGAATGCGTGAAACTGGGGATTCCCGTTATGGCAATCTTCCCGGTGATCGATGCCCCGCTGAAAAGCTTGGACGCGCGCGAAGCCTACAATCCTGACGGCCTGGTGCCGCGCGTGGTTGCGGCGCTCAAAAAAAACTTCCCTGACCTCGGCGTAATGACCGACATCGCGCTTGACCCCTACACCAGCCACGGACAGGACGGCCTGATCGACGCCGAAGGCTACGTCCTCAACGATGAAACCGTAGTGGTGCTGGCGCAACAAGCGCAAATCCACGCTGCCGCCGGAGCCGACATCGTCGCGCCTTCCGACATGATGGACGGGCGCATCGGTGCGGTGCGCGCCGCGCTCGATGCCAACGGTCACATCCATACCCGCATCATGGCCTACTCCGCCAAGTACGCTTCCAGCTTCTACGGTCCGTTCCGCAACGCTGTCGGCTCCGGTGGCAATCTGGGCAAGGGCAACAAATATACTTACCAGATGGATCCGGCCAATTCCGACGAGGCGCTGTGGGAGGTCGGGCTGGATTTGCAGGAAGGCGCGGATATGGTGATGGTCAAGCCCGGCATGCCCTACCTCGACATTCTGCGGCGCGTGAAGGACGAATTCAAGGCCCCCACCTTCGTCTATCAAGTCAGCGGCGAATACGCCATGCTAAAGGCCGCCGCGCAGAACGGCTGGCTGAACGAGGAGGCTTGCGTGCTGGAATCCTTGCTGGCGTTCAAGCGTGCCGGTGCGGATGGGATTTTGACTTACTTTGCGCTGGATGCGGCGCGGTGGTTAAAAGGGTGATGAACATGCGGCGCAATGCCCGTTGCCCTTTGATAAGCTCAGGACAGGGTTATTGCGCCTTACTGGCATCTCAAATATTCAGGCAGATGAATCGTCTTTAGTGCGAACGTAAAGCTGGTGATTCGACGAAGATTTTTGTAAAGGACGAACACCACTCACTCCCGCTTGAACGTCGGCGAAAAACTGGCGCCCTGCACGAATTCTCGCCGCCTTTGGGAATTGCTCCCATGTATCTTTTAGGAATAAGCCTCGCAGCTTAAATTCTTTGCCAACCCCCAACTTCCGTGCCTTAAAAAAAGCTTTTTTCTTAATGTCGGCAGCCTCCGCATCATCGGTAAGCACCCCTGCTCTACTCAGTAGAAGTGATGCAATACCAGGTAGTCCTTTACTTTTTGCTTGAGCAATCAGGTTTAAAAAAGCATCATCAGACATTGTTACGCGAACGGTTTTCATAAATATACAGTCCTTGTATTGTAAACGACTGCTAATATTAAATGACGCTAATGGATATGTCAATTAATATCAATTATCGCAATACATTTAGGTGCTGGAAATTAACCCGCGTAGGTTGGGTTGAGCAACGCGATACCCATCGTTTGTAATTTCATTTGTTGGGTATCGCTACGCTCCACCCAACCTACGTTCAATCAACCCGCCAACAACGCCTCTACCGCCGCGATGTCCGCATGGGTTTCGGGCTTGCGGCTGCCGCTGTAGCGGGCATTTTCGGGCAGGACGATGACGTGTATCTGCGTGCCGGATTCGCCAGTCAGGGTGTAGCTCGGCACGGTCTCTTCGTGTCCACCCACCCGCACTTTCCATTCCCCATCTTCGAATTCGAGGCTGTGCTTGAGCAGGAACAGCAGCACGGCTTTTGCGTCGTCGCTGAACAGCATGAGGTTGATGTCGGACCGTTCGCCCGCCGTGCCGCTCAGTACCGAGCCGGTGAGATAGGGCTGGAACCGTTCCAGCAGGCGCATGGCGGCGAGCGCTTCTTCGCGTAGTTGATATAGGATGCCGGGATGGCTGGCGCTCTGGTAAAGGGAGCGGAAGCTGCGCAGTGCCTCATCAACCTGCTGGTTGCTGGGCAGATGATGGGTATCCGCTGCGCCCATTTGTTTGGCGGCCTTGCGCTTGGCAAAGGCATAATCGGTGATGCCGTCTTCGGCCATCAGGCGGGCGGCGTGGTGTGCGAGTTGTTCGCGCATAAGGTCGCGTCGGTGTAAACGGTCTTTACTCATGGCGGGTCAAAATAATTGGTCCTTAACCGTTTCACTTTGCGATTTTCCGGATGGTGCGGCGGATTTCTCCGGGGGCAAATTTTCCTGGTAAAAATATTCTGTCAATTCGCCGTCAGCAGCCTGTAGCCCGTCATTGTTAATGCGCGTAGCCACCATATTATCAGGCATGCTGTAAACCGCTTCCGGCACATCTTTCAGGATTTTGCTCATGTAGTCCATCCATATGGGCAACGCAGCTCCCCCGCCGGTTTCCTTGTCACCCAAGCTGCGCGGGGTGTCGAAGCCAATCCAGGCAATTCCCACTATGGTCGGCTGGAAGCCGCAGAACCAGGCATCCATGGAGTCGCTGGTGGTGCCGGTCTTGCCCGCCAGATCCTGGCGGCCAAGCTGCATGGCGCGCATGGCGGTGCCGTGGCGCACCACGTCCTGCATCATGCTGACCATGGTGAAGGCGTTGCGCACGTCTATCACCTGTTCTGCATTTTCTCCGGCCACGACTGGGTTGGCCTGACTCAGCACATTGCCCTTGGCATCCTCAATGCTCCGGATGAAATAGGGAGTAATGCGGAAGCCGCCGTTGGCAAATATGGAGTAGCCCGCCAGCAATTGCATCGGCGTGACCGAACCGGCGCCCAAAGCCATGGTGAGATAAGGCGGGTGCTTGGCGGCATCGAAACCGAACTTGGTGATGTAGTCCTGCGCGTATTGTGGCGTAATGGCTTGCAGGATGCGGATGGAAACCAGATTCTTGGATTTGGTGAGTCCCTGCCGCATGCGCATGGGGCCTTCAAATTTGCCGTCGTAGTCTTTCGGCTGCCAGGCTTCGCTGCCGGTTTCTGCAGCGTCAAATACCAGAGGCGCATCGTTGATGACGGAGGCGGGAGTAAAGCCTTTTTCCAGTGCGGCGGAATAAATAAACGGCTTGAAGCCGGAGCCGGGCTGCCTCCAGGCCTGCACAACGTGATTGAATTGGTTACGACTGAAGTCGAAGCCACCGATCAGGGCGTATATTGCGCCATCGCGTGGACTGGCAGAAACAAAGGCGGCCTCCACCTGCGGGAGCTGGGTGATTTGCCAGGCACCCTTTTCGTCCCTTTGAATGCGGATCAGCGAACCGGCGCGTATGCGCTGATTCAATGCGACCTTGTCACTCAGTGCCCGCTGGGCGAATTTCAAGCCATCGCCGCTGATCTCTGCAATTTGGCCACCCTTGCAGTAAGCGCGAACGGCTTTGGGGCTGGCTTGCTGCACCACGGCGGGAATCAGGTCGTCATTGCCGGCAATATCTTGTAGCGCATCTTCCAGATATTCCTCACTATCGCCATTGCGCAGGTCAATATAGCCTTCCGGGCCACGGTAGCCATGGCGCTGGTCATATTCCAACACGTCTTTGCGCACAGCCTTGTAGGCAGCTGCCTGATCTTGCTGGCGGATGGTGGTATAGACCTTGATGCCTTGCGTGTAGGTGTCATCCTGATAGCGTTCATACACCGCCTGCCTGACCATCTCCGCCAAGTAATCAGCTTTGATCGGGAACTCCTGGCCGCCATGCTTGGCAATCATATGTTGTTGCTGTGCCGTTTCCATCTGTGTACTGTCGATGAAATGGAGTTCGTGCATGCGCCGCAGCACATACATCTGGCGCAGCCTGGCACGCTTGGGATTGACTACCGGATTGTAGGCGGAGGGTGCTTTTGGCAAGCCAGCCAACATGGCCATTTCGGCTATACTGAGTTGATTTAGGTTTTTGCCAAAATAAACTTGCGCAGCAGCGGCGAAGCCGTAAGCGCGCTGCCCCAGATAAATCTGGTTAATGTAAAGTTGCAGGATTTCTTCCTTGCTCAGGTTGTGCTCGATTTTCAAGGCGAGCAATACTTCGTTGAATTTGCGTGACAAGGTTTTTTCCTTGGACAGGAAAAAATTGCGCGCCACCTGCATGGTGATGGTGCTGGCACCCTGTTTAGCGCCACCTGCGGTGAAATTGGAATAGGCGGCACGCAGCACACCCATATAGTCCACCCCGCCATGCTCGTAGAAACGGTCATCTTCAGCCGCGAGTATGGCTTTTTTCATCAGATCGGGTGTTTCGTTAATATTGACCAATGCACGACGTTCTTCACCGAACTCGCCGAGCAGGACGCCTTCTGCGCTATACACGCGCAGCGGAATTTTTGGTCTATAATCAGTCAGCACCTCTAACGAAGGCAGCGAGGGATAGGTCAGCATTGCCGCAAACACGAGCAGCAGCAATGGCAGGAGGGCGAGAGCAAGCGCGGCGAGAACCGGATAAAGCCACCAGCGTAGGGTCATGTCATGCGGAATGGTGTTTAGAGGACAAAATTGGATTATATCGGCTCTAGCCAGGAAAAATAAGCCTACAGAAAAAGCTTTACATGGGCTATAGTTATTGCTAGGATTTAAACCACTTTATACGGAAAAGCTCTAACCAGCCTATGCTTAAAGGAAATTTTGATATCCCACTGGATTTCTTGCATACCAAAACACCGCCTTTAATCGGGGTAGATATTAGTGCGTCTGCGGTCAAGATGGTGGAATTAAGCGAATCGCCGAAAAAAAACGGCTACGTGGTCGAGCGCTACGCCATCGAAGCGTTGCCCAAAGACGCGGTGATTGATGGCAACATCAACAATCTGGAAGCGGTTTCTGAAGGTTTGGAGCGTGCCTTGAAACGGATGGGAACGCGCATCAAGAACGTCAGCCTGGCGCTGCCTGCCGCCGCAGTGATTACCAAAAAAATTCTACTACCCAGCGGATTGCGCGAGGAAGATCTGGAATATCAGGTTGAGTCTGAAGCGAACCAATACATCCCCTTTGCCATGGACGAGGTCAACCTGGATTTCCAGGTTATAGGCCCGGCGCCCGGCAATGCCGAGGAAATTGAGGTATTGCTGGCCGCTTCACGCAAGGCCAATGTGGAAGACCGCATGGCGGCCGCACAATCAGCCGGGCTCAAAGCGGTTGTGGTGGATGTGGAGCCTTATGCTGCAGAGATGGCGTTTGATCAGATACGCGCCCAATTGCCGGGTGGTGCTGTAGACCAGTGCGTGGCACTGGTGGATATCGGTGCAAACGTAATGAACGTAAACGTACTGCGCAACGGGCAATCGGTTTACACGCGTGACCAGCAGATTGGCGGCGAACAGCTGACCCAGCAGATCCAGAATGCATTCGGCCTATCCGCCGATGAGGCAGATGCAGGCAAACGCAATGGCGGGTTGCCGGATAATTACGAAAGCGATGTGCTTGCCCCGTTCCGCGAAAATGTTGCAAGCGAAGTGGCGCGTGCCCTGCAGTTTTTCTTTACCTCATCCCAGTTTAATGAGGTGAGTTATATTGTCCTGGCAGGGGGGTGCGCGACGCTGGCTGGTTTGGATGATGCGGTTGCGACGCGCACCCAGGTGAGCACGCTGGTGGCTAACCCGTTTGCACAGATGACTTTGTCCAGCCGCATCAAGCCACGCCAATTGCAGACCGACGCGCCGTCGCTGATGATTGCCTGCGGCCTTGCGATGCGGAGGTTTGACCCGTCATGATACGCATTAATTTATTGCCACACCGCGCGGCCAAACGCAAGGCGCGCCAGATCCAGCTCATTGCTTTCTGCGTAATCGCGCTGGTGCTGGGGGCCTTGGTTGTGGGCTTGGGGCACACCTATATCATCACTGAGATTTCCAAACAGGAGCGGCGTAATCAATACCTGAAAGACGAAACAGTCATACTGGACAAGCAAATCGAGGAAATAAAAAAACTGCGCGAGCAGACCGAATCTTTGCTGGCACGCAAGACGGTGGTCGAAGAACTGCAAACCACCCGCTCGGATGTGGTGCATCTGATGGATCAGATGTTGCGCATTCTGCCTGACGGGGTGTATTTGAAATCGCTTAAGCAAACCGGCAACAAGATCAATATAACTGGCTATGCCCAGTCGAATGCGCGGGTTTCCACGCTGATGCGCGCGATTGAGAGTTCTCAATGGTTAGAGAAGCCGTCACTGGTTGAAATTCATGCGACGGGCACAGGCAGTACGCGCATGAGCGAGTTTGCCCTGAATTTAAACTTGAAAAAGCAAGCCCCAGCAACCCCCAGTGCTCCGGCCAAAGCCGTCGGCAAAAAAGGTTAGGTGTGCCCATGAATTTGTTGGAAGAGTTAAAAAACATCAATCCAAAAAATCCGGGCGGCTGGCCATGGCCGGTGAAACTCCTTGCGATTGTGACATTATTCGTGGCAGTGATAGTTGGGGGCGCCGTATTTGACTGGCAGGGGCAATGGGAAACACTGGGCAACGTCAAACAAGAAGAAGAAAAGCTGAAAGAAACATTTCTCACCAAGAAAAAACAGGCCATCAACCTGGATATCATCAAGAAGCAGCTTACCGAAACCCAGCAATCGTTTGGCGCATTGCTCAAGCAATTGCCGAACAAGTCGGAAATGGATGCCTTGCTGACGGATATTAACCAGGCGGGCTTGGGGCGCGGTCTGCAGTTTGAATTGTTCCGGCCAGGCGCCGAGAGGGTGACCGGCGTGTTTGCCGAGCAACCGATCACCCTGAAAGTAACGGGCAACTATGATGACCTTGGCAAGTTTGCCAGCGACATTTCCCAATTGCCGCGCATCGTGACTTTGAACGATATCAGCATCGGTCCTGCGGCACAACAGTTGTCGATGGATGCAATGGCCAAGACCTATCGCTATCTGGATGAAGAAGAGCTTTCTGCCCAGAAAAAAGTGGCCAAACCTGCTGCCGCTCCAGCACCTGCTGCCGCTCCCAAAGGAGGGCATGGGTGATGAAATCAGTCCCAATTTTGCTGCTTACTTTGCTGCTGGCCGCATGCAGTGGGGATGAATTTCAGGACTTGCGCGATTTCGTCAAGAATTCCGGGGCCAATCTGCGCGGCAAGGTGGATGCGCCGCCCGAGATCAAGCCGTATGAGCCGTTTAACTATGATAATTCCATAGGTATCCCCGACCCATTCAAGCCACGCAAGCCGGAAGTAAAGAGCATTGACCGCCCCGGCCTTAATCAGCCAGACATGGCGCGGCATAAGGAAGCGCTGGAAGAATTTCCATTGGAAAGCTTGAAGATGGTTGGCTTCCTGTATCAGGGCAAAGTGGGCCATGCCATCATCCGTTCACCTGACGGCAAACTGCACCGTATCAAGGCGGGTAATTACCTGGGCCAGAATTTCGGGCAAATTACCGAGGTGGCAGACACCGAAGTAAAAATCAAGGAAACAATTCAAGACAGCACCGGAGATTGGTCGGAGCGTATAAGCAGCCTGCAACTAGTGGAATGACCAGGAGTAAACATGAGACAGTTTGATAACATAGCCAATAGCATTCTTCGACTTGCCATCGCCGTATTTACGGTTTGCGCACTAAATGCCCATGCGCAAAGCAATCCGGATATACAAAATAGCATACAGTCGCTCAGCGTCAGCGGTGCGCCGGGTGGCAAGCTGGTCATTAAAGTTGAGATGAAAAACGCACTCGCCAATCTTCCCGCCGGATTTACCATCAATACTCCGCCACGCATCGCCTTTGACTTCCCCAACACGGCGAACGGGCTGGGCAAGTCTATCCAGGAATTCAGCGAAGGTGATGTGCGTAGCGCCAACATCGTGCAGGCTGGCAATCGTACCCGCCTGGTGGTTAACCTGAACCAGATGCTGCCTTACGATACACGCGTTGAGGGCAATAACCTGCTGATCACCCTGCAAGGCAAGGCTGCCGATGCCGCGGCGACGGGTTCCGTTTCCCATTTTGCCGAAGCCAGATCAGCTGCGCAAAAACACAGCCTGCGCGATGTCGATTTTCATCGCGGCAAGAACGGCGAGGGGCGTATTCAGATCGACCTGTCGGATGCGAATGTGGGCATAGACATCAAGCAGCAAGGCAAGAGCCTGATTGTGGATTTCATAAAAACCAGCTTGCCGCGCAACCTGCAACGCAAACTCGACGTAACGGACTTCGGCACGCCGGTAGAAGGCATTGACACTTTTGTGCAGGGTGACGATGTGCGCATAGTCATCGAACCCAAGGGCTTGTGGGAGCAAGCCGCCTACCAGACGGACAACAAATTCATCGTGGAGATCAAACCGCTGGCGGAAGATCCGAACAAACTGGTGAAGGGCAGTAAAGCTGGCTATGCGGGAGAAAAACTGACGCTGAACTTCCAGAGCATCCTGGTACGCGAAGCCCTGTATGTGCTTGCTGATTTCATCAACAGCAACGGCATCCCCATGAATATGATAATCAGTGATTCCGTGGGGGGCAATATCACCTTGCGCCTGAAAGATGTACCGTGGGATCAGGCGCTGGACATCATTTTGCAAAGCAAGGGCCTGGATATGCGCAAGAACGGCAACGTGATCCAGATTGCCCCGCGCGAGGAGTTGGCAGCCAAGGAGAAACTTAGCCTCGCATCGAACCAGGAAATTTCCGACCTTGAACCCGTCCATACCGAAAGCTTTCAGCTTAGTTATCAGAAAGGAGATGCGGTCGCCGCCATGCTGACCAACAAGGATCAGCGCATCCTGTCCAAGCGCGGCAGCGCAGTGATAGATGCCCGCACCAACACCCTGTTCATTCAAGACACGCCATCGCGTTTGGAAGAGGCACGCAAGCTGATAAAGCAAATTGACGTACCGGTGCGTCAGGTAATGATCGAAGCACGGTTTGTGGAAGCGAGTGATGCCTTTAATCGAACGCTGGGCGGCAAGCTGGGCTATGCCGGCCCTGCAGTCGGAACCCCCGGTGCGGGAATTCCCATAAATGCAGCAGGCGGGCAATACCGCGCTCTCTGGGGGGGTAACGTAAATCTGCCTGGTGCAACGTCTGGAACGGGGGGGTTAACCATTTCGTTATTTGATCCTCTTGCCACAAGAACCTTGACCCTGGAACTCACCGCGTCAGAGATAGATGGAACAACCAAGTCCATTGCCAGCCCGCGTGTGGTGACGGCTGATTCAAAAGCGGCGACGATCAAATCCGGTGTCCAGATTCCATATACCGTGGCCGGCAATGCCACCACCGGACCTTCGACAGCATTCAAGGATGCAACCTTGAGCCTCACGGTAACCCCGCAGATTACGCCGGATGATCATGTCAACATGGACTTGAACGTGACTCAGGATACGGTGGGCGCCTCGTATGGTGGTATACCGAGCATCAATAACAAACAGGTAACGACCCAGGTGTTGGTTGAGAACGGCGGCACGGTAGTGATTGGCGGTGTTTATACCCAGGATGAAGCTGATTCGACCACGAAGGTTCCGCTGCTTGGGGATATACCTGTCATTGGCTGGCTTTTCAAGAACAACGTCAGGAGTGATACCAAAAAGGAATTGTTGATTTTTATTACTCCCAAGATTTTGAAAGACAGTTTGAACCTGCATTAAAGGGAGCCTCTTGGCGCCATGTAATTTAAAGAGCGGATAGCCTTTTGTGGAAAAATAAAGTTGTTGAAATATCGTGAAAAAATTATCATTACGCGGATAGCGTGAACGGGAGACTTAACGTGCGGAACCTTTTTTCAGGTAAAAAAATGATCAGATTCTCGATGTCGTTCTTGCTGGCGGCGGCGATTGCGGTTCTCGCAGGTTGCGGCGCCGGAGGCTCGGCTTCGGGAACTTCTGCTGCTTCCGGGGTTGCTGCCACTCCCACCCAGACAATAACCGGAACCGTCGCTACCGGTGCGCCGCTCGCCGATGCAACGATAACCATCAAGGATAGCTCTGCTATTGCCAAAACCGCTACCGGATCATCCGCCGCAGACGGTGCTTTCAGCATCCCCGTTACTGGCATGACCCCACCCTTTATGCTGGTAGCCAGCAAGGCGGGTCAGCAAAACATGTATTCGATCCTCCCTGCAATGGACATGGCGTCCACCAACACGCAAAACGTCAATATCACGCCGGTTACCACCCTGGTCATGTACGAGCTTACTGGCGGGGCTGATCCGGCCACGATGTACAGCAGTGGTTCATTTAGTACGGCCACGGCCGCGAATGTGAGCGCGAACGAAACGATGGTGCGCAGCAAGCTCCCGGCGAATACCGTGAACCCGGTGTTCAGCATGATGTACGGCAAATTCGTTGCAAGCGTTCAATCTCCAAACCCGGACCCGTACGATGCGGCACTGGATGGCATCGGGAAGATAACCGGCATCACCTCCGCAAGCATGACTTTTTCGCGCGCTCCCGCGTATACCGCCGGAACGCCGGCAACACCTGTCACCCCTGTCCTCACTCCTTCCATCGCACTGACGCTGACAGACACTACCACGCCTTACGCCGCCCGAACCTCCATTTCCAACAGCAGCCCGGCACGGGTCACGGCGACCGTCAAGAATGCCAATGGCGCTCCGGTAGCCGGCGTCGTTGTGACCTTTACCACCTCCGACCCCGCGCGCGACACATTCTTGAACGGGGCCAACACGGCGCTGACCGATATCAACGGTGTCGCCTATGCGACGCTCACCACTTCCAATACCTCCGGGGGAGCCAACACAGTAACGGCAAGTGCGACGGTTAGCGGCACTGCCGTGACAAACTCGCTGAGTTATGCGATTGGTTCTTCCACCATTACCCTGAGTGCGCTCACCTTGCCCGCCACCGCGCTTTCCGCATACGGCACCGCCAGCATCAGCGTAAAAGTGCTGAATAACGGCGCAACCTATACCACGCCAATAACGGTCAGCTTTGCCTCGGCCTGCGCCAGCAGCGGCAAGGCAACCCTGACCGCTTCCGTGACCACGGTGAACGGAACGGCGACGGCCAACTACCTGGACAACGGTTGTAACAATGTATTGCCGGGAGACACCATAACCGCGACGCTGATGAATGGGGTGACGGCAACCGGCAACCTCCCGGTAAACTCACCAGCCATCGGTTCGATCCAGTTTGTGTCGGTGGTGACAAATCCGGTCACGACGCCGGTCATGATCACAATAAAAGGCACTGGCGGAACAAACCGTTCTGAAACGGCGCGGGTGACCTTCCGCGTGGTGGACAGCGCCGGCAACCCGTTAGGCAACGCCCCTGTCGACTTCAGCCTTAACACCGCGCTGGGCGGGCTGACCCTGTCTTCCGCCGCAGCCACTTCAGACCCAACCACCGGTTATGTGGTCACCAATGTGCAAGCCGGCACGATGAGCACGGCGGTGCGGGTGACGGCCAAGGTGCACAACACAACGCTTTCCACGCAATCCGACCAGCTACTGATCTCGACCGGCATCCCTGCCCAGGACGGCATTTCCCTCAGCGCCTCCACTCACAACATTGAGGCCTGGCTTTATGACGGGATCACCACCACACTGACAGCAAGGTTGTCCGACCACTTCCACAACCCGGTGCCGGACGGGACGGCGGTGTATTTCACCAGCGAGGGCGGTTCGGTAATTCCATCCTGTATTACGGTTGGGGGCATATGCACTGCGGTTCTGACCAGCCAGGAGTTGCGCCCGAGATCAGCCATTAATGGCTACGGACGCGTAACCGTGCTGGCTCGCGCAACCGGCGAGGAAACGTTCATAGACCTCAACAGCAATGGCACGGCGGATGATGTTTATGAAATGATCGACGCCAATCGGGCCTCCACCGACATGGGGGAAGCGTATGTTGATTACAACGAGAGCAATTGCCGCGATCCCCAAACCGAGCCATACATAGATTTCAACGGCAATGGCGTATATGACGGCAAATACTGCGGCTTTTCCCCTCCGGGCGGACCCGAAGGGGATAGCCTGTACAACGGCTTGCTGTGCACGGCGGGGGCTGCCATCTGCAGTACGCAGAAATCCCTTGATGTGCGCGTCAGCCAGGTGATCATCTTCTCGGATTCATGGGGCGCTTCACCCGCCACCCTGGTCACCTACACTGGCGGCGGCGCAGCCTATAATGCTGCCGTCGCCACCTTCAATGCCACTTTTGGCGCTACTCCCGCTGAAACCGCCACTTACAATGCTGCCGTCGCTGCCTACGCCGCCGCGACCGTCACTTATAACGCCGCCGTGGTCGCATACAACTCCGATCCCACCCACGCCGCCCCCGGCACCGATGTTGCCACCTACAACGCCGCCGTCGCTGCCTACGCCACCGCGACCGCCACCTACAACGCCGCCGTCGCTGTCTACAACGCCGCCCTCATGCCCACCGCCGGCGAGATCGCCGCCTTCAACGCCGTCTCCAGCATTCCTCCCATCGCCGCTCCCCCCATTCCAGCCGGGCTGAAGGTGACCAGTACCCAGCCTGGCATCGTGTTGCCTTCCTGCACCACCGTCAATCCGATGGGCGAAGCGCGGCCCGCAACGGTTACGGTAACGGTCGTGGATACGAACGGCAATGCCATGCCGGCGGGCACGAAGATAGACTTCACCACAGACAATGGCTCTGTTCCTACCCCGGCCAGTTGGACTGTGCCGGATACCATTGGCTGCCGTACCGGCTTCCCCGGCTGCCCTGCTTCGGCCGCTTCGCCAACATTCGGTGACATTGCAGTCTCCCTGATAAGTGACGCAACTTATGCGGTGGGTCCTCCGGCGACATGCACCAACGCAAAAAGCGGTGGAACTTTTTTCGTAAAAGTCACTACGCCGAAAGGCTCGATTACCAACTACACCATGGGCATAATCGACTGACAAAAACATCAGGCATGTAACGGTCTTGCCCGCCTGATTGGGTGGCCGGAAAGAACAAGGGCATCCTCTGGATGCCCTTGTTCTTTTGCTCAGGCACTACGCTTCAGGGCTTTCGCTTATATCGTTTACAATGCGCGGTATGCAAAGCAGCCAAGCAAACAACCGCAAATTTCAGTCTGGCAACCTGTTCCTGGTCGGCATGATGGGGGCGGGGAAAACCACGGTCGGGAAGCTGCTCGCCCAGCAGTCAGGCAAAACGTTTGTGGATAGCGACGAGGAAATCCAGCAGCGCACCGGCGTGACCATCCCGCATATTTTCGATGTTGAGGGCGAGGCCGGTTTCCGCCAGCGCGAAGTGAACGTTGTTCAACAGTTGGTAAAGCTTGATAACATTGTATTGGCAACCGGAGGGGGCGTGGTTTTGAACGAGCAGAACCGCGACGCATTGCGCTGTAATGGCATAGTGGTGTACCTGAAAAGCGCGGTACACGACCTCTGGCAGCGCACCCGCCATGACCGCAACCGCCCGTTGTTGCAGACCGCCGATCCGCGCGCCAGACTGAAGGAATTGTACGAACAGCGCGACCCGCTATACACACAAGTGGCCGACCTGGTAATCCCAACCGGCAAACAAAACGTGCATAGCCTGGTGCTGCAGCTACAGCAGGAATTGAACCGGATCACTGGAGCCTGACACAACAAGTTAAAGTTCCGTCATTCCCGCGAAGGCGGGAATCCAGCGGTTTTATCTAACATGTTTTTGGGTCTTGTCTCCGCGTTGCGGTGAAGTTTTTTATTGACTGGATTCCCGCACCCTCTCCTCAATCCTCTCCCGCTCGCGGGAGAGGAGGCAATCGCTCCTTCTCCCTCTGGGAGAAGGTTGGGATGAGGGATGGCGGGAATGACGAATATTTAGAGGCGCCCTTATGCAAACATTGACCGTCGGTTTGGCCGAACGCAGCTATCCAATCCATATCGGCAGCGGCCTGCTCAGTCACGCTGACTTGCTGTTGCCGCACTTGCCATACGAGCGGGCGGCAGTGATAACCAACACCACAGTGGCGCCACTGTATCTGGAGCCATTACGCGGCCTGTTGCAAAGCAATGGCGTGGACGTCATACCCATCATTCTGCCGGATGGCGAGGAATACAAGAACGCGCAAACGCTGGCGCTGATCTACGATGCGCTGCTGACCCATCGCTGCGAGCGCAATACGCCGCTGATTGCGCTGGGCGGCGGCGTCGTCGGCGATATGGCCGGCTATGCCGCCGCGACCTACCTGCGCGGGGTGCCCTTCATCCAGATCCCCACCACGCTGCTGGCGCAGGTGGATTCCTCGGTCGGCGGCAAGACCGGCATCAACCATCCGCTGGGCAAAAACATGATCGGCGCGTTCTACCAGCCGCAGGTGGTGCTGGCCGACATCGCCACGCTGAATACTTTGCCGGACCAGGAGTTGCGTGCAGGCATCGCGGAAGTCATCAAATACGGCCTGATCCGGGATTTGCCATTTTTCGAATGGCTGGAACAAAACATGGAGAAACTGTTGGAGCGCGACGCGGAAGCGCTGCAATACGCCATCGCACGCAGTTGCCAGAACAAGGCCGAGGTCGTCGCCGCAGACGAGCGCGAGAGCGGCGAGCGCGCCTTGCTCAACCTCGGTCACACCTTCGGCCACGCCATCGAGACCGGCTCGGGGTATGGGGCGTGGCTGCACGGCGAAGCGGTGGCGGCGGGCACCATCATGGCTGCCGATTTGTCGCAGCGCCTGGGTTGGATAAGCGAACAGGACGTTGCGCGTATCCGCCGCCTGTTCGGGCGAGCAGATTTGCCGGTGGCTGGGCCGCCCCTGGGCACGGAAATATATCTGCATTTGATGGGGCTGGACAAAAAGGTGGTGGGCGGCAAGATGCGCTTCGTGCTGCTCAAGGCCATCGGCCATGCCGTGGTAACAGGCGATGTGCCGGAAGAGTTGTTGCGGCAAACGCTGGAAGCCTGCGCAGATGACTGAAAACGAAATATGCCTATTAATAACCCTCAGCCCGTGGGGGTGGCACTGGCTCTATCCCCCCTTTGAAAAAGGGGGGCAGGGGGGATTTCAGACGGTACGTTTCCGCCCGCTAAAGCAAATCCCCCTCAGTCCCCCTTTTTCAAAGGGGGAGGTTGTTTGCGGCGCGAATCACCATGAAAATAGTTCAGGAGCATAAAACGAAATGATTGAGCTCGCGCCTTACGCAGTAAGCGAACACAACACACGCGGCAGGGCCGTGCCTGAGGAAGCGCCGTTCGGACGCAGCGAATTCCAGCGCGATCGCGACCGCATTGTTCACTCCACCGCGTTTCGCCGCCTCGAATACAAGACCCAGGTGTTCGTCAACCACGAAGGCGACCTGTTCCGCACCCGCCTGACGCACAGCATCGAGGTGGCGCAAATCGCCCGCTCCATCGCGCGGCACCTGAAATTGAACGAAGACCTGGTGGAAGCCATATCGCTGGCGCATGACCTCGGCCACACGCCATTCGGGCATGCCGGGCAGGATGCGCTCAATGCCTGCATGAAGGACTACGGCGGCTTTGAACATAACCTGCAATCACTGCGCGTGGTGGATGTGCTGGAAGAGCACTATGCAGCTTTCGACGGGCTGAACCTGTGCTTTGAAACGCGCGAGGGCATCCTCAAGCACTGTGCGCTTGAAAGCGCCGCAAGGCTGGGTACGGTGGGTGAGCGTTTCCTCAATAAGCAACGCCCCTCGCTGGAGGCGCAGATTGCCAACCTGGCCGATGAGATCGCCTACAACAACCACGATGTGGATGATGGTTTGCGTTCCGGGTTGCTTACGCTGGAGCAGCTTGGCGCAGTGAAATTATTCGCCTGGCATCTCGATGCCGTGCGTCTGGCTTATCCCAAGCTGGATGACCGCCGCCTGATACACGAAACGAAACGCCGCATGATCAATACGCTGGTGACCGACCTCATCCGCGAAACCGAAAAAAATATCCGCACCCACGCAGTGTTTGATATCGCCGAAGTGCGTGCCGCACCGTCGCTGGTGGCGTTCAGCGCCGAAGTGCATGGGCAGAATCGCGAACTCAAGGCGTTCCTGCACACACACCTATACCGCCACTACCAAGTCATGCGCATGAGCGCCAAGGCGCGCCGCATCATCAGCGAACTGTTCCATGCATTCATGGAAGAAAGCCGCCTGCTGCCGCCACAGTACCACCGGCAAGCGGAAACAGACCGCGCCCGCACCGTGTCCGATTACATCGCCGGCATGACCGACCGCTACGCTATCCGCGAACACCGCCGCATCTTCGCGGTCGAAGAAACCTGAAATCTACCTGGCCAGCCGCTTCAGCAGTTTCTCATGTATCCCGCCGAACCCGCCGTTGCTCATCAACAGGACGTGGTCGCCTGAGCGCGCTTTGGCGGCGATGGCTTCGATCAAACCGTCCAGATCATCCTTGATGACAGCCTTGCTGCCCAGCGGGGAAAGCGCGGCAGCCGCATCCCAGCCCAGATTAGCGCTATAGCAGAACACGAGGTCGGCATTTTTCAAGCTGCCTGGAAGAGCATTCTTCATCACGCCCAGCTTCATGGTGTTGGAGCGCGGCTCCAGCACCGCGATGATGCGAGCGCTACCCACTTTATGGCGCAGCCCGGCAACTGTGGTGTCTATCGCGGTGGGATGGTGGGCGAAGTCGTCGTACACGGTGATGCCGTTGACCACCCCACGCACTTCCATGCGCCGCTTCACGTTCCTGAATTTGCTTAATGCAGCCAAACCCTGCACAACCGGTACGCCGACATGGCGCGCGGCGGCCAGCGCGGCGAGCGCGTTCATGCGGTTGTGCTCGCCGAGCATATCCCATTCGAGCGTGCCTTGCGGTTCACCGTTCAACGTCACGCGGCCATGCATGTCGATGTTCCAACCATCGTCACTGCCAAATGTTTCAACAGGCGTCCAGCAGCCGCGCTTGAGCATGCGCCCCAACGCCGCTTCACGTCCGTTGCTGACGATGAGGCCATTGCCGGGCACGGTGCGCACCAGATGATGGAATTGCGTCTCGATGGCGCTCAAGTCGGCGAAGATGTCGGCGTGGTCGAATTCCAGATTATTGAGTATCGCGGTGCGTGGCCGGTAATGCACAAACTTGGAGCGTTTGTCGAAGAAGGCGGTGTCGTACTCGTCGGCTTCGATGACGAAGAAAGGCGAAATCCCCCCTAGCCCCCCTTTTTCAAAGGGGGGAATTGTTAGGTCGCCGCTGCTGGGTTTACCCCCCTTTGACAAAGGGGGGCAGGGGGGATTTAACCGCGCAGAAACACCAAAATTTTGCGGCACACCGCCGACCAGGAAGCCGGGATTCAATCCCGCATATTCAAGTATCCACGCCAACATCGAACTGGTGGTAGTCTTGCCGTGCGTACCCGCCACCGCCAGCACCCATTTATCTTGCAACAGGTTTTGCGCCAGCCATTGCGGCCCGGAAATATAAGGCAGGTTGCGGTTGAGAATTTCTTCCATCAGCGGGTTGCCGCGCGACACCACGTTGCCGATGACGAACACATCCGGTTTAAGTTCGGTCTGTTCCGGCCCGAAACCTTCGGCCAGCTCGATGCCCTGTTCAATCAGTTGCGTGCTCATCGGCGGATAGACGTTGGCGTCGCAACCGGTGACATGGTAACCGGCCTGCTTGGCCAGCACCGCAATACCGCCCATGAAAGTGCCGCAGATGCCGAGGATGTGGATGTGCATGTTATGTCCTGAAAATGAAATACACCGCCCCCATCAGGCACAGCGCCGCATACAGGTAATCCACTTTCAGCGGTTGGTTCATGTACAACACCGCGAACGGCACGAATACTGACAGCGTGATGACCTCCTGCAAAATCTTCAACTGCCCGAGGCTGAACTCGGTGTAGCCGATGCGGTTAGCCGGCACCTGCAACAGGTATTCAAACAAGGCAATGCCCCAGCTAATCAGCGCCGCGATATACCACGGCGAAGTCGCCAGATTTTTCAGATGCCCATACCATGCGAACGTCATGAACAGGTTGGAAACGGCGAGCATCAGCGCCGTGACCAGTAGCGGTTGTGAAATCAGCCCCATCGCGGGTTATTCGGGTTAGAAATTACTTCACACCAAGCAACTCGACATCAAACACCAGCGTCGCATTCGGCGGGATCGCCCCGCCCGCACCGTGTGCGCCATAGCCGAGGTTTGGGGGGATAATCAGCGTGCGTTGCCCGCCTACCTTCATGCCTTCGACCCCTTTATCCCATCCCTCGATCACTTGCCCCGCGCCGAGCGGAAAGTCTAACGGCTGGCCGCGGTCGCGCGAGCTGTCGAATTTCTTGCCGTGATGTTCTGGCGCAGTTTCGTCGTACAGCCAGCCGGTGTAATGAACGGACACATTGTGCCCTGCGGTGGCTTGCGCGCCTTTACCCAGCTTGTTGTCGGTTTTAACCAGTTTGGTTATGTTACTTGCTTCTTTTTTTGTTGCGGCCTGTTCGGCATAGGCTGTGGTTGAAAAAATACCGGCAGTCAGCAGCAAAGCCAGAGGGAAAAACAGGGTGCGTCTCATCATTTGTAATGCTCCTTCGATATAATTTAATTTGTTGTAGAGTGAAAACTCGCAAGGCATTCCACCATTCAGCCATGCGGCGGAACCGCGATGCGTTCCGCCCTGCGCGGGCTGAATCAATTCACGCCCAGCAACTCGACATCGAACACCAGCGTCGCATCCGGTGGAATCACCCCGCCCGCACCGCGCGCACCATAGCCAAGATGCGCGGGAATAATCAGCGTGCGCTGCCCGCCCACTTTCATGCCTTCCACCCCTTGATCCCACCCCTTGATGACATGCCCCGCGCCGAGCGGAAAATCAAACGGCTCGAGGCGGTCGCGCGAGCTGTCGAATTTGGCGCCTTTATGGTCGGGCGCGGCTTCGTCGTACAGCCAGCCGGTGTAATGCACCAGCACCTCTTTGCCGCTGGTCGCCAGATCGCCTTCGCCCAGTTTGTTATCGGTTTTAATCAGTTCAGTCATGTTGCCTGTTTCCTTCTGTGTTGTGGCCTGTTCAGAGCAAGCCGTGGTTGAAAAATGCCGGTCGACAACAGTGCGACCAGCGGTAAAAAGTGATGTGCATAATTTCATTTTTCATAGTGATAGCCCAACACCGGCGCCAGCCACCGCTCCGCCTCTTCCATGCCCCAGCCCTTGCGCTGCGCGTAGTCTGCCACCTGGTCCTTATCCACTTTGCCGGTGGCGAAGTATTGCACTGGTATTAACGGGCTGGACATTGGATGTCTTTAGATTTGCGCCGTCAGTTTTTCCAGCCGTTGGTCGAGCGTCAGTAAAATGAGTTGATGCACTTGCGCGGTGGCCGCGATAATGGCGTCCGGCAATTTGAACTGGTTGGTACGGCGCAGTCGAATGGTCTCTTGCTCGACGGCTTCGTCAACGAACAAAACCTGACAATTTTGCAGAAATTCCAGAATGGCAGCCTCCTCTTCCCTTGCTAAATCTGGAAACCCAAGCAATTCCATTCGGGTAATTTGGCTGACCGCCGCCTGGCTAAGCTCCAAGTGTTGCGCTTCCGCCAAGGCGATGGCGAAGGGTTGCTTTTTTAGCAGACCGATCACTACATTGGTATCCAGCAGCCATTTAGCGCCACTCATCGCGCATCTTTCGCTGAATTTCAACCGGGTCGCCATTGAAGTTGGGGGAGTTGCTCAGTCTACCAACAAAGCTGCGCCAGTCTGTTTTGACCGACGTTGCTTGATCAGGTACGACCAACGTCAGTAATGCACGCCGTTCTGCCGTTTGTGGTAGGGCTTGCAGCGGATGGATGACTCCTTGGGCATCTATCTCAACCTCAATGGTTTGCAGCATGATGGCTCCTTCGGGTTTATCTCGGGTTACGTTAAAGTGCAATTTTACTACGTTAATAACTCAACACCGGCGCCAGCCAGCGCTCTGCCTCTTCCAGGCTCCAGCCCTTGCGCCGCGCGTAGTCTTCCACCTGATCCTTGTCCACCTTGCCGATAGCGAAATACTGTGCCTGCGGGTGCGAGATGTAGAAGCCGCTCACGGCGGCGGCGGGCAGCATGGCGTAGCTTTCGGTCAGCGTAATGCCTGCATTGAGCGGCGCTTGTAACAGTTCGAACAACGGCCCCTTCTCGGTGTGTTCCGGGCAGGCCGGGTAGCCTGGCGCGGGGCGGATGCCGCGATATTTCTCGGCGATCATGGCATCGTTATCCAACTGTTCATTCGCCGCATAGCCCCAGAACTCGCGGCGCACGCGCGCATGCAGCAATTCGGCGAAGGCTTCGGCGAGGCGGTCGGCCAGTGACTTGAGCAGGATGGCGTTGTAGTCGTCATGGTGCTTCTCGAACTCGGCTATGCGTGCGTCGATGCCGATGCCGGTGGTGACGGCAAACGCGCCGATGTAATCCGCCACGCCGGTTTCTTTCGGCGCGATGAAATCGGCGAGGCAGTAGTTCGGGATATTGTCCGGTTTCTTCGTTTGCTGGCGCAAATTGTGCCAGGTCATCGCCACCTTGCTGCGCAAGGGTAACGGCGCTGTCAGCTCCACAGGGGATTCATCCCCTAGTGGACTGCGTACCTTTGGTGAAGCCGTTGGGTTCCCAGCGGCGTCCCCCTTGCGGGGGCTGCGCTCATCAATATCGTAAATTTCGATGTCGTCGCTATTCACCGTATTTGCGGGAAACAGGCCGAACACCGCATTCGCGGTGAGCCATTTTTCCTTGATGATCTTCTTCAGCATCGCCTGCGCATCGGCGAACAGCTTGCGCGCCTCGCTACCCATCACCTTGTCCTGCAATATCTTCGGGTAGCGTCCGGACAGTTCCCAGGCATGGAAAAACGGCGACCAGTCGATGTATTCGGCGATCTTGTCCAGCGGATAAGCTTCAAATTTATGCACGCCCGTCAGCCACGGCTTGGGCGGGACGTAAATCCCCCTCAGTCCCCCTTTTTGCGAGTTGGGCGAAAAACCGCCCATCCCTGCCAACCCCGATTCAAAGGGGGAGGCAGAAGCCTTGGGAGCGGTGGTCTCCTCCCTTTGCAAAGGGAGGCTGGGTGGGATTTGCTTTGCCCAATTCGTCTTCAACCCATGCGACCGCGCCTCTGCCAGTGTGACGTACACAGCCTTGCTCTTCTTGCCCTCATGCTGTTCGCGTGCCACTGTGTAGTCCGCCTTGACGCCCGCGATGTATTCGTCACGCAATGTGCCGGAGAGCAGGTTGCTGCATACGCCCACCGCGCGCGAGGCATCGGTGACGTACACCGTGGCGCCGCACGGGTAGTTCGGTTCGATCTTCACCGCCGTATGCACGCGCGAAGTTGTCGCGCCGCCGATCATCAGCGGGATGGTGAAGCCCTGGCGCTGCATTTCTTTTGCGACATGCGCCATTTCTTCCAGCGACGGGGTTATCAGCCCGGACAGGCCGATGATGTCTGCCTTGTGCTCGCGCGCGGTGTCGAGGATCTGCTGGCACGGCACCATCACACCCATGTTCACCACCTCGAAGTTGTTGCACTGCAACACCACGGTGACGATGTTCTTGCCGATGTCGTGCACGTCGCCCTTGACCGTGGCCATCACGATCTTGCCCTTGGCGCTGGTGTTGCCGGTGCGCAATTTTTCCGCTTCGATGTAAGGCACCAGATGCGCCACCGCCTGCTTCATCACGCGCGCGGATTTCACCACTTGCGGCAGGAACATCTTGCCCGCGCCGAACAGGTCGCCGACCACGTTCATGCCGGTCATCAGCGGGCCTTCGATCACCTCCACCGGGAATTTCGCCTGCTGGCGCGCCTCTTCGGTGTCCTCGACGATGTAGGTGGTGATGCCGCGCACCAATGCATGGGTCAGCCGCTCCTGCACCGTGCCCTTGCGCCACTCGAGGTCTCCCACTTGCGCCCTGACGTTGCCCACCGCTCCTGATGCCTGTACACCGGTAATCCCGATAACGACGTTCACCGTCTCGGCCATTTTGACCAGCTTCTCACCCGCATCCGGGTTGCGGTTCAGCACCACGTCTTCCACCGCGTCGCGCAATTCCTTGGGTATCTCCTCATACACGCCGAGCTGCCCGGCATTGACGATGCCCATGGTCAGGCCTGCTTTGATTGTGTGATACAGAAACACGGTGTGGATCGCCTCGCGCACCGCCTCGTTGCCACGGAAACTGAATGAAACATTCGACACGCCGCCGCTGATCTTGGCGTAGGGCAGGCGCTGCTTGATCCAGCGCGTAGCCTCGATGAAATCCACCGCGTAGTTGTTGTGCTCCTCGATGCCGGTGGCAATCGCAAAAATATTCGGATCGAAAATGATGTCTTCCGGCGGGAAGCCGACGCGCTTCACCAGTATGTCGTAGCAACGCTGGCAGATTTCTGTCTTGCGTTTATAAGTGTCGGCCTGGCCTTGTTCGTCGAACGCCATCACCACCGCCGCCGCGCCGTAGCGGCGCACCAGCGTGGCGTGCCTGATGAAATTCTCTTCGCCCTCTTTCAGCGAGATCGAATTGACGATGGCCTTGCCCTGCACGCACTTCAACCCGGCCTCGATCACTTCCCATTTGGACGAGTCGATCATCAGCGGCGCCTTGGAGATGTCCGGCTCGGAGGCAATCAGGTTGAGGAATTTCACCATCGCGGCCTGCGAATCGAGCATCGCCTCGTCCATGTTGATGTCGATAATCTGCGCGCCGTTCTCCACCTGATTGCGCGCCACGTCCAGCGCCTGCGCGTAATCGCCGCTCAGGATCAGCCGTGCAAACATCTTCGAGCCGGTGACGTTGGTGCGCTCGCCGACGTTGACGAACAGCGAGCCATCGCCGACATTGAACGGCTCCAGCCCGGACAGGCGCAGCTTCTTTTCGATGTCCGGGATGCGGCGCGGCGGCACGTCTTTCAGCGCCTCGGCAATGGCCTTGATGTGCGCGGGCGACGTGCCGCAGCAGCCCCCAGCGATGTTGAGAAAGCCGCTGGTGGCGAACTCTTTTATCAGCCGCGCGGTTTTTTCCGGCAGCTCATCGTAGCCGGTATCCGATAAGGGATTGGGCAGCCCGGCATTGGGGTGCGCGCTGATATAACAGCTCGCCACACGCGACAGCTCTTCCACATACGGGCGCATCATTTCCGCACCCAGCGCGCAGTTCAGGCCGATGGACAGCGGCCTGACATGCGACAGGGAATTCCAGAATGCCTCGGTGGTTTGCCCCGACAGCGTGCGCCCGGAGGCATCGGTGATCGTGCCGGAAATCATGATCGGCACGCGCACCTGATGTTGTTCGAAATACTGCTCGATGGCGAACAGCGCAGCCTTGGCGTTGAGCGTGTCGAAAATAGTTTCCACCATCAGCAGGTCGGCGCCGCCGTCGAGCAGGCCGCGCACCGCTTCGGTGTAACTTTCCACCAGATCATCAAAAGTGACGTTGCGCGCGCCGGGGTCGTTCACGTCCGGCGAGATCGAGGCCGTGCGCCCGGTCGGCCCCAGCACACCCGCCACGAAGCGCGGTTTATCCTTGGTGGAAAATTCATCGCACAGGCCGCGCGCCAGTTTCGCCCCAGCCACATTCAACTCGTATACCAGATGCTGCATCCCGTAATCCGCCATCGAGACGGAGTTGGAATTGAAGGTGCAGGTCTCGAGAATATCCGCGCCCGCTTCGAGATACTGGCGATGGATGCCGCCGATGACATGCGGCTGGGTCAGCAGCAGCAGATCGTTGTTGCCTTTGACATCAATCTTGTGGTCGGCGAAGTTCCGGTGCGCGCCAGTGTAATCGCCGTACAGCGTGGTGCCGCGATAGTGTTCTTCGGTCAGCTTATAACGCTGGATCATCGTGCCCATCGCGCCGTCGAGAATCAGGATGCGTTGTTCAAGCAGGTGTTCGATGGGGTGGGGCGTATGGCTCATGGTATGCGGCCTAAAATTGAGCGCGAATTTTACCATGTAACGGCGTTAACGCTGCTTCCATGCCGGCAAGTTACTTCGTAGATCGCTGCCGATGTGACAAATTTTTAGAGGTGCCCGTAATATGTTTATTTTGTGGACACTGGCAAAAAACCGCAACATGAACGCTGGTTATAAATCAGGAATGTTTCTGTTAACATGCCCTTCGTTTGCTTTATCACCAAGAATCAGAAGCATCTCAGGCTGAGGTAAAATGACAGACGGCGCACTGACTTCCGTTAACGAGCATCTTCTCGATAACGTCATGAAGCTGGCAGAATCGACAGAGGTCACTGCGTCGGAAGACATCTACGATGCACGCGGCACCAAGCTGCTGGCCAAGGGTGCGGGCATTACGCCTGCCCTGACAGAACGGCTTCTTCGCCATAAATTGCGCAAGCCGCTCGAAGCTTCCCTTCTTGTTGCCGATGGCGTGACCCCGGATTCAGTTATGGCCGAGGCAAAGCTTCTTATGGAAGCAGTGCCTGCGCTCAAGGTGTTCATGGGGGAAAAGCAGGCTTACGTATTCGAAACCTTGTCACAGGTCTCATTTCATCCTCCCGCCGCCCTGTTGTTGTCAGTTGCCAATAAGGGCAGAGAGGGCCTTTATCGGCATGGCGTCCTGGTCACCCTGATAGCGATTTCGCTCGGTGCCCACCAGAAGCTGGCGCGCAGTGACCTGTTGACGCTGGCGCTGGCAGGCCTGCTTCACGATATCGGCGAACTCTATATCGACCCCGGTTACATTAAGACCCAACGCGTCCTCAAGCCGGAAGAATGGAAGCACGTGGCTGCGCATCCGCGCATCGGCCAGATTGTTCTCAGCGAGCTCACCGATTATCCGGATACAGTGCTCGATGCCGTAGCATGTCATCATGAACGCCTTGACGGCAGCGGCTACCCGCGCCAGCTCTCCGGCCAGCAGATTAGTTCTCTATCGCAGATTCTGGCGATGGCCGAAACGCTGAGTGGAATCATCGTGTGCAAGGACGATGTTCTTGTCCGCTCCTGCCTCGCATTGAAATGCATCCCGGGTGAATATCCGCGTAGCCTCATCTCGGTTGTTTCTGCACTGAGGCGGGATTACACCGGAGAGTCCCTGCCCATCGGCATTGTTTCCGCGCAAACAAAATCCAATACGCATGGAGTAGCAAAGACCTTGATGCGCGCAGTTGCTGAATGCGAAAAAATCGCCCAGATTCCATCACTGCCTCCTGTCGTATCGAGCCTGCTGCATCACGCCGGAAACCGGCTGGCCGGATTAAGGCAGGCGCTGAAAGCCACCGGCGTAGAGGAATGCATTGATGAGAATGGCCGCCTGGTCGCTCCTGCCCAGGAAGACCATGATATTTTTCTGGAAATCGAGGTGGTCGGGCAGGAAATCGGCTGGCGCCTGCGGGATATTTCCCGCGATTTGTACCTTCGGCTCAGCGAGCGCGCTCCGGAAGCTGTCCCCACATTTTCCGGCCTAATCGAGATTCTCAACGGCCCGGTGGATCACTGTTCCCGGAGCTGCTAGCCTTCAGCACCCGTGCCGCCTCGGCCAGCAGGAATTGCTTGAAGGCTTGCGCAGCAGTGGATAAACGCTTGCTCTTGCGATGCACAATGTACCAGTGGCGCAGCAAGGGAAAATGCTCCACGTTGAGCACGGCCAAGCGCCCGGTTTCCAGCTCCAGCTCGATGCTGTGCCGCGACAGTATGCCCAGCCCCATGCCTGCCTGCACCGCCTGCTTGATCGCCTCGTTGGTGCCCATTTCCATCCCCGCGTGTAACCGGATGCCGTGCCCGACGAAGAAGCGTTCCATCGCGCCGCGCGTGCCCGACCCTGGCTCGCGCAGCAGGAAAGTTTCCTGCTCCAGCCGCTTGAGTTTGACGCGTTTCAGTTTGCATAAAGGATGGCTGGGCGGGGCGATCACCACCAGTGGGTTCTTCATGAACGGCTCCGCCGCGAGGTCGCTGTTCTCGGGAGGCTGGCCCATCACGGCGAGGTCGGCGGCGTTGTCGGCGACCCGTTTGAGCACTGTATCTCGATTGGCCACATTCAGGGTGACAGTGATGTTGGGATGGCGCTGGCAGAATTTGGCCAGCAATTGCGGGGTGAAATAGTTGGCCGTGCTGACCACGGAGATGTTCAGGCGGCCATGCTCCAGACCCTTCATTTCACGGAACAGCACATCCATATCCGCGAGTTGCTGCGTGATGGCGCAACTGCACTGGAGCAACTCCTTGCCGGCCTCGGTGAGAAAAATTTTCTTGCCCATCTGCTCGAACAACGGCAGGCCGATGCTTTCCTCCAGTTGCTTGATCTGCATGGATACGGCTGGCTGGGTGAGGTATAGTGCTTCGGCAGCGCGCGAATGACTCAACTGCTTCGCGACGGTTTCGAATACTTGCAACTGGCGTAAGGTGACATGAAACATGATGGCGCTGAAAAGTCGAGTTCTGATATTCTAGCATCAACCATAAGCATTGCTTATGGTTTTTATAAAAAAGATTGACTGTTATTTATGATTATGCGGCTTTATAGTTCACACCGTCGCAATGCATATTGCTCACCAACCGGGAGAAAGAAATGGACCAATCGAATCGTTATGCCGACCTGAGCCTGAAGGAAGAAGGCCTGATCAAGGGCGGCAACCATGTGCTGGTGGCCTACACCATGGAGCCGGCTGCAGGCCACGGCTACCTGGAAGCCGCCGCGCACTTTGCCGCCGAATCTTCCACCGGCACCAACGTGGAAGTCTGCACCACCGACGATTTCACCAAGGGCGTGGATGCGCTGGTGTATGAGATTGACGAAGCCAGGGGCATCATGAAGATCGCCTACCCGATTGATCTGTTCGACCGTAACATCACCGATGGCCGCGCCATGCTGGTTTCTTTCCTGACCCTGTGCATCGGCAACAATCAGGGTATGGCCGACGTGAAGAATTCGCAGATGCAGGATTTTTACGTGCCGCCGCGCATGCTGCAATTGTTCGACGGCCCCGCCAAAAATATTTCCGACCTGTGGCGCATCCTGGGCCGCCCGGTGGAAAACGGCGGCTACATTTCCGGCACTATCATCAAGCCAAAGCTGGGATTGCGCCCAGAGCCGTTCGCGCACGCCGCATACCAGTTCTGGCTGGGTGGAGACTTCATCAAGAACGACGAACCGCAAGGCAATCAAGTCTTCTCCCCATTGCGCAAGACCATCCCGCTGGTGTATGACGCGATGAAGCGCGCGCAGGATGAAACCGGCCAGGCCAAGCTGTTCTCCGCCAACATCACCGCCGACGACCACTATGAAATGTGCGCGCGCGCCGACTTTATCCTGGAAACCTTCGGCCCGGATGCGGACAAGGTCGCCTTCCTGGTGGACGGCTTCGTGGGCGGCCCCGGCATGGTGACCACCGCGCGCCGCCAGTATCCCGGCCAGTTCCTGCATTACCACCGCGCAGGCCACGGCATGGTCACCTCGCCTTCCTCCAGGCGCGGCTATACCGCGTTTGTGCTGGCCAAGATGTCCCGCCTGCAAGGCGCTTCCGGCATCCACGTCGGCACCATGGGCTACGGCAAAATGGAAGGCGGCAAGGACGACCGCATTATCGCCTACATGATCGAGCGCGATTACTGCACCGGCCCGTTCTACCATCAGGAATGGTACGGCATGAAGGCGACCACGCCGATTATCTCCGGCGGCATGAACGCGCTGCGCCTGCCCGGATTCTTCGAGAACCTCGGCCATGGCAACGTGATCAACACCGCCGGCGGCGGCGCTTACGGCCACATCGACAGCCCGGCGGCTGGCGCCATATCGCTGCGCCAGGCCTATGAATGCTGGAAGGCCGGTGCCGATCCGGTCGAGTGGGCGAAGCAGCATAAAGAATTTGCCCGTGCCTTCGAATCGTTCCCGAAAGATGCCGATAAGCTGTATCCCGGCTGGCGTAAAAAACTGGGCGTTCACAAGTAAGCTGGGCGTGCGGCGCTTTAAGCGGAGGGATTTACTGGAGGTGCAAATGTATCGTCTTTCCGGCAAGAAATTCCTGTCAGGCCTTTGCAACGCGATGGCAATTCTTGCCGTGATCGGATGCCAGGCTCATCCGGTCATAGCCGCTTCCCAATCTTCTCCGCAACCAATTGCCGAGACGACGGCGGCGCAACAATTGATAATAAAATTCAGGCCTGACACCATCGCGTGCGATGCCGCAGGGACCGCTCAGTTGTCCTCGGCAACAAGGGTGCCGCTGGAATATGTCCGTCCCATGTCAGGCGACGCTTGCGTAATCCGGCAATTGGCCGGGGATGCGAATGATTTTTTGCGGGGACAGGAACTGCTCAGGCAACATCCTGCCGTAGAATGGGTTGAGCAGGATGCGAAAAAGAAGGCTCTGTGACCGGCGGCAATTGATGTCTTGTCCAATGTAATTTTTCGGGGTTCACCATGATGGTCGCAGGAACAATCCGGGAAGCATTGCGCGCTGGCGTATCCATCGCCATTCTAGTCCCTGCATTAGCGTTGGCCGCTTTGGCCGACCCAAACCAGTTTCCCGGACAACCGACGAGATTCTCGGCATTGGCTGTTGTCGGCGGCGCCCCCCAGGAAGAAATGGTGTCGCGCCTCATTGTAAAACCGCGATACCGGGTCGGCGACCAATTGAACAACGCGCTTCGAACGCGCGATGCCAGCGGGCTGTCAAAAGCATCCAATGTGCCCATGTCCGTTGTGCGTCCGATGTCGGGCGGCGCCCACGTAATTTGCCTGGATCAGCCCGTCACGCTGTCCGGGGCGCGTGTGATCGCGGCGCGCCTGATGCGCGACAACAGTGTGGAAATGGCGGAACCGGATCGCCTCAAGCGCCCCCTTGCAATAACGCCCACTGACCCGGATTATGCCACTTATCAATGGAACCTCAAGGCTCCTTCTTCCCTAAATCCGGGAAGTGCCAACTTGCCCAATGCCTGGAGCATTACCACGGGCAGCAATACAGTGACCGTCGCCGTGATAGATACGGGTTATCGCCCGCATGCGGATTTGGGTGCGGTGGTACTGCCGGGCTATGATTTCATCACTGATATTCCAGCAGCGAATGATGGCAATGGCCGGGATGCGGATGCACAGGATCCCGGCGACTGGATCACTGGCACCGAGAATACTACTCGCGGAGGGCTATTTTATGGGTGCGGGGTAGTAAACAACCACAACGTACCAATCAACCAGTTATCGCCCAGCTCATGGCATGGTACGCATGTAGCCGGAATTATTGCCGCCCAGATGAACAACGGCATCGGCATTACCGGTGTTGCACCCAATATCCAGATACTGCCGGTACGGGTGCTGGGCAAGTGCGGCGGCTATGACTCCGACATCATTGATGGCATGCGCTGGGCGGCAGGCATCGCGGTGACCGGTGTGCCGTCCAACCCCCATCCGGCGCAGGTGCTCAATATGAGTCTGGGGGAGGACGGCGGCGCCCCCTGTTCTTCAGCATATCAAAGTGCGGTGACGGATGTAATCAATGCCGGGAAAGTCATAGTGATCGCCGCCGGCAATGATGGTACTTCTACCCTCAGCTCACCTGCAAACTGCACTGGGGTCATCGCCGTCACCGCTAATGCCATTGACGGTGATAATTCCTGGTTTGCCACTATCGGGCCGGGGACAACCATCAGCGCGCCCGGTGGTGGCTGCGGGGGAACCAGTTATCCAAACAACTGCACCACCGCGAATAGCGTGGGGGTATATTCGCTCTGGAACACCGGCCTTACCACCCCGGCTAGCGACGGCTACACTTCCTACTCGGGAACCAGTATGGCGGCGCCTCACGTCACCGGGGTTGCCGCCTTGATGTTGTCGCTGGATCCGACGCTTACGCCCGTACAGATAAAGTCTTATTTGCAATCTTCCGCCCGCCCGCATCCGCCCGGCACAATCTGCGCACAAACAGCAAATTTTGGCATGTGCGGCGCAGGATTACTGGATGCGTACCAAGCGCTGAACGCTGTCAAACCATCACCGATACCACCGCCTGTGGTTACCTTAGGCAGCATACCTTCGGTTGTCACTCCCGGCACGGTGGTTATGCTTTCCGGCAGCGCCGTTGCGGGCGCGGGGCGAAGCATCACGTCTTATGCCTGGGCGCAACTGACAGGGGCCACAGTTACGATCAGCAATGCCAATACTGCGAATGCCAACTTCACGGCGTCCGCCACCGGCACTTACTCGTTCATGCTGACAGCCACCGACAGTGGCGGACAAACAGGCACTGCAACCGCAGTGCTCGTCGTCAGCCTCCCCGTGTCGATGCCACCGCCAGTGGTTACTCTGGGCAGCATACCCTCTGTTGTCGCCCCCGGCGACACCGTCACGCTTTCCGGTAGCGCCGTTGCGGGCGCGGGGCGGAGTATCACGTCTTATGCCTGGGTGCAACAATCCGGCCCAGCCACGGTTGTGATCAGCAATGCCAATACTGCGAATGCCAACTTCACGGCGTCCGCCACCGGTTCCTATACGTTCAAGCTGACAGCCAACGACAATGGCGGGCAAGCAGGCACAGCAACCGTAGTGATCCTCGTCAGCGCACCCGTAGCGGCACCACCACCTGTGGTTACTCTGGGCAGCATGCCTTCGGTTGTCGCCCCCGGTGACATCGTCACGCTTTCCGGTAGCGCCGTTGCGGGCGCGGGGCGGAGCATCACGTCTTATGCCTGGGCGCAGCAAACCGGCCCTACCACGGTTGCGATCAGCAATGCCAATGCTGCGAATGTCTACTTTACCGCGCCACCCGCCGGTACTTACTCGTTCATACTGACGGCTACCGACAATGGCGGACAAACCGGCACGGCAACCGCCGTGATCCGCGTCAACTCGCCGCCCGTATTGAATGCCGTACCAGCGCAAACGATTGCGGCGGGGCAGGCGCTCAACTTTACGGTCACCGCTTCTGATGTTGACGGCGACACGCCGATCTTCCATTGGGTGTCCCTGCCTTCCGGCACAACGCTCAGTGCAACGGGCAATTTCAGTTGGCCGAATGCGGCGCCCGCCGGCAACTACACCATGACTTACTATGCCAGCGATTACTATGCAAACAGTTCGCAAGGCACCATCAACATCACCGTGACCGCTGCTTCCAGCGTATCTTCCAGCGGCGGAGGGGGAGGCGGGGGCAGTCTGGATACTGAATCACTGGTCGTATTAGCCTTGCTCGCAGCCGGGTTGCGGCTGCGCCGCCGCTACGCGAACCCGCAAAAATGATGGCGCACGTCTTACAACTCGCCCTTGGGCCGGCCCGCCGCACCGTTCATGGCAAATGGTTGTTCTGCCTGGCGATTGCCCTGATTGCGTTAATGGCGACTTGCTGGCCGGATGGATTGGCGCGCTTGCGCTATGACCGTTCCGGCATGATGGATGGGGAGATGTGGCGCGCCATGACCGCACACCTGACACATCTGAACATGCCGCATTTGCTCCTCAACCTGCTGGGATTGCTCCTGATTTGCGAACTGCAGTGGGGGGAGTTGCCGTTGCGGCATGGCATCGGCCTGCTCGGTTTTTCCGGAGCGGCGATCAGCGCCTGCTTGTGGTGGCTACATCCCGAATTGGTCTGGTATGCCGGGCTGTCTGGCGTCCTGCATGGCTTGTGGGCAGGCTGCACATTTTACGGTTTGCAGCGCACATCGGATGCATCGCCGCGAAAACGCCTTCCTTATCTGGCCGGGGCGTTCCTGCTGGTGGCCAAATTGTTTTTGGAATTTCACTATGGCCCTGCGGAAAACACCGCGCACCTCATAGGCGGCGGCGTGGTGACCGCATCGCACCTGTATGGCGCGCTGGCCGGAGTGGTATATTTGTTGACGTTAGGCTGGGTTAAACATAAGGGCATCTCTATAAATTGCCCTTAAATTTGCGGAAGCTGTCAGCTCACAGGTGTTGTGAAACGTTATATCCAAGTGCCATTACGAACGAGCGACGAGCGATGAAGAAAGTAAAGCAACCCGGA
>Ga0315281_10001479_pt1 | contig 34708 bp, 34 predicted proteins | sample YL17G07_0_MG_FD_204540 | JGI IMG/M metagenome (GOLD analysis project Ga0315281, IMG submission 204540) | Sediment microbial communities from Yellowstone Lake, YNP, Wyoming, USA - YL17G07_0 | ecosystem: Environmental > Aquatic > Freshwater > Lake > Sediment | place: USA: Wyoming | collected...
CCAGGAACGCGCCGATGCGCCGATCAGGGTCAGGGCAGAGATCGCAGGGTCGCTGACCGCCACGGACAGCGCGAGGGTCGCCCCCTCCCCGTGGCCGATGATCCCGCTGCGCCGCAGATCGACGGCGCGCTGCGCACGCATGGCGGCCAGCTGGTCCCGGGCATCGTCGATCTTCGTGAACAGATCGGTCGCTTCCCAGCTGCCGTCAGAGGCGCCGCAGCCCCGCGGATCGCAGCGCAACGATGCGACGCCCCGCACGGCCAGGGCGTCGGCCAACCGGCCAAGGGGCCCCGCCGGGAGGGGATCGGCGTGGAACCAGGTCGGGTGGCCAGCCTGGTCGTAGGCGCCGTCGCGGCCCCGAGGCAGCCACGACGGAAGGAGGAGCACGTTCGGATAGCGCTCCCGACGATTCGACGGCGGCGGCTCGTCAGGCAGGGTCAGGGTGCCGACCAGGGTTGCGTCTCCGGCACTGACCCGGAGCTCCTCGAAGCGGGGCATGCGACGAGGGTACACTCGGCCCCCGATGACCGCCGCGCCGCTCTTCGCCCCGTCCGTCTTCGCTCCGCCCCCCGAGCCGGTGATCTTCACCCCTGACCCCGTGGCCATCCTGCCGGCGACCGCCGAGGTGGTGGTCGTCGGCGCCGGAATGATGGGGGCGTCGGCTGCGTACCACCTCGCCCGCTCCGGGATGCGGCCGCTGGTGATCGAGGCAAACGCTCCGGCCAGCGGGGCTTCCGGACGGCTGGCCGGGATGGCGCTGGCCGGGCTCGGTGGACACTTTCCGCGTGTGACGCGGCTCGTCCAGGAGACCGGCGGCCGGTCGATCCTCGACTACACCATGCGATCGCTCGACCTCCTCGAAGAGCTCGACGGTGCGCTGGCGGGCGGCGTCGCCTGGGATCGGATCGGATCGCTCGACCTGCTGGCGACCGAGGCCGATGCGGTGCACGGGAGCCGCATGGCCGAGCTGCAGGCCGCTGAGGGTCTGGATGTGCGGGTGATCGGCCGCGATGAGCTGCACGAGCTGGCCCCGGAGGTCGATGCCAGCCAGGTCCACAGCGCCAAATGGACCGCACGAGACGGTCAATTGCACCCGATCAAGCTCGTCTACGCCCTGCTGGAGGCGGCAAGGGCGAGTGGCGCAACGGTCGTCACCGGCGTCCGCGTGGAACGACTGCTCGTGCGATCCGGGCGGATCGCCGGCGTCACGACCTCCCACGGAGACGTGGCGGCCGGGGCGGTGCTGCTGGCGACCAACGCCTGGTCGCCCTGGCTGGTGCCGCATATTTCGGCCAACCTGACTCCGATTCGTGAGCACGTGTGCGTGACCGAGCCGATCCCGCCACTGCTCACCCGCGCCTTCGAGACGAACCTGTGCAACGAGTACTGGCGCCAGCTCCGCACCGGCGAGCTGCTCATCGGTGGCTACACGCAGATCGATGACGGGATGGGAATCGGGTCGTACTCGCAGGCCGTGCGACCCCAGGTGCCGCCCTCGCTGGCGGCCTTGCTGGGACGGATCCATCCTGCAGCCCGGGACGCGCGGATCGTGCGCTGCTGGGCCGGGCTGCTTGACTTCGCGTCGCTGGAGATCCCGATGATGGGGCGTCTGCCGGCCGAGGATGGAACCCCGATCCCCGGCGGCTATCTGGCCTGCGGCCTGACCGGTCACGGCCTGCCCTACGCGCCGATCATGGGACAGCTGCTTGCCGAGCTGATCGCCGACGGAGAAGCGCGGACGCTGCCCCTGGCGCCGTTCGACCCCGCGCGCTACGTGGGAGTCCACCACGAGCCGACCTGGCTCGAACCATTTCTCGGCACCCGCTCCGAGATCTGAGTCCGAGGCGCCGCGCGCATACACCGCTTCGACGACCACTCCGCGCGCCTACCCGAACACGCCCTACCCGAAGACGAATCGCCAGCTCCCCAGGGCGAGACTCAGCCCCGATGCGCCGGCGGCGAGCAGCACCGCCCCAGCGATCAGCCCCCAGTCGGCGCCGCGCATTCGCTGCGGTCGCGCCCAGCTCCGCGACGGGGTTGCGCCGAAGCCTCGCGCCTCCATGGCGGTCGCCAGCCGTGTGCCGCGGCGGATCGCGCCGACCAGCATGGCGAGCAGCCGACCTCCGAAGAGACGCACGGCGGCGACCGGGTTGCGACCGGCGTCGACGCCGCGCGCCCGCCGCGCCAGGCCAAGCGTCTGCCACTCCACAGCGACGAGCGGTGCGAGCCGCACAGCCGCCAAGGTGCCGATCGCGAAGCGTGGCGAGAGGCCCAACTGTTGGCCGAGCGCATCGGCCAGGTCGGTCGGATCGGTGGTCGCCAGCGCCAGCACCCCGGCAAACGAGATCGCCATCAGGCGCAGCCCGAGCCCGACCCCGACCCAGAGACTCTCTCCGCTGGGACGCAATGGACCGATGGCCACCAGCGGGCTGCCGCCCGACTGGGCGGGGAAGAGGCCGTTGGCCAGCCCGATCCCGACCGCCACCAGCACCAGCGGCCATGCGCGGCGTGCCAGCGCCGCGGCGCGCAGGCCGCTGAACCTGACGGCGGCAAGCTCGCCCGCGAGGAGCAGGGTGGCGGTGACCAGGTCGACCGCCAGGAGCGGGGCGAGCATGAGGGCCGCGGCGGCGCCGAGCTTGGCGACGGGGTTAGCGCGGGCCAGGATCGCGCCGGGATCGGGCACCAGGGGGACGAGCAGGCGCATCGGGTTAGGCGGCCGTCACGCGCGCGTCGTCAACGATCACGGTTCGATCGGCGAGTGCGGCGGCAAACGGGAGATCGTGCGTGGCGACCACGACTCCTCGCCCGTCGTCACGCAGCCCCGCCAGCAGCGTGAGCAGCTCCACCCAGGTGCGCCGGTCCTGCCCGAAGGTGGGTTCGTCCAGGATCAGGGCGGCCGGCGCCGTGGCCAGGACGGACGCCACCGACAGGCGTCGCTTTTCACCACCGGACAGCGTGTACGGGTTCGCCTCCCCGAGGTGGCCGAGGTGCAGGCGCTCCAGGAGCTCAGTCGAGCGACGAGCCGCCTCAACCTTCCCGAGCCCGAGCCGCCGCGGGCCGAGCTCCAGCTCGTCCCGGACGCGGCCGGTCAGGAACTGGTGCTCGGGATCCTGGAAGACCGATCCGATGGCGCCGGCCAGCCGCCGCGCCTCCCATGTCCAGAGCGAGACACCATCACGCCCCGGCGCGATTCCTGCGCCGGGAGTGACACTGCCGACGCTTGGGCGCAGCAGCCCTCCGACCAGCAGCGCCAGCGTCGACTTGCCCGACCCGTTCGGACCCACCACCGCCAGCGCCTCGCCTGCCCTCAGGTCGAGATCGGCGCCGGCGAGGGCGAAGCGATCCGCACCCGGATAACAGAAGCCTGCCTGCCGAGCCTCGATCAGGACCTCGGAGGCCGCGTGGGACGCACGTTTGGGCGCCGGAATGGGATGGCCGGGCACCCACACGCCGGCTGCTGCAAGTCGGTCGCCGTGCGCGGCGAAGACGTCGGCCGGCGTTCCGTCGGCGACCACGCCGCCACCCGGTGCCAGGACGATGGCCCGGTCGACCAGGTCGAGGGTTTCCTCGATGCGGTGCTCGACCAGGAGCATGGTTGCGCCGGCGCCGGCCGCCAGCCGGGCGATGGCGGCGCGGACCAGCCGGGCCCCGTCGGGGTCGAGGTTCGCCGTCGGCTCGTCCAAAAGCAAGAGCCCGGGTCGCAAAACGATGACCCCCGCCAGCGCGAGGCGCTGTTGCTCGCCGCCGGAGAGGGCGGCGGTCGGGCGGTCGCGCCCGTATCGGAACCCGACGTCGGCCAGCGCCCGGTCGACCCGCGGCCAGATCGACTCGACGGGGACTGATCGGTTCTCCAGCCCGAAGGCCACGTCATCCCCGGCGCGCGCCATCACGAGCTGGGTCTCCGGATCCTGAAAGACGATCCCGACGCGCTCACGTGCCCGGCGGGCGTCGATCCGGTCGATCCGCAGATCACCCTCGGCTTCCCCTCCGCCAGCCGTGTCCAGGAGCCCGGCGAGCCCTGCCAGGAGGGTTGACTTGCCCGCACCCGACGGACCGAGCAGGAGGACCCGCTCCCCCGGGCGGATGCGCAATTCGAGGTTCCGCAACGCCCAGTCGCGGCGCCCGGCGTGCCGCCAGCCCCAGTTGATGACCTCGACGGCGGCCGGCCGAATCTCGCCCATCGACCGCAGCGGATCCTTCAGACCGGCCGCTGCCGCCGTCCCGAGGCGAAGGGCGCCAGCACCCCGGTCTCGGCCAGGGCGCGCGTCAGGAGCCATGCCCCCGCGCCGGCCACAATCGCACCGCTCAGCAGGATGAAGGCACCGTAGGCGAGCTGCAGCCCGATATCCACCTTCGGGTAGTAGATCGGCACATCGTGCAGCCAGGCGCCGATCCCCGACGCGGCGCCGGCCAGCAGGGCAGCCGGCAATCCCCAGGACCGATACAGGGCGAAGGCAAAGACCAGCTCTGCTCCCGCTCCCTGCACGGCTCCGGACAGCAGGCTGTCGAGCCCGTACGGCGAGCCAAGGAGCAGCGAGACGGCCGCAGCCACGAAACCACCGAAGAACGCCGCGCCCCGCCGCCTGACGACCAGCGCGGCGAGCACGCCGGGCAGCAGCCAGACGCCGTATAGCAACGCCTGAGCCGGCCAGAAGAAGCGGAAGAGCGGCTCCGTCCACGCCCAAACCCCGTTCCACGCCTGAAAGAGCGCGCCGAAGGCGACGGCGATCACCGCCGCCACGACAATATCGACCGTCCGCCAGCGATCGGCCGGTTCAGGTGCTGTCAAGCTCATCCGATCACTCCTTTTCGTGGTGCTCGATCACAATCAAGGTCCCGCGTTCAAGCGAGACCGATGCAGGGGTCGTGGCGATCCGGTTGGAGAGGCCGCGCGCCCGGCCGAGCCTCAGCGGCTCTCCGGCAAGCGGAAAGCGCAGCCCGACCGTGCGGACTCCCTCCGCGTCCGCGCCGACGGGCAACAGCGTCACGACCTCGCCGGCCGCACCCTCCAAGGCCAGCGTTCCTCCGCCATGCAGCGCACGGACCGTGGTGCCGCTGCGCACGATGCGCAGGTCGGCGACCAGGTCAGGCCAGCGCGGGTCCGCCAGGAGCAGCAGATTGGCCAGCTCGTGATCGATCCGTCGACCGCCGAGCGCTCCGAGCAGCACGATCCGTGTGGCACCCGCGACGACCGCGCGCTCGATCGCCAGCTCGGTGTCGGACGCGTCCTTGTCGACCGGGTGGCGGTCGATCTCCACCCCGGCAGCGGCCAGCTGCTCGAGCAGCGGCGCGGGAAGCGAATCAAGGTCTCCGACCAGCAGGTCCGGGCGGTATGCATGGGCGGTCAGCCAGGCGGCGCCGCGATCGACGCCGATGAGGAGATCGGCTCCGTCGAGAAGCGCGGCGTCATCGGGATCCGTATCGCCGGCGGCGACGACGATGGCCTGCATCGGTTACCGACTCCCTTCGCTGGTATGACCCAGATCAGGTTCGAGGGTCTGCGGCTTTCCGCACTCTCAGCGCTTGCGCGCTCCCCTGTCGCTCGTGGGGTATCGGCCCCGAGAGTAGCAGCAACCGGCTCAACCGGCTAGGGGCGGTCGATCCTCACCTCGATCTGAGCGGTGTGCAGATCCAGTTCATGGATGACGAGCTGCCAGAGCCGGCCTGCGGGCCCGGTGAAACGGATGGCGGCCCACTCGCCACCCGGATAGGACCCCTCCACCGCGTACCCCGCGGCCGGTAGGGCAGCCGAGTAGAAGTCGAACGCGACCGTTCCGACCTGGTCGGTCGTCCAACGCGCTGCCACCGCGAGGTCGTCGAGCGGCGGTGCGATCTCGACCGCTCCGGGCAGCACCGGGAAATCGGCGGGGAGCCCAGGGCGAGTCCCTGCCGGCGAGGAATTGGCGGTCGGTGAGGTGCTGGCGACCGCGGTCAGCCGTGCGGACGCCTCCCCGCCGGCGCGGCAGGCGGTGAGCGCTCCGACCAGAATCAGCACCAGTCCAGTGGCGCGCAACATGTGGCTCTCCTCCCTGCGGCATTGCCGCCTGGTCGTCCTGGCGGACGACGGCAGGCGCCGTCGCCCGCATCGGTTCTCATTCGAGCAGGTTGCTGACCACGATCGGGATGTAGAACGAGCCCAGGCGTGCGTGATCGAACCAACGCAGGTTCTGCGCGTAGAGGTTGAAGGTCTCCACGTAGCTGCCCGGTGGCGGGGAGCCACGGATACCGAAGGTGAAGCGACCCACCCCGTCCGGGTTGACGCTGGCGCTGTCCAGCAGGGTCGCAAGCCAGGAATTCGACCAGTCCCACGCCCGGAAGGCCGAGGCATGTGCCGCCGGCATCCAGGTGGCCAACTCGACGCGGCCCACAAGACCGCTGTTGACCCACGTGCGGCCGCCGGTGTTCCTGAACTCGACCCAGTGGGTGATCGTCTGGCCCCGGCGCACGACCTCCGTCCCAGCGTTGCTCTCCCGCATGTACGCGGCCAGGAACGGAACTCGGCCGGGCCAGGTTGTCCAGCGCCGATCGGCTAATGGGTCGCTCGAGACCCAGCGATTGGTCGAAGCGTTCCAGTAGCGCACCTCGAAATGCAGGTGTGCGCCGTAGCACTGCCCGCTGCATCCGGACCGGGCGATTCGCTGTCCGGCGGCCACCGGCTGCCCGATCGACACCAGGATCCCGGAGTCCGCCGCACTGGCGAGGTGGTAGTACAGCGTGCGGCGGCCGTCGGCATGGCCGATCAACACGAAGTTGCCGTATTGGCCGAATTGCTGCGTGCCGAAGCCGCCCTCGGTGTCGATCACCGTCCCCGCCTTCGAGGCCGCCAGGTCGCTGAGCAGCGCCATGGGGTAGTCAACGCCGGCGTGCTGGTCATAGACGCGGCCGAAGTGGAGTGCGCCGTCGTACCAGGTCTGACCGGTCCAGTCCAGCTGACGGTTCAACGCACCGTCACGGTCGACGCCGTAGCTCAAGGTGACCGATGGGTCGTAGAACGGCAGGGTGTAGTCATCGGCAGCCATGGCCAGCCCGACCGAGGCGGCCAGCAGACCGATCACTCCCAGTGCCGAAGTGACGACCGTGCGAAGGATGGCGGTCACGATCCACACTCCTGCCCGCACGCCACGAACACCGCCTCGCCCGGGAAACGGGCGATCGTGGACCCGTCGGGCGCCAGCACCATGGTCGAGCCGCCCTGCCGCACGATCAGGTTGGACCCTGATCCGTCAAACGCGGGGTCGCCGCCTGCTGCGAGCAGTCGAGCGACTGCACCCGGGCGGTCAAGGAGAAAGACGCCTCTTCCCTCCCGCACGAACGCGATCCGCCCGTTCGTAGCGACCGCCACGTGAGTTGCTCCGGGGCCGAGGTCCGCGATCAGCTCGTCGCGGGTGCCCGAGATCCGTCGAACGACGGTGGTGCCGGCTTCGTGGGCCGCGATGGCGATGGTCCCGTCGTCCATCGGGAACGCGGCATAGACCAATTGCTCGCTGGCAAGCGGCTCGACCTCACCGCTGTCCGGATCAAGTTGCACGAGCTGAGAGACGAATGGCGCCTCCACCGAGCTGACCGAGAGCAGCAGGATCGACCCGTCGGGTCGCACCAATGGGGAGCCAAGGAACGGACCGTCGGCCAGCGCGCGGGCGTCGCCCGATGCAGCGTCGACCTGCCACAGGGCCCCACGGCCATCGATCGCCGCCAGCCAGTCGCCGGCCGGCGCATAGCCGGCCGCCAGCAGGCCGGGCATCTGTACCCGCGCCTGGGAGCCATCGGGGCGGGCCAGCACCAGGGCAGCTGGGTCCACTCCGTACGGGTCCGCCAGCGCAGCCGAGCTTCCGTCGCGAGCCATCGCCAGCAGTCGGACGCCGGGTGCCGTCAGTGGCAGGCGCACCTCGACGGCTGCGCCGCTGGCGAGGCGGTGGCTGATCAGGGTGACGGCGTGACCGGCGTCCGCCGCCTCTTTGGCCGACAGGCGTGAGACGGCACCCGGCGGGCCGGCCAACGCCACCCCACCAGCGAGCGACGCAAGGAGCGGAACGAGAAAGACAAGCACGCGGGCGCGGCGAGCGGTGTCGCCGCGACCCGGACGTGCGGGTGCGCGAACCCGGGCGGACATGGGGAACCTCCGTGGCAGATGACCTGGCCTTGATGGCGAGCGACGGTCGGTTCCGTTGGCGTTCGATCCTCCCTAGGTGAGCGGCGCAGTCGCCGATCACCGGGCAGACTAGGCGCGAGGCCATTACCGGGCGCTTATCGCGCCATAATCGGCGGCGTGCTCACCGACGCGGCGCCGGCCGCCCTTGCCCTTGTGATCGGCGTCGCGCTGCTTGGCGCGGGCGTCGCTGCGATCCGTTCGAGCGGGGCGCAACCGGGCCTGGGCCGCCGGTTGGCAGGCGCCCGCCAGGTGGCGGTGGGCACGCTGCTGGATCCCGACATCGCAGCCTCACTCCCTTCGAGGCCGGTGCGCACCGCGGGGCGCATCCGATGCCCGGAGCCGTTCGTCACGCCCCAGGGAGATCGGCTGGTCGCGTTTCACCGGGACGTGGAGGTCGCAGCGCCCGGAGGAAGGTGGCGCAACATCGAACGGCTGCGCGAGACGCGCTCGTTTGAACTGTGGGACCACGACGGCTGGATGACCGTGGATCCGGCTCAGGCGGCCGAGCCCCTGCTGGTGCTGCCGCGCGTCTGGGACGGGGCGGTTGGCGAGCTCGACGAGGGCTATCGACCGGCGATCGAGCGGCTTGCGGCGGAGGGCGCCATGCCAACGCGCGCTCGAGCCACGACCCGGATGCTCAGCGTGGTCGATCGGCTGCTGGTGCTCGCCGACGTGCAGCTGTCTCCATCCGGCGGGCCATCGCTGGTCGCGCCGCGCGGCGGTTACCTGATCAGCAACCTCGACCTTGATGCCGCGATGCGCCTGCTGGGAGGCCCGCGCCGGGAGCGGCTGCTGGTGGGCGCTGCGGCGGCTGCCATCGGAGTGGTCGGGATTCTGATCGGGCTTGCCCTGGCCGTGTTTGCACTGGCATCGCGCGCCTGAAGGAAATCGCGCACTACCCAACCGGGTACCGATGAGCCGCGACTCGTACCGTGTCCGGACGGTACCAACAGGGCATCGGCTTGCGAGCGTGGCCCTCCTACCATCGGTGCACGGCACCTACCAGATGTTCCATCCGGAACCCTGGCGCGCTGCCGATTTGAACCGGTGCAGGACCAGATCGTTGGCACACCCGTCTCGCGAAAGAGAACGCGGAGCGCTCGTGAGCGTGGCCCAGGCGGCTGAGCTGCTCGGCGTGCATCCCAACACGGTCCGCTCCTGGACTGATGCAGGCCGCCTGCCCGCCTTCCGCATCAACGCGCGCGGCGATCGGCGCTTCCGCAAGGGAGATGTCGAGCGCCTGCTCCAGGGGAGCTCCGGGGCAGGTGAACCGCCGCCTGTTCTGTCCGAGGGTCCCCGCGAAGCCGAGCTGGCAGTCCTGACCAAGCTCGCCGAGGGGATCGGCCCGTCGGCCAGCACAGCCGCCATCTGCCGCGCCGCTATCGAGACGCTCCGTTCGCACCTGGCCGTTGAGCGTGCCGCCATCTACCTGACACACGACGATGGCGAGGCGGCTCTCCGTTTGGAGGTACATGCCGGCTATCAACTCGCGCCTTCGCCCCTGCTCGACCCTATCACGAACCCCCATGGAGCCGGCGACCGCCGACCGATCCTCGTCGATCCCGCGGCCCCCCAGCGGGTCCTGGTCCCGCTGCGCGCGGGCGGCGAGCTGGTGGGAGCAATCGTGCTCGAAGACCCGCCATTCGGTCCGCTGGGTCGGGTCCGCGCACCGTTCCTGAGTGCGGTGGCAAATGCGGTGGCCGCCGATGTGCAGGGGGCCAGGCTGCTCGCCCGCGCTCGACGCGAGGTGACCCGCGCCAGGGCGCTCCGCCACGTCACCCAGGAACTGACCGGACTGCTCGATCTGACTGCCGTTCTCAACGACATCGTCGACCGCACCCGCACCCTGTTCGACGCCGAGAAGGCGGGACTGTGGTTGATGGGCGAGGGCGAGCATCCCTTCATCCCGGCGGCTTCACGCGGTATCGGCGAGGAATTCCAGGCCGCCATCCGACAGCTGCGCCTCGACAGCCCGGCGCTCGGCACCCAGGCGATGCGCGAGCGTCGCACGTTCGTCATCCGCGATGCCGACACTCGGCCTGGCGTGGGACAGATGCAGGCGAGCTATCGGCGCGAGGGGATCAAGACCGCCTGCCTGGTGCCGCTGGTCAGCCAGGATCGCGCGTTGGGGGTGATCGGCCTGTACCACGCCCGGGATCGGGACTGGCCGGAGGACGAGCTTGCGCTGGCGCAGGCCTTCGCCAACCAGGCGGCGGTGGCCATCAGCAATGCCCGCCTGTATCGCTCGGTGGCCGACCAGGCGGCCCGCATGCGCTCGATCCAGGACCTCTCCTCCCGCCTGAACCGGCTGACCGATGTGCAGGCCATCGCCGAGGCAATCGTGGCCGAGGCCAGCGCCCTGGCCGCGTACCACGACATCCGCGTGTACGCGGTGGACTGGGAGACGCGCTTCTGCGAGCCGATCGCCTACACCGATCGGCTGCTCGGCGAGGGTGACTTCCGCGACCGGCTGCGCGTCGCCGTCGGCGAGGGCTCGTTCACCGGATGGGTCGCCGAACACGCTGAACCGATGCTCATCAATGACGCACTCAACGATCCGCGCGGCCACACCATCGCCGGGACCGATGAGATCGAAGAGTCGATGCTGGTGGTGCCGATGGTCTTCGAAGGGCGCGCTGTAGGCGTGATCGCCCTGTCGAAGCTGGGCAAGGACCAGTTCAGCACCGACGACCTGCAGACCATGCTCATCTTCGCCGGCTACGCGGCCCAGGCGATCGCCAACGCCAGCGCCTACGTGCGGCTGGAGACCCAGTCGGCCGAGCTGGCCCGCCAGCTGCAGTCGCAGCGCCGCCTCCTGGAGATCAACGAGCGCCTGCTCTCGACCCTTGACCAGAAGGACGTCCTCGAGACGATCGCCGATGGCCTGCGCGCGGTCGTGCTGTACGACAACCTGTCGATCTATCGCACCGACCAGCTCAAGCGAATCATGACGCCGGTCCTGACCCGCGAACGGCACGCTGCGGAGGTGATGGCCTACATCGTCCCCTTCGGACGCGGCCTGATGGGCTGGGCGGTGGCAAACGCTGCCCCGGTGATGGCCAACGACGCTCTCAACGACCCGCGCGCCATGCAGATCCCCGGCACGCCGGCCGATCCGGAGGCGCTGATCGTAGTGCCGCTGATCGCCGACGGCGAGGTGATCGGCTGCATGAACATGTCGCGGGTCGGCGGCGAGGCGGTCTACTTCAGCGAAAGCGACTTTGAGCTTGCCAAGCTCTTCGCCGGCCAAGCGTCCATCGCGCTGCGCAACGCGGACGCCCATCACGAAGTCAGCGAACGCGCCGATACCGACGCCCTGACCGGTCTCGGCAACCACGGCGCCTTCCAGCGCGACCTGAGCGTGATGGTCGACGAGCTCGGCCCGCCGGCCGGCAGACATCGACGCGGATCCCGGGCCTTGAGGACCGCGGAATCGATCTCGCTGCTGATGATGGACCTCGACTCATTCAAGATCTACAACGACCGACTCGGACACCTCGCCGGTGACGCCCTCCTGCATGCCGTCGGGATCGCAATCTACGGCGCCGCGCGATCAGAGGACCGTGTCTTCCGATACGGCGGCGACGAATTTGCCCTCGTCATGCGCGGGGTCGACTCGGTCGGCGCGGCAGCCGTCGGCGAGCGGGTGCGGCAGGCCGTGGCACGTCTCACCGCCTCGGATTCCGAGCCGGTGACCATCTCCGTGGGCGTGGCCACTCTGCCTGGCGACTCAACCGACAAGAACGGGCTGATCGGTGCCGCCGACACCGCGCTCTACTACGGCAAACAATCCGGCGGCGATCGTGTTGTGGCCGTCGCCGACGTGCCCCGCGAGATGCGCGACCTGCGCGGCACGCTCGATCACCTTGCCCGCGCCGCCCTGCAACGACCGGACGAGGGCCCGGTAGGAATCCTGGCCGAAGGGGCCGCACGCCTTACCGGGGCCCGCGCGGACAAGGGTGAGGAAGACGTACGCCACGTGCTGCTGACGCTTGCTCGCTCGCTCGAGAATGCCGACCCGGACGACGGACCGATCGGCACGTAGGTGCCGATCGGCCGCCGGCGCCGGCGACCAGTTGGGGGAAGCCTTCGAAACGGAGGGCCGATGCTATGATCGGGCCTCCGATGCTCATCCACCGCTGCGCCGCAGCGCGCCCGCGGCGCGTCTCCACCGCGGTGCTCACTCTGCTCGTTGTCGTGCTCGGCGCCGCTTGCAGCTCGCCCAAACCGTCTGCAAGCGCGTTGACGCCACCCGGCCCAAGCCCAACGCAGAGCCCGACCCCCACCCCGCTGCCGACCCCGCTCTTCAGCAACACGCCGGACCCGGAGCTGGTGGCCCTGATCCCAACCGTGGTTGCGGGACAGACGGTGATCGTCCCCGCCATCACCGACTTCGGCCTGACTCCCGGCGATATCGGGGAGGCCTACGGGGAGTTGGGACTCCGCTTCAAGGCACTGCAGCTCGCCTTCGTCATACGGCCGCGCCTGTCGCTGTACGCCGTTCACATGTGGCCACCCGATGCCACCATGCGGGAGCTGGAAGCGTACCTCGCGGGGGCGGGCGAGTACATCGGCATCGCGGGGCTCCACCGCGAGCCGTGGACGGAACAGACGATCGGCGGCCGGCTCGTCTGGACGAGGCCGGGTGATGATGCGACCCTGCCCGGAACCATGCTGTACACCTGGACGACAGGCGGCTACCTGTTCCTGATGATCGGCCTCGACGAGCAGCAGAACCTGGCGATGCTGGCCGCCCTGCCGGGCGAGGCCGCGCCGACGCCGACCCCGCTGCCCAGCGTGTCGCCCGGCCCCACCAACGGCCAGTCCGCCAGCCCCTCGGCAACCCCAGGCCGATGAGCGGCATCGGTCTATCATCGGTTCCGTGCCGACTCTGCCGGGACCGCTGATCACCGCCGCCTGGCTTCGCGAACACGCGACACACCGCCCGCTGCGCATCGTCGACCTGCGCTGGTCGCTGACGCCGCCGGCCGGCCGGGAGCGGTACGAGTCCGGGCATATCCCCGGGGCCGTCTTCCTCGACCTTGACACGGATATCAGCGCGAAGCGCGGTGGCGGGCCGGGCCGACATCCGATCCCGTCGGGCGAGCAACTGGCCCGCGCGTTATCGGCGATCGGGATCGGCGATCGGCACCTGGTGGTCGTCTATGACGATGCGGGAGGGAGCGTTGCTGCGCGCCTGTGGTGGCTCTTCCGCCACTTCGGGCACGACGGTTCGGCGGCGGTCCTCGACGGGGGCCTCCAGGCCTGGGTGGAAGCGGGCGGCTCCCTGACGCAGGATGTCACGACCTTCGAGCCGGCGTCATGGACGGCACATCCGGCGCGGACCGATGACGTGGTGGACGCCGATTTCGTGGATCGAGCGCGACTCGACACCGGCGCGCTGGTTCTCGACGTTCGGGCCGCCGAGCGCTACCGGGGAGAGGTCGAGCCTGTCGACCCACGGGCCGGCCATATCCCTGGGGCCCGCTCGGCGCCGTGGGCCGGCAACCTGTCCGACGATGGGAGTCTGCTGCCGGCACACCAGCTCCGGGAGCGCTTCGCCCTGTTCGGACCGCAGGTCGGGCAGCCCGTGGTGGCGTACTGCGGCTCGGGCGTAACGGCCACCCAGTCGATCCTGGCGATGCAACTGTCAGGCATCCCGGGACTCCTCTACGAAGGAAGCTGGAGCGACTGGTCGTCGGACCCGGCGCGACCCGCCGCGACCGGGCCGGACCCGATGGGCGAGGCCGCATGAGCGACGAGTGGAGCGACTGGGGAGACGGCGCGGCCGATAACCGAATCTCCCGAAAGCGCGACCGGCTGGCGCGAATGCTGGCGGTTGCCTCGATCCTCTACACCCGCGGCAGTGGCGACGCCGGAGTCCCAGTCGCCGAGATCGCCGAGCTGACCGGGATGACCAGTCGGACCATCTATCGCGACCTGCGTGCCCTGGAGGATGAGCTGGGGATGCCGATCTTCCAGGCAGGGCGCGGGCACTTCGGGATCGAGAAGAAGTACTTCCTGCCGCCCCTGCGCCTCTCGCTGCCGGAGGCGGTCGTGCTGTTCCTGGCATCACGCCTGATCGCGCGGTGGTCCGACGAATACGACCAGGCGGTGGTCAGCGCCTTCACCAAGCTGGCTGACCTGCTCCCCCAGCCGATCGCTCGTCACGTGGCCGCGACCATGCTCACGGTGGGGCGGGCCGGTCGAAACGAGCCATTCCTGCGCAACTTCGCTCACGTGGCCCAGGCCTGGGCCGACGGGCGCGTGGTCGAATTCGAGTACGAGGCCGGAGGCGGTCCGTCGCGGCACGCCCGGGTGCGGCCCTATTTTCTGGAGCCCGATGCCGCGGGCCGGAGCGTCTACCTGATCGGCTTCGATGAGACGGTTGCGGCAATGCGGACCTACAAGGTGGAGCGCATCCGCAGCTCCACGCTGACCGCCGATCGCTACCAGATCCCCGACGACTTCGACCCGGACCGCTGGCTCGCCCACTCATGGGGAATCTGGTCGAGCGACACGACGGCGACCGCGGAGGTGCACCTGCGGTTCGACGCATCGGTCGCCCACCGCGTGCGCGAGGCGATCTGGCACCGATCGCAACGGCTGGTCGAGCGTCCCGATGGACAACTCGAGCTGACCGTCACGGTGGCCGGGATCGTGGAGATCCGCCCCTGGATCCTCTCCTGGGGAGATGCCGTCGAGGTGCTCGGGCCAGAGGCGCTGCGCGAGTCGGTCGCCGCGGCGGTTCGTGCCGCTGCCTCCCGCTACGACTCGTGATCGGGCGCGCAATCGAGTCAGAATTGAAGTTGCGCGCCGATGGCGAAGCACCGCTCGCCGAGCTGGCTGTGCTCGGGACCTTGGGTCCGGCCAGCTTGGGCGGGCCCCGCACCATCGATGAGCTGGATCGCTACCTGGACACCACGGGCCTGCGTCTGGCGAACCACGGTTGGGCATGCCGCCTGCGCTCCCGCGAGGGGAGCACGACGGTATCCCTGAAGGGGCCGCCCGAGCACCTCGCAGGGGCCGCACTCCATCGGCGCCCCGAACTGAATGGTCCTGCGGCGCCGGGCACCGATCCGACCGAATGGCCACCATCGGAGGCCCGAGCCCAACTGCTCGGCATGACGGGCGCCGAGCCTCTCGCCGAGCGATTCGCCCTGGCGCAGAAGCGTACCGAGCGAGAGGTTCGGCTGGGCGGAGAACGGGCGGGCACCCTTTCCCTGGATCGGATTCGGGTCATGCATCGGGGCGTTGAGCTCGGGCGCCTGCACGTGGTCGAGCTCGAGTTCGACCCCCTCCGGGCGCTCACCAGCCTCGAGATCGAACCTCTATCGCTGGCCCTGCAGGCGATCGCGGGGCTGCGGCTGGATCCCCTCAGCAAGTTCGATCACGCGCTTCGGATGATCGAAAGCTAGGCGGTCTTGCGCGAGCGCGCGGCCGCCACGCTCGCCTCCAGGGCTGCCATCAGCTCGCCGATCTTGGTCGGCTCGACCCGCCGCGCAACCGCGGGGGCCTCGCCGCCGACCTTGGCCTCGATCATCGCCATCAGAGCGGCTCGATAGTCATCGCGGAACTCATCGGCTGAGAATTCGCCGGTCATCGACGAGATGAGCAGTTCGGCCATGGCGCGCTCGGCGGGCTTCACCACGATCGGCTCGTCGGGGATGTTCAGGTCTTCGAGCGAGCGCACCTCATCGGGCCAGTGCAGGGTGGTGAGCAGCATCGTCTTGCTGTACGGATTGAGCGCCGCCAACTGTTCGCGATCCTTCAGCACGATCTTGCAGATGGCACTCTTGCCCGTCTCGGCGAGCACCTGGCGCAACAGCTCGAACGCCTTGCGGCCGATCGGATCGGGCTCAAGGTAGTACGCCTGCTTGACGAACTCGGCACCGTGGACCCCATTGCGCGCATCGACGAACATCTCGATCTCGATGGCGCGCACCGTCTTGAGCGGCACCGCGTCCATCTCCTCGTCGCTCAACACCACGTAACGGCTCTTGCTCCACTCATAGCCGCGCACCGTCTCCGAGCGTGGCACGACCTCATCGTGGTACGGGCAGTGGATCTTCATCTGGATCCGGTTCAGGCAGCTGGCGTGGAGCATGTTGAAGCCGATCGAGCTGCTCTCGGTCGCCAGGTACAACTTGACGGGGATCGTCACCAGCCCGAACTGGATCGCCCCGCGCCACATCGATCGAGCCATGAGGGGCGCAATCCTACACCCCGCCGTCACGCTCCCCATGCTCGGCGAAAGTGGGCGCGGGATCGGGACCATCCCGCCATTGTTCGGCGGGCGACCGGCGCCCACACTCTCCGGGTGATCGCTTCAGATGACCCGGGCGCCCTCCGGCCCGGTGACCGCCACCAGGGCCGCCACTTCGTCGCGCCCGTCGCGTCGCAGCCGATAGCGATGCTCGAGGGTGACACCGTGCGACAACATGGCGCTGACAGGGCAGTAGTGGGTCGCCGACAGCTCGATCGACCGACGCAGCGCCTCGGGCTCCACGTCCCCGGCGACGCGATGCTCGATCACGATCCGGGTGTACACGCGGGGATGCTCATCGGCCTTTTCGCCGGTCACCGCAATCTCATAGCTGGTCGCGCGCTGGCGTTTCTTGCGCAGGATGCTGGCCACATCCATCGAGGTGCAGCTGGCCAGTGCCGCGAGCACCGTTTCAGTCGGGCTCGGGGCGCTCTGCTTCGACCCGGCATCCGCCGAATCGAGGGCGAGGGGGAAGCCAGACTCGGTGACCACCTCCACCCGCGGGCCGCCTTGCGGATCCACCACCGTCGCCACGATCAAGGAGCTGCTGACCATGTCCGCAGCCTAGCAGCCAGAGGAGACCAATGCGCCTGATCCGACCCGCGTATTCCCGTCGCGTCACCGGCCCGATGGTGCTGGCCCCCCTGATGCTGATCGTCGGCTGCGCGGCGGCGGTCGTGATGGCCGTCCTGCCCAAGGGCAGCAATGCCCCGATCGGCCTGCTCGGCCTGTCGGCCACGCTCGGCCTGGGCATCGGCGGCGCGTTAGCCGTGCGCGCCCTGGGTGCCGCTCGACGGCTGACCCAGCAGCGCGGCGACGACCTGGCCCTGATGCTGACCCCGGCCTTTGACGATGCCTACGTCCTGATCCTGTCGCCGCGTCTGCCCGGGGTACCGGACGATCTGGCCGGGCTGCTGATCGGGCCAGCCGGGGTGCGCGTTCTGGTGGCTCGCCGCTGGCACGGTCGCTACCGGGTGCGCAATCGTAGCTGGGAGTTCGATACTCGGTCGCGTGCGGCATGGATCCCCTGCGCGACGAACCCGTCCTTCGATGTGGACAAGGTCACCGCGGCAGTGAGCCACTGGGCGCGCGAGGCCGCCGACGGTGCCTCGCTGCCGTTCGTTGGCGCCATCGCGTTCCCGCGGCGATACAGCAAGGTGGTGCTCGAGGACCCGGACGCGGACGTGGTCACCCTCGACAACGCCCCCTGGTGGGCCCAGCGCATCGGGCGAATACAGCGCATGGATCCGCCTCGCGTGGCCCGCTTCGTCGAAGCGGTGCTTGGCGCCTCAGAGCGCCCCGCCGACGGACGGATTGGGGCCACCTCGCCGCGAATCGCGTAGCAGGGGCCGGTCACTCCGCATCCAGCCCCCCGGTTGCGGCAATCCGCGCGGTCGTTCCGCCCTCACCGCGGGCCAGCAGGATGCGACCCGATGCCTGCCCCTCAAAGAGCCTTTCGACGGTCGCCAGATCGTCGATCTCGGCAGGCGTCTTGTCGTCTCGGATGCGCACGATTCGCGGGAAGCGCATGGCGAACCCGCTGGGGTGCCGTGCGCTGCGCGTGATCCGGTCGAAGGCGATCTCGACCACCACCTCGGGCACGACGGTCCGGTAGCGGCCGAAGTCGTGCAAGGTCATCTCCTTGAAGTGCTCCGTCATGCGGGCGATCTCGACATCGGTCAGTCCGGTATAGGCCTTCCCGATCGTGAGCAGACTGCTGTCGATGGGCGACCGCACGGCGAACGTATAGTCGGAGAGGACGCCCCGGCGCTTGCCGTGTCCCCACTCCACGCCGACGACCACGCAATCGAGGGTGGCCAGCGCCTTCTTCAGCTTCAGCCAACCGAGCCCACGCCGCCCAGGCTGATAGACCGATGCCGGGTCCTTGACCATCAGCCCCTCGTTGCGTCGCTCGCGCGCGTCGTCAAAGTGAGCGTCAACTTCATCGGCCGACGAGGCGCGCGCCAGAAGCGAAGTGAGGAAGCGCCCGCCGGTGCGCTCGGGCAGGTCCAGGGATTCGAGCGCGGCTCGCCGCTCGCGCAGCGGCGTCTCGAGGAGGTCCCGGCCGTCAAGGTGCAGCAGATCAAAGGCGACCAGGACCACCGGAACCTCCTCCATCAGCTCGGCGCTCGGCCGCACCCGACCGAGGCGTGTCTGCAGGCTGGCGAAGTCGAGCACCGATCCTGCCCGATACGGCACCAGCTCCCCGTCGATCACGAGCCGATGCCCCAGGCCAGCCGCCGCCTCAGCCACCTCTGGGAAGGCGGCGGTCACATCCTTGAGGTCGCGAGAGAAGAGGCGTGGACCTGACTGAGGCGCCAGGTGCAATTGGGCACGGATGCCGTCGTACTTGTCCTCGATCCAGGCCTCCGCGCCGACCCGCCGCATCACCTCCTCGGCGTCGGCGACCGGCGTTGCGAGCATGCAGCGGATCGGGGTTCCGATCTGCAGCGCGGCCTCCGCCAGTCGGTCATCGCGCGCCAGCACGGCTGCGGCGCCGGGCTCGCCGAGCAGCATGCAGGCCCGCCGCACGGCCTCGATCGGCCGGCCGAAGGCGGCCGCAATCGCCTCTTCGAGCAGCCCCTCGCGCAGGCCGATGCGCAGCTCGCGCGCCGCGATACGACCCAGGAACCGCGCCTCTTCGGGCGTGGCGGCAGCGAACAGGCGGACCATCTCGGCCACCCTCAGCGCGGCCGAGGAGGTGTCAGCCATGGCACGCCAGGCCGCTTCCAGCGCGGCCAGGGTGAGGCGCTCGCCGGACGGTTGGAGGCCTGCCCGCAACTCCGCGGCGGCGTCGCCCAGGTCCGAATGGCGCAAATAGGCGGCGCGCAGCGCGGTCTCGTCGGCGCCGCTGGCGGCGGTCAGCGCCTGGCTCAGTTGCGCCCAGCCGAGCCCCAGCTTGTCGCTCGCCCCGGCGAGCGGGCGCCCGGCGAAGAAGGTGACCGCGATCGGCAGATCCTCACCCAGCAGCCCACCGAGGTAGGCCGCCAGCAGGTTGCGCTTGCTCAGCTTTGAGGCGGTCCCGGCCACGGCAGCGGCGACCTCGGCGAAGGAGCCGAACGGAGCGGAGGACATGTTCGGAGTCTATCGCCGCAGCCGCGCCTTGACGGCACGATGAGGTTCGCTACCCTTGCCGCCAGATGTTCAGCTGGCAGCGAAAATCGGACGACCCGCAGATCAGGGCGCGCATCCCCCCCGGGCAGGTGCTCACCGAGAAGTTTCCGGTCCTTCACTTCGGACAGGTTCCTGACTACCCGGACCTGGCCGGCTGGAATTTCCGGGTCTTCGGCGCCGTGGAGACCCCGTTCACCCTGAACTGGGGTGAGTTCCGTCACCTGCCGACCGCCCGGGCGGTCCTCGACATCCATTGCGTCACGCGCTGGTCGAAGCTCGATACAACCTGGGAGGGGGTCCCCTTCAGCCATATCGCGGAGGTCGCCCAGCCCCATCCCGCGGCGCGGTTCGTCGTCTTTCACGCCGAGGCAGGCTTCACCTCGAACGTGCCCCTTGAGGCGGCGCTCGACCCGAACTGCCTGCTGGCATGGAGCTATGACGGCAAGCCACTCGAGCCCGACCACGGCTATCCGCTGCGCGCCCTCGTGCCTGGCCGCTACTTCTGGAAGAGCGCCAAGTGGCTGCGGGGAGTCGAGTTCAGCACCGAGGACCAACTCGGCTTCTGGGAGCGCAACGGCTACTCCAACTCCGCCGACCCGTGGCGCGAAGAGCGGTACTCTGACTTCTGATGCATCCCTTCCTGCGCAACGTGGTGATCGGCATCGTCGGGCTGCTGATCGCCGCCGGCCTCTCGGCGCTTGCCCTGCTGGGCGACGATTCTCAGCTGTCAGTCGGGCTGATGCTCGCCAGCGCCCTGATCGGGGTCGCGGTGGGCGTCTTTCTTGCCGTGCAGGGGTGGATCTGGTCGCAGCGCGCGTACCGGCGGCGATCGGCCGGGATGTCGGTGGCGATAGCGATCGGTGGCGGCGTGATGCTGCTGGTCGCATCGCTCGCGCTCGCCGGATCGGTGATCCTCGTCGTTCTCTTCTACCTGTGAGCGGGCCGGGGGCCATGGCGATGGCACGCATCGGCCGCATTGGTACGATGTCGGACACCAGCGCCCCCATCGTCTAGAGGCCTAGGACGCCACCCTTTCAAGGTGGAGATCACCGGTTCGAATCCGGTTGGGGGCACCACTCCGCTCAGACGTGGTTGATCTCCACCCGGTCGCCGCACTCGGGGCAGTAGGCGAGCAGCAGTTTGGGATCGTCGGGTACCGGGCGCCAGGAGTAGACCTCGGCCTCGGTGATGCGCTCTCCGCAGTGCGGACACTCGGCCCCCAGCTCCAGCCACTGGTCGCGCGGCACGTTTTGCCGGCCCATCAGGCGCGATTCTCCGACTCGCCGGGCTCGGCGGTGGGTGCGAGGTCGGACGCCACCGACGGAGGCGGAGCCCAGCCCGCCTTGCCGACCGGGCTGGTCGGAGATGGGCCCGCAGCCGTGGCCTCGGGGTGCTCGGCGGCCGCGATCGCGGCGCGCGCCGCCTCGGTGGTCTTCGACTGAGCGCGCATCGAATAGGCGCGCGCACGGTAGCCGGGCCACAGCCCCACGTCGCCATCGCGGATCATCACCTGCGTCCTGCGATAGGCCCCGGTCACGTCGCGTGTCGACCGATCGAGCACCTCGTAGTCGTAGCCGGTCACCCCGCGCAGCGCTGCGGGGAGCGTCTCGACCAGCGTCTCGGGACGGGCATCCTCAGCGAGCGCGACCTCGAGGGCAGCCACCACCTGCTCGTCGAGCAGTCGGCGGGGCAGCGGGCGGCTGATGAACGCCATCCTCGGGTCACGGCTGGGGCCGGCGAAGGTGCGGATCAGCGACTTGAACATCGGCTCGCGATTGTAGCGTCGCGGGGTAGATCGGTCTGCCATTGCTATACTCACCAACCCGTGAGGCGCCCTCGCATTTGCGCCGCCTGACGAACTCGCGCCCAGGCGCGAGGTGAGGAATTCACACCCGGAGAGACCCGATCATCGTGCGCGTCAGAAAGGCGGTTCTCCCGGCGGCCGGCTTCGGCACCCGCTTCCTGCCCGCCAGCAAGGCGGTCCCCAAGGAGATGATGCCGCTGGTCGACCGGCCGATCATCCAGTACGCCGTCGAGGAAGCGGTCGCCTCGGGGATCGAGCAGATCATCATCGTCATCGCCAGCGGGAGCAGCGCCATCGAGGAGCATTTCGACTCCCACCCCGCGCTCGAACGCTGGCTCGAGGACCACGGCGACATCGAGACGCTGCGCACCATGCGGCGCATCTCCGAGATCGGCACCATCGCCTTCGTCCACCAGAAGGAGCAGCTTGGCCTTGGCCACGCCGTATTGATGGCCAAGGAGCTGGTCGGCGACGAGCCGTTTGCCGTCCTGCTCTCCGACGACGTGATCCTCAACCCGGGGGGCAAGCCGGTGACACAGCAGCTGATCGACCAATACCACGCTCACCGTGGATCGATCATCGCCCTGCAGCGCGTGCCGCGCGACGACGTGAGCCGGTACGGAATCGTCTCTGCCCTCCACGGGGAGGGGCGGCTGGTCGAGATCGGCGACATGGTCGAGAAGCCGTCCGTGGAGGCGGCGCCGTCGGATCTGGCGGTGTTTGGCCGATACGTGCTGACCCCAAAGGTCTTTGACAAGCTCGAGACGACGCAGCGCGGGGCCGGCGGCGAGATCCAATTGACCGATGCGCTGCGGGCGCTCACCCGCGAGCAGCCGGTCTTCGGCTATCGCTTCGAAGGGGTCAGGCACGACGCGGGGACCCGCCTTGGCTGGCTCAAGGCGAACGTCGCGTTAGCCCTCGAGTCCGACCTGGCAGACGAGGTCCGCGGCTACCTGCGCGGCCTCGACCTGCGAGACTGACGCACGGTGGAGATGGTCGGACGGCTGATCGGCGGGCGCTACCGGCTCCTCGCGCCACTGGGCGAGGGGGGCATGGCCACGCTCTGGCGCGCCGTCGACGAGCAGCTCGACCGCGAGGTGGCGGTCAAGTTGCTGCGCCCCCAGTACGGGACCGATGCCGGCTTCGCCGCCCGCTTCCGCCAGGAGGCGCGCTCGGCCGGTTCCCTCTCCCATCCGAACATCGTGCCGGTCTACGACTACGGCACTGATGCCGAGAGCGGCGGTCAGTACATCGTCATGCAGCTGGTCGAGGGACAGGACCTCGCGGCGGTGCTGCAGGAGCGCGGACCGTTGCAGCCCGATGAGGCGGTCCGCATCGCACTCGGGGTGGCGTCGGCGCTCGAGGCCGCACATCGCCGCGGAATCGTGCACCGTGACGTCAAGCCGGGGAACATCCTGATCGACCACGACGTGAAGGTGACCGATTTCGGCATCGCCCGGGCGATCAGCGAAACGTCGATGACGGTCACCGGCACGACCCTCGGATCGGTCCACTACTTCAGCCCGGAGCAGGCCCGCGGCGACGAGGTGACCGGCGCATCGGATGTCTATTCGCTCGGGATCGTGCTCTACGAGATGCTGACCGGGCGCCGTCCGTTCGAGGGCGACTCGGCGGCCGGGGTGGCCCTCAAGCGGCTGACGGAGGATCCGCTTCCGCCGACCACGCATGCCCAGGTGCCGCCCGCCCTCTCCGCCATCGTGATGCGAGCTCTGGAGCGCGACCCCGGGCAGCGATACCCTGACGCAGGATCGTTTGCCGAGGCGCTGCGCGTCTGGCAGCGCGATCCGGACGCCTCCGCCGCAGCCGCCGCGGCGGCCTCCACGGCGCCTGCTCCGCTGCCGCCGGCCGGGGAGCCAACCGTCTACATCCCACCGCGCGTGACCCTGCCGTCGGATCGGGCCGCCATCTCCGGCATGCCGCCCGGAAGCGGGCCGCCGCGACGACAGGTGGCCACCCGCCGCGAGGAGCCGCGAGGCCAACCGTGGTGGATGTGGCTGCTGGCCGTTCTCGGCATCCTGTTGCTGGCCAGCATCGGCTTCCTGGGCGCCCAGGTCCTGGGCGGGCTTGGCCCGGCCAGCACGCCTCGTCCGAGTGCGTCGGTCACCATCCCGAACTGGATCGATGTCCCGATCGCGGGCGTCCGGGCGGACGCGGACCGCCTGGGATTGGTGCTCGACGTCCAGCGCGAGCCCAGCGACACCATCCAGATCGATCGGGTCGTCTCGACCGATCCAAAGAGCGGCGCCTCCGTCGGGGCCGGGTCGACCGTCCACGTCGTGGTCAGTGCCGGGAAGGATGAGGTCCCTGTGCCGGTCCTGATCGGCCAGACCCGAGAAGAGGCGAAGAGCACGCTCGAGGGCAAGGGCCTCCAACTGGGAGTGGTCGACTCGGAGCCATCGGATCGCCCCACCGGAACCGTCATCCGCTCCGACCCGGCGGCGGGCGTGCCGGTCGTCAAGGGTGGCCAGGTCAACCTGGTCCTGTCGAGCGGGCCAACGCCGTCGCCGAGCCCATCGCCGACCCCGGTTCCGACACCGGTCCCCACCCCGGTCCCCACCCCGGTTGCGACACCCGTTCCGACACCCGTTCCCACGCTGTGAGCACCCGGTGCTAGGATCGTCTCGTCTCACGTCACATCGGTCCCGGGAGGCCTGACAGGCACACCATGACGTCCCCCCAGACGGTCGACGAATCCACCTTCGAAGATCAGGTGCTCAATTCAGACAAGCCGGTCCTGGTCGACTTCTGGGCGCCGTGGTGCGGCCCGTGTCGGCTCGTCTCACCGGTCGTCGAGGCGGTTGGCGAGGCGCACGCCGCCAAGATCGGCACTGCGAAGGTCAATACCGACGAGAACCAGCAGCTGGCGATGCGCTACAGCATCTTCAGCATCCCGACCCTGATCGTCTTCAAGGATGGCCGCGAGGCGGCCCGCCTGGTGGGCTACATGCCACAGGCCGCCATGGAAGATCGACTGCGCGAGTTTCTCGCCTAGGCCGATGCCTGCCGCTGCTCGACTGGCAGCCGCTACACTCCGCCGATGATCATCAAGACCGAGCGCAGGGCCGGCGCCGATCGGCGCGGCGCCGCCGATCCGTTCGCGCCCGAGCGACCGGGCAGCGACCGGCGCACGATGTGCTGGGAGGTCGAGAACTGTTCGCTCACCATCCGTTATCGGTGCCCCGCCTTCATCCTGCGTCGACCGTGCTGGGAGCTGTGGGCGGTGGACGGGGTTGGGCCGGCGCGAGCCTGCTGCCACAACGAGACCGACTGCGAGCCGGGGCGGTGCGTGATCGCGGAGAAGCGCTTCGTCGGCGCCGCGGAGCCGCTCACGGTGCACATCGGCCGGCGCGGCAGCCCGATCGGCTTCACCCGGCCGCGCCGCCATTCCTGCCCGCATTTCTTCGTCACGGCAGGCGCCAGGGGGCGAGTCAGCCCCGATTCGCCCGGACTGCTGCGCTCGGTCATGAAGCAGGAGGGCACGGTGAACCGATGCCAGCTCCGCGGCGGCGTGCACCTCGACACCGGCTATGTCAGCGACCTGTGCCTCACCGGCCAGTTCCACGATTGCGTCTTCTACGAGGACGACAGCGCCTGAGCCCCGGAGCCGCGTGGTGAGTCCGGCGCGGCTCGACTACACCGCCGCGGTCGCCGCTCTACGTGCGCGCGGGCGCTTCGGAATCAGCCTGGGCCTGGAGCGCATCGAGGCCCTGCTGGCCGAGCTGGACCACCCCGAGCGGTCGCTCCACGGGGCACTGGTGGCCGGCACCAATGGCAAGGGGAGCGTCGTGGCGCTGACCGCCGCGGTGCTGCGCGAAGCCGGATTGAAGGTCGGCAGCATGCCGAAGCCGCACCTGGTCAGCTATCGCGAGCGGATCGCGCTCGACCAGGAGCCGCTCAGCGAGGAGCGCTTTGCCGCGGCGCTCAACGCCGTCCTGCCGGCGATCGACCGGGTCGCGGCGCGGCTCGGCCCCCCGACCGAGTTCGAGGCACTCACCGCGGCAGCGTTCGCCGAACTCGCTCGGTCGGAGGTCGACCTGGCACTCGTGGAGGTCGGCCTTGGCGGGCGGCTGGATGCCACCAACGCGCTCGATCCCGGCGTGGCCGTGATCACCAACGTGCAGCACGACCACGAGAAGCACCTGGGGCGCACGCTCGCCGCGATCGGGGCAGAGAAGGCCGCCATCATCAAGCGGGGCAACCTGGCGGTGACCGGCGCCACGGGTCGCGGCCTGCGTCCGATCCTACTGCGCGCGCGCGCAGTCGACGCCCCGATTCGGCGGACCGGGGCTGGTGCGCCCTACCGGGCAACCCTCGTGCACGCCGACTGGGATGGGCTGCTGGTTGACGCTGAGACCCCCAACGGGCCCTTGCCTGCCCTGCGGATCGGCCTCCTCGGGAGTCACCAGGTCGGCAACGCCGTGGTCGCACTGGCGCTGCTTGATGCCCTGGCCGAGGACGCCGCCCGCCGAGGCAGACCGTTCGAGCTGGCGAGCGCGGCGGTGCGGAACGGATTCGCCCGGGCTCGCTGGCCGGGTCGCCTGGAGCTCTTCGAGACGACGCGGTACGGGCGGATCCTGCTCGACGGCGCACACAACCCGGCCGGCGCCCGCGCGCTTGCCACAGCCCTGGCCGAGCTGGGTGTGCACGGATTCCCCCTGGTCTTCGGCGCCATGCGCGGCAAGCACGTCAGCGGCGTATTGCGTGCGCTGGCACCCCTGCTCCCGAGGCCGGTCTTCACCGCCGCGAGCGAGTTCGGTGCCCATCGGCCAGCCAGCCTTCTCCGCCGCTGGCAACTGGTGGCGGGCGCCGGATCAGCGGCAGAGACGGCCGACAAGGCGCTGGAGCTCGCGGCGGAGCTGCGCAGCGAACCGGACCAACCGATCGTGGTGGCCGGCTCGCTCTACCTGGTCGGAGCGGTTCGTGGGATGCTGGCCGACGAGGTGGAGCCTGAATGAGCGACCTGCAGTGGGGCGCGCGCACCTACCTGATGGGGATCATCAACGTCACCCCCGACTCGTTCAGCGGCGACGGGATCGCGCTCCCCGGCCGCAGCCCGGCGGAGGTGGTTGCGGCCGCCCTTGAACAGGCACGGAGCTTTGCCGAATCCGGCGCCGATATTCTCGACGTCGGCGCCGAATCGTCGCGGCCGGCGCCGTTCTATGGCGAGCATCCGCCCATGACGGAGGAGGCGGAGGTGGCTCTGGCGATCCCCGTGGTTGCCGCGTTGGCCCGCGCGTTCAGCGGACGGGTATTCGTCAGCATCGACACCACGAAGGGCGAGGTCGCTCGCCGGGCCCTCGCCGCCGGGGCCACCATGGTCAACGACGTGTGGGCCGGTCGGCGCGACCCCGGCACCATTGAGGCGGCCGCCCGGGCCGGCGCGTACCTTGTGCTGATGCACAACAAGGAAGTTGCCGAATATCCCGAGGGCCTCTTCGAGGAAGTGACCGAGTGGCTCCGCGCCGCGGTGCGCGACGCGATCGCGGCCGGGGTGCCAGCCGACCGGCTGATCGTCGACCCGGGGATCGGTTTCGGCAAGACGCCCGCCCACTCCGTCGAGCTTCTCCATCGGCTCGGCGAGTTGAAGGCCGCGCTCGGCGGTCTTCCGATGCTGGTGGGCACCAGCCGCAAGCGGTTCATCGGTGAGCTGCTCGGCGGGGCGCCACCCGCCGCGCGCCTCGAGGGGACCCTGGCGAGCGTGGCGCTGGCGATCGCCGCGGGTGCAGACATCGTGCGGGTCCATGACGTCGCCGCAAGCGCAAGCGCGGTGCGGGTGGCGGACGGGATCGCGCGGTGGCGGGCATGAGCGACCAGATCGCGCTGCTCGGCATGCGCTTCCTGGGACGCCATGGGGTGCGCCTCGAGGAGCGCCTGGAGCCGCAGCCGATCGAGGTCGATCTCCTCCTGCAACTGGACCTGGCGCGGCCCGCGGCAAGCGACGAGCTCGCCGACACCATCGACTACAGCGCCGCGTTCGAGATGGTGCGTGGCATCGTCGAGGGACAGTCCTTCCGCCTGGTCGAAGCGCTGGCGGGGGCCATCGCGGAGGCGATCCTGGCGGCGTACGCGGTCGATGGGATCGAGATCCGGCTGCGCAAGCCGAAGGCCCCGTTGCCCGGGCAGTTCGACACCGTCGAGGTGCGGCTGACTCGCCGACGCCCTCTGACGACCGGCTAGGGGTTCGCGGGCAGCATTCCCAAGGTCACGGTGACGTCCAGCACCTTGCCGTCGCGGAGGATGTGCAGCACCACCTTGTCGCCCGGCAGATGCGGGAGCACGAGAGCGCCGAGGTCATGGGCGAGGTCGATCGCCACGCCGTCGACCGACGCGATCTGGTCCCCATCCTTCAGACCAGCGGCGGCGGCCGGACTCCCCGGGAACACGCCGGACGCGCCGTTAGCGGAGGGCTCGATCAGCGCGCCGTGGTCCGCGGCCAGCTGCTTCTCAGCCGCCGTCTGGGGGGTGACCAGCGAGTAATAGACGCCTACCCACGGTCGGGCCAGTGGCTTGCCGGCCAGCGCCAGCTTCATGATCGGGCGGGCCACGTTGATCGGGATGGCGAACCCGATTCCCTGCGCATCCTGGCTGACCGCGGTGTTGATGCCGATCACCTGGCCGGCACTGTTGATCAGCGGCCCGCCGGAGTTACCCGGGTTGATCGCGGCATCGGTCTGGATCAGGTGATTGAGCTGCTCGGATGACTGCGAGGAAGAGTCGCCGGCTCGAATCTGGCGACCGAGCCCCGACACCACGCCGGTAGTCACCGTGTTCTCGAAGGTGCCCAGCGGGTTGCCGATGGCGATCGCCAGCTGCCCCAGCTCGAGGTCATCGCTCGAGCCGATCGGCGCGGCCGGGAGGCCGGTGGCGTCGATCTTGACGATCGCCAGGTCAGTGAGCGTGTCGATACCGTAGACGCGCCCGGAGAAGATCCGCAAGTCGTTGAGCGTCACCCGCAGCTGATCGGCGCCGTTGACCACGTGCTTGTTGGTCAGGATCCAGCCATTCGAGTCAAAGATGAGTCCCGAGCCGATGCCGTTGGCCCCGGTCGAACTGCTGCTGGCGATGGTCACCACCGCTGGCAGGACGCGGGCCACGGCGTTGATCACGGCGCTCGACTCGTCGATGTGCACCTGGCTGACGTTGGTGCCGGACGGCTCGTTGAGCGAGCCGCCCGTCGTCGGACGCAGCAGGTTGGCGACCGCCGCCGCGGACAATGAGCCGGAGACCATGGCGGTCACCAGCGCGATCGTCACCACCGATCCCGCACCGAGCCCACGCGACTCTCGGCGCGCAGGGGAGCCGGCCGGGGATTGGCGCGGCCAGGCCGGCGGCGCGCTCCACGAGGTCGGTGGTGGCTGGTTGGAGGCGGGCCCGAATTGCTGGACCTCGACCGACTCGGGCGGATCGTGACTGTCGTTCATAGAGGCGGATGCTCGGGCGTCCGCGTTGCGCGCAGGCGGCGACTGTCGTGAAGTTTCATTGACGTTGCGCATCGTGCGGCAGGTGCACAGTGAAGGTGGCGCCTTCGCCAGCTGTGCTGGCAACCTCGATCTGACCGTCATGCATCTCGACGATCGAGCGTGCGATCGCCAGCCCAAGGCCGCTGCCTGAGGCGCGCGCCTCGCCGACGTTGGTGCCGCGGAAGAAGCGCTCGAAGACCTGCGGCAGCTCGGCGGGCGGGATCCCCGGCCCGGAGTCGCGTACCTGCAGGATCGCGCCTTCAGGCGTGTCCGTCAGGTCCACCAGCACATCGCCGCCCCGCGGGGTGAACTTCAAACCGTTGCCGACAAGGTTGGTCAGCAGCTGCACGATCCGCTCCCGGTCGAAGCGGGCCATCACCGGGCTGGCCGGGACGCGGCTGCCGAGCGACACGCCACGCTGCTCGGCAAGCTCAGCGTGCGCCTCGACCACCGAGCGGATCGGGTCGCGCAGATCCCCGTGCCGCATGTCGAGCGGAAAGATCCCGGCATCGATGCGCGACAGGTCAAGCAGGTTGGTGCTCATCCACTCGAGCCGGCTGATCTGCTCGCTCGACCGATCCTGGAATTCGCGACGCATCGGCTCATCGATCTTGTCATCGCGCTGCAACTCGATGAAGGTACGCAGCGCCGCGATCGGGGTGCGCAGCTCGTGCGAGACATCGGCCACAAACTCGCGCAGCCGATCGCGATCGGCCTCCAGCAGGCGGAGGGAATCCTGAAGCCGGTCGGCCATCAGGTTGAACTGCTGGGCCAGATCGTCGATCTCCACGATCTCGGAGCGCGGGGCGCGTTCGTCGAGCTGGCCATGGGCAAGTCGCCCCGACGCACGACGCAGGCGGGCAAGCGGCGTGGTGAGCCGGCTGGCCGCCGGAACCCCGACCACCAGTGAGGCGAGGAGCGCGATCAGGCCGGTGAACAGGAGGGTCCCCCGCACGCGCTCCAGGGTCGTGGTCCGCGAGGTGTACGGGTTCGAAATCTTGATGGTGACGACGACGGACGGCGAGCCGTCGGGCATCAGGATCGGTTGGATCACTCTGGCCGGTGGCACGTCCGGATCGGGGCGCAGTCCCTGCTTGCGCATGGCCGCGGCAGCGGCATCGTCCGGCTCGGCCCGAGCCGCCAGCGAACCATCGGTGTTGAAGAACTCGACCGTCCCCTGGGCCAGCGAGATCGCGGCGGTGTCCGCCACCGGCTGGAGCAACTGCGTCTCGCGCAACTCACGGATGGTGAGCAGCTGGGGCTGGCTGACGGCTGCCTCGCCGGCCGTCTTCTGCAGCAGCAGGGCGGTCGCGATCGCTGCGGTATCGGCCCGGCTGCCGGCCTGCTCCAGGAAGTAGCCGGGCAGGATCTGGTTGAGCGCCAGCCCCGAAACGAGCAGCCCCACCAGCGCCACGCTCGAGATGGCCATCACGATCCGCACGTTGAGCTGCTGGAGGAAGCCCGGTCGCCGCGGTCGCCGCCAGATGGTGGGCTTGTCGACCGCCTCAGTCTTCGCTGAAGGCATAGCCCACGCCCCTCACCGTCTTGATGTAGCGCGGCTGGGTGGGATCGGGCTCGACCTTCTCGCGGATGTGGCTGATGTGTACGTTGATCGTCCGCTCATCGGCCTCAAGGGCCTCGTAGTCGCGGACCAGCTCGAGCAGCTGCGTGCGCGTGTAGACGCGCCCGGGCTTTGTCGCCATGTGACGCAGCAGGTCGAACTCGGTGGTGGTGAGGCTGATCCGCTCCCCGTCTCGGGTGACGCGGCGCCGCTCGAGGTCGATCACCAGGTCGCCGCGACGCAGCGTCCGACCCGTCTGCGTGTCGGCCAGCTCGCCATAGGCGCGGCGCAGGAGCGCCTTGATGCGGCTGACCAGCTCGCGCACGCTGAACGGCTTGACAAGGTAGTCATCGGCGCCGATCTCCAGGCCGACCACCTTGTCGACCTCGTCGGCCCGTGCGGTCAGGAAGAGGATCGGCGCCCGGGTGTCGCGGCGCAACTGCCGGCAGACCTCGAAGCCGTCGATCCCCGGCAGCCGCACGTCGAGCAGCACCAGGTCGGGGGCAATGTCGGCGAAGCGCTTCACCGCCTCCTCGCCGGTCCCCACGATGACGGTGCGGTATCCCTCCTGTTCGAGGGCAACCTGGACCCCCCGCGCCACCGCGGGCTCATCTTCGACGATCATGATCGTGCCGGCCATTCGACCGCCGATTCTAGACCGATCCGGCGGCCGCCTCCTCGCGCCCGCCTTGCCGCCCGGCAGGTCGGCTGCTACGATGCCGGCCCGCACGCCTCCACCAGTTCGAGGATCAGCGAAGCTTCATGGACCTTGAGATCGCCGTCACCGCGCGCGCCGCGAGCGGCAAGCACAACCGCCGCCTGCGCACCACCGGGGTGGTCCCCGGCGTGCTCTTCGGCAAGGCGACCGGGTCGATCCCTGTCCAGGTGGAAGCCAAGCTCCTCGAGTCGCTGTATCGCGCCGCCGGGCGCACCAGCATCGTCAACGTATCGGTCGACGGCGGAAACCCAACCAGCGCGATCATCAAGGGGCTGCAGCGCAACCCGCTGACCGGGCGGATCCTGCACGTCGACCTGTTCGCGGTGAACCTGAGCCAGGAGATGACCGCCGACATTCCGCTCGTTCTCACCGGCGTGGCGCCCGCGGTCGAGCGGGACGGCGCGATCCTGTTCATGTCACTCGACCATCTCAAGGTCAAGGCCCTGCCGGCCGACCTGCCGCACGAGATCGCCGTTGACCTGTCGGTGCTGGTCGACCTGGACGCCACCATTCACGTGAGCGACCTGCTGATCGGCGAGAAGGTGACCGTGCTCAACGACCCCGACGAGCTGATCGCCAAGGTCAACCCGCCGCGCGCCGAGGAAGAGGTGGCACCGGTGGCTGCCGAGGCGGAGGGCGAAGCCCCTGCCGAGGGCGAGGCGGCTGCCGAGAGCCCTGCCGATTCCACCGAGGAGAGCGGCTCCTAGCTCCTGCCCCGCGATCACCAGCCCGTCAAGTGTCATTCGCCCCTTTCCGTGGGCAGCGCGGCTGCGTATAGTCGCGGGGTCCGGCCCGACGCGCACATCGGGTCGCCCGTCGTTCGGCGCGGCGCCGCGTGCCAGCGCCTTCGCACGGAGGAGAAGGAGGAGGCCCAGCCCACCCGCCCAGTTGCCCCCGCCTCGTGACCTGACCTTCGTCGTCCGCGCCCCGATGGTTCAGCGCCGATCTACCAGCAGGAGGAGAGGTTTCACATGACGCAATCCCGCGAGGATGTCATCCAGCAGGACGTTCGCGACCTGCACCGCCTGGGCTACGCCCAGGAGCTGTACCGCAGCATGGGCGGCTTTTCCAACTTCGCCATCAGCTTCAGCATCATCTCGATCCTGACCGGGGCGATCATTCTCTACAACCTCGGCCAGTTCCTGGCCGGGCCCGCGGCGGTCGGCATCGGGTGGCCGCTGGTCACCCTCTTCACGCTGGCGATCGCGGCCACCATGGCTGAAATTGCATCTGCCTATCCGACGGCAGGCGGGCTCTATTACTGGGCCAGCCGCCTGAAGAACAAGAACTGGGGCTGGTGGACAGCCTGGTTCAACCTCGGCGGGCAGATCTCCATCGTGGCCGGTATCAACTACTCGGCGGCGTATTACCTGTGCGCAACGCTCCTGAACCCGGTCTTCGGGATCGATCCGAACATTGAGACTCTGGGGGTCCTGAACGCCATCTGGATCACCGGCGCCCTGATCGTGATCGAGATCGGCTTCAACGTCGCCGGCACCCGAATCGTTGCGTTCATGAATGACCTCTCGGTCTGGTGGCATATCTTCTTCGTGTTCGCAATTGCGATCCTCCTCTTCACCGCCGGCTCGCAGCCGACCCACGACCTCGGCTTCCTATTCACCATCGCTCCGGCCGGCAGTGCCGCCGACGGGAACCCGATCGCCAGCATCCTCCCATTCGGCGTGGCGGGGGCCTTCGCTCTTTCCCTGCTGCAGTCGCAATGGACCTACACCGGATACGACGCCTCGGCGCACGTTGCGGAGGAGACCGTCAGCGCCCGACTCGCATCTGGCTGGGGCGTCTTCCTGTCGGTAGCCGTGTCGGCCGTGGTCGGCTTCATCGTGCTCGTCGCCCTGACGCTCAAGATGACCTCGCCGGCCGACGTGCTGGCCAACAGCGGCGGCGGCGGAGGCGTTCAATACATCCTGGAAACCAACCTGGGAGCGGGCTTGAGCCACCTTGGCGGCCTGCTCGCAGTCGGCATTGCATTCGCGATGACCTTCTGCGGCTTCTCGTCAATCGCATCCGCGGGGCGGATGCTGTTCGCCTTCAGTCGCGACGACGGCGTGCCCGGCAGTGGCTGGCTGAAGAAGGTCAGCCACCGGTACCGGACGCCGGCTAACTCCGTCATCGCCATCAGCGTCTTCTCGTGGCTGCTGATCGCGGTCATGTATGTCCTCGTCAAGGTGCTGAATGGCGATCCACTCTTCCTGATCGCGGGCGTGACCAGCGTGAGCACGGTGCTCCTCTACTGGGCGTACGCGATGTGCATCGGCCTCGGGATGTTCGGCGACCAGTCATGGCGCAATGAGCGGACCTGGAGCCTCGGCTCGTGGAGCCGGCCACTCGCCTGGCTGTCGATCATCTGGGTGGCGCTGATCACCCCGATCTTCCTGTACCCCTTCATCCTGAATCCGTCCTCGCTGCATATCGTGGTCGGATTCCTCGTCCTCCTGACCATCTACTACTTCGCGTGGGCTCGCGGCAACTTCAAGGGTCCGCATGCCATGGGCAGCGAGGCTGAGCTCACTGAGATCGAGCGCGAGTTCGAGTCCGAGGCCGCCAAGTTCGCGGGCTAGGTACCCCACTGCCGCACTGACCTGCGGCGACAATCGAGCAGCAATCAGCGGGCCGGTCGGGCAATCCGGCCGGCCCGCTCGTATCGTCAAGGAAAGGCAGCGGACCGATGGCCAAGGACCAACACGGCGATCACCCCAAGCTCGCCGAGCTGAAGGGGATGGTGCGTGACGGCACGATCGACACGCTCATCGTGGCGTTCACCGACATGCAGGGCCGACTCATGGGCAAGCGCGTGCAGGGCCAGGCCTTCCTGAACGGCGCCATCGACCACGGCGCGCACTTCTGCACCTACCTGCTGGGCACCGATATGGAGATGAATACGCCGGACGGCTTCGCGCTGATGAACTGGGAGACCGGTTACGGCGACTGGATCGCCGATCCGCTGTGGGACACGATGCGCGTCGTGCCGTGGCTGGAGAAGACGGCGCTCGTCCTCTCCGACACGCTCGACCACCACGGTCATGAGATCCCGGTCTCGCCCCGAACCATGCTCAAGGGCGTAGTGGAGAAGGCCGCCAGGATGGGCTTCCGGGTGATGGCGGGCTCGGAGTTCGAGTACTACCTGCTGACCGATACCTACGAGCAGGCCTGGAAGAAGGGCTACGTCGGCCTCGAGCGCTTCGGCTACTACAACGAGGACTACCACCTGCTCCAGGCGACCAAAGGCGAGCCGATCCACGGCAAGCTGCGGAACCTCATGACCGTGGCGGGGATCCCCGTCGAGTTCAGCAAGGGCGAGGCCGCGCCCGGCCAGCACGAGGTCAACATCCACTACACCGATGCGCTCGAGATGTCGGACCAATCGGTCATCTTCAAGCACGGCGCCAAAGAGATCGCCTGGCTGAACGGCTTCGGGCTGACCTTCATGGCCAAGCCCGACCACACGTGGACCGGGTCGAGCGGCCACCTGCACATGTCGCTCTGGGACAAGTCCGCCAAGAAGCCGCTCATGTTCGACCCAAAGGGCGAGCCGTACGGCATGTCCACCACCATGCGCCACTTCCTGGGCGGGATGATGGCCTACGCCCGTGAGCT